>Ga0194060_10001250_pt1 | contig 18215 bp, 27 predicted proteins | sample SepL225m_MetaG_FD_163427 | JGI IMG/M metagenome (GOLD analysis project Ga0194060, IMG submission 163427) | Anoxic zone freshwater microbial communities from boreal shield lake in IISD Experimental Lakes Area, Ontario, Canada - Sep2016-L222-5m | ecosystem: Environmental > Aquatic > Freshwater >...
GCCACGTTTCCGGCGGGCCTTTCAGCGTCCAGCGTGCAAGAGACATGGTCCTGGCTGCCTGACCCCATGATCCGGTCATGCTTTTCATCATCAGGCGCGAACTTGGTCCAAATCTTTTAGGGCGCGAGTTTGGTCCAAATTCCTCAGGATTATTGGCTGCCTTTATGACAGCATTGCTGGTGCTGAAGTAGTGATTGAAAGAGATGAGCATTGCCTCAGTGATTTCCGGTTTTATATTCTCCGAGATCACGGTGGCAAAGCGAATCTCCGTATCGCTGACCCCCGGCGAAAATTGCGAGGAAAGTGATTTGAGATAGGCAATAAGGAACTTGGCATCCCTGTCCTCAAGAAGGTACCTGGGCATGATATCATTCAATATGCGTCCGGTGGGGTCCGTGCCGTTTCGGATTGCCGCCACCAGTGACTCATCGGTATAAGCCGGACGAAGCGGAGGCAGTGAATCGGTTTTTTGTTCGACACCCAGATAGAGCTTTGGGAGCGGTCGGAAGAGCTTCGAACCGTTAATGGATGGTGTATAGACGCCCTCATCCAGGGCCCCGATCCCGCTTCGCAGATGACAGCTTATGCAGGCAAAGGTCGTCCCGGGGACTGAAGGGGCTCCCTTGATGGATGTTTTCAGCCGCTCACCCGAAGGCAGAATCCCTTCGCGGTAGATGCGTGCCCCCAAACGAAGTGTCTCTTGAGGGGCAGAAGAAAGCCCCGACGATTCTCCCGATAAATCTGCCGGTGCAAGAGGAAACAGAAGAGCTATGGAGCAGATCAGTGTGATCGTCAGGCGCTTTGCGTAACCATTTTTTATCAGGGTCTTCATATAATGACCATCTCCTATGTCTTGTCCAGCTTGAATCGTCTGGATATCACCCGGAAAAGCCAGTTAACTATTCTTATTCCATAATAGATTGGAAAGAGCGCATCGGGTAAAGAGAGAACCTTCCAATCATTAGGTACCATATTGGAATATCGCCGAAAGTAAGCCACCTTATACCGCCAACCTCTATACAATGACAGCTCATAGAATTTAAAGAGAAAGTATGCCTTGGTAAAATGCCGTTCGACACCTTGCTCCGGGTGCATGATAAACCAGGTTGCCAGATCAATCAGCCGCGGCAACGAATCATGTCGAGTGGTCAAGGATGCAATTGGGACGGGGACCGGCACGCCAAGCAAACGATTGGCCAGTGTCATTCCCTGTGCCAGGAGGTGCAGAACGCCGTTCTGTTCCGCGTGGCCCAGCAGAGCCTGCCAGTCTCTGTCCCGGTCGTTAACCATCGCCAGGGCCAGATCATAAAGCCAGCGCAGGCGAAACCAGCCGTGCATGGCGCCGTGGGTGCACATATAAATCACCGAATCTCCCCAGGAAAGAGCCTTGACCCTGGCGCCGGCGACGGCAACGTCTATAGCCCTATGCCAGATATCATCAATGTTCACATCACGGGGATGAAAATAAGGATCAAGCTTCCAATGCAGCTCCACGCATACGGCAGAGCCGGCATGCCAATAGTTAAAATGATGCAATTTCTTGATGGCGTATTCGCTTTGCTTAACGGTCAGGGCAAAGTCCGGAATGACGCGGCGGTAGCCTGCGGCAGAGAGCGCTTCTTCAGCGGCAGGGAAATTTTCCGGAGATACCAGGAGATCCAGGTCTTTGGAAGGGCGCAGGCCGATATCGCCATAAAGCTGCAAGGCCAGGACCGGCCCCTTGAGGGACAAGACGGGGATATTTTTCTTGTCGAAGATAGTTACGAGGCGCACCAGCTCGGCGATCATACTCAGCATTTTTCGGGGCTGCTGTGCCGAATAAGTGCGCAACTCTGTTAAAACATTGTCCGGTACCCCGCTGCCGGTTATTCCCTTCAGACGGCGATAGACCACGGATTCGATGCGGTGATGATCCAGGATTTTCAGGAATGATCCCCAATCGGCAATCTGAGCGCAAAGATTGCGGATAGCCTGATCGCTATCGGGATTTTCCTCCCGCCGCAGACATGACAGCATCAGATTGAATTCATTCAAGTTTTCATTGATTATCGCCGTTGCCATATCAGCCTCCGTGCGCCACTATATCACGTAAGCCTGATCTGACAAGAAAAATCCCTTTGTCTCGCTGGAGAAACTTGCTAAGGCTTTAGGCGTTACGGTTGAACAGTTGTGCGGGTGATTACATCATGGTTCAATCTACAAGATTTCGCCGTCCGGGGGGGCATTCTCTGAAAAAAAGGTTTGCCATCTGTTGTCAAATTATTTTCATGTTGACAGATACCTACATCTCCTCTCTTCTGGGCTTAAAAATTGAGTTTTAACGCAAGTTTACTGCCATTACGGAATTGGTTGAACGATTCACAGAAGAGGAGGGATGGTGAAATATGTCGCTTACAGCCCAAAAATTTGATTATCCATATATTATTTCGAATCCTGGTATCGCCGGTGGAAAGCCAATTATAACGGGAACGAGAATAACCGTCAACTGCATCGCCGGATATTATCAGCTCGGCATGAGTATTGATGAAATTCTTGATAGCCTTCGTCATCTAACCCCATCCCAGGTTCATTCAGCGTTAGCTTATTATTTCGACCATCAGGATGAGATTAATGTCGATCTGGAAGAACAAGCCAATGTTGAATACTGGAAAAATCAGGTGCAAGCTCATCCCGGGCATTAATGACGACGGCTCATGCAACTTAAATTGTTTTTTTTAGATGAGGTTACCATGGAAAACTCTGTCTCTTCCGCTCACCATGCAGCATAGGAAAGGGCGTCCAGGACATCCTCACGTTCCAGATACGGATATTCCAGCAGGATATCCTCAGCGGTTTTTCCGCAGGCGATGAGGCCGACGATCGTTCCCACGGTGACACGCATTCCCCTGATGCAGGGTTTACCCCTTATCACTTCAGGGTCCATAGTGATTCTAATCAATGGTCCCACAATAAATCTCCATGTAATTGCCCTGTTCGAATATTCATCCCGATTCATTATAATTGAGGATTGCTTGCTCAATAGGATTAGGGAAATCGTCACTACCGTCAATGATATAAAATTTATGGTTATTAGCACGAAAATATAATCGTCATACCCGACCTGATCCGGTATCCAGTCTTTTCACTAGACTTCGGCTTACGCCGGGGGGTGTGATAGGGGCCAATTACACGAACCAGATATTTTTCTCTCATCCTGTTAGTAAAGATTGAGCTGACGTGAAGCGAATAAATGCTATAATCGCTTCACTTAATGAAGCAATAAAGAGGAAGAAATGACTCAGTATCTCTGGCAGAGTCCCGAGTGTTAGACGGGCGCAGGCCGATATCGCCATAAAGCTGCATGGCCAGTAGCGGCCCCTTGAGGGATAAAACCGGGATATTCTTCTGGTCGAAGATAGTTACGAGGCGTACCAGTTCGGCGGTCATGCTCAGGATTTTTCGCGTCTGCTGCGCCGAATAATTGCGCAATTCCGTCAAAACAGGGTCCGGTACCCCGCTGCCGGTTATTCCTTTCAGGCGGCGATAAACCACGGATTCGATGCGGTGATGATCCAGGCTTTCAGAAATGATCCCCAAATCGGCAATCTGAACGCAAAGATTGCGAATGGCCTGATCGTTAGCATGATCTGACAAGACAAAATCCCTTTGTTTATTATCGTCAATGCTCGAATCATGCACGGGAATCATGATTCTTACGGTATTTCTCTTGACAAATAGTTATATTTAACTTATATAATAAGTCATGTTTGAGATTGAATGGCAGCCCAAAGCCTACCGGCAGCTTAAGAAAATTAAAGAGCGTGAAACGCTCGCCGCGATTAAGGACGCGGTGTTTTCGCTTGCTAATTGGCCGGAATGCCGAAATATTAAAGCTATGACGAATCATGAAGCCGGTTATCGTATGCGGGTTGGGGCATGGCGCATCCTGTTCGATGTTCACGACCGCATTCGGGTTATTCTGATTCAGGAGGTAAAAAAACGCAATGAACGAACCTACTAATATCCAAATCATCAACCAGAACGGCCACCCCGCTTTTGTGGTCATTCCGTATGACGACTATGTGCGCACCTTTCGGAAAACGCCACGGATTCCCGAAAGTGGCAATATTCCCAATGATGTCGTGTGGCTCTCCGTGGACAAGGGATACACTCTTGCCCGGGCCTGGCGGGAATATTTGCGACTGACACAGTCCGAAGTTTCCGCAAGGATGGGAATCAGCCAGGCCGCTCTTTCGCAGATGGAATCAGGAGAAAAGAAACTCCGCAAGGCCTCGCTGGAGAAACTGGCCCAGGCTTTGGGTGTTACCGTTGAACAGTTGCGCGGGTGATTACATCATGGTTCAATCTCATCCCGAACATCAAGAACACGGCTAATGGCAATGGAGTATCCGCATTAACAATCAATGGCGAATCTGTTTTGAATGGATAAACGGACACGCGGAGAATGTAGAAATTGAGGATTATCATTAGTAAGTTAGAAATTATTTCTTGCGCTTTTCCACCCCTCAAGGGGGTACTGAAGAGAGTGGCAAGAAATAATTTCGTAAACTTACTTATCCCGTTTATCGGGGTTAGGAGGTTAAAATGACGAATAAACATAAACATATTGCACCGGTGCATCCTGGTGCATACTTGAAGGAATTATTGGGGGAGTTGGCACTATCGCAGTATCGCCTTGCAAAAGATATCGGCGTGCCTGCCATGCGTATCAATTATGTCGTGAACGGAAAACGACCGGTAAATGCTGAACTTGCCCTGCGCTTAGGCAGATATTTTGATCAGAATCCGCGTTACTGGCTGAACCTGCAAACCCGATACGACATGGATGTTGCGGAAGACAGCCTGACAGACCAGGTGGCAAGGCAAGTGCATCCACGCTTTGTTGCTGTGTCATAACCCTATGCTGGTGTAACTTGCAGATGCCTTATTCACATTGACAGAAGCATCTATTTTACTTATTCTCGATGACTTACGGCGCCGTTCTTAATCTTCCTGAGCGGTCAAAGGTCGATGGACTTCATCTCGCTTTTGCAGTTTATTACGAGATGAATTATCTTTTAACATGGAATTGCAAGCATCTTGCACATGGGGAAGTAAGGTCCGCCATCCATAATTACAACTCGATTCATGGCCTATTTGAACCCATGATTGTAACGCCCATGGAATTGATGGAAAGGAGTCAAAATAATGTACGATGATCCGATAGTAAACGAGGTGAGAAAAACCAGGGAAAATCTGGTTGAAGAAGCGGGTGGCTATGACGCCTACATTAAGAAATTAAGAGGTATGGAGAAGGGGGATTCTGGCCGGCTGGTAACCGTAAAACCTTCTGCCAGAAAAACCACTCTTGACGCTGCCGAAATGTAAATATGTCGTTCCAAGACATCAAAAGTATTTATCAATTAACTCACCGGCGACTTATAAACATTTTTGTATCGCAACATTAATTCATGGTTCAATCGACAATATTAAACTTTCGAAGGGGTCACTCAGTCATACCGGACCTGATCCGGTATCCAGGATATTCCTTAAGCAATTATTCGGAGTGCTGAACAAGAACTTTCATTTAAGGAGCAAACATGACAAAAAAGAGCATTTCATTGGAGAGCAGGGTCAGCCAGATTGAAGAGATCGTTGCCAGCGATATCGACGACGAGAAGGTCATGATGAGCATCGAGAAGGGCCAATACTATAGCCTGGACCCTGTCGGCAGCCGGGTGTGGGAACTCATTGGAAAGCCGATCAAGGTGTCGGAACTGATCGATGCGCTGCTGCTGAAATACGATGTGGATCGTAAGACCTGTGCAAGAGATACCTTGGCATTTCTTGAGGAAATCTATGAAGACGGGATATTGAAAGTGGAAGGTTAGATGAGTGCCATCTGCGGGATATTCAACCTGGACGGCCGGCCGGTGGCGCCGGAGAGTATGGATGGTATGCTCTCCGCCATGGACTATTGGGGACCGGACGGATCCGCTGTCTGGCGGGAGGGCCCTGTGGGCTTGGGGCACTTGTTGCTCCATTCTACACCCGAATCGGTGGGCGATACCCTTCCCCGGACCAGTGCTTCCGGAAACCTTATCCTCACCGCTCACGCCCGGCTCGACAATCGCGATGAATTGTTCAGGAATCTGAATATTGCCCCTCCCGAGCGGGCGAAGATGCCCGATAGCAGCCTCATCCTGCAGGCCTATGAAAAATGGGGGCAGGAATGTCCGGAACACCTGCTCGGTGACTGGTGCTTCGGCATCTGGGATAAAACCCGCCAGACCCTGTTTTTAGCCCGGGATCATCACGGTAACACCGGCATTTACTATTATCAGAACACGCTGTTCTTTGCCTTTTCATCTTGCCTGAAAGGGTTGTTTGCTCTGCCCGATGTACCCCGTCAGCCGAATCCCCTGCGCATTGCCCAGGTATTGGTAAGCTGGCCTGGGGACGGAGAGACGACTTGTTACCAGGGGATCAAACGCCTTCCTCCTGCCCATCTGATGACCGTCAGCAGCGGGAAGGTGGCCGGAAGACAATACTGGTTCCTTGAAAATACGTCTTCCCTCCGCTTGGGTTCTGATCAGGAATATGGGGAAGTCTTCGGGGAGATTTATGCCGAGGCGGTCCGCTGCAGAATGCGCAGTCATCGCCCGGTTGGTGTAACCCTCAGCGGGGGGCTTGACTCCGGGTCCGTGGCCGTGCTTGCCGCCCGCGAGACGAAGCAAACGGGTAACCGTCTGCCGGCCTTCAGCTCTGTTCCTCTCTATGAGGTGGCGGATCTGATTCCCGCCTCGCAGTTTGGCGACGAAAGCCCATTTATCGAGGCCACAAGCCGTCATGCGGGCAATATCGACGTGTCGTACATTCGCGCCGCCGATGTCAGCCCGCTCCGAGGCATCGAGCGGGCCCTCGAACTCCACGATGAACCGGGTCATGCTGCGGGGAATCAGTTCTGGATCATGTCTCTCCTGCAGACGGCGCAGGCCCGGGGGATTGGCACCCTTCTGACCGGACAGGGGGGCAATGCCACCATCTCCTGGCATGCGCCCGGGCATCTTGCCGCTTTGGCAAGAAATGGTCGGTGGAGAGACCTCCGGCGTGAGCTGGTAGCGACAAAAGAATCAGTGAAACGCCCGCTCTGGCGATTGATTGCCGGACGGATTTTAAAGCCACTGTTTTTGGATCCGTTGCAGGAAAAATACCGCCGGCTACACCCTTCTCTTGAACCATGGGTGCGTTATTCCGCCATCAATTCGGAATTTGCCCGGAAATTGAAAATTACGGAGAGGATGCGCCAAAGCGGCCATGATCCGGAGTTTAAAAGCATTTTAGACCAGCGGGAAGCACGATTCAGGATCATTAAACCGGGGAAATCGATCGGCGGTTGTCTCTGGCAGGAAAGCGGCGCCGGATTTAGTCTCGATGTGCGGGACCCCACCGTTGACAAGAGGGTGATGGAATTTTGCCTTTCCATCCCCGATGATCAGTATGTCCGGGATGGCCGTGACCGATGGTTGATACGGCGCTCCATGAAGGATCTTATGCCGGCGGCCGTTTTGGACAACAACCGGCGGGGCCTGCAGGCGGCCGACATCGGCAGGCGATTACTGGCCCATTTCGATGAGACAGAATCGGCTTTACAACATATTGAACGCTCGGAATTGGCCGGCCATTGTCTGGATCTGCCGCTTATGCGACGCACCCTTTATCAAGCCCGCCATAATCTGGATGCCAAGGTTACGGGAGAATTGGGAACCATCTTTTTTCGCGGATTGATGGTTGGTTTGTTTCTCCTGCGCTTCGATGGAACAGTTGGTAACAAAAAATAGTAACAGAAAATAGATATTGACATTTCAATCGCACTTATATATTGCTTAAAGTTAGTATTAATCAGAGATAGAGGGAGGCAAGAAAATGGAAGAGCGTATTTTAGAGAGAAGCAGCACCGAGAACGAGGATAAAGCTACCGATCTAAAGCACACGTGGAACCGACCAAAAGTAAGGAGCCTGGCTCCGTCGGATACACTTGCCGGAGGATCTGTCAAGGCTGACGGCACAAGTCAAAGCTAACACCGAAGCTAGGCATGGCCGCAAAGGCCGACACAGAACAATAAATAACGGGGCACAAGAAGTCGATCGTGTAATTCGGCGCCCGCGGACATTTAAACCCGCTGCATACGTCAGGGCAATAAATGGCGATAGGTTTAAATGCGTGGAGGCATTACGACAATGATCAAAAAGCATGTGCGAACGGATTAACGTTAGGCAAGAGCGATACTTCCAAGCCTGATACTATGCGTCGTCCATCTTCTCTCCGCTGCGGAATGTATTGCCCATGCGAAACGGAGACGCACCCTGCTCATAAAGATAGTCCCGGGGCGGTGGAAGACCCAGTCAAAGGCGGCGTCAATCATCGGATTCTAATCTAATTTTTAAATCAATAGCATTGCATAGATAGAAAAACGCATTTCACATGGATAACGCTTATCATATTTTCGGCTTGAACATCACCTCAGTTATTCACTTGCCGGCCCTGCCATTACGACATCCCCAACGTAATGCTATCCCGGATGTTATCATCGAATACGGTAAAACACCGGCTACCCTGATAAATCCCCAGAGCAAAGGGGTGCGTTTTCAGGCCGGACCGGGAGAGTTTTTGCTACATGTGGTCAAGGTGGCTCGATATTACGTGCAAGACGGACGGCGCGTGACCATCATGCCTGAAGCCGGAGCCGGCGGCGATGAAATTCTTCTTTTTTTGATGGGGTCTGTCATGGGCGCCCTGCTGCACCAGCGAAACGTGTTGGTGCTTCATGCGAGCGCCATTGCCGTGCATGGGGAAAGCGTCATTTTTGCCGGCCCTTCGGGCATCGGCAAGTCCACCCTGGCGGCGGGGTTAAATCAGCGGGGCTACCCCTTTCTCGCTGATGACGTGTGCGCGATCGCGACGGCCAATGGCCGGCCAGCCGTAATTTCCGGATTTCCGCGCTTAAAGTTGTGGGCTGACGTCCTGAAAAAATTGCAGACCGATAAGGATGAGCTCAAAAGCGTTCGCTGGGGCAAGGATCTGGAAAAATATTTTCTGCCCATTGATTGCATTCAGGACACCCCCGTTCCCATAAAATCTGTGTTTGTCCTCTCAACCACCAATACAGACAAAATGGAAATCGCCGTATTGCAGGGCGCGGAGAAGATTGGCCCCCTTATCAACAATACCTACCGGTTGCGCTTTCTGGAAGGTCTGGGCGGGAAAAAAGACCATTTCGAGCAGTGCGCGTCCGTTGCGGCCAGTTCCGCCGTTTACCGGACCCTCCGGCCGGACAAAGGTTTTTTGCTGAAGGAACTGATGGATATGCTGGAAGAGCGGTTTTTATTATGAACGGCATCACCTGGCTTGCCTCCTATCCGAAGTCGGGAAACACCTGGTTTCGTATTTTTCTGACCAACCTGCTCTGTGATGCCGATGCACCGGCAAGCATCAATGAATTGGGAAATATGCCCATCGCCAGCGCCCGCGGCCTCTTTGATGACAACATGGGTTTCGAGGCGTCAGACCTGACTGCGGACGAGATCGACCGGTTGCGTCCGGAACTCTATATTCACCTTGCCAAAAACGCCACGGAGTCACTTTTCCTGAAAATTCACGACGCCTATACCGATGTTGGGGAAAACGTGCCTTTGATCCCGGCCGAGGCCACCGGCAGCGCGCTGTATTTCATCCGCAATCCCCTCGACGTGGCGGTTTCCTTTGCCCACCACAGTGGGTGGAAGTATGATACCGCTGTATCCAAAATGGCCGATGACGCCACTGCCTTTTGCCGCAAGCCCGACCGGCTGCACAGCCAGTTGCGCCAAAAGCTTCTCTCCTGGAGCGGTCATGTTGTGAGCTGGGTTGATCGCGCCCCTTTTCCGGTGTGTGTGTTGCGCTATGAAGACATGAAGTCGCAACCCCTGGAAAGCTTTGCTCGGGCCGTCTACTTTGCCGGGCTTCCCCACACGCGGGAGCAGATTCAAAAGGCACTGGCTTTCAGTTCCTTTGATATTGTGCAACAGCAGGAAGAGACGGAGGGCTTCCACGAAAAAAGCTCCTCATCCCGCCGCTTTTTCCGCAAAGGGCAGATCGGGTCATGGCGCGAGGAACTGAGTGAAAAACAGGCACAGCAGATTGTTCAGAACCACCGGGAGGTCATGCGCCGCTTTGGTTATCTGGACGAAAACGGGGCTATCGTTTACTGATGATCCAATTGCAAAACGTTTTGTCATGCCCGAGTGCTTTTGTCGGGCATCCATGATTTCATATAGTTAAACGCTGGATTCCCGCCCAGAAGCACCGCAGGAATGACAGAATTGGGAGTTTTGCAATTAGCTCATAAATGCTGGTTTTATGTAGTTGTACAAGGCCTCACTATGATGGCATGGTTCAAAGCATTTCAGGACGCTCCCGTCAAATGGCGCCGCCGTTCCCGCGCGGAACGGGTGCTGTTGCTGAAAGCCTTTGTGCTGCTGGGCATCGCGCGTCTGGCGGTCCTGGTCCTGCCGTTCAAGTGGCTAGCCGTCTCATTAGGCCGGCATATGAACGAATCGAGTAAGCAAATCTGCGCTTCCGATTTGCGGCAGGCCCGCATGGTCGGTCAGGCAATCCGCTCGGCCGCCAACTACACCCCCTGGAAGAGCGTCTGCCTGCCTCAGGCCGTGGCCGCCCAATGGATGCTGACACGTCGCCACATCGCCGGCACGCTGTATCTGGGGGTAGCAAAAGATGAAGCAAAGCCGGAGAAGCTTTCCGCCCACGCCTGGCTTCGCTGCGGAGACATTATTCTTACCGGTGCTGAAGGCCATCGGCAATTCACGGTCGTTTCCTCATTTTCCTGATGCAACAGATCCTTTACTCATCTTAGCGAGATTCAATTGATGACTGAAACTGATACTACGCAGCCTGGCGATAGGGCAAGCGGAAACATCTGCATTCAATGCGGGTTGTGCTGCGATGGGAGTATGTTCGCTCATGCCGGAATCGATAAAAATGATGATATGACATTTCTGAAACAGATGGGTGTTGAATCTTTTACAATTCGCGATAAGCTGTTCTTCACCCTTCCATGCATGGGGCAAGAGGGCAAACTGTGCATGATATATAATGATGCACGACGCTTTAACGTCTGCAGAACATTCAAGTGCAGGCTGTTAAAACAATATATTTCAAGTGAAATCTCTTATGATTCTGCTGTGGATGTAATCAGGGAGACCCTGATACGCAAGCAGAGCGTAAAGGAGTTTTCTGAAATACTCCGTCCCGACTGTAAAGGCAGCGGACAATCAATTTTTTCCTTTATCAGGGAATTAAATCAAAGTGGAAAGACGGAAGACCACTCTTTCAGAAGAATATATGCAAAACAAATCCTGGATTGCTTCATATTCAGGGAACTGCTCAAAACAAAATTCTACAAGAAAAATAGCAAAGCACCTGATATGTCTCAATAATAATTAATTGAGAGCATGATTGCAATAAAAAACTATTATTGTTCCGGGAGTCGTCTGATTAATCTTGCCATTCCAGAAAAAAGGTGGCCATTGGAATAGGAGCTCACTATATGGCATTATCAATCGACGCGGTAGGGGAGTTGAAAATTGCCGGCGACAATGCCGGGAACGGTGATATCTTCGTCGAGAGATTCCCAACGGAGGGCGTAGCCATTCAATCGCAGGGTAACTTCTCTCAACTTATCCTCCGGCGCACTGGCTAAAATTTTAAATCGATTCGTAGGGAAACCAATAATACGTCCGTCCGTCAGTTCGATGAAGATAGTTCTTCGCTCAGCCCATGCTCTGACTGCGGCAGGTTCAACTACATCATTTCTGGCGGTTAAAGTACTTCTGTATGAACCTAATTTCATTGCAGTCGGCATTTGTATCCATAGTCTTTGACAATGGAAATTATCAAGTGGGAAAGATCATAGCCAATTCGCTTCTCAATTTGAGGCGGGAAAGGCGATCTTTACCCATTAACAGCGGAAAAATGTTAAGGCAAGGCCTGAGCCCAATTTTCAATCTTCAGATCGGGTACCCGTTCGAATTCCCTTGTGTTGTTCGTTACAAGCACGGCATCGAGGAAAAGGGCGTGCGAAGCGATGAGCAGGTCCATGGCGCCAATCGGTGTTCCCCGCTGCTGAAGCCCTGCACGAATTTTTCCATAAAGAGGAGAAGCATCGCATGGCCAATCCAGAAGGGTCGCATAGTCCAGAAAATCCTTCAGGGCGGCTTGATTTTGCTTTTTCTTCTGCGAATGCTCGACGCCGAACCAAAGTTCCGCGGCTACGATGCCGGATATCCCCACTTCTTCCGGAGAAAGGCGGGACAAGCGACTGCGCATTGTTTCCGGCCGAGTCTTGATAAGGGCAATGCAGGCGTCGATATCCAGCATGTAACGGATCACCATGGAATTTTCTCCTCTAACGCCAAATCTTCGATCGTCTCCGGGAAATCGCCGCTGAAGCGCCGCCCGCGGTCAAAATAATCCTGCCAGGTCTTCCGTAAGGGCCGTAGTACCAAGTCACCGTTTCTCTTGAAGATATGAACTTCCGTAACATCGAGCTTGAATTCCATTGGCAACCTGACCGCTTGCGAATTTCCCGATTTGAACACCCGCGCCGTTTTCATATTCTCCTCACCCCCATTTCGTGTCTGTATACACATGACGTATATACTTTATAGGCGAGATTGTCAAGCTCTCTCACTACGGACGTTCTCAAGGGGAAAGGGAAATATTCTTTAAGGTGACCATTGCAGAGACTGGATACCGGATCGGGTCCGGTATGACACACGGGGGTAATATGGGGCGAGTGCGCCACGAAGAGCGCTATATTTGCAGCCGGAAATTTGGTGCTCTGTTACCCAATGATCAGTTCGATACCTGCTATAACCTTTTCGAAAAGGTTGCGGGGCATGGTGCTGATACAATCTGTCAGAAAACGTTTGTCGATGGTGAGTATTTGAGAAATATTTGCTACCGAATCGTGGGGAAGGCCGGTGCTTCTCTTTGGCAGCATGACATTTCCCGGCGCCTCAGCCAAAAGGAGATTTCGGGTGATGACGACAACGACAACCGTCGCTATGGCGCTATCATTAAAAGCGTTTTTCTGAACCACCAGCACAGGCCTGCGAAATCCCGGCCCTGATCCGGCCGGGTCAGGCAGGTCCGCCCACCAGATTTCGCCCCGCTTCACCAGTCCTCCTTAGCCAATCCCATCATTTGAGCCTTATGAAACAGTGGGCCGACCTGAGAATCCTCATGACCATAAATCTCGTCTAACTTTGCCTTGACGCTGTCTTCCCGATGCTTCTCCAGGAATTCAGCAATTGCAACCGTATACAGCCGACTGCGATTCAATCCCAGCACTTTTGCGGTTTCGTCGGCTTGAAGAAAAATATTTTCCGGGATTGAAATGGCCGTTTTTAAATTCCTCATACCATTCACCTCAAATTAGATAATTTTGAATAGGTATAACAATCGTTATACGATATGTCAAGAAGGATCGTGCCGAAGAAACTACTGTTACTCCGGGGATCGATTAATTAATCTTGCTATTCCGGCGAAAGCAGCTGGCCAATGAAAAGACCGGATACCGGATCGAGTCCGGAGTGGCACATGGGGGTAATGTGGGACCAGTGCACCACTTCTGACCAGCAATCACGGATGCTTAGAATTGGCAATCAGCAATGCGAGGTTCTTGTCTGTTATCTTCTGAATATCTGAGGGCAATTTCCTGTAATCCTTGATAAATGCCTTTGTAAATTCAAGCTTCATATCTTGGCCTTCTTCAGGGCGACAAGAGCATCGTCTGTATTCGGTTGTAGTTATTCGGTTTGACAAGGAACAGAATATAAAGTACAATTGTACGCATGATAATTATTGCAGACACAAATACGTTTATCGCAGTGGCTTTAAATGAGCCTGAAAAAGGCATGATAATCAGTCTTACTGAAGGACATGATCTGGTTGCACCTGAAGTATTGCCATTTGAAATTGGTAACGCATTGACGGCAATGATGAAAAGAAATGTATTAAAGGCCGGAGAGGTCATTTCAGCGTGGGATATAGTTCAGCATATACCAGTCGATTTGCGGCGGATCGATATCGGAGCAGCTTTGAATATCGCAATTAAATACAACATATATGCATACGATGCCTATTTTTTGGAATGTGCTCTTGATTTACGTAGCCCGTTATTGACTCTTGATCGGCAGATGAAAGGAATTGCCCGGAAAATCGGCATTCAAGTTATGGAGTAAACATTATGAAAGTCTTTACATATTCCGAAGCAAGAAAGCGTTTCACGGAGGTTCTTAATATCGCACGTGAGCAAGAAGTGATTGTAAAAAGGCGAGGCGGAGAAACATTTACAATTGTCTTAACAAAAACTCAAAAATCCCCTTTTGATATCCCCGGCATAAAAACCAGAGCGACCACTAAAGATATTCTTGAAGCAATAAAAGATTCGAGAGAAAATATGAGCAAACATAACGCTAAAGCATATGGTAAAAAAACTGTCAAAAAAACTTTGGGATTAGATAAATAAACCCACATGCATTTCGGAGGCTAGCTTCGGATATTGATTGTGGATCGGGGCTATGCCATACCCAGCGAACTCCCGACCATCTGGGCCGCAAAACCGATAAGGATGCCGGCGGTGAATGTAGCCTCGGGAAAATGCCACGGAAAGAAGTGCATCAAGAACCCTCTTTGAGATCCAAGGGGTTGGCCGCCGGTAATTGCAGTGATTGCGCGGTAAACTCCTCGAGGTAACGGACGACTCTGTCGGCGCATTCTTCGGCTGTTGCCGTAGCCGTATCAAGAGATATCTCCGGCGTTTCCGGGACTTCATAGGGGGAGGTGATACCCGTGAAGTTAGGAATCTTTCCCATGCGCGCCTGTCGATAAAGACCCTTTGTGTCACGACGCTCACATTCTGCCAAAGAAGTGTCGACGTAGACCTCGATAAAATCTCCCTCGGGGAGGAGATGCCGCACCATGTCGCGTTCGGTGCGGAAAGGCGAGATGAAGGCAGTAATCACGATCAGTCCTGCATCTGCCATGAGTTTTGCCACTTCGCCGATCCGGCGGATGTTTTCGATCCGGTCCGCTTCCGTAAAACCGAGATCTTTGTTCAAGCCGTGACGGATATTATCCCCATCCAGCAATATGGTATGCCGGCCCAGTTCATGAAGCTTACGTTCCAAACAGTTGGCAATAGTCGACTTGCCGGCGCCCGACAGTCCGGTGAACCAGACGACGCAGGGCTTTTGTTTCTTGATCAAGGCCCGTTCCTTCGGGCCGACTTCTTCACGCTGCCAATGGACGTTCGCGGAGCGGCGCATGGCGTGGACAATCATGCCGCGCGCTACCGTGGCATTCGTCAATCGATCGACAAGAATGAAACTGCCGGTTTCACGGCTCACATGGTATGGGTCGAAGGGAATGGAACGGGAGAGGGCAAGTTCTACCTCGCCGATATCGTTGAGTGAAAGATGATCGGCAGCGAGTCGCTGCATTGAGCCGAGATCGATCCTGTTGCGGATGCGGGTCGCTTCTGCCGTGGTGGCGCCGCAGAGGTTTCGGAACAGATAGCGGCGTCCGGCATGGAATGGTTGATCATCCATCCAGACCAGCCGTACCTTGAACAGATTTGCCATGGCGGGGCGATCGTTTTCGAGGGCAATCATGTCGCCCCGCACGATATCCTGCTCATCGGCCATGGTCAGGGAAATCGCCATGCCGGCGGTGGCTTCGCTGATCTCTTGCCGGTCAGACCAGATAGCAGTTATCGTGGTCTGAAGTCCTGTCGGGAGAACCACCACCCGATCGCCGCATTTGATCTTGCCCGATGTTATGCTGCCGGTGTAGGCCCGGTAGGCTCCTGTCCCCGACGCTCGCATTTTCGCGATACTCTCATGCTGCCATTTGTCCCCGGGCTGCGGTACGTTGACCACATACTGTACCGGCATGCGGAAGGGGGCATGTTCCGGCGCTATCGAGGGCGGGGCTGCCTGGAGCCAGTCCAGGATCGTCTGGCCGGAATACCAGGGAGAGTGTTGCGAGAGCGTAGTCAGATTGTCTCCGTGCAGCGCTGAAACCGGAACAACGGCGTGTTGTGTCGCGTCGAGTCCAAAGTTGGTCAGCTCTGCAACAAGCTGGGTGCACTCGGCGGAAACGTTATAATAAACCTGTTCATTCCATTCGACCAGGTCCATTTTGTTGATCGCAAAAAGCAGGTGACGGATCCCCATTAAGGCACAGACAAATGCATGGCGTCTGGTCTGGGAAAGTACCCCCCGGTTTGCATCAACAAGAATGAGGGCGGCGCTGCAGTGGGATGCCGCGGTTATCATGTTGCGGGTATGGCGTTCATGGCCAGGCGTATCCGCCACAATGAACTTCCGTTGCAGTGTAGTTAAATACCGGTAGGCCACGTCAATGGTGATGTCCGGTGCGTGCTCGGCCATCAGACCGTCGAGAAGCAGGGAATAATCGATGGCGTCTCCGGCGTTGCCGATCCGCAGGCTTTCTTCTGTTAAAGCCTGTATCTGGTCATCGAACAGATTTCCGGTCAGGCTGAGCAAATGACCAATCAGCGTTGACTTGCCGTCATCGACGCTGCCGCAGGACAAAAAGCGGAGTAGGGTAGGGTCGGTCGGCATCAGAAATAGCCCTCCTGTTTCTTCCTCGTAACGGGGTTTACCCCCTGCCGGAGTCCTTCATCATTCGAATAGGTGATGAGTTCCAATCCCAGTTGGGCCGCTGTGGCATTGCGGAAAACGATCGTCTCACGGAATTTCCAAGTGCTATCCACGTGCATCAGCGGAAAAGGAGGTTTTATGGGGAAAACGGCCTTAAGAGCCAGATGCAGCATGACTGACGAGTCCTTGCCGATGGAGTAAAGCATAACCGGCCGCTCTGCTTTGGCTACTGCCTCACGGATGATGCGGATTGACTCCTGTTCAGGAATGGAAAGGGATGTGCCTGCGTGTTGAGACATGGCTGCTTCAATTTTTCAATGTAATTGCGTATCTGATTTTTCAGGGACGCCATACGGAATGTCAACGTCGAATATATAATCTCAAAGTCATAAAAAAGCCAATCCTAATTGCTCTGGCTGATAATTTGCTGCCGGACGGACCATGCGCGCGTTGTTGACAGGCTATAAGATTGGGCAGAAACTAATGACTTATATGGCAGGGAAACATCCACAGAATGCGGATAAACGCGCAGTCTGAACTCAGTATCAAGGCCACGATTGAGAGGATAAAAATGAAGAGATGCGACACTTCAGTGGCTGCTGAGGGAGGCGCATTCCGGCCGTAAACCGGCTGACGGTTCAAACACCGCCCTCTTTAACGATTCCAGGGAAAAGGGCTTTTCAAAAAAGCTGACCCGATATTTACTCTTCTCCTCGGTGAGGCAGGGCCGATACGGGTCGATATCCCCGCTCATATAGATTGTTTTTATCATCGGCTCATGGGTTCTAATATGTCCCATCATTTCCAAACCATTTTCGCGCGGCATTTGAATATCCGTAATGACAATGTCCGGTTTAAAGACGAGATAAGCCGAATATCCATCGACCCCATCTTTTGCCGACCTTACCTCAAGGCCATCGCCTTCCAGGGTTTCCTGAATCATATCTGCTAACGCACGATTGTCATCAACTATCAATACTTTCATCATAGTCTGCTCCTTAATCGAGAGGGTGGCTTTGCCTGTAATAAAGCACAGGCCATGCCAGATACCGCTCGATACGGCAATCTATTCAATCTATTGATATTGATTGGTATTTTTGGAATACTTTTTTGCCTATCAGGATTTTGTAGGGTTTTTACTACAGTTTTAAGAAAAGAGCGACTGCTGTTACCTACATCTCCGCAAGAATGCCGAGGCTCCTGCAGAACCTCCACGATTTCGGCCGACCGCTTTGTATCCAGTTTTCCGGTGGTTTATCCTGAGGAGAACGCCGAGTATGCCGCCTGCCGTGCAGAGGATCAGGGTCTCAATCCAGACCAGCGGGAAGATGTCCCCGTCTTTATTGAGAGAGGCCTCATCGCTCCGGTTAAACCCCAGCAGGCTGACGAGCACCCAGGCAGAAAGGGCGATGCCGATGATGGTGAGGAGGGTGCGCATTTTTTTACGCAGCAGATTTATGTAAGCTACCTGAGATTTTGTCATCATT
>Ga0194060_10001251_pt1 | contig 18211 bp, 17 predicted proteins | sample SepL225m_MetaG_FD_163427 | JGI IMG/M metagenome (GOLD analysis project Ga0194060, IMG submission 163427) | Anoxic zone freshwater microbial communities from boreal shield lake in IISD Experimental Lakes Area, Ontario, Canada - Sep2016-L222-5m | ecosystem: Environmental > Aquatic > Freshwater >...
CTGCTTCAGGACGAGCAGGTGAAGGAGGCCTACCTTGGCCTGTGACGGGACGGGATTTGCACGGAAGTTAACGTGGATCAAACCGCGGCCGCCTGTCCTGTGTTTTTATGACCGCACCGGGCGCGGCGAGCCTGCGATGAGCCTGGTATGCGCGGGAGGTAATCAATGACTCGCTGGGCCATGGTCGCGGATTTGCGTCGATGCGTCGGCTGCCAGACCTGCACCGCTTCGTGCAAGCATGCCAACTCGACACCCCCGGGGGTGCAGTGGCGGCGCGTGCTCGACCTGGAAGTCGGCGAATACCCGGCGGTGAAACGCGCCTTCGTGCCGGTCGGCTGCATGCATTGCGACGATCCGCCGTGCATGGCGGTCTGCCCCTCGACCGCCACGAAGAAGCGTCCGGACGGTATCGTCACCATCGATTACGACCTGTGCATCGGCTGCAGTTACTGCGCAGTCGCCTGCCCCTATCAGGCGCGCTACAAGACCGACCGCGCGAGTTTCGCCTACGGCGAGCCGACGGCGGCCGAGGAGCAACGCTTCGATCCCAGGCGGCTCGCGGTGGCGACGAAATGCACTTTCTGCGTCGATCGCATCGATGCCGGTACTGCCAAAGGCCTGACTCCGGGACGCGATCCGGAAGCCACGCCGGCCTGCGTCAACGCCTGCATCACGCAGACCATGAGCTTCGGCGACATCGAGGACCCGAACAGCAACGTGTCCCAGTTGCTCGCGGAGAACCAGTTCTTTCGCATGCACGAGGAACTCGGCACCGGACCCCGGTTTTATTACATCTGGGATAACAAGTTGGAGGGGGCATGAGCAGGAAGCAGGGGCCCCAAGCAGTGGGGATGCGACCGGCCGCGATTGCCTCCGGACGCCGACAGTGTGGATGCGAACCTTTGAACCAGGTTAAGGAGGCGGAGGCATGAGCGGCATGAATTACGGGCCCAAGCCTTGGCACCAGACCAACTGGGATTTTCGCGCCGCTTTCAATTTCATGTTCGGCGGCACTGGAGCCGGACTGCTGGTGATCGTGGCCTTGTCCGGCCTGACCGGCAACGCGCTGCGCGCCGAACTGTTGCTGGGCATGGCGCTGATCGGGGCCGGACTGCTTTCGGTCTGGTTCGAGATCGGGCGGCCGCTGCGCGCGATGAATGTAGGTTTCAACCCGTTCACTTCGTGGATGACGCGCGAATCGTTCGCTGCTGGCGCCGTGTTCGCGCTGGGGCTGGCTGCGGCGTGGCTGGGCAGCGCGGCGCTGGCGCAGGCCGCGGCAGTTGCCGCGCTGATTTTCGCCTACTGCCAGGGGCGATTGCTGCAGGCCGCCAAAGGTATACCGGCGTGGCGTGTGCCCGCGCTGGGATGGCTCAATTTCGCCACCGCGCTCGCCGAAGGTGCGGGAGTGTACGTGGCGCTGGCCACGCTGCTCGATACGCCGGCCGGCGGTGTGCTCGCGTATTTCTCGCTGGCGCTGATCGCGCGCGGACTCGCCTGGTCCATCTACCGCGGCAGCGTGGCAAAAAGTGCGGCGCGCCCGGCATTGGCCGCGCTCGACCGCGCGGGAAAAATCCTGATCCAGTTCGGCACCGTTGCGCCGCTGGCGCTGTTGCTGCTCGGCTTGATTGCCGCCGATGCGGCGCGCATTGCCTTGTTGCTGGCCGGCGTCGCCGCGTTCGCAACAGGCTGGCAGTTCAAGTTCGTGCTGATCACGCGCGCTGCCTACAATCAGGGTTTCGCCTTGCCGCATCTGCCGGTGCGCGGAACCCGCTAGACAACAAGCCGCCCCATGGCGAGGGCGGCATCAGAGGAGTCGGCTGAATGCGGAATTCTGAAGTTACTGCACTATTCGAGCAGGCGGCGGCAGCGGGAAGGAACGCGCTTGCCGAAGCGGAACTGGGCGCGCTGCTTTCCGGGCTCGGCATCGCCTTCAATCAAGGCGCCGCGCGCGCGGAAACGTCATCCGAGGTCGAACTGCGCATCAGCCTGAACAATACCCGCGAATTCGGCATGGTGATCAGCGCCGGACTGGGCGGATTGGACGCGGAACTGGATGAAAGCAATTTCAGGAAAGACCGCGCCTCGGTCTATGCCGCAGCCGAACTGACGGACGCCGAAGATTTCCTGCGCCTGTTCCGGCGCACGCTGGCCTGGCAGAAACTGGCCTGCATTGCGAAACGCGACGGGATGCCGCTTCCGGATGCCCCGCTCAAATCCTGTTTCGAACGCCTGCTCGGGCTCGCCTCCGGCTGCCTGCCGGGCGACCCTGCGGCAAAATTCGTGCTGCAGGCGCTGGAACTGAATCCGGTAGAGGTCGGCGAGCGGCTCGAAGTGGGGATTGCCCGGTGCGAGTTTCGCGCGCCGGCGGCCGGTCGGCTGCGCCGCCCCATAGGCAAGATCGACAAGCTCATCCACCCGCAATCCATCGGCATCATCGGCGTGTCGGCCAGCAACATGAATTTCGGCCGCATCATCCTGCGCAACCTGATGGGCAGCGGCTACGGCAAGGAGCGGATGACCATCATCCGAGCGGGTGAGCAGGAAATCGACGGCGTAAAGTGCGTCGAAAGCCTGCAAGCGCTGCAGGGGAAGCTCGATCTGCTGATCGTTGCGGTAGCGGCCGACGCCGTCTACGGCCTGGTGGATGAAATCATCGAAACCGACGCGGTGGAATCGGTGATGCTGATTCCCGGCAGCCTGGGAGAGACGAAAAAGAGCCGGGAGCCTGCCGCGGGATTGGCAGCCAGGATCAACGCCGCCCACGCGAAGGAAGGCGGAGGTCCGATTTTTCTCGGCGCGAACTGTCTCGGCGTGGTCTCGCATCCGGGGTCCTACGACTCCTGGTTCATCCCGCTGGAGCGGCTGCCCAAGCCGAAGAAGAAGCCAGTAAGGAATTCGGTGATGCTGAGCCAGAGCGGGGCGTTCATGATCACCCGCATGAGCCAGAATCCCTGGCTCGACCCGGGCTACATGCTGGCGCTGGGCAATCAAACCGATCTCACCCACGGCGACATGCTGACCTACTTCGCCGAGTTGCCGGAAATCGAAACCATCGGCATCTACGTCGAGGGTTTCAAGGACTCGGACGGCCTGGACTTCGCCAAAGCCGTGCGCAGGGCGGTGGTGAACGGCAAACAGGTGGTGGTCTACAAATCCGGCAAAACCGCGCCCGGCGTCACCGGGGTCATGGGGCATACGGCCTCCATCGCCGGCGGACCGACGCTGTTCGAATCGGTGGTGCGGCAGGCGGGTGCGATCGTGGCCGACGATTTCAATACCTTCGACGATTTGTTTTACATCGCTGGCGCGCTGCACCGCAAGGAAATCCGCGGTAATCGGCTGGGCGCGATCAGCGGCGCGGGTTTCGAGGCGGTGGGCATGGCCGACTCGATCGAATCCGAAACCTTCGCCATGCGCATGGGCGAACTCGATGCGGGCACGGTCAGTCGCGTGGAAGAGATACTGCTGGCCAAGCGGCTGGACGCGCTGGTCGAAGTCCGCAATCCCATCGACATCAATCCGGGCGCCGACGACGAGGCGCATCTGCAGATTACCGAGGCCTTCCTCCAGGATCCCGATATCGACGCCGTGGTGGTCGGACTCGACCCGACCGCCCCGTCGGTGCGGGCGCTCGAGCAGAGCAAGCTGCGGCCCGGATACGATCTCAAGGACCCGAAGAGCACCGTGCATCTCATGCCGCCGATCGTCGAGCGCAACGCCAAGCCCATCGTCGGCATCGTCGACGGCGGGCAACTCTATGACGCCATGGCGGCCGGGCTGATGGATCAGGGGGCCTGCGTGTTCCGCAACAGCGCACGCGGCACCAAGGCGCTGGTGCGCTATATCGAGGCGCGGCTCTACGCCGACGCCATTCGGGGCCGCAGCTGAAGCAATCCGAAACGCCAACCTGGAGAATGAACGATGAGCGAAACGCTTAAACCCGGCCTGACCGCCACCCGGCATGTCGAAATTGACCGCGAACGCACCATCAGCTTCATGGGCGACGACTGCCGCGTCTACGCGACGCCCAAGCTTCTGTACGACCTCGAATATGTTTGCCGCGACCTGCTGCTCGAGCACATCGAGCCGGGCAAGGATTCGGTCGGCACCCGGGTCGAGCTCGATCATGTCGGCGCCACGCTGATGGGCATGTGGGTCGACATTTCAGTCACCCTGACCGAAGTGAACGGGGGGGCGGTGTCGTTCGATTTTTCCGTGCGCGACGCGCTCGAGGAAGTCGCGCGCGGCAAGCACCACCGGTTCATCGTCGGCATCGAAAAGACGGCGCAGCGGCTCAAGGCGAAGCTCGCGAAAGCGCAGTCGGGCGCGGTAAAGCCCGGGTAGAATGCAATTCAGGCAAGGAGGAGGGAGCATGGCCATTACCACCAAGGGGAAACGCGGCACAGCGGCCAAACCAGGCGCGCCGGCGATAAAGAAAAGCGCTGCACGCAGGCCGGCGGCGAAACGCGCAGCGCCGAAATACAAATTCGACGCACCGGCGGAGACTATGCCGCGCGGCGAACTGGCTGCGCTGCAGTTGCGCCGGCTCAAAGCGAGCGTAAAGAACGCCTATGACAACGTCGCATTCCACCGCCGCCGGATGAAAGCCCAGGGTTTCGAGCCAGGCGATCTGAAGCGGCTGGAAGACCTCGCGCATCTGCCGTTCACACTCAAGACCGATCTGCGCGACCATTATCCGTTCGGACTGTTCGCGCGCCCGCAGTCGGAGGTGATGCGCCTGCATGCATCCTCGGGGACCACGGGCAAGCCGACCGTGGTCGGCTATACCGGGCGCGACATCGCCACCTGGGCGGCGTTGATGGCGCGCTCCATGGCATGCGCCGGCGCGCGGCCGGGCAACATCGTTCACAATGCCTACGGCTACGGCTTGTTCACCGGCGGCCTGGGAGCGCACTACGGCGCGGAACGCCTCGGGGCGACGGTGGTGCCGATGTCAGGCGGCAGCACCGAGCGCCAGATCGTGCTGATCACCGACTTCGGCGCGCGCGTGCTGTGCGCGACGCCCTCCTACGCGCTGGCGATGGCCGAGGTGGCGGAGAAGGAAGGCGTCGACCTGCGAAAATCCAGCCTCGAGATCGGCATTTTCGGCGCCGAGCCCTGGAGCGAGGCGATGCGGCGCGAAATTGAGGCCCGTCTCGGGCTGAAAGCGGTCGATATCTACGGACTGTCTGAAATCATGGGCCCGGGTGTGGCCTGCGAATGCGAAGAGGCGCAGGCCGGCTTGCACGGCTGGGAAGACCACTTCCTGTTCGAAGTGATCGATACCGACACCGGCAAGGCGCTGAAAGAGGGCGAGGCGGGCGAACTGGTGATCACTACGCTCACCAAGGAGGCGTTGCCGATGATCCGCTATCGCACGCGCGACATCACCCGCCTCTCCACCGAGCGCTGTGTCTGCGGCCGCACGCACGTGCGCATCAAGCGCATCACCGGCCGCAATGACGACATGCTGATCATCCGCGGCGTGAATGTCTACCCGTCGCAGATCGAAGCGGTGCTGGTGGGCCTGCCGGACGTCGCGCCGCATTATCAGCTGGTGGTGGAGAGAAAGGGCACGCTCGATCACCTGACGGTCGAAGTCGAACTGATGCCGAACGTGGTGCCTACCGCCGAGGTGCGCGCGGTGGTGGCGGAATCGGTGCGGCATCACATCAAGTCGATCATCGGCGTCACCACCGACGTCCTGGTGAAAGAGCCCGGCGAAATTCCGCGCTCCATGGGCAAAGCGGTGAGGGTGCGCGACCTGCGGCCCAAGCTGGCATGATACGCCGCGGTGCGCGCGCCAGGAGGCGCACGGCGGCGCAAACCGGGAATGCGGACAGATGATCATCGATTGCCACGGCCATTACACCACGGCTCCGAAAGAGCTGGAAGCCTACCGGAACCGCCAGATCGCCGATCTCGAGGACGATCCGGCGCATGAGGCATCGGCGTGGCCGCTGGGCATCAGCGACGAGCAGATCCGCGAAAGCCTGGAAACGGCGCAGCTCAGGATCCAGCGCGAGCGCGGGACCGACCTTACGATCTTCTCGCCGCGGGCCATGGGAATGGGGCACCACATCGGCAACGAGAGCACGAACAAATACTGGTCGCAGACCTGCAACGAACTGATCCACCGGGTGTGCAGCCTCTACCCTGGCAACTTCGTCGGCGTGTGCCAGTTGCCGCAAACCCCGGGGGTGCGGCCGACGAACTGCATCGCCGAACTGGAACGCTGCGTGAAGGAATTCGGCTTTATCGGCTGCAATCTGAATCCGGACCCGTCGGGCGGCTACTGGACCGGCCCCCCGATCACCGACAAGTGGTGGTATCCGCTGTATGAAAAAATGGTGGAGCTGGATGTCCCGGCGATGATCCATGTCAGCGGGTCCTGCAATCCGAATTTCCACGCAACCGGGGCGCACTACATCAACGGCGACACCACGGCGTTCATGCAGCTCATCACCGGCGACTTGTTCCGCGATTTTCCGACGTTGAAATTTATCATTCCGCACGGGGGCGGTGCGGTTCCCTATCACTGGGGCCGGTATCGCGGACTGGCGAAGGACATGGGCCGGCCGCCGCTCGCGGAATTGCTGCTCCACAACGTTTTTTTCGATACCTGCGTGTATCACCGGCCGGGGATCGAGCTGCTGCTGAAGGTGATTCCGGCGGACAATATCCTGTTCGCGTCCGAAGTGGTGGGGGCGGTGCGCGGAATCGACCCGGAAACGGGGCATTACTACGACGACACCAAGCGTTACATCGACTCGATCGACTGGCTGAGCGCCGAGGACCGGGAAAAGATATTCCACGGCAATGCCCGCAAGGTGTATGGCCGTTTCGGCGCCCGCAAGGCGGGCTAATCTGGAGAACAACATGGCAGAACGGGCACATGCACCACTCGATGGCGTGAAACTGCGGCAACTGGTCGCGCAGGACCTTGACGCGGTGGTCGACATCGATTTGCAGATAACCGGCCGCTCGCGCCGGTCATATTTTGAGCGCCGGCTGCAGGCGGCGCTGCGCGCGCCGGCGTTGCATACCCAGTTTGCAGCCGAGGAAAACGGCGTGCTCGAAGGATATGTGCTCGCGCGCAAACTCGAGGGTGAATTCGGCCGCGTCGAGCCTGCCCTGCGGCTGGAGGTGATCAGCGTGCGGCCCGGCGAGCAGGGACATGGCTACGGCGATGCACTGCTCGGTGCGCTCGAGGCGTATGCGCGCAAACACGCCGTTTTCGAACTGCGCACGCAGGCGTCATGGAAAGACCACGGCATGCTCGGGTTTTTGCACCACGCGGGTTTCGAACTCGGGGGCAATCAGATGCTCGATTGCGGCGTCCACGCGGGGCGCATCGGCAGCGGCGACGCGGAGAAGGTCCTGGCCCCGGAGCCTCATCGCATGAGCGCCGAAATCGACCACAGCGCACCCCAGGCCAACGACTTCGAGGCGCTCGCGCGCGACCATGCGGACGTGCGTTCGCTCGAGCGCGCGGATCTCGGCGAGATCATGCGCATCGACCGGCGCATTACGGATCGGGATCGCAGCGCCTATATCAGCCATATAGTGGACGATGCCATGCACGATTCCGCGATCCGCGTATCCCTCGCCGCGCACCAGGACGGATCCGTCACTGGATATGTCATGGCCAGCGTCGACTTCGGCGACTTCGGGCGCACCGAGCCGGTCGCGGTGCTCGACACGATCGGCGTTGATCCGGGCTTCACCGGGGCGGGCACCGGCAGCGCGCTGCTGTCGCAACTGTTCGTCAACCTCGAGGCGCTGAGAGTCGAGCGCGTTTCGACCGTGGTCGAGCGCGACAACTTCGGCCTGCTCCAGTTCTTCTACCGCGCAGGCTTCGGCCCGGGCCAGCAGCTGGGGTTCGTCAAGAGTCTGGCCTGAATCGGGGCAGCCAGGGTTCGGGGAGGGGTGCGGTCGGCTCCACTAGATTACGTAGTATGCGATGGCGATGAAATGCGCCGTGCTCCCTCCGAGGACGAACAGGTGCCATACGCCGTGAAAGTGGCGCACGCGCTCGTCCAGCAGATAAAAGACGATGCCGCAGGTGTATAGCAGGCCGCCGGCGAGCAGCCAGGCGAGCCCGGGCGCGCCCAGGCCTGCCGCGAGCGGGCGCAGCGCCACCGCGCTCATCCAGCCCATGACGACGTAGATCAGGATCGAGAGTCGGCGCGCGCCTTTGCCGAAAACGAATTCCTGCGCAATTCCGGCGGCGGCGAGCCCCCAGGTCAGGCCGAACAAGGCCCAGCCCCACGGCCCGCGCAAGGTCACCAGCGCGAACGGCGTGTAGGTGCCGGCGATCAGCAGGTAGATCGAGCAGTGATCGAGTTTGCGCAGGACAAGTTTTGCGCGTCCGCGCACGCTGTGGTACAGCGTGGAGGCGCTGTAGAGCAGGCACAGGGCCGCGCCATAAGTGATGCAGCCGGCAATCTTCCACGCATCCCCGGTGCGCGCGGCGAGTACTACCAGGATGGTGGTCCCGAGGGCAGCGAGAACGGTGCCGATCAGGTGGGTGAAGCTGTTGAAGCGTTCTCCGTGATACATGGTTTCTTCCGGCGCGTCCGGGTGCGTCAGTCTGCTATTCTATGCGCGTTGAAATTCTGCTGGACATGAAGCATGTACAGACTCGCGCCCCTGCTCCTGCTGGCGCCTTTCTTCGCGTCCTGCGCCATGGCGCAGGCGGCGCCGGCCGCCGCAGTTTCCGAGCTCGCCCCCACCGGCACGCTGCGAGCCGCGATCAATTTCGGCAATCCGATGCTCGCATCCAGGGACGCCTCCACCGGGGAGGCGCGCGGCGTGTCCGTCGATCTGGCGCGCGAACTGGCGCGCCGATTGGGCACCCCCGTGGAATTGGTACCCTACAATGCGGCAGGGAAGGTGGTGGAGGCGGTGAAATCCGGAACATGGGACGTTGCATTTGTCGCCATCGATCCGTTGCGCGGGAACGAGATCAGCTACAGCGCGCCCTACGTAGTGCTCGAGGGCGCCTATCTGGTGCGCGAGAATTCGCCGATACGCAGCAATGCGGAGGTCGATCGTCCCGGTGTGCGAGTCGGCGTCGGCGCGGGGAGCGCGTATGACCTGTTTCTTACGCGCGAACTGAAGCAGGCGAAACTCGTTCGCGCGACCACGTCGGCAGCAGTTACGGAACTGGTGCTGGCGCAAGGACTGGAGGTTGCCGCAGGCGTGAAACAGCAGCTCCAGGCCGACGCGAAGCGCTTTCCAGGCATGCGGCTGCTGGAGGGCAGATTCATGGCGATCGACCAGGCCATGGGCACGCCGAAGGGGCGTGAAGCAGGTGCAGGGTATCTGGGCGCGTTTATCGAGGAGATGAAGGCGTCAGGCTTCGTCGCCGCTGCGCTGGCACGCCACCGGATCGAAGGCGCCGCGGTGGCACCGCCGGCTGGCGGCTTGCGTAAGGGCGGGCCTTAGATTCCGCGGTCTACAGATCATCGGATCGAAGAGGTCGAGATCGGGCCATTTTGAACCGCCGGCCAGAGTCAAACCAAGCTTTCTTCCCCTATTGGCGTTGCTGCTCGGCCAATTAGCGCTTGCACCTGAAAGGCAGGTAGGCATTTGGCACGCTGGTCTTGTTGTCACCGTTCGCCGTCATCTTATCCGGAACCGGTGCGCCACCACAAATCCACGCAACCGGCACGATTGGCGTATCAGTCACTACTGCCGGCCTTAACGTGAGAACCTTTCCCTTGATGGCGTTGTTCGCACGGTTACCGAATGTGATGTTGATTGCGCCCGATACAATGGCAACCGAAGTGACATAATTTCCGACTATCTTGTCGGCGCTCGGCAGGCCAGCCGCGGCGTTGTCGGCCGGAAATGTTTGCGTCGTTGCCCAGGCGATGGCCACCGGGGTCTTCGCAATGTCCGCAAGTGGCAATGACTCGGAAATCTCTTCACGGGTGAATTTGTCCAGGTAAGACGGCAAGGCCATTAGCGATAGGATCGCTATGATCCCCACCACGACCATCAGCTCCACCATCGTAAACCCGCCGTGATTCGACTTCACACTCAAGTTCGCGCCAGCATTGCTAACACCGCCAGACGGCGAGCCTTGAAACGCTCAGTCTGCTGATTGTCCGGCGCGGGTCCGCTTCGATTGCAACGCGAGAGGCTATTCAAACCGCCTCCCAAGTGTTTCCGCGATGAGCACCGGTTTGTCGGATCCTTCACGGTAGATGCTTGCGTTCCATTGCATCTGTACCCCGTTGTCCGGCAACTCGGCCAGATCTGTAAGTCTGAGAACGACCCGTATCCTGGACCCTGCAGGCACCGGTCCGGTAAAGCGCACTTTGTTAACCCCGTAATTGATGGAGAGCCGGGTGGGGGGCATGTCGAGAGCCGCATTTCGCAGCGCCACCATCAAGGACAGCGTCAGATAACCGTGAGCGACGGTGGTCTTATACGGCGATTCTTTTCTTGCGCGTTCGACGTCCACGTGGATCCACTGGCGGTCGCCGGTAGCATCGGCAAATTTGTCGATCATTTCCTGCGTTACTTCGACCCAGTCGCCAGGCGGCAGGTCCTTGCCAAGAAAATTCTTGAGATCGGCATTGCCATTGATAAAAGTCTTGGTCACCGTTCTACTCCTCTGAGCGAATTGAAGAAGCCCGCGTATCCATGTCAACCTACCCGGCATAATCGCAGACGATACTAGTCCAAGCGGGCGCCCGAGTCCTTTGCGACCCTTGTCCACTTTACGATCTCACTCTTGACGAATTCAGTGAATTCCTCGCGGGAATCGCCCACGGGTTCGAACGCCAGGGCATTGAGTCGCACTTTTACGGCAGGATCAGCGAGCATTTTCCTGATTTCAGAATTCAGACGGTCCAGGATCGTGGACGGCGTCTTCGCGGGAGCGGCGAGCCCGATCCAGCCTACGCTTTCGAACCCCGGATAGCCCTGCTCGGCAACGGTCGGCACTTGCGGCAGAAACTGCGAGCGCTTTTGCGTAGCGACGCCGATTGCGCGCAGTTTCCCCGCTTTCACTTGCGCGAGAACTCCCGGGACGGTGTCTGACATGAGCGGAATGCCCCCTCCAAGGATCTGTGCCTGCGCATCGGTGCTCCCCTTGAACGGAATGTGGTTTAGCTTGATGCCGGCCGCGGCCTGAAATGCCTCCATTGTGAGGTGGCTGGTTGAGCCGTTGCCGAGCGATGCGTAGGGAATTTCGCCCGGATGCCCCTTGGCCGCCGCAACAAGTTCCCTAAGCGATTGGTACGGCGATTGCGCGCCCACCACGAGCAGCTGGGGCGTGAGCACGATATTGGCGATCAACTCGAAATCCTTGATGGCGTCGTAGGGCAGCCTCGGCTGAATGGCAGGGTTGATGCCGAACGGGCCGCTTCCCGCCGCGACCAGCGTATAGCCATCCGGTGCCGCGTCCTTCGCTTGTGCGGTTCCGACGCTTCCGCCGGCGCCAGGTTTGTTCTCTATGATGAACGGATGCCCCATCGAGGTCGAAAACTGGTCCGCTACGAGACGCATGATGATGTCGGTCGCCGACCCGGGCGGGAATCCGACGATGATCTTGACGGGTCTCGTCGGATAGGTCTGGGAAATAACCGGCCCGGCGAGAACGCATAGCACGGCAAAGACGACAGACCGCAGCGTGGACATGGCGACCTCCTTATAAAGAGCGATTCTAACCGCGTCCCGCGGGTCCCGGTGTGCGCCGAGTCGGATCGCGCACTCTACGCCGGCCACGCCGGCTCGTTGTAGCCCAACGGCACGGTGGGCCGGGTCCAGCGCGGTGCGGCTTCGGAAAGCCCCTGGTTTTGCCGAGGGTCATTTGACCGTGCCCCGAGTGCGTGAGCACAGCGCTTCAGGCTGCAGATCTAAAATCGCGCTGCAAGCTCAGCCTTCTTCCTCCGCCGCGAAAACTTCCTGCGCTCCGGTTACGCCGCGCAGGTCGAAGCGGCCGAGCGAACGCAGCGGTCGCTTGATGCGCCTGGCAAATTCTTCGGATAACAGCAGAGATACGCTGGTTTCCTTGCTGAGCGCCTGGATGCGGGCGGTCTTGTTGACCGCGGGCCCGACGACGTTGAAGGCGAGCCGGTTGGGTGCGCCGACGTTGGCATGAGTCACCGTTCCTAGATGGAGACCCAGCCCGAACTCAATCTGTGGAAAACCGTTGTGGCGGCGCCGGTGATTGACCACCGCCATCGAGTCGAAAGCGTCGATCGCTGCATCGAGCGCGTCCTCGCAGACCCGCGCTTCGTCCTCCGGCCGCTTTATTTCGAACACGATCAGGATCGCGTCGCCGATGAACTGCAGGATCTCGCCGCCGCGCACCGCTGCGGCTGCGGCGCAGTTTTCAAAGTAGTCGTTTAGCAGATGGAGGAGATCTGCCGCAGACAAAGATTCGGACAGCGCCGTAAAGCCGCGCAGATCCGAGTACCAGAAAGCGGCTTCAATTCGGTCGCCGTCGCCGCGCTTGACCTGGCCGTTCAGGATGCGCTCGCTGATGCGCGGACCGATGAAAGCGTCGAGCAGTCCAAGCGCCATGCGGCGCGCCTCGATAATCTCGACCAACGGAGCGAGCAGGTTGGCGAGCGCCTCGATGCGTTCCAGGTCACCGCCGTCGAATCCCGGCGGAGCCGCGGTAGCTACGGTTAAGACGTTCACCGCTCCGGTGCCGAACATCATCGGCACCGCCGCGTAGTCGGTCATGCCAGCGGCGCGCATCTCGTGCAGGAAACTGTGATCGCGCTCCTCGTCCAGCGACTCGGTCCGGCGCCGGAACACGCGCTGATGCTCGCGTACAAAATGCAGCGGGCTGCCGATGTAGGCGTCGCTGTTCTCTGCGCCGTGGCGGCCCCTGAATATCGCCGTGCCTTCGCCGCGGCGCCAGCTACAGTTCCAGGCGACAAGCAGGGGATGCAGGGTGGCGACGTTGAAACTCAGCCGGTCGATGCGGGCGCCGGCCGCATCGAGCTTCTCCGCCAATCCGGTGAGGAGTGCCTCGGGATCGGCGATGCGCCGGCCTTCTATCGCCAGCCAGGCGGCCACGGGCGCGAGTGACCAGCCCTCCTCGGGACCCAGCAGCCCTCGCCGGTTTAGTTCCCGTCGGTTAGTTTCAGGCACGGCGAGGAAGCGGCGTTGATTGCGCCACCAGCTCCAAGTATCGTATATATTTTTTTCTTCCTCAGTTCCCGCAGGCTGCTCGATATCGGGGCAGGCAAAAAAATTATCCGGTCTATCGACCTCAGCCGTGCAGGCCTTTGTACTTTGCCATCAATTCATCCTTGCTCTCGCGGAAGTCCGGGTGCGGGATGATGCAGTCGGCCGGGCAAACCAGCATGCACTGCGGCTCGTCCTCGGCGCCCACGCACTCGGTGCACAGGAGCGGATCGATGACAAAGGGGTTGCCGGAGGTGATGGCTTTGTTCGGGCAGGATTCGACGCAGGCGTCGCATGCGGTGCAGTCGTCGTTGATGAGCAGGGCCATGTTGGTTTCCTTTCAGTAATAGATCGCGGGAGGCTACATCAGGCTGCGGCGCGTTGCTGCAGTTCGCGCAGTTTGCTGTGCCGGAATGCGCCCCATAGCGCGGCGCCGATGGCCCCGGCGCAAATTGAATCCGGGTGGTTGACGACGGTCAGCCCTTCTATTTTCTCGGCCACCAATTCCTCCTGCACCGCCAACAGCAGGCCGACGTCGAGTGCCAGGCCGCCGGTCAGCAGCACGGTGTCTTTCATGATGCCCGTCACCTTCAGCAATTTTACCAGGCGCGAAGCCATGGACAGGTGGATGCCCTTGAGAATGTCCGGCGTGGGAATGCCGCGCGAGACCATGTTGATGACGTCGGTCTCGGCCAGCACGGCGCAGATCGAACTGATCTTTTCCGGCGTCTGCGCGGACCTTGACAGCGGCCCGATCTCCTCCACCGCGACGCCGAGGTAGCGCGCGATGTTTTCCAGGAACTGGCCCGAGCCCGAGGCGCACTGGCTGGTCATCTTGTAGGCGAGCACTTTGCCGCGCTCATCCACATAGATCGCGCGGCCGTTTAATGCGCCGATGTCGACCACGCCGCGCGCCTTGGGATTGAGAAAAATCGCGCCGCGGGCGTGGGTGGTCATGGAATAGAAGTGCCCGGTGGCGAATTTGACGTTTTCACCCTCGCCGGTGGTGGCGACGTAATCGACGTCGGCCGGCGTGAGCCCCGCTTCCTCGAGCACTTCGTCGTAGCCGGCTTTCGCCAGCTGCATGTTGTCGCGCTTGCGGATGCGCTCCACGCGCCGTGCGAGCCATTCGCTGCTGCCGTTTTCCGTTTTGAACAGCGCGGTCTTGACGACGCCCGAGCCGATGTCGATGCCGACGCTAATTGTCATGATGCAGCCTCCGCCGTATTCGTGGTTAAATTCATCCCGCCTCCGCTACTGTTGCGATCTTTTGTGGACCGCGCTGTCGGCGCGCGAGGCCGCTCGTCGCGAGCGCGTCCCCGCCTTGGCGGCGAGGCCCCTGCTCGGCGCTCACGTCCTCGCCTCCGCCGCCTTGCCTTCTTCGACCACCGCGCGCCATGCGAACGTCGCCCCGCCCAGCGCGCCGGTATAAATCGAATCCGGGTCGATGTTGAGCTGCACATCGCCGTAGTTCTCGCGCACCAGCTCGTTCAGTGATTTCACCGCAGCCTCGTTTTTGGCAACGCCGCCGGTGAAGGTGAATTCGTTGCGCACGCCCCCGGAACGGGCCAGGATCGACATCGCGCGCAGGATGATGGCGCGGTGCAGGCCGAGCATGATGTCCTCCCGCTTTTCGCCCAGCGACAGGCGGTCGCGCAGCTCGGCTCCGGCGAACACGGTGCAGGTGGAGTTGATGCGCACGTTTTTCGTCGCCTTCATCGCCAGCGGGCCCAGTTCGTGCAGGCCCATGTTCATCTCGTCGGCGATGTAGCCGAGGTAACGGCCGCAGCCGGCGGCGCAGCGGTCGTTCATCTGAAAGCTCTCGACGATGCCGTGGTTGTCAACCTGGATCGCCTTGGTATCCTGGCCGCCGATGTCGAGCACGGTGGCCGTGCCCGGGTACATTACGTGCGCGCCCAGTCCGTGGCACAGGATCTCGGAGCGGATGTGCTCCTTGGAGAAGGGCAGTCGCGCCCGGCCGTAGCCGGTGCCGATCACATAGGTTTCCTCCAGGCCGGTGTCGAGCACGCCCTGGATCGGCGCGCGGATGGCGGCCGAGCGGCCGGCGGTTTCCGGCATGCCCTTGAACGTGCGCTCCAGCGCGCGCAGCAGATTCGATCCCATGGCGTCGGCGTAGACCCGGTTCTCGACTTCGATGATCGAACGGTCGAACACGTTGAGCACCATGTCGTAGCGGATGCCCAATTCCTTGGATACGGTTTCGCCGATGGCGAGATAACGGCTGCCGGCGATATCGCGGAAGAAGTCCGACTTGCGCTTCGCGCCTGGGGCGAACAGATCTGGCGCTTCGGCCTGCAGGCGCTTGAACACTTCGGTCAGCGCCGCATTCACCGCCGCCGCATGCTCGCCGAAGCGCGTGCCTTCGGCGTTGCGGCGGCAGGTAGCTTCAAGGTCGGCGAGTTGCTCCAGGAATTGCTCCAGACGGAAGTCGCGCTCCAGGTGGCCGAGAAAGTCGTCCAGCGCGCCGTTGAGCGCGCCTGAGCGCGACAGCGCGTTGCGGAACAGGTGAAAGCGCGTGTTGACCAGCGCCTCCTGCTTGGCGATTGCGGCCGCCGTGTCGTAGTTCGAGCGCGAGTTGGTGATGCCGCGTCCGAGGATATTGCGGTCCTCGTCTATCACCACTGCCTTGGTGGTGGTCGAACCCAGGTCGATGCCGATGAAGCAGCGCATAGTGGTTTCCTTCCGTCTCAGTTGCTAATGCACCGCGCCGGCAGCGGCGGTGCGTTTCTGCTTGATCATCTGGAAATAGCTCTCCAGCCGGTTCTTGATGTTGGCCGGGGAGAAATAGCGCGGATCTACCAGGTCGGATTCGATGAACGCCGCCGGTTTGCCCGTGCGCTTTTCCACCTCGCGCAGGATCAGCAGCTGGCCGGCGGAGAAACTGTTGCAGCTTTTGATCGAATTGATCAGCAGGCCGTCAGCCTGGTACTCGTCTATGTATTTGCAGATCATGTCGATGCGCTGCGGCAGATTGAGGTTGGTGTAGCAGCCGAGGCAGTATTCAGCCAGCGACTCGATCGGGTGGTCCGGGTCGTGGCGGAATCCGAAGTCATAGACGCCGCCGACCTTGGCATAGGTGGAAGACACCACGACTGCGCCTTCGTCGGAAAACATTTTCCAGAACTCGCGGAAGTGGGTCCAGTTGGGCGGGCCTTCGACCACCAGGCGGTATTTTTCCTCCCCCATTTCACCCTCGGGCGTGATCGGCCCCTTGCCCTCGCGCACGCGCTGCTCGATTTCCTGGCGCAGCACCCGGTAATATTCGGTCGCCTCCGCGGTGCCGCGAAAGGCGGTGAATATCGGTCCGATGTAATACACCGCGCCGAAATAGCCGTCGATGGGGGAAGGGCGCTTCTTCGCCGATTGCAGCACCTGCACCAGGTCCGTCTCGGCCTTGGCCGATTCCCTCATGTACTGGCGCAGCCGGTCGATGTCGAATTTGACCCCGGAAATGCGCTCGAGCGACGGGATCACGTTCTCCTTGATCTGCTTGACCACGTAGTCGCGCATGTTCTGCGAAATTTTGCCGTCGCCCTGGTAGGGAACGTGCAGCATGGTGGTTTCGCAGTTGTATTTCTGCCGGATCAGCTCGAACCACTTCATGAAAGTGAAGCAGCCGGTGTAGGAAAGCAGCAGCAGGTCGGGGCGCGGCAGCGGGTCGCCGGTCGGGCCGACCTCGCCGCCTAGCATCATGCCCAGATCGGCCTTGACGTAGGTGCACACGTCTTCGGAATGGCCGTCGCGCTCCGCGTCCATGATCATTTTCCCGGATTTCTTGCGCATGCCGTTCTGCAGCGCGTTGGTTTCGGGCAGGCTGCGGGCGAAATCGAAGCACATCACCAGTTCGTTCAGGTTGCCCGGAACGAAGGTGGCGGCGACTTTCTTGCCGCGCTGATGCGCGGTGGCGAGTTCGAGGTAGTTGCGGTTGATCATTTCCTTCTGCAGCAGCATCGCGTCCTCTTTCTGCGCGACGGGAACCGGCTTTTTCGAGCCTTGCGGCGGGATCATCTGGATCGGTGTGCTCATGATTAGTCGGCCTCCTTGGAGTTTGTATGGATTTCGGCGGCGGAGAGTCGGCCGCTTTGCCGCACTCGCCTGGTCGCATCCCCGCGCATGCGCGGGGCCTCTGCTCCGGGGCTCATGCCGCGCTCCACAACTTGATTGAATCGGCAAAGGTTCCGGCCTGCTCGCGGATGGGCGCCATCTGGCCGGTGTTCTCGGCGTACTTGAACGCCGTGTACGGGATCTTGTGCTCGTTCAGCACCGACTGCAGCATAGGCCGCTCGAGCAGCGCCGGGTCGCAGAAGGAGGGCGCGGCAAATATGACGCCTTCGCCGGCGTTCAGTTTGGTCGAATCGAGCAGGTACTTGCCCTTGTCCTTCTTGAACTCGTCGTACTTGGACGAGGTCTGCATCGAGCGGTGGAGGAAGGATTTGGACAATTCCTCCAGCGGATCGCCGGTTTCGAGCACGTCGTCGAACAGCATGCGCATCACCAGCATGAAGTCGTCGTCGACGATGTAGCAGCCGGCCATCTCGATCGACTTGATCAGGCCCAGCGGCGGTTGCTCGCAGAACGCGCCGGTCAATACGATGCGGGCGTTGTCGCGCATCGGCCGGGCTACGGCGTCGGTGGCGGCGATGTACTCGCGCACCAGCAGCGTATGCTCCTCCACCGGCAGCACCATGCCCGCGCGCAGCACCAGGTACACTTCGGAGGTCGGGGCCTGCCACGGCTTGGCCGCGCGGTATTTGTACAGTTCCTGGATCGCGCGCCGGTTTTCGTTGTAGACGGCGATCGAGGCGCGCAGCGCGTCATCCGAGATCGGCTTGCCCGCGATCCTGCCGATGTCATCGCGCAGCACTTGCATCTCGTGGATGTAATATTCGCCGCCGACGCCGTCCTGGTAGTTCTGCGGCACGTCGAAATACCTGACGTATTTGTCCTTGAACAGGATCTGCCACATGCCGGAGAGGTTGCGGATCACGTCGCAGATCGAGGGAAACAGCATGCCGTCGAGGCAGTCCAGGCG
>Ga0194060_10001252_pt1 | contig 18209 bp, 14 predicted proteins | sample SepL225m_MetaG_FD_163427 | JGI IMG/M metagenome (GOLD analysis project Ga0194060, IMG submission 163427) | Anoxic zone freshwater microbial communities from boreal shield lake in IISD Experimental Lakes Area, Ontario, Canada - Sep2016-L222-5m | ecosystem: Environmental > Aquatic > Freshwater >...
GTCTGGGTCAGACCGAGCCGCTTGGCGACAATGCCCAGATCGAGCACGTTCTGCTCCGCGAACGCAAACACCTGCCTGAGCGTTCGCAAATCGTTTGCGAGTGCGACGCCGACCTTGACTGCGCGCGAATCGGCCAGCATCTGGGCAAGCAGTTGAAACTCCTCTGGTCGGCGCAGCGGAAACAGCTGAACCCCGTGTTTCGTGGCCACCTGCACCAGGCACGGCAAGTGGCTTTCGCCTTTCTGGAAAGAAGGGCGTGTCTCCGTATCAAACCCGATAACGCTCTCCTGCCGGATATTTTCGAACGCCTGCTGCAAGTCGGCGGGCGTCGAAACCACGCATACTTCACCTTCATACCGGCGGATGGGCAATCGCAGCATCTCCTCCCGGGAGATCGTTTGTGCAATTTCACTCGGCAATCCGGTTGCGGTTGCGGGTTTCATCGAATCAAGCGTATGGGGAGGGAGTTGCAGGGACATTGGCGCGGCCAGGAGAAAATCGTGGATATCTCCTACAATAGCTTCTTACCGCACCTAGCGACTTATAGCATGAACCGCTTTGCTTTGTCTGGGAGATCGCTGATGGGGACGATTAGCGATGTCGTGATGCAACGCCGCCGGATTCTCCAGGCCGCGGTGCGCCTGATTACGGAAGAAGGCTTTGAACCGGTGGCAGTCGGAAGCCATGAGCGCGCGAAAGAATTCGATGCCGGCGCGTCGATTTTCGGCAGGGCCTTGACCGCGGCCGAAGAGCGCCGGGAACTCGGGATCAAGTCGTAGTGCCGGTGCTGTGCCTCAGAGCAGGCAAAAACCTGAACACCATCTGGCTGCAGCAGCGATGATGCATGCAACTCCGGTGCAACGTTGGCTGGGACGCGTGGTTGCCGTGCGCCCGGCCGAGGTCGAAACGCTGCTTTGGTCGTTCGCTTATTTCTTCTGCCTGCTCGCCGGATACTATGTGCTGCGGCCCTTGCGCGACGAAATGGGAATTGCAGGCGGCGTGCGTAATCTGCAATGGCTGTTTACCGCGACCTTTGTGGTGATGCTCGCTGCAGTTCCCGTGTTTGGCGCCATGGTCGCGCGCTTGCCGCGCCAGCGCTTCATTCCGCTCATTTACCATTTCTTTGTCGCCAACATCGCGATTTTCTGGCTGCTGCTGACTTTCGATGTCGGCAAGATTTATGTCGCGCGGGTGTTCTTCGTCTGGATCAGCGTGTTCAACCTGTTTGCGGTGTCGGTGTTCTGGTCATTCATGGCCGACAAGTTCGGGAGCGAGCAGGGAAAGCGGCTGTTCGGATTCATTGCTGCGGGCGGTTCCGCCGGCGCGCTTCTCGGCCCGGCCCTGACGGTAGGGCTGGCGGTGACGATGGGGCCGGTAAATCTGCTCATCATCGCAGCGCTATTCCTGGAGCTGGCGGTGCTTTGCGCGCGTCGACTGGAGTCGGCGGCGCCCCGCGGCAAAGACGGTGCAGCCACGGCGACGCTTAGACCTGTGGCAAATCAGCAGCCTGAAGCCGCTACGCTGGGTGGCGGATGGCTCGCCGGCATCGCGATGCTGCTGCGTTCGCCTTATCTCGCCGGCATCGCGCTGTGGGTGACTCTGCTGTCCCTGGCCGGGACGTTTCTCTATTTTCAGCAAGCGAATATCGTAGCTGCCGCATCGGACGATCCAGCCGTTCGTACCCGCATTTTCGCCAGCATCGACCTGGCGATCGGGATTCTGACCATCATCGTTCAGTTCTTTGCCACTGGCCGTTTGATCGCCCGCTTCGGTGTCGGCCGCGCAGCGGCGGCGCTCCCTCTGGTTTTCGCATTGGGTTTCGCTGTTCTAGCTTTTGCGCCGATGCTATTCGCAGTTGTCGCGTTTCAGGCTATTCAGCGGGCGGCCAATTTCGCCATTTCCAATCCGGCACGGGAGATTCTGTTTACCGTGCTGGAGCGCGAGGAAAAATACAAGGCAAAGAACGTGATCGATATCGTCGTGTTCCGCGGTGCCGACGCCCTCAGCGGCTGGCTGTTCTCCGCGCTGCGCGGCGCCGGTCTGGAGTTGTCGGCGATTTCGCTGGCGACGGTGCCGCTCGCCGGGCTTTGGCTTGTTCTGGCGCTCGCGCTTGGGCGCGCGCAGGAGCGCCGCGCCCGAACCGGCGACAGCGTGAGCAGATAGGCGCGTGTGCGAGTAGCGGCGAGTGCCTGAGCGTCAGCATTCGCGGCTGGGCAGTTCTTTTATGAATTTTCCGCAAGGATAGGCAATGGAACCCGTTACCAGCATTACAACCGTTTCCCACGTCATCCAATTGGCCATTGCGCCAGTATTCCTGCTATCTGGGGTAGGTGCGATTCTCGCAGTGCTCATCAACCGATTGGGTCGCATCGTCGACCGCTATCGCTTTCTCGAAAACTGCAGACCCAAGGAAAAGTCTGATGCTGCAGTTGTGGCTGACATCGAGATGGCCATATTGTCGCGGCGCGCGCGGCTCATCCATTGGGCAATCAGTCTGTGCACGGTGGGCGCCCTGTTCATATGCATTGTGATTGCCATGCTTTTCGTCGGCTCGATGCTGCATGTCGGCGTATCCCAGGCCATTGCTCTGATGTTCGTCGCCGCCATGCTCGCATTGATCGCAGGCTTGTTGAGTTTTCTGCGCGAAATCACGCTGGCGACAGGCAGCATTCACGTGAGAAAAAGTTGAGCAATGGAAATGGGGCCGATGATTGAAAGGCAATCGCTATGAGTTCCGGACTCACAGCGCGCATGCCAGTCATCTTTTTCGGGCATGGCAGCCCGATGAATACGCTGGCGCGCAATCAGTACACCGAAGCCTGGCGCAAGCTGGGTGGCGGCGCGCCAAAGCCGAAGGCGATACTGGCCATCTCTGCGCACTGGCTTACGCGCGGCACCGCAGTGACGGCGATGGCAAGTCCAAGAACCATCCACGATTTCGGTGGCTTCCCGCAGGCGCTGTTTGATGTCCAGTACCCCGCGCCGGGGGATCCCGAACTTGCTTCGCGCGTGTGTGCTTTGCTTGCGCCGGTGCAAGTCCATCTGGACCGGAAGTGGGGCTTGGACCACGGTACTTGGTCGGTGCTGGCACATGCGTATCCGGATGCCGACATCCCTGTGGTTCAATTGAGCATGGATGGCACCAAGCCGGCAGCGTTCCATTATGAACTTGCCAAGCGCCTCTTACCGCTGCGCGGGGAAGGGGTACTCATCGTCGGCAGCGGAAATGTGGTGCATAACCTGATGCTGACGCGCAGCGGCGGCGGGTTAGCCTTCGATTGGGCGAAGCGCTTCAACGAAATGGTGCGCCATGCTCTGCTGACACGCAACCACCCGGCGCTCATAGAATACGAACGCCTGGGCGAGGATGCGCATCTGTCCGTGCCTACGCCAGAGCATTTCCTGCCGTTGCTTTATATTGTGGCGCTACAGGAAGAGGACGAATCCGTAGTCTTTGCCGTGGACGGATACGAAGCCGGCTCCTTGGGCATGCTGAGCTTCGTCGCTGGAATGCTTTGACGACAATCGCCCGGCCCAGTGAGTCTGGCAGGTATGGGTAGCCGATGCTTGGATCACTCCAATTCGGATCCGGTCGAAAAAATACTTCTGCCATCCATTTTGTCCTGGATGGGGAGTGTAAACGGTGCAGATCGGTGCCATTGTAGGAGATAATGAGAGGCGCGGTTCGGCGGTGCGCACTTATCTACGGGGGAAGCAGACATGCGGGTGTTAGCGGCGATCGGGATTGCATTGGCGTTGTCTGCAGTTGCTGCCTTTGCGGGCGATTTCGAGGATGGGCTGAAATATTATCAAGGCAAGAATTACGCTAGGGCGTTCGATTCCTGGAGCAAGTCAGCCGCACAGGGTTTCGCGCCTGCCCAATTTACCCTCGGATTCATGTACGAGAAGGGAGAAGGCGTGAAACAGGATAACAAGCTGGCGCTGTCTTGGTATGAGAAAGCTGCGAGTCAAGGATACGCCGCGGCGCAGGTCAATCTGGGATCAATGTACGAAAAGGGGCAGGGTACCGCGCCTGACATCAAGCTGGCAGTGTCCTGGTATCAGAAAGCGGCCGACAAGGGGGTGGGCGAGGCGCAATTCAACATGGGCCGGATGTACCAGACCGGACAGGGCGTTGCGCAGGACTTCAAACTGGCGGCCGCCTGGTACCAGAAAGCCGGCGAGCAAGACCACCTTTGGGCGCAATCCGCCCTGGCGCTGATGCATGAAACGGGTCAGGGCGTCGCGCTTGATTACAAACAAGCGGTATTTTGGTATCAGAAAGCAGCGGAACGAGGTGACGCAATGGCGCAATTCGACCTCGGTCGAATTTATGAGGCCGGGCAGGAAGGCGTGCCGATGGACTACGTCGAGGCGCACAAGTGGTGGACCATCGCGGAAGCAAGCGGCGAAGAACGCGCGCGAAAGAGCCGCATCCTGATGGAACGCTTGATGAAACCGGAACAGATCGAAGAGGCAAAAAAGCGCGCGCAACTGTGGCTGAAGGCGCGCGGCAAGTAGGCGTCGCTCCGTCATGCCCTTTTGGCTCGGCCTGCTGCAATATTTTACTTGCATCAAGCGTCGGGAAAACTATCCACAGTTTCTGTGGATAAGCTTGTGGACTACTTGCGCGGGCAAATGTCGCATGCTTCTAAAGATGCCCGAAAAAGCTGGGTGCGATCATAAATTGAGCAGCGTGCACAGCTGAATTTTATTCATCAAAGGCGCTGATATTGCGTGGATTCCGCGACGCGATCGAGACGCAATGGCGGCGGTCCCGGCGCGCAGGCATCAGACGTCGGATATAGCAGGGAGCATTTCCATGAACCAAGCCGACGGAGAGGCGCTCCCGGTTTCATCGAGCAGCGCGATGACTCGCGCCGAATTCCTTAGGCACGCGACGCGGTTCGCCGGCGCCTGCATCGCCGGAAGCGCTCTAGGCCACGTCACGCATGCCCTAGGCGCCAATGCCGAGCCGGCCCAGGCACCGGTATTGCGGCGCCCGATACCGTCATCCGGCCAGATGCTGCCGGTGATCGGCGTGGGTACTGCAGTCGTATATGAACTGGACCCTGCAGACGCCAAATTCCCTGTCCTGACAGAGACCTTGCGCGCGTTTCTTGCCAACGGCGGAGAGGTGATCGACACATCTCCGACCTACGGCCGCGCGGAACAAACACTTGGTGAGATTTTCCGGCGCATCGGCCAGCGCGAGAAGGCGTTCATCGCCACAAAAATCAGCACCACGGGCGAACAGGCGGGAATCGACAGCGTCGCCGGATCGCTGCGCGATCTGGGAACCGATCGGATCGATTTGCTGCAGGTGCATAATATTCGCGACACTGATGTCCATCTGCGCACTATTCGCCGGCTGAAGGACGAGGGCAAAGTGCGCTATACCGGAATTACGACCTCGTTTCCAAACACCTACGATGAATACGAGCGCATCATGCGCCGCGAAAAGCTGGATTTCATCCAGATCGACTATGCGCTGGACAATCGAAAGGCGGACGAGCGCATTTTGCCGCTGGCTCGCGATCGGGGGATGGCAGTGCTGATCAACCTTCCTTTCGGCCGAGGTCGGTTGTTCGCAAAAGCGCGCGGCCAGCCGCTGCCTCTGTGGGCCGCGGACATCGATTGCACCAGCTGGGCGCAGCTATTCCTCAAGTTCGTGCTGGCGCACCCGGCGGTGACTGCGATTATTCCCGGCACCGATAAACCGGAATTCGCGCTCGACAATCTGAACGCAGCGCGCGGCCGGATTCCGGATGCGCGCATGCGGGAGCAGATACTCGGATACTGGGACCAGCTATGAGGCGCGATCGCCAAGAGGCACACGTTAAATCCGCTCGCATATCGGCCCCCTGGTGAAAATGTTTTACGGCTGGCGGATGGTCGCGGCGGGTAGCGGCATCCAATTTCTGCAGTCCGCCCTGCTGCATCAAGCCTTCGGCGCCTACTTCGCAGTGCTGGCCGATGAACGCGGCTGGAGCAAGACTGCGCTCTCCGGCGCGGCCGCGCTGCAACCGATGGAGGCTGCGGTGTTCGGACCTGTTCTCGGGTGGATCATTGATCGATTCGGGCCGCAGGGCATGATACGCGCCGGGATTTTCATGTTCGGCATCGGCTTCATGATTCTCAGCCAAATTGATTCCCTGGCAGGGCTATACGCAGCATTCTTCGTAATAGCCCTGGGTTCCAGCCTGTGCGGCTTTTTTCCGGTGAACGTGGCCATCATCTTATGGTTCGAGAAATTTCGCGCCCGCGCGCTCTCGGCGCTTTCACTAGGCCTCGCCTTCGGCGGCATTGTCGTACCCCTGGTGGCATGGTCGATGCAAAGTTTCGGCTGGCGCACAACCGCTTTTGCTTCCGGCGTGCTCGCCATACTTGTGGGTTGGCCGCTTTCGCGGGTATTCCGACGCCGTCCAGAGGATGTAGGCGAAACGGTGGACGGCCTGCCGCCGGAAAGCGTCCCAGGCGACGGGCTTATGGAGACAGCCCAACCGCGCGAGTACAGCGCGCGCGAGGCGCTGCGCACCAGCGCCTTCTGGCTGCTTTCCCTCGGTCACGGCTTTGCCCTGCTGATCGTCTATGCGGTGAATGTACACGCCATTGCGCACATGAAGGAAGGCCTGGGTTACTCGGTAGCCCAGGCCGCGCTTGTGATTACGCTCATGACGGCGTCGCAGATCGGCGGCGTCATTGTCGGTTGGGCGATCGGGGACCGGTTCGAGAAACGCTTCATCGCCGCCGCCTGCATGCTGATGCACGCAAGCGGCCTGCTCATGCTCACCTATGCCACCGGCATACCCATGCTGGTGGCTTTTGCGATTCTGCATGGCGGCGCCTGGGGGCTGCGCGGCCCGTTCATGCAGGCGATACGCGCTGACTACTTCGGCCGCCGTTCGATCGGCATGATCCTCGGACTGTCGTCAGTCATCGTCGTCATCGGACAGATCGGCGGACCGATCATAGCCGGCGTCCTTGCCGACATTACCGGGAACTACCGCGCCGGATTTACCGTGCTTGCGGTGCTTGCGGGCCTGGGGTCGTTGTTCTTCATATTGGCACGACGGCCGGTATAGCCCTGGAGCCGTTGCCGTCCACAAGTACCAGCCGGCAGGGCACGACGGTGGGTTTTTTGGTCGGTTCCAAGGCGTATTCAGCGGGCCCCGCAGACTGAACCGCAGTTTGCATCAAAGAGACCGGATTTCGCCCGGTTGCGTCAACAACTGCGCTGCCGCTGGCGGCCGACTGCCTCCGGATTGACTACATTGATCGGCGTGCCGCTAGCATAAGCGGCGATCTGGTCAAAGATGTCGGAAAACTGTATCTCGTATTCATCGCGTGAAACGTAACCGATGTGAGGAGTGCAAACGACGTTCTCCAACTGCAGCAATGGATGCTGCGGATCCAGCACCGGTTCTTCCTCGAACACGTCGATTGCCGCCATGCCTGGACGGCCTGATCGAAGTGCGCTGACCAAGGCCCCGCGTTCGATTAGTGCTGCGCGGCTGGTGTTGACGATCAGGGCCGACGGTTTCATCCGTGCCAGATCAGTTGGAGTCACGATGCCCGTCGTCGCATCTACCAAGCGCAAATGTAGCGAAATGACGTCGCTTTCCCCGAAAAAAGCCTCTCTGGTGTGCGCAATCAGGTAACCGTCCGCTTTCGCGCGCGCAAGCGAAGCCGGTCGCGCCCAAACCAGCACCTTCATGCCGAAGGCTCTGGCGTATCCGGCAACGACACTGCCAATCCGGCCATAACCGTACACTCCGAGAGTCTTTCCGTGCACGCTTGAACCGACGCCGATCTGCCACTTGCCGTCCCGGAGCGCGCTCATTTGCTGGGGTATTTGGCGCATTGCGGCAAGAACCAGCCCCCAGGTCAATTCCGCGGCGGCATATGATGGCGTGTCCGCATGCTGGCCGGACGACACTATCACGCCGAGGCGGGAGCAGGTTTCGACATCAATGTGCGGATACACGCTGCGCTGGCTGATCAGTCTGAGTTTGTCCAGTCGACTGAGCAGGGCCGCGCCAATCTTCGTTCGCTCCCGGATCAGTACCAGAATTTCGGTGTGTTGCAGCCGGCTTGCCAGCGTATCGACGTCCTGGACGTGGTCATTCCAGATGGTGACCTCGTGGCCTGCCAGTTTGCTGAAACAAGCGAGTGTGCGCAGAGTGTCGTGGTAATCGTCGAGAATCGATATTTTCATGTGCGTCGCGTCACATGCATGCGCAGGATGTGCCGGAACCGACTCAGTAATGCGGAGGAATCTGCTCGCCCCTGACGGAGAAATCTTCCGGCGCGGCGTCCTGCAATTGCTGCCGCAGGTCGCGAATATCCTGCTGCATTCGGTCTATCTGCTGTTGCTGGCGGAATACGGTGCGATTGAGCGCATCCAGAAGATCTTCCGCCAGGCTCACTTTCGCCTCGATTTCGTCCAGCTTGGCTTCCATCCTGCGTTTCCAGGCGGGAAACTGAATTACATCTGCGCCTTTGATTTCCTGCCCGGCGCCGCCGGCGGCACGTAGCCCGATACCCGGCAAAGCATGCCTTCGATCTTCTTGCCATCGGTGAAGCGGGTCAAGCGGCACATGATGACCTCTCCCTTGGCTGAGAGGTCCGAAACGCTGCGGCTCACCTTTGCGAGCGAGAGCCCCGTTCCGGATGCGATCTCGGAGTCGAGCAATTCGCCGTGGATCTTCAGATACTGCATGATTTCCTGCATCTCAAATACTCCTGTTACCTACCATCAGTACCGGGCCGCCTGCGGCCAGTGCATCGAATTCTCTGCCTGGCAAGCAGCCCGGCCTCGAGTTCGGGCATCGGTAGCCTCTGCTGGATATGCGGCGGATGTAACCGCAGCCTATCCCCCCAACTGAACACAGTCTAATCTCCAGCCACAAAATGGCGTGGTCACTGGCTCCCCGACCAGGGCTCGAACCTGGGACCTGCGGATTAACAGTCCGTCGCTCTACCAGCTGAGCTATCGGGGAACGGCGAACCCGGTTGATTCGAGTTCAGGAAGGCGCGTATTCTAAGGCTTGGGCCAAGTCAGGTCAATTGTAATTGCGCTGCGCGCGGAGGCAAATCTTCGCGCACAGCGTGCCCTTCGATCGCCCATTCAGCCAGGAAAGCGTGCAATTAATCAGGCTATTACCTTGGCAATGGCATCGGCAGAATAGTCCACATTCCGGGTATTGAGCGCAGCCACGCAGATGCGCCCGCTCTCGATCGCATACACCGCAAATTCCTCGCGCATGCGCACCACCTGGTCCTTGGTAAGGCCGGAATAGGAAAACATGCCGCGCTGGCGCGTGACGAAGCTGAAGTCCGCACCGGGCACGCGCGCGTGGATCTTCTCCACCAAGAGTTTCCTCATGTCTTTGATGCGATCGCGCATATGGCCCAGTTCCTGCTCCCACAGGGCGCGCAATTCAGGCGCGGCGAGCACGGCGGCGACAATTTTGCTGCCGTGGGTGGGCGGGTTGGAATAGTTGGCCCGCACCACGCGCTTGATCTGCGATAAGACGCGCACGCCTTCCTCGCTGGACCCGGCGACCACATTTAGACTGCCCACGCGCTCGCCGTAAAGCGAGAACGACTTGGAAAACGAATTTGCGACGAATAAGGGCATGCCGCTCTGGGCGAAGAGGCGCACCGCAGCCCCGTCGGCGTCGATGCCATCGCCGAAGCCCTGGTAGGCGATGTCGAGGAAGGGCACCAGGCCGCGCGCGCCCATAGTCTCGACCACCGCAGCCCATTGCGCTTCGCTCAAGTCGACGCCGGTCGGGTTATGGCAGCAGGCATGCAGCAGCACGATGTCCCCGGACGGCATGGATTTGAGCGCACCGAGCATGCCGTCGAAGTTGACGCCGCGGGTTTTGGCGTCGTAATACGGATAGGCATTGACCTTGAAGCCGGCGTTCTCGAACACCGCGCGATGATTTTCCCAGCTCGGATCACTGATCCATAATTCGGCCTTGGGCGCGGTGCGGCGCAGGAAATCGCCTCCGACTCTGAGGCCGCCGGTGCCGCCGAGGGTTTGCACCGTGACGATGCGGCCTTCCTTCAAGGCCGGCGAATCCGCGCCGAAGACCAGGCTTTGCACCGCTTTGTCATACGCCGCGAGGCCGTCAATAGGCAGGTAGTTGCGCGCGACTGGTGCGTCTACCAGCTGTTTTTCGGCACGGCGCACGCACTCGAGCAGCGGCACTTTGCCGTCATCGCCGGTGTACACGCCGACGCCGAGATTGACTTTTTTCGCATTCTTATCAGCGTTGTAGGCTTCGGTAAGACCCAGGATCGGATCGCGCGGCGCCATTTCCACGCCAGCCAGCAGGGAAGGGGAGTGAGGAGCGTTCATCGTGCTAAACTTTCACGTTTTATCGAAGCCATAATTGTACCCCTTGATCGTCACTTTTCCCAACAGCCCGTTCAAGCTGCACCAGCAGTTCGAACCCGCCGGAGACCAGCCCGAGGCCATCGCCAAACTGGTCGAAGGCGTGGAAATGGGGCTCGCGTACCAGACCCTGCTCGGCGTTACCGGTTCGGGCAAGACCTACACCATGGCCCAGGTGATAGCTCGCCAGGGACGCCCGGCGCTGATCATCGCGCCGAACAAGACGCTGGCGGCGCAGCTCTATTCGGAGATGCGTGAGTTTTTCCCGGAGAACGCGGTCGAGTATTTCGTTTCCTACTACGATTACTACCAGCCCGAGGCCTACGTGCCTTCGCGCGACCTGTTCATAGAGAAGGACTCGAGCATCAACGAACACATCGAGCAGATGCGCCTTTCGGCGACGAAATCGCTGCTCGAACGCAAGGACACCATCATTGTCGCCACCGTGTCCTGCATCTACGGCATCGGCGATCCGGTCGATTACCACGGCATGATCCTGCACCTGCGCGAGCGTGAAAAACTTTCGCAGCGCGACATCATCGGCCGCCTGACGGCGATGCAATACCAGAGGAACGAGTTCGAATTCGCCCGCGGCACCTTCCGCGTGCGTGGCGACGTTCTCGACGTGTTCCCGGCGGAAAACTCGGAAACCGCAGTGCGCATCAGCCTGAACGACGACGAAGTCGAGACTCTGGCGGTCTTCGACCCGCTCACCGGCCGCATCCATCAGCGCGTTCCGCGCTTCACCGTCTATCCCTCGAGCCATTACGTCACGCCGCGGGAGACGACGCTGCGCGCGATCGAAGCGATCAAGCTGGAACTGCGGGAGCGCATCGATTTCTTCGTCAAAGCGAACAAGCTGGTCGAGGCGCAGCGTATCGAGCAGCGCACCCGCTTCGACCTGGAAATGCTGAACGAGATGGGGTTCTGCAAGGGAATCGAAAACTATTCGCGCCATTTGTCGGGCCGCAAGGCGGGCGAGCCGCCGCCGACGCTGATCGATTACCTGCCGCACGACGCCATGATGATCATCGACGAGAGCCATGTCACCGTCGGCCAGATCGGTGGCATGTACAAAGGCGACCGCTCGCGCAAGGAAAATCTGGTCGATTACGGTTTTCGCCTGCCCTCGGCGCTGGACAACCGGCCGCTCCGGTTCGATGAGTTCGAGCGGATGATGAAACAGACGTTTTTCGTGTCTGCCACGCCGGCCGAATACGAGCGCACCCACTCGGGGCAGGTGGTGGAGCAGGTGGTGCGCCCAACGGGCCTGGTCGATCCCCTGCTCGAGGTGCGGCCGGCCTCGACCCAGGTGGACGACCTGCTGTCCGAAATCAGCCTGCGCGTGACGCAAAAAGAGCGGGTGCTGGTGACTACGCTCACCAAGAAAATGGCCGAAGACCTGACCGAGTATCTGTCGGAACACGGCATCAAGGTGCGCTACCTGCACTCCGAAGTAGAGACGGTGGAGCGGGTGGAGATCATCCGCGACCTGCGCCTGGGAAAATTCGATGTGTTGGTTGGCATCAATCTGTTGCGCGAGGGCCTGGATCTTCCCGAAGTGTCGCTGGTGGCCATCCTCGACGCGGACAAGGAAGGCTTCCTGCGCTCCGAGAGATCGTTGATCCAGACCATAGGCCGCGCTGCACGCCACATCAACGGTGCGGCGATCCTCTATGCCGATCGCATCACCGATTCCATGAAACGCGCCATAGGTGAAACCGAGCGCCGCCGCGCGAAGCAGCTAGCACATAACGTGGCGCAAGGCATCACACCGGTAGGCATTTCGAAGCGCATCAAGGACATCATCGAAGGCTTCTACGACCGCGACCAGGCGCAATTCGACCTGAAAGCGGCGCAGGACCAGGCGCGCTACGAAGCCATGAGCGAAAAGCAGCTGGCGCGTGAAATCAAGCGTCTGGAAAAGCAGATGCTGGACTATGCACGGAACCTGGAATTTGAAAAAGCAGCAGAAGCGCGTGACCATCTCACCCAGTTGAAAAAATCCGCTTTCGGGGTGGTGACCCCGGAAGGGGAGATCAGGAAGGTTGGATGAGCAGCGTGACCATGTGCATTGCGGCTGAACACAGCAATTAAGTTGAGGAGCAAGTCCATGAATTTGCCAACGCCTGCACCGCGCCGCCACAAGCACACGAGGAGCATCAACTGCGAGGGCTACCAAAGGGAGGACGGCCTGTGGGACATCGAGGCACGGATCGTCGATACCAAGCCCTTCGGCTATCGCGAGCCGATTCGCGGGCTGCGCGCGCCGGGCGAGCACGTGCATGACATGGCGCTGAGACTGACCATCGACAACGACATGGTCGTGCGCGATATCGAGGTGGCGACGCTGTCGGCGCCGTACGCGCCGTGTTTCGGCATCGCGCCGGCGTTCAAAGGACTGATCGGCAAGAAGATAGGCGGCGGCTGGCGGCGCGCAGTGCAGGAATGCGTGGGCGGAGTCAAAGGTTGCACCCATCTGCGCGAACTGCTGCTCCCGGCCGCCACAGTTGCGTTTCAGACGCTGGGCAGTTGGCCTGAGGACGGGCAGCCGGCGCCGGTGCCAGATCCCGATTTCAAGACTGAGCGCCCGCATTTCGTCGATGGCTGCAAGGCCTGGGCGTCAGACGGGGAGGTCATCGCCACGCTTTATCCGCACTTTCACCGAAAATCGGATTGACCGAATCGACCGACCCGCGCAGCAGACACTTCAAACGACCCGTTCCGTTTCCTGCCTGGCTTTGCCCGTCCATTTTGCGACTACTGACGACAGGGCATCCATATTGACCGGCTTGGTCAGGAAATCATCCATGCCGGTAGCAATGCACTGCTGCCGGTCCTCCTCAAACGCTCCGGCGGTCAAGGCAACGATCGGCATGTGCGGTTGCTGATGCTCTGCCTCCCACCGACGGATGCACGCCGTCGCGTTCAGTCCGTCCATTACCGGCATTTGCAGGTCCATCAGCACCATGCTGGGTCGCAGACCGCGCGCGACAGCATCGACTGCCTCCTGGCCGTTTTCTACGCACTCGGCACGGATGCCCAATTTCTTGAGCAATGCCTGGATCACTATCCGGTTGGTCGGATTGTCCTCGGCCACCAGTACGAGCCCGGCCACTCCAGCGAACGTCACGGTCTTGGGCGCGACATCAACGTGCCGCGCAAATCGGCGGCTTTCCTCGCCGGCTTGCAGAACATCCACCCGGACGTAAAAATGAAAGCGCGAACCTTTGCCAACTTCGCTCGAGACGCCCACATCTCCGCCCATGAGTTTGGCCAGGTTCCGAACGATCGACAACCCCAAACCAGTACCCCCATATTCGCGCGTAGTCGAACTGTCCACCTGGGAGAACGGTTTGAACAGAAGTGGCTGTTTGTCGGCAGGAATGCCGATACCCCCGTCGGTAACGGCAAATTCAAGGAGCGCCTCATTCTCTTTGCGTTCGATCTCCGCCGCCTCCACGCGCACCGCGCCGCGCGCAGTGAATTTAATTGCATTGCTGATCAGATTGGACAGCATCTGCCGCAGGCGGATGGGATCGGCCCGGTAACGCTGGCCATGCGGGCCGAGCCATGCTGACTCGATCGTTAGGCCCTTCGATTGGGCTGATTCCGAAAACAGTGCGGTAGTGTCCTCGATAACTTGCCGCGGGTCGAAAGCGGAGCGCACCAATTCGAGTTTCCCCGCTTCGACCTTGGACAGGTCGAGAATGTCGTTGAGCAACGTCACCAGGGTAGTCCCGGAATTCAGTATCGTTCTGGCGTACTCGTGTCGCTCCTCCTCGGTGAGCCTGGGCATCAGCAGCAACTGAGCCATGCCCAGCACGCCATTCATCGGCGTGCGAATTTCATGGCTCATGGTGGCGAGGAAATTGGATTTCGCCACATTCGCCGCTTCCGCCTCGGTTTTCAGTCTGGCCATTTCAACCATATCGGCCTCGCGTCGCTTGAGGTTGCGGACCAGGGCAAACAGCCCGATAAGCAGCGCGAGCACGCTGACAGCAGTCACACCGGCGATCAATCCGGCGGATCGGCGCCATCCGGACAGAAAGAGATCGTCGGTCACAACAATCGAAACAATCAGCGGATACCGCTCTGCTTTGCGTACTGCGGTGAGCCGCAGCACGGCTGCGCCGTCGGAGAAGCGCGGCGCGTTGCTGAGAATCACACCTTCCTGTTTTTTTTGCACCTCGACAATTTCATGGACCGTGCCGCTGCGATTGAGCGTACCGATCAGATCGTCTCTGTGCGGCCATCTTGTCAGCAGCATCAGATTGTCGCGATACAGGCTGATCGTGGCGCCTTCGCCGAGGTCGCGGGCGACACGCTCGTAAAAGCTGGTAAACACCTCGACCGACATGCCGACAAGCACCAGCCCCATGAAATCGCCCTTGGCGTCATTGAGGCGGCGGCTGATGTAAAAAGTCCATTTTCCGTTGCCTTTGTTGCGAACCGGCTGGCTGATGAAATCACCCAGATCTCGATTCTCGAGGTGCGCCCTGAAATAATCTCGATCCGCCAGATTGATGGGCGGCACGGGGAACGAGCGGCTGAAATTGATGTTGTCGCCGTTGGCGGCGACGATGGTGGCCACGTCTATCTGGGGCAAGCCGTGAATCCGCTCGCGCAGCATATCGTACATCTCGCGCGTGGACATTTTTGCCCGAAACGCGGGCTGGTCGGTCACGCCGGCCTGCCGCACGCGCTCGGCTACGGAATCTAGAACCAGATAGGCGGCGAAAACCGTCTGCGACGTATGTTCGGCGAGGACGAGAGACATGCTGCCCATCTGCCGGCGCCAGCCCTCGGTTTCCCTCTCGCGCAGCATAATGACCGAAACGGCCGCGGCGATAATGACCGCCACAATGACCACGCTGCCGAACATGCGCACCGTTGGGCTTGTTTGCAGGTTCCCCGGGGATGGGTCCATGGCGATATTTGTCTGCATCGTGTGTTTTCGGCAGGCCGCAGTTTTTCTTTAACAAGTCTTCCGATTTGCGCACATTTCAGCCGATTCCTTCAGCCTCGTCCGGCGTAGAGCAGAGGGATTTAGGCCTGCTTTTGTCACACTCAAGTTTGCGTCGCAAACGGCCGATAGGGCGTACGGGGCTTCGCGCGCGCGATCGTCGCAGGTCCCGTATGCGCCCGCCCGAGCCCAGGATATACAAAACAAAATGGAAACAATGTGTTATTAATAGCCCCTGGCAACTGGCCGTTTTTCGGGGACCTGCCCACCTCCGTTGTGATTGTCCGTTTCTCGGCAATCCTTGCGTTTGCGACGCCTGTGGCTGTCGGCCAGAGTCGACCCGTCGGACTTCCAGTCTTGACGCCGCGTTTCCTATAAAGATTGCTTAGACCAAGACCGTGAAACGCGAAACCAAAGGCCCAGGCAAACCGAAAATCTACCCTCTACGCTGGATATTCCGGCTGGCGATCGTTTCGGCCATCGCCTTGGGCACCCTGGCGTGGGTGAGCGCCTCGTACTACAGCGCTCATCTGTTCGACGGCGCTTACCGGGGCGGACTGAAGCAGGCATACACGCAACTGGACGGTGCTGCGGAAAGCATCAACGATGCGCTTATGATACTTCGGGCTGCACCGAGGATTCTGGCTTCCGAGGAAGTGGTACGGGCGCAGTTGGAACGCTACGGACCGAACGCCAGCGCTTCCATATTGAATTACGAGCAGCGCAAACAGGCGTGGAGCAACGACACGGCGCTCGTCCGGCTCAACGAGTTCTTCTCGACAGTGTCGACGGCGTTCAATCTCGACGTGGTCTGGATGGTTAACTCTGCGGGCGATTGCGTCGCCGCAAGCAATGTCGACCTGGCGTCCAGCTTCATCGGCACCAATTACGCTGAGCGTGACTATTTTCAGCAGGCGCGCGAGGGGCAGCCGGGGCACCAATATGCACTTGGCAAGGTCAGCAAGGTGCCGGGCCTGTTCTTCTCCTACCCCGTTTTTGACCGCGCCGGCCGGTTTTTGGGTGCCGTTGTCGCCAAACGCGACATCTCTACCTTCTCGCGCTGGACCAAACCGGTCAATGCGTTCATCGCCGATTCCGGCGGAGTAGTCGTGCTATCTCAGGATAAGGAACTCGAGTACCGCAGCCTGCCTGGTGCCAAGGTGGCGCTGTGGTCTGCGGAGAGAAGGGCGACGCTCTACAAGCGCGAACGCATCGATCCTCTCGACGTCAAACCCTGGAAAGACAAGCACTACAGCGAACTGGTCATGATGAACGACAATGCGGTGCCGGTTATTCTGGTTTCGCGGACCATCGTCGATGCCGGGATTACCGTTCACATTCCGCTGGCGCTGCCGGAAATCAACCGCATCGAAAGCGAACGGCCCTGGCTGTTTCTGCTGATTTCCGCGGCCGGGATCATGCTGGTGGTCGCGCTGGTTGCAGTGGCACTGTATTTGCGCGCCAACCGCGAGGCAAGGGAAATCGCCGAAAGCGCCAACCGTGCCAAATCGGAATTCCTGGCGAACATGAGCCACGAGATCCGCACACCGCTGAACGGCGTCATCGGAATGGCGGACCTTCTGCTGGATACGCCGCTCGACAATGAGCAGACTGAATTTGCGCGCATCGTCAAGACCTCTGCCGATGCGTTGCTCGGCATCATCAACGACGTTCTCGATTTCTCCAAAATAGAAGCCGGATATCTGGTGCTCGAAAAAATCGATTTTTCATTGCGCCAGATTATCGAAAGCAGCCTCGATGTACTCGCCGCCAAGGCGCAGGAGAAAAATGTGATGCTGGCGAGTTTCATTGCGCCGGAACTGCCCGAGCATATGATAGGAGACCCGACCCGGATTCGGCAGATCCTGCTCAATTTCCTGTCGAATGCCATCAAATTCACGGCCAGCGGCGAGGTGGTCGTCAGCGCCGGATATGAGATCGGAGATCGGAGTCGCGCGTCGATCAGGCTCTCCGTGCGCGACAGCGGCATCGGATTGAAAGAGTCGGAAAAAGCGCACCTGTTCAAACCGTTTTCCCAAGTCGACAATTCGACCACGCGGAAGTATGGCGGCACCGGCCTCGGCCTTTCCATCTGCAAACGTCTGGTAGAAGCGATGGGCGGCGAAATCGGCGTCGATAGTGTTCCGGGCGAGGGTTCGACCTTCTGGGTGCGAATTCCTCGCGATGCAGGCGCGGCGAATAGCGCGAGTCCGCCGCTTGAAGCGGCCCTGCGCGGCAGGCACGTGCTCATCGTCGACGACAGCGCGGCAAGCCGGGCGATCTGGTCGGCATATTTCGACGCATGGCAGGTGCGCTGTGATTGCGTAGGGAGCCTTGCTGACCTGCAGCGTAGATTGGCAGAACTCGAAGGCAAGGGTTCGAAGCCCGACGCGCTGCTCGTGGTCGAGCCCCTGCCCGATGCGACGCTTAGCGACGCGGTCGCCGCATTGCACGAAGCCGGGGGGCCTCCGGTGGTGTGCTGTTTGGCGCGGACGGACCATGAACTCAAGTCCGGGCTTGACGCGCGGGGCGTGATCTCTGTGCACAAACCCATTAAGCAAACTGCATTGTTGCAAGCGCTGGTGACGCTGCTGGTTCCGGTGGTTCCGGACCGGGCCGGGTCGCCAGGTGGGGCGCATGATGCGGCTACGCGCGCGACGGCCGGGAATTTCGCCGCGAAGCACCATCTGTTGCTGGCTGAAGACAATCCGGTGAATCAGCGTGTGGCGGTGTACATGCTGAACAAGCTGGGCTATGCGGTGGACGTGGTTGAAAACGGGGCATTGGCAGTGGCTGCCGTTGCCGGCGGAGGTTACGACCTGGTGCTGATGGATT
>Ga0194060_10001255_pt1 | contig 18193 bp, 14 predicted proteins | sample SepL225m_MetaG_FD_163427 | JGI IMG/M metagenome (GOLD analysis project Ga0194060, IMG submission 163427) | Anoxic zone freshwater microbial communities from boreal shield lake in IISD Experimental Lakes Area, Ontario, Canada - Sep2016-L222-5m | ecosystem: Environmental > Aquatic > Freshwater >...
CAGTTATCCCCCTTACTGTGAATAATTCATTTGTTCTTGGGCTTTTGACACTTTTGGCGATCTACGGAATCCTTCTGATCGGCCTGGATATCACAGTCGGCTATCTTGGGCAGGTCAATCTTGCCCAGGCGGCCTTTCTTGGTCTTGGCGCCTATACGGCCGCTATTACCGTAACCCGTTTCGGCTTTGGTATGCCTGCGGCACTGACAGCCGCAGCAGCGGTTGGATGCCTGTTCGGCGGGGCACTCTCATTTCCGGCGCTCCGGCTGGAGGGGCCTCAGTTTGCCCTTTCAACTCTCAGCTTCATGGCGCTTACAACTACAGCCCTTAATGAGTGGGAGTCGCTGACCGGCGGAGCACAGGGGCTGCAGGTGCCTCGCCCCCCAATGTTCGGGGTTGTGCTGGGGCCAAAAGGTTTCTACTGGCTCTGCCTTATCCTGCTGGTATGCGTCTGGATAGCGATGAGAAACCTGCTCTCCTCCCAGTGGGGAAGGGCTTTCGAGGCGCTGCGTGACAGTCCCATTGCCACCGATGCCATGGGAATCGGCACTCTTCGTAACAAGGCGGCCGCTTTTACTTTAGGCTCAGGGCTGGGTGGTCTGGCCGGAGGTCTCTACGCCTTCAACTTCCAGTATCTGCAGCCCCAGGTGTTCGTCTACGATCTCATGGTCATTCTTCTTCTCGGTGTGGTCCTGGGGGGACGGAAAAGCCTTTGGGGTGCCTTTGTCGGAGCCACGATAGTTGTTTTGCTGCCAAATCTTCTCTCCAGCCGCATCCTGTTCCAGGCTTTTTCGGGCTTTGGATTTCTGCTGGCATTGATAGCGGGGATTCGCGGGCTTGTAACAAAAACCACCAGACCGTTCCAGGCGATAGCTCCGGTCATCGCCATGGGGTTACTAGTTGTCGGGGGAATTTTTACCGCCAACACAGAAGACTGGAGAAAAGCAATCTTTGCCCTTATGCTGTTTGCCGTCATGGTCGGACTGCCGGAGGGGTTAATGGGGTTTGCCGCCAGTTTTTTGACGCGGCTTTTCCGCATTCCCCCTCCGGAGCTGCCTGAGCCGGCGCCGCTTGATCAAGTGCTTCCGAAAAAAGTGACCGATGGTGGGGCGCTGCTCGAACTGCAGGATCTGAAACAGTATTTTGGAGGAGTCAAAGCGGTAGACGGCGTGACGCTTACGGTCACATCCGGCGCAATTCATGGCCTTATCGGACCAAACGGTTCTGGCAAGAGTACTCTGGTCAATGTGATTTCAGGGCTTTACGCTCAGACATCAGGAGTAATCCTGCTGCAGGGGAGACCACTGGCGAAGGGAAGCCTGTTCAAAGTCGCCCAGAGGGGGGTTTCTAGAACCTTTCAGAACCTTCAACTCTTCAGTGAATTGTCCGCTCTCGATAATGTCATGGTTGCTATGAAGGGAATTTACAGTAGCCCCCTGCCTCTTGTTCTGCTCGGTCTGGCGCGGAAAAACGAGAGGCGCGCGCAGGTGGATGCCCTTACCCTGCTTGAAATGGTTGGTTTAAGGGATGAATGCAGGGTTCCCGCCAAAGATCTCCCGTACGGCGCACAACGTTTTCTTGAGATCGCACGGGCTCTGGCCCGGCGCCCCGACCTTTTGATTCTGGATGAACCTGCAGCCGGACTTGCACAGCCTGATGTTGCCAGACTGCTGCAGATTATCCGTCGCATACATGACCGGGGCATTACCATCATCCTCATCGAACACCATATGGATGTAGTGAGTGAACTATGCAATATTGTTACTGTACTTGATCATGGCAAAACTATTGCTGAAGGTGAACCTGGCGAAGTCAAACGTCATCCCAGGGTTATCGAGGCATATCTGGGCGGAACAGTTGAACCGGCAGACAAACAAAACATTGAACGGGAGAATGTCGTGCCGGTTCCGGCATGATGCGGCCAAAGAGCAACTATGCTGACAGTTGACAATCTATATGCTGGGTACGGAGCAAGTGAAGTGCTGCTTGGCGTCTCTCTGAATGTGGCGCAGGGCAACGTGGTCGCTCTTATCGGCCCGAACGGTGCGGGAAAAACCACCACTATGCGTGCCATCTCCGGTCTGCTGAAACCGACCAGAGGAGAAATCAGCATCGACGGCATCCAGGTGCAGGGGATGGACGCCTCGCGAATTGCCCGGCTCGGCTTGTCCCATGCACCCGAAGGGCGCAAAGTGTTCGGTCCACTCTCCGTCGAGGACAACCTGCTCCTTGGCGCATACTGCCGCCTGCCAAAATTTTTTGGGTTTCAGGGTAAAGCGTCGCACGACCTGGAAAGGGTCTATGAGCTCTTCCCGCGCCTTCAGGAGCGGCGCAGCCAGTCTGCGGGAACTCTTTCCGGTGGCGAACAGCAGATGCTTGCGATTGGCAGGGCGCTTATGGCCAATCCCAAGGTTATGCTGATGGATGAGCCTTCGATGGGGCTTGCGCCGGTTATCGTAGAGGAGGTGTTCGCCATCATAAACCGCCTGAAAGAAACAGGAATTACGCTGCTGCTGGTAGAGCAGATGGCCAAGAGAGCGCTTGAAGTGGCAGACTATGCGTATGTTATGGAGCGGGGTAGAATAGTGGTCGAGGGAAAACCTGCAGATTTGCAGAAGGACGAGAGGGTCCTGTCAGCCTATCTGGGCAGCGTAGCCACGACATAATGGCAGTCGGTTTCACAGGTCATACCCCATAGTCAACATGAACCCCGCAGTTCCAAGGATGACGAACTGGGTACTTGCTCGCTTATATTTGTAACCCACCGCCGGGATGACGCCGAGGCCTAGCCCGTCGGCGTTGACAGGAATTTTTTTGTCGTAGGGTTTAACATATCCGATCAAAGCTCCTCCGGTCAGTTTTACAAAAAAATGTTCGTCCGGTGAACCCGCTATCCAGCGTTTACCGCCATATAGATAGCCACAGGGCTGAGAGAATGAATTGTTGAAAAGGGCACCTCCCAACTCCCAACGCGAAGCCGATTCCAATTCAATGGCTGTAAACCAGGGAAATGAGTTGTGTTCCGGATTATGACTATAATGGTACGTGACCGGGCCGAAGATAACCGAAACTCTTTCGTCTTCTCCGAAAAAATCCGCATGGACCACGGTCGCCTTAATGAAAAGCGAAATAACCATGATGATTAACAGGCTAAAGCACCTGCCGACAATGGTTGGTGAAAGGGAACTCTCGGGAATTCTGGTCAAGGTGATCTTCTCAGTACAGCTACCCTGTAGATATTGAAAAGGCCAAGGATAGGAATTTTTCTTTCAAGGGGACGTACAATATCACTTGAAATGAGATATAGTCAATTTGATTATTGGAAATTTGATATATTTGTAAGTGAAGCAGGAACTTCCAGTACGTTATTAACTGATCTGTTTTCTCCTGAGACCCTAAAGGTTTTTCAAACCTTTAGGGTCTACTCTTCCGTAGACGGGTTTACCGGTGCCTTTTTCCATGCGATATGCTATGGTGCCGCACCAAATGGAAACTCAATTTACCTCCGATTGCCGCGCTCTGATGCGGCACGAAATTGCCGCCGCCGGTGGCAACGAAATCTTCTTCATCGGCCACACCGACATCGATGGCGTTGTCTGTGAAGTCGAAACCATCGCACGCGGCAGCAAGCTCGCGGTGCCGGCCATCATCAGCCGGGCGGCTGGTGGAGACGTCGTTATCCACAATCACCCCTCCGGCGAACTGACCCCGTCGCCAGCCGACATGGACATCGCGTCGGTATGCGGTAATCAGGGGATCGGTTTTGCCATTATCACCAATGATTGCAACCGCTGTTATCAGGTAGTCACTCCGCATACCGAAAAAAAAGGTGAGCGGCTCTCACTGGAAGAGATAGGGAGACTGTTTGCTAATGGCGGCATGATGGCCCACCTGAAAGGGTATGAGCAGCGTGAGGAGCAGGTGAGGATGGCATTTGCGGTCGCCGAGGCCTTCAATGAGGACAAGGTGGCGCTGATTGAGGCCGGCACCGGCACCGGAAAATCGCTGGCCTATCTGATCCCGGCAATACTCTGGGCGGTTCGCAACAATGAGCGGGTCGTGATCTCCACTAACACCATCAACCTTCAGGAACAACTGATCCGCAAAGACCTCCCGTTTCTGGCGAAGAATTCTGCAGTGGAATTCAAGGCGGCGCTGGTGAAAGGGCGGAGCAACTATGCCTGCCTGCGAAAGCTGGAACATGCCGAGGCAGAACCGTCCCTGTTTCCGGACGAATCCTCCGCCGAACTGACAACCATCATCGAATGGAGCCACAGCTGCAAGGACGGCTGCCGGAGTGATCTTGCCTTCACGCCGCATCATGCCACCTGGGAGGAGGTCTGCTGCGAGGCCGACCAGTGCGGACGGGCACGCTGCAAACATTTCAGCCGCTGCTTTTTTTATCGGGCCAGGCGCGAATCCTCCGCTGCGAGGGTGTTGGTAGTCAACCACGCCCTGCTCCTCTCAGACATTGTTCTGCGAAAGGAGACCGGCTACGACGCCACGGCCATCCTCCCCCCGTTTACCCGCCTTATCTTCGACGAGGGTCATCATCTAGAAGATGTCGCCACCAGTCATCTTTCGCTGACGATAACCAGAAGCGCCATTTTGAAGCAACTGCAGCGCCTGGTGCCGCAAAAGGCGAATCGGGCGGGCCTGCTGACGATCATCTCGTCCCGAATTACCCGCGATCTGCCGGAGTCGCAGGAGGGTCTCTACGCCGAACTGTCTGGGCTGCTCGAAGGTCACCTGCTCCCAAAGGCAAATGATCTGAGCGGAAAAACCGAACAGACCATGGATTGGCTCGCCTACAGCGTGGAGCATGGGGCTGGTGTTGCAACTGAGCGGGAGCAGAAGCTGCGGATCACCGCCGAGGTCGAAGGTACCCAGTTCTGGAGTGAGTGCCGTCAGCAGCTCCACGCTCTGGCCGATGCCGTCAATGACTACACATCGGCGCTCCGCACCCTGCTCCGTCGCTGCAAGGATCTGCCGGAAAAGCTTCAGGAAAAGCTGGCCGATCAACTGCTGGATACAGGCGGTATCGAGGGGCGACTACAGAGCATGGCTGACGCGCTGCTCTTTTTCACGACAGAAGCGGAAGGGTACTGCCGCTGGATCGAAACGAGGCGGAGCAGTCGCGGCCTTCAGGCGAAGATTTCCGCCGCGCCGCTAGATATCTCAGCCCAGCTGAAAGAGACCGTCTTCGATAAACTTAAAACGATCATAGTCACATCGGCGACACTGACGGTTGGAGGGGAGTTCAACTACCTCAAAAAAAGAACCGGATTTGCCCTGCTCTCGCCAGCGCGGCTCACTGAGCTGCATCTGGCATCGCCATTCAACTACGCACGCCAGGTTTTTGTCGCGGTACCTGATGAGATGCCGGAACCTGCGGCATCCGGATACCGGGAAGCACTGGAGAGCCACATCATCATGGCGGTCACCATTTCACGGGGCGGCACCTTTATACTCTTTACCTCGTACGAGCTGCTCAATCGCGTCTATCAATCGCTCTCACCAAAACTGGCAAAACTGGGGCTGACCTCGCTCAAACAGGGGGAAACCGGACGCCACGCGCTGCTGACACAATTTCGCAAAGAGGGAAACGCCGTGCTCTTCGGTACCGATTCATTCTGGGAAGGAGTTGATGTCAAAGGCGAGGCGCTCCGCCTTGTCATCATCGCCCGCCTGCCTTTTCAGGTGCCGACCGAACCGGTGCAGCAGGCGCGCGCCGAAAAAATAAAGGCGGACGGCGGCGACCCGTTCCGTGATTTTTCCGTGCCGCAGGCGGTCATAAAATTTCGCCAGGGTTTCGGACGGCTGATCCGGAGTCGTGATGACCGGGGAGCGGTACTGATTCTGGATCGTCGGGTGCTTAACAAGAGTTACGGCAGAATTTTTATCCGTTCGCTGCCTGATACGGAGATTGTCAGAGGGGATTCTTCTGCTATATTTGCGAGGATGAAAACGTTTTTCGGAAAGGACTCATGAACATTCTGCGGCGTATCTTTCATCCGATTATGGCTCTGATCGCCATTCAGTTGGTCTGGATCACCGCAGTTGTGTTCTGGATCTACTGGTTTATCGGCAAGCATCGCGAATTCAGCTCGCTGGCTGAGAAATACCGCCCAGAACTGCTCGGTCAGGGGGCTAACTGGCCGGTTATGGTCGAAGGGCTGGTCATGCTGCTCCTGATGCTGATCGGCGTCTACGTGATCTTCGTCTACTGGAACCGCCAGTCAAACCTCTATCTGCAGCAACGCAACATTATTTCACAGGTGACCCATGAGCTGAAATCTCCGCTCGCCTCCATACAGCTGCACCTCGAAACCATCCGCCTGCGCAAGCCGCCTGAAGAGCGTCTTGACTCTTTTGTCGGCACCATGCTTGCCGACACCGATCGTCTCCATTATCTGATCAATAACCTGCTGATGGCAGCGCGCCTGGAACATCGCCGCAAACAGTCCGAACGGCGCCTGACCGACCTGACACTACTCATAAATGAGCACGTTGAACGAGAACGGGCTTCTCTCCCGCAGGGGGGGAGAATCCTTTGTGAGGCACCTCCCGGGATGATGGCACTGGTTGAACCGGAAGAGATGGGTATGGTGCTTCGCAACCTGTTTGAAAATGCGGTGCTCTACTCCCCGCAGAGTCCGGAAATTATAGTGAAACTGCTGAAAATCGGCACAATGCTTCATCTCTCGGTGCAGGACTTCGGTCGCGGGCTTGACAAAAAGGAACGCAAGCATGTCTTCGAACGCTTTTATCGCGTCCAGCCTCCGGGAGACAGTGTCCGTGGCACCGGGCTTGGTCTCTATATTGTGGAAACGGTAATCAGAGGGTATGGCGGCAAGGTCCGGGTTACCAGCGAGGGGCCTGGCAAAGGGTGCACGTTTACCGTAATACTTCCCGCCACGTAAGGAGCATCCATGACTGACGACAAACCGCATATAATGCTCGTTGAAGACGAAAGTCACCTCGCCCGTGGCATCTGTTTCAATCTCGAAGAGGAGGGACTCCGGGTCAGCCATTTTGAAACCGCCGAGAGGGCTCTCGCGACACTTGAAATAGAGCACTTCGATCTGGTTATTTTAGATGTAATGCTGCCAGGTATGGACGGTTTTCAGGCGTGCCGCGCCATCAGGGCTCTTGACCCGCGAGTTCCCGTGCTGATGCTGACTTCGCGTTCTGAAGATGCCGACCGTGTCGAAGGGCTTGAAAACGGGGCAGATGACTACCTCACCAAGCCGTTTAATCTGGTGGAGTTTCTGCTGCGAGTCAAAGGGATGCTGAGGCGTTCGTCCTGGTATCGACCGGAGCCGGTTGAAGAGGGGTACCGTTTTGGCGACAATGAGGTATTTCTGCTGTCATACCGGGCACGGACGGCTCAGGGAGAGATCGACCTGACCGAGATGGAGGTGCGGGTGCTGGCACTGTTTTTCCAGCAAGAGGGGCGTCCTGTCCATCGCACGGATCTGCTCCAGTCCGTCTGGGGGTACAGCAGCGATACCGAAACGCGAACGCTGGACAACTTTATCGTCCGGCTACGCAAGTATTTTGAGCCGGATCCCTCACATCCGAAACATTTCCAGACGGTGCGAGCGGTCGGCTATCGGTTCAGTCGCGACGGTAATTCGCAATCGCAATCAAGATGACACTTATTTCAGCAAAAAACCTAAAATCGCACGATCTGCAATCTCCGCCAGGATTGGTTTCAACCGGCTATTTTGCATTGACGTGTAGCGGCGCAAGTGCTACAAAACAGAGGCTTACAACCAAAAAAAAGGTGTTTTCCAATGCTTGACATGAAATATATTCGAGAAAATCTTGATGCGACCGAACGGACTCTTCAAACTCGAGGCTGCGGTTCCTATCTCGGCGGCTTCCGCGATCTGGATGACCGGAGGCGTGCGCTGCTGAAAGAGGGCGAGGCGCTTAAAGCGCTGCGCAACTCCGTCTCGGATGAGATCGGCCGTACAAAAGATAAAAGCCAGGTTCAGGACAAGATTCTAGAGATGCGTGAGGTCTCCCAGAAAATAAAGGGGCTGGATGAGGAGCTGAACCGGGTCGATGATCAGCTAAATTTATTCCTTTTGACCGTCCCGAACATTCCTCACGCTGCAACCCCGATAGGCACATCTGAAAAGGACAACGTCCTGGTCAGATCATGGGGAGAACCTACGGAGTTGCCTTTCAAGGCCAAACCGCACTGGGATCTCGGAGAGGATCTAGGCATTCTTGATTTCGAGAGGGGAGCCAAGATAACCGGCGCGCGCTTTACTCTCTACCGCGGTGCCGGCGCACGGATGGAGCGGGCTCTTATCAATTTCATGCTCGATCTGCATACTGACAAGCATGGCTATCAGGAGGTATTAGCACCGTTCATGGTCAACCGTGATTCGATGCAGGGGACCGGGCAACTCCCCAAATTTGAAGAGGATCTCTTTAAACTTGTTGATCCCGACTATTATCTGATTCCGACTGCCGAGGTGCCGGTAACCAATATCCATCGCGGCGAAATTCTTAAAAAGAGCGATCTGCCAATCAGCTACTGCGCATATACACCCTGCTTTCGCCGCGAGGCCGGCTCTTATGGGAAAGATACACGCGGCTTGATCCGTCAGCACCAATTTAACAAAGTGGAGCTGGTAAAATTCGTCCACCCGTCTGAATCGGACACTGCTTTGGAAACGTTGACAGGACATGCCGAAAAAGTTCTGCAACTGCTCGGCCTCCCTTACCGTATTATGGCGCTTTGCAGTGGTGATATCGGCTTCTCTGCGGCAAAAACCTACGATATTGAAGTCTGGCTCCCGGGGCAGAGCTGTTACCGTGAAATTTCCTCCTGCAGTACTTTTGGCGATTTTCAGGCACGTAGGGCATCAATCCGCTTCCGCGAAGACGAAAAAGCCAAGCCCGAGTTTGTGCATACGCTGAATGGCTCCGGCCTAGCGGTGGGACGTACTTTGGTGGCGGTTTTAGAAAACTATCAGCAGGAGGACGGGGTAGTGCTTATCCCACAAGTTTTGCAGCCGTATGTGGGTGGGTTGGAGCGGATTACGCGTTTGTAGGCGGATAGTATTGCAAACAAGTAAGGTTTTGGGGATGTAGCTCAGTTGGGAGAGCGGTACGTTCGCAACGTACAGGCCGTCGGTTCGATCCCGTCCATCTCCACCAAATATTATCCACTAGGATACAGTACAGTACGCTAACCCGCTAGAAATGGCGGGTTTTCGTTGATGTATTGTTCTCCTATGTAGATGAATTGTTGTAGACGGTGCACATTGTGACGGAGTTATTTATCATGATTATTAAGGATGTGTACAAATGAAAAGAAATCAAGAAAATCCGTTGAGACTAAAGGCCCTGAATCTGCATCGGGCCGGTAAATTAGACGAAGCGGAATTGTTATATAAAAAAGTCCTAAAAAATATCCCGACGGACTTTGTCTCGTTATATTCATTAGGCGTCATACTTCTCAAGATTGGAAACCCACACGAAGTATTAGAGTATATCGATAGAGCTATTAAGGTAAACCCTCGTTTTTCGCTAGCTTGGGACTGCCGTGGTTCCGCTTTGATGGCTCTGTCAAGGAACAATGAAGCTTTGGAGAGCTATGACCGCGCAATAAAAATAGACGCCAAATGTGTTATTGCGTTATTGCATCGCGGCATACTGTTGGGAAATTTGGGGTTCTTGGATGCAGCTTTGGAGAGCTGTGACCGGCTTCTCAAAATAAACCCGAAGGACAAGGAGGCGCTGAATAACAAGGGTCTCCATCACATTAATCTCAAGCAGTATGACGAAGCTCTTTTAACCTTTGAAAGATTGCTCCAGATAGATCCCGATTACATTTATGCGCTTGGATCATTTTGCTATGTCCAGCAATTAACCTGTAAATGGGATCAAATGGATGCCTGTATCAAAAAAATCCTAGATGGAGTCGCGACTGGGAAGCACCGCTGTAATCCTCCCGGTATAATTTCCATGTCGGACTCTCCACATCTGAATCAACTTGGGGCGCAAATGGGTGCGCAACTCAAGTACCCCCCCCAAGCCAGTTTGTGGCAAGGTGAAAGATACGTACACGATAAAATTCGTATCGCCTATATATCACCAGATCTGAATGAACACCCGGTCTCCCATTTAATGTCGGGTATTTTTGAAAACCATGACAAATCGAGATTTGAAATAACAGCCATATCATTGGGCCGTGATGATAACAGTTGGATACGCCGGCGAATAGAAACTTCTTTCGACAAGTTAATCGAGGTGCGGCATTTAAGTTCCAGAACAATAGCAGAGCTTATCCGATCCATGGAGATAGATATTGCCGTGGATTTGGCAGGCTATACGTTTGGGGCACGCCCCGATATTTTTTCGCACCGCCCCGCCCCTGTTCAGGTCAACTATCTGGGTTACCCCGGCACTATGGGCGCCACTTACATGGATTACATGCTGGCAGACAGACAGGTAATTCCTGAATCCGACCGGCAGTTCTATACTGAAAAAGTTGTGTATCTCCCTGACAGCTACCTTCCAAACGATACTTCGTTGAAAATCTCCGATAGAACACCCACTCGAGAGGAGTGCGGTTTACCACCGGAAGGGTTTGTTTTCTGCTCTTTTAATCACTCCAAAAAGATAACTCCTGAAATGTTCGACGTATGGATGCGCCTTCTCAGAGAAACACCTGATAGTGTGTTGTGGTTGATGAAACTTAACATCTATGCTGAACAAAACCTGCAAAAGGAGGCCAGAATACGGGGAGTTGAACCAGATCGTCTCGTATTTGCCACTCGAGTTCCTGATATTGGAGATCATCTGGCTCGGTACCGCCTGGCGGATCTTTTTCTTGATAGCTCTCCCTACAACGCTCATACAACAGCATGCGACGCTCTGTTTGTAGGCCTTCCTGTGCTGACCTATCAAAGTCAAGCCTTTCCGGGACGGGTTGCAGGCGGTCTGCTCCACGTCATAGGTCTGCCGGAACTTATTACCAGCTCGCTTCAGGAGTATGAGAATTTGGCTCTGAAGCTCACTCGCGATCGTGCACTACTGGAAGGTATGAAGCGCAAACTGGAGCTGAATCGAGAGACCTCTCCACTTTTCGACACCAAAAGGTTCTGCCGCAATCTGGAGTCAGCTTACATCACCATGTGGGAGCGTCAGCAAAAGGGGGAACAGCCCAAGAGTTTTGCGGTTCCTCAACAGTCCGCAGATACTAAGGCATTGCTATCAAATCCTGAAATGTTCACTGCTCTAGAAGTTGCGGATGACGTGAACTCCGGGATGAGTAGAGACCAAAAACTTACGCAAGCGTTGTCGTTTCAGAATAAGGGCGAGCTGCATAAGGCGGAAGCGATATTCAGGCAATTACTTACTGAGAGCCCGAATGATGTTGTTCCGCTCTATTCGCTTGGAGTGATAGCGCTTAGTTTGGGTGAGCAGGAAAAATCACTGAAATATTTAGACTTAGCGGCGGAACAGGCTCCAGGTTTCCAGCAGACCTGGTTTAACCGTGGTCTGGTGTTGCAATCACTTGGACGTCATTCAGAGGCATTGGCAAGCTACAATAAAGCGTTGGTAATTGATCCTGCTTATAGCCAGGCAGAGGCTAACTGGAATGCTTTATCTGTTGCCATCAGTGGCGGCAAAAGCGAATTTGCAAGTACCACCCCGCTAAAAACTCTTGAAGAGATGCGAATGAAGGCGCTTACACTTCAGGATAATGATCAATCTGCCGGGCCGGAGAGCTTTGCCGTTGCAGGAGAGGGATTCACAAACAAAATTCCCCATGCCCCCACTTTACAAAGTGGGGTAACGACTGCAGAAGAGCGAATATGTAGTGATACAAGGGAAACCACCGAAAATAGGAAGCCTATCGTGGCGATTCTTATTCCTATATATAAGGATGCTCTAGACTCCTCCGAACAGTTCGCCATTGACTATCTGGTGAAGAATGCTCCAGGCAGGGAAAAATTCTTCATTGCACCAAGGAGTCTGAATCAGAACTACTATCGACAACGGTATAGCGCAATCGAATTTAGGCTCTTTGAGGACAGTTACTTCATATCGATCAAATGTTATAACCACCTTCTTCTAAATGTTGATTTTTACATGAATTTCTCATCGTTTGACTATATTTTGATTCACCAGCCGGATGCTCTCATGTTTCACGATGACCTTGACTACTGGATGGAGAGAGGTTTCGATTATGTAGGTGCTCCGTGGCCCAATGGGGTTGAGGTCAAGATGCTGCTTGGCAAGTTTGCAGTGAGGGATGGCCTGAACCTCAAGGCGTATGTCGGCAATGGCGGCTTCAGCCTCAGGTCTATTAAGGGAAGTATTGCTGTACTGCAGGAATTCGAAGATATAAGGGCTCACTGGATAAAGAGTTTGAGTAGTGAAGACCTGTTTTTTGCCTATATGGGAATGGTCTCAGACAAATTCACTATTCCGAATCAGGTGATTGCGTCACGTTTTTCACTGGAGGCTGACCCGGAAAAATATTACGAAATTAACGGCCTGAAGATTCCGACGGGGAGTCATGCAGGATGGAAGGTTTTTCGGGAGTTCTGGGAAAAAGTCGGGGCAATACGGAAGAGGGAGTAATTATATGTAATTGACTGACATTGCTTGCAAGAAGATATTTGGCAGTGACCAACACAAAAAATGACGGCTGAAGAATCGAGCTTAAAAGTGATAATCCAAGACCTTGTTCTTCTTAGAATGGAGGATATTCAGCGCGATTTGATAGAAAAGATTGCGGTAGCGGAACAGGAAGCCAATGAGGCGAAACGGAAAGTTGATCTGAAGTTTAAAATTAAAGGGATGACTATAGAAGAAATTGTTGATATTACTGGACTGAGCTTGAAAGAGGTTGAGATTATCTGAGTCATTATTGTCTCACGCTCTTACTCAAAGAGCAGAAACAAAAGAATACCGGAGAAGTCTGACCCGCCCCTGATTGTTCTCCCAAGGTTTTACTATTTTATCCCAAAAGGTATCCATATTATGAAAGAACGACTTGTTAGGTTTGACTGGGCAATGAAGAAGCTGCTCCGCAACAAGGCAAACTATGAAATACTGGAAGGTTTTCTTTCTGAATTGATCGGCCAGGATGTAATAATTCAGAACATACTTGAGAGCGAGAGTAACCGGCAAAGCGCAAAGGATAAACAGAACCGAGTTGATCTGTTGACGGAAATTGATGGCGGTGAACTTGTATTTATAGAGCTGCAGGTTGAAGGTCAGTACGACTATTTTCATCGTATGTTATTCGGTACATCGAAACTTATTACCGATTATATGGATGCAGGTTTCAGCTATGGTAAAGTTCGCAAAGTTATATCCATAAATATTGTGTATTTTGATCTTGGTCACGGCGAAGACTATGTATACAAAGGTCGTACCGAATTCAGGGGAATTCATAAAAACGACCTTCTCAATTTATCAAGTATGCAGAAGAAAGAATTTATCAACCTAAAGGCCATATCGGAGATTTTTCCTGAATACTACATTTTGAAAGTAAATGGATTTAACGATATTGCACGAGACACCCTTGACGAATGGATGTACTTTCTCAAGAATTCAGATATAAAAAATGAATTCAAGGCAAAAGGTTTGCAAAAGGCAGCCGTAGAGTTGAACGTAATGAAACTCTCCAAGGAGGACCGCGAGGAATACGAGAGTTATATTGAAGAGCGCCGTGTCACAGAGAGCTCTGTAAAAACATCATGGATCGAAGGGAAGATCGAAGGGAAGTTAGAGGGGAAGGTCGAGGTTGCCCACCGGTTGATTGCCAAGGGAATGACTGTTGAAGAAGCGGCGGAGGTTGCAGAGGTTAATGTGGAATTGGTACGGGGAAGGGATTGATTCAAGACTTGCTCCCAAGGCTGTTAACTCCCATGAGAATTACTGATTGACGCGAAATCGATATTATTTCCCCCGAATATTCCAGGGACGCCAGACTTGAACCGGAATGATGAACATCAGAGCTCGAATGGGAGGTTAACGAACCTTCTTGCTTAAAATGGGCAAATCAAGAATACAAGACTGTCCTCATTATCTACTTGACAGAGGGCCACTTCATGGGAGGTATGTATGCAATTTGTGGATGTCAAAACTGATATAGCCTTCAAGAAAATATTTGGCAGCGACCAGCATACCGAGATTCTTATTGGTTTTCTGAATGCCGTACTAGAATTGGAAGGTGACAGACGCATAAAGAGCGTTACCCTTAAGAATCCCTGGCAGCCACCTGATATTCCTATTTTGAAAGAAACCATTCTTGATATTCGTGCTGTTGACAACCGAGACGTAACTTTTATCGTAGAGATGCAGATCAAAGACACAACATTCTTTGACAAACGGGCAATGTACTACACATCCAAGGCATACACCGGTCAGATAAAGAAAGGGGAAGACTATCCAAAGCTAAATCAGGTTATATTCATTGGTATACTTGATTTCAATTCATTTGAGGGTGAGAACTATCTGACCCGTCATCTTATCCTGAACTGTGAAACCATGAATCAGGATCTGCGTGACCTCGAATTCAACTTCATTGAACTGAAGAAATTTAACAAACAAGAGGAAGAGCTCAAAACAATTATTGAGAAATGGATTTATTTCATAAAAAATGCCGACAATCTTTCCATGATTCCCAAAAACGCTGAGGTTATTCCAGAGCTTAACGAAGCATACAAGCTGGCATCTATGAACGCCTGGACGGAAGAGGAGCTGGAGATTTACGAATACTGGCAGATTCGGGATGCTGGTGATCGGTACAAAATCAAGGAAGAATTTGAGAAGGGAATAGAGAAGGGAATAGAGAAGGGAATTGAGAAGGGAATTGAGAAGGGAATTGAGAAGGGAATTGAGAAGGGAATTGAGAAAAAGACTGTTGAGTTTGCCCTTGAGATGATAAAAGATGGCGAATCGAATGATAAGATCAGGAAGTATACCGGGTTGACGGATGATGAGCTTGAAAATTTTCGGCGAGAGGTTTAGATGGGACAGACCCCAACGAGCTACTTAACCAAACTAACTACGTCCCCCGAAGATTCTGATCTTATAACTGGCCAGCAGTTGACGACAAAAGAGAGTTTCATCGAAAGTCTCACTCATGGCAGCTACGTGATTCAGATACCGAACTTAAAGCAGAAGCGTCGCAACGATCTTGAAAAGCTGTTAAGTATATTTGATCAGAGTACGTCTGTGGATCCTGAACGTCATATTTTAAATATAAAGGAACACTAGTGTCCGGAATAATTGAGTTTGGTTTTCTGTAACATTGCGAGTTCTTTGACAAATATCAAGATTTTTCATGTCGTCGATTTCAAATGGCTCTGAAGTCTGGCATTCTCCCCTGAAAATTCCGGTGGTAGGCTATGAACTCAGGTCAGATGATTTTCACGCAGGTTATGGACGCCATGCCACTGAAAACCTTCCATCGTTGTGTGGAGCGCTATCAAGGCAATTTCAGCATTAAGCATTTCAACTGCCTGGAACAATTCCGCGTCATGGCATTTGCTCAACTGACCTACCGTGAAAGCCTGCGGGATACAGTAACGTGTCTGCGTTCCCAAAGCAGCAAACTCTACCGGATGGGAATTCACAGCAAGGTATCCAAGAGCACTCTGGCTGACGCCAACGAAGTTCGGGACTGGCGTATCTATTCAGATTTTGCTCAACATCTGATTGAAATTGCCAGAAAACTGTACCAGAAAGAACATATGGTCGTCGATATCGAGCAGACGGTATATGCTCTGGATGCCACAACTATTGACCTTTGCCTGTCTGTTTTCCCTTGGGCTCACTTCCGTAAAGCCAAGGCCGCTGTCAAATTGCATACGCTTATTGACCTCAGGGGAAACATACCGACGTTCATTCATATATCGGACGGCAAACTCCATGACGTCAATGTTCTGGACGTACTGCCAATCGAGCCCGGTTCCATCTATTTGATGGATCGTGGATATGTGGACTTTGAAAAGCTATATCGCATTACCAGAAGTCTGGCTTTCTTCGTTACCAGGGCAAAGTCAACCTTCAAATTTGAACGCATCTACTCGCATCCGATTGATAAAACTACTGGTCTCATCTGTGACCAGACGATCAAGTTGACGGTTCCGGCAACAGCTAAAAAGTATCCAGACAAGCTGCGTAGAGTAAAATACCGTGATCCTGAAACCGACAAGGTTCTGGTATTCCTGACCAATAACTTTGATCTGCCGGCAAAGACCATTGCCGACCTATACAAACAGCGCTGGCAGGTGGAGCTATTCTTCAAGTGGATCAAACAGAACATGCGTATCAAAAGCTTTTACGGCACATCAGAGAATGCAGTGAAGACTCAAATATGGATTGCCGTGAGCGTCTACCTCATGGTTGCCATTATCAGGAAAAAGTTGAAAATCGAGGCCAGCCTCTACACAATTCTACAGATTTTGAGCGTATCAGTTTTTGAAAGAACGGAACTAAACCAGCTACTTACATTTTATGACTACAAAAACAGTACCCCTGCAAAACCTAAGCAGCTGAATTTATTCTGAAATTATTCCGGACACTAGTGATAAATTATATGTAATTGACTTACATTGCTTGCAAGAAGAAATTTGGCAGCGACCAACACAAAAAATGACGGCTGAAGAAGCAGTGGAAGTTAAAGGGGTTAACGTAAAATTGAGGAGGAATCGAGCATAAAAGTGATAATCCAGAACCTTGTTCTTCTTAGAATGGAGGATATTCAGCGCGATTTGATAGAAAAGATTGCGGTAGCGGAACAAGAAGCCAGTGAGGCAAAGCAGGAAGCCACCGAGTCAAAACGGAAAGTTGCACTGAAGTTAAAGATTAAAGGGATGACTATTGAAGAAACTATTGATATTACGGGACTGAGCTTGAAAGAGGTTGAGATTATTTGAGTCGTTCTTGTTCGCCCGCCTTTGATTTCAGTGTCAACAGGGCAAAGCAGGTGAGACCTTTGCTTTGCCCCAATGTGTTTAAAAACCGGTATATCAATATTTTCCGAGTCCCTTACAAGGCATTGATATGAGCGCAATTCTTAATACTGATAACGAACTTTTCCAATACATTGGTTTTAGCTGGGATAGAGCATCACTCCCTACGAAAGTTCCTGTCCATTCTATTGAACGAGTCTGCTTTAGATTTCAGAGAATGCTGCCGGAATTTGTCTGGGATGCCGCAGTGCTTGAGGGGAATCCCTTTACCTTTCCAGAAGTTAAAACTTTGCTGGATGGGGTCACTGTTGGGGGACGAAAACTGTCGGATCAGGAGCAGATATTGAACCTGGCAGAGAGTTCAAAAGTTTTGTTGGCAATGGTCAGGGGGAATAATTTTTTTCTCAACAAGACCGTATTTTGTGAGCTCCACAGTATTATAGCCCGCAATGAAGCATTGGAGTGGGGGCATTTCAGAGGGGAAGGAGAAGAGCTTAACTATACTCCGGATGTTGCTTTAGGCGAGCATGGTCGGTACACCCCTCTACCCACTCTTAAAGACGCCCCTGAACTCAATAAAATGTTTAATCACGCGACGGTGGCTCTAAACAAGTACATAGCTAACCCCTTTGAAAAGGCATTGGTCTTCTTTCTGCACGGGGCATTGCAACAGTATTTTTTTGACGGCAATAAGCGAACTTCTAGAGCCATAATGAACGGCATATTGATGGCAAATGGAATTGATGCCATCAGCGTTCCGGCTGCCATGGTTCAAGAGTTCAACGAAAAGATGGTGCAATTTTATCTGACTAAGGAGGCAACTGAGATGGTTGATTTTTTGAGCTGTCTGGCGCCAGGATAGGGTAATCATATAGGAATAGGACTAATGCCGCTTTACGGTTTTTCAATGGAGTTGTTGCTTGGAAAGTATTACCTAGATCCTGCAATCTGAATTTATGAAGCAAAAAGCACCTGTAGTTAATCGATAATCGGTAAGAATACCGGCTTCATTTTGGGCTACTTGTCACAAGTTACCAGCTGCAGGCTCATTTTTACCTCGTTCATGAAGATGCCGAGAGCTTATGTAGTGCCATCATGACGTACTACTCCGCGGAGTTTGTTTCACCCTGCTGGACTATCGTTCTGATCGGTATGTTTTTGTCAGTCAAAGCAAAGTTCATGGGTCATCTGCTCCCAGGCATCCCACTGCTCTCGGTACAGGACCT
>Ga0194060_10001256_pt1 | contig 18186 bp, 14 predicted proteins | sample SepL225m_MetaG_FD_163427 | JGI IMG/M metagenome (GOLD analysis project Ga0194060, IMG submission 163427) | Anoxic zone freshwater microbial communities from boreal shield lake in IISD Experimental Lakes Area, Ontario, Canada - Sep2016-L222-5m | ecosystem: Environmental > Aquatic > Freshwater >...
GTACTTCGGCGCCACGGTAGGACGCGTGGGGAACAGAATCGCCAAAGGCAAATTCAGGCTGGGGGGCCAGGAGTACACGCTGGCCGTCAACAACGCGCCCAATCACCTGCACGGCGGCGTCAAGGGCTTCGACAAGAGAGTGTGGCGCGCGCTGCCGGTGCCCGCCGTGGACGGCGCCTCGGTCAGGTTCAGCTACCTCAGCCCCGACGGCGAAGAGGGCTATCCTGGGACACTCGCCGCCTCGGTCACCTACACGCTCTCCAACCGGAACGAACTGCGGCTGGACTACACGGCGACCACCGACAAGGCCACGCCCCTCAATCTGACGCATCACAGCTATTTCAATCTGGCCGGTGAGGGAACCGGCGACATCCTCGGCCACGAACTCACCCTGATGGCGGACCGCTATACGCCGGTGGACGACACGCTGATTCCCACCGGCGAACTGGCTCCGGTCCGCTCGACGGTGATGGACTTTACGCGCGCCACTCCGCTCGGTGCGCGCATCGCCCAGGTGCCCGGCCCCGCGCCTGGCGGGTACGACCACAACTACGTGCTGAACAGCGGGGGCGGCGTGCTTGCCTTGGCGGCGGTTGCGCGCGAACCGGTCTCCGGACGGGTGATGGAGGTGCTGACCACCGAACCTGGCGTGCAGTTGTATACGGGCAACTTCCTCGACGGCACCGCGACAGGCAAAACAGGCGTGGCCTACAAGAAACAGTTCGGCTTCTGCCTCGAGACGCAGCACTTCCCCGACTCGATCAATCACCCGGCGTTCCCGCCGACCGTGCTCGAGCCGGGCCGCACGTTCAAGTCAACCACCGTCTATCGCTTCTCGGCGAAGTAGACGCGGCGGCGCCGGAGCGCGCGTCAGAACGGCGAGAAGCCTGCCGCGCCCATCTGGTCTTCTCGGACCAGATCGAACAGGTTCTTCAGCGCGTCGTAGTGCTGCGATTCCCAGTCGGCGAGGAAGCGGTAGAAATCCTTCACGTCTTTGTCGGGCGCCTGCCCCGCCGCCCTCGAGAAATACGAGATGGCGTTGGTCTCGAGCGTCATGCCAATCGACAGCACCCCGAGCTCGAACTGCGCGCCCGCCGCCTGCTCGCGAAACGTACCGGTCAACACCTGCGACACGACCGACCGGCCCGCCGGGGCCGTCGCGTGCAACCGGAAGGCGTGCGTGCCCTGCTCGCCATAGTGTTTGGCGACCGACTTGAGAAACGCCTGGTGCTGCACTTCGTCGGACGCGAGCTTGGCGAACAATTCCTGCACGGCGGGCTTCTGGGATCGCTCAGCGGTCATCGAGTAGAAAGTATAGCCGTCGATCTCGATCTGGTACGCCTTGCCGACGATGTCGAGAATCGCGTCGGACGGTTCGCTCATAAGTCTGCTCCACGGCGCCGGGCCAAAAGACCCGGCCGCTGTCCTTTATGGTCTGACGACCCGGCACGCCTCATCGCACACTGGGAACCCGGCTCCCCAGTACGCCGCGTTACACGGGGACGGCGGCGATCGCCTCCACCTGTTCGGCCAGCTCCTCGGCCGACATGATCATGCCGCCCACGCGGCCGAAGAACTCGACCGGCCGGCGCCCCGCCACCACCGCACGCACGTCGTCGAGCATCTGGCCGGTGCTCAGTTCCGTGACGAGCACCCGATCGGCGCGCAGGGCGGTTTGCGCGAGCGCATCGGACGGATACGGGAAGAGCGTGACGGGCCGGAACAACCCGACCTTGAGCCCTTTTTCGCGGAGGGCGTCGATCGAGGTGCGGGCAATGCGCGCGACCGATCCGTAGGCGACGACCAGCACGTCCAGCTTCTCGTCGGCCAGGTACGTCTCGTAGCGCACTTCGCTCGCCATCGCCTGATATTTCTTCGCGAGGGCCCAGTTGTGCCGTTCCAGATCCTCGGGATTCAAGTAGAGCGAGTTGATGATGTTGGGGGGCCGGCCCTGGGCCCCGGTGGTCGCCCACGGCTTGGCCGGCAAATCCTCGGGCTCGATCCGGCGCTTGAACTCGACCGGCTCCATCATCTGGCCAATCAGTCCGTCACCAAGAATCAGGACGGGCGAGCGGTACTTGTCGGCCAGGTCGAAGGCCTCCATCGTCAGGTCTGCGGCTTCCTGCACGGTCGAAGGCGCCAGCACGAGCAGGCGATAGTCGCCGTGGCCTCCGCCTTTGGTGGCCTGACGGTAGTCGGCCTGCGAGGGCAGGATCCCGCCCAGCCCAGGGCCCGCGCGCATGATGTTGACGAAGACGACCGGCAGTTCGCTGGCCGCGATGTAGGACATCGCCTCGGCCATCAGCGAAATGCCCGGGCTCGACGACGAGGTAAAGCAGCGGCACCCGGCTCCGGCCGCCCCGTAGAGCATGTTGGAGGCGGCGACCTCGCTTTCCACTTGCAGAAACGTGCCGCCCACCTGCGGCAGCCGACCCGACAGGTACTCGGGAATCTCGTTCTGCGGCGTGATCGGATACCCGAAGAACAACCGGCAGCCCGCCTGGATGGCGGCCTCGCCGATCGCCTCGCACCCCTTCATCAGCTTTTTCGCCATGCGCGTTCTCCGCCCTCTGAGCTCGACATGAATGCGAAACGATTAGCGCCCCGGCGGCATCGCGGCAACCGCCTGCCCGATGGCAAACCCCTTGTCGAGGCACGTGTGATTCAGTTGCACGATCTTCGGCCGGCCCGCGAAGGTCTCGGCCAGCGTGGCCTTCACCAGGTCGAGATCGACCACGCGGGACGCGCCAAGAAATCCACCGAGCGCCACCATGTTCGCCGCCTTCGCGCTGCCGGCCTCCTGTGCGATTTGATTGGCCGCCACCGGCACCACGATCAGATCCCGCCGCAACGGCGCGCGGTTGATCAGGCTGGTGTTGACCACCATGATGCCGCCAGGCCGGATGGTGGATTCGAATTTGTCGATCGACTGGAGGTTGAGGACCACCGCGCCGTGCGGGTTTCGCGAAATGGGCGATCCGACCTGCCGGTCAGACAGCACCACGGTGCAGTTGCAGGTGCCGCCGCGCATCTCGGGCCCGTAGGCCGGCATCCACGTCACTTCGAGGCCGTCCTTCATGCCCGCATAGGCCAGCAGTTTCCCGATCAGCAGGACGCCCTGACCTCCGAAGCCCGCCAGAATGATTTCGGTGTACATAAATTCCTTCGCCCCGCCCGGCCCGTCGACAGCGATGAACCAACCTCGCCCTGCCGCCGCTCCGGCCTCGACACCCGCACCGTCGTCATCGGGCGCGGCCCGATGCCCGGTGCCCGGGGATTAGTGCGCGCTCTCCGGCGATTTCACGTCGCCCAACGGGAAGTACGGCAACATCTGCTCCTCAAGCCACTCGCACGCCTCGTGCGGCTGTTGGCCCCACCCGGTCGGGCAGGTCGAGACCACCTCGACCAGCGAAAAACACACCTTGTCGATCTGGAACTTGAACGCCTTGCGAATCGCCTTCTTGGCGTTCATGATCGCCTTCGGATCGTGCACCGATACGCGGGCCAGAAAGGCGGGCGTTCGCAGCGTGGCGAGCAGTTCGACCACCCGGATGGGATAGCCGGTGAGCGCCACGTCGCGCCCGGTCGGACAGGTGGTCGCGATCTGCCCGGGCAGCGTAGTGGGCGCCATTTGGCCCCCCGTCATACCGTAGATGGCGTTGTTCACGAAGATGACGGTGATCTTCTCGCCGCGGTTGGCGGCGTGAACCGTCTCGGCCATGCCGATCGAGGCGAGATCGCCGTCACCCTGGTAGCTGAAGACGATCAAATCGGGCCGGCCGCGTTTGATGCCGGTGGCCACGGCCATCGCCCGCCCGTGCGCCGCCTGCTGCATGTCGCAATTGAAGAACTCATAGGCGAGCACCGAGCAGCCCACCGGCGCGACGCCGACCGTGTGTTCGCGCACGCCGAGTTCCTGCAGCACCTCGCCGACCAGCCGGTTAATCACACCGTGCGTGCAGCCCGGGCAATAGCTGAACGACTTGAGCGTCAGTCCCGCGGTGCGCGCCGTGGACTTGCCTTTGTTCTCGACCTGCACGGCGGTGTCGGGGCAGACCAGCAGACAATACCGGCAGCCGTTGCAATCGTCGACGCGCGACACGTTGGGAAAGGCATATCCCTTCGCGTTGATGTCGGTCGACATCTCGAGCACGTCGGTAGGACACGCGAATACGCACAATTCGCACCCTTTGCAGCGGTCCACGTCGATAATCGGCGTCGGCACTCGGCACCTCGCTGGGCGGGTTCGCCACCCGAATCTATATCACGGTCGAACGCCGGCGGCGTCCCGCCGGTGGGTTGTCAATGGGAGACACGATCCGTTTGGTCAAACGCAACAGCGGCCACCCTCGATCGTCGACGTCCTGCCAACACGGCCCGGTCGCCGCCCCCATCGCCGACCAGAACCGGACCGGCAGTCCCGTCTCGCGGCTCACGGCCTCGGCCAGCGCGAGACCCGCCTCGATCACGTCGCGCGTCGTCTCGGACATCAGGTGCGTGTTGGCCACCAGACCGTTCACAACGAGCTTGGAGGCGGTCTCCACCTGGCGGAGCATCGTGACGACGCCGGCCACCTCTTCGGCAAACGGCCGATTGCCGTTGACCACAAACAGCACGTCGGTCAACGCGGGGTTCCGCAACCCCCCGACCGCTCCCAGCACCCGCGCGCCGACGTCGGATCCGCCGGCGTCCACAATCACGCGTCGGAGCCCGGCTTCGGCCTGCCCCACCGCTCCCGCCACTTCGGGCACCAGGATCGGCAGATCCGCGTAGAACTGATCCCCGTGCGGCGCCACCAGGTCCACACCCTGCTCGGCCAGTTCGTCGCGAAGCAAACGAGACCGGAAGTACGGCTTGACCAGATCGGCATCGATCAGCGAGACGGTCTCGCCGCGCCCCGCCAGGCCTATCGCCAAGTTGACGGCCAGTTCGGTCTTGCCCGCGCCAAAATGACCGACCAACACGGTCACCCGTGCCTTCAGGGCATCCAGAGCGGTCGGGCGCAACGCCACGTCGGTCATAACAGGTGATCAGGGACGCGTCGCCAAATCCGGGTCAAGGCGAGCACGCGGCCAGAAGCCTGGCAGGTACGCCAGCCACTACTGGCAGCCGCGGGGGAACGAGGTTTCAGCATAACACGACGAGCGGCCGAACCACCGCCATGTCCCGCCCGTCACCAGAAGCTCCGGATATCCGCCAGCGCCGACCTTCCGGGCGTCTGTTGTGCAAAACCCGGGCCCGTGTCAGCGAAGGACGCCTTTGTCGAACACGCGGCCGTCAAGGTCGACGGCCTCGAAGCTCACGCCTGTGGGCGTCACGGTAAACATCAGATAGTGATTGACCGGCGCGAATGTGTTCACGGCCTTCGCCCACGGCACCGACTCGTCCTTGGCGTAAAACGGCGCCCCGGCTCCGCCGCTGACGAATTGGGTGATGGGTTTCCTGACCTGCGGATCGACGTTTGCATCGATCACCATTCTCCCGTAAACGTGTTCGTGCCCGACCATGATCGCGATCACGCCGTAGCGGCTCAGCGTTGCGAGAAACTGTGTCCGCATCGTCCGCACATCACCCGAAGGCAGGGCTGCGTCGTCGAGCCCGCCCCACCACATCGAATCGGCAACGTGCCCCCCGAGCGGAAACACCGGTTCGTGGCCGGCCACGAAGATGTTCGCCACGCCACGTGCGCGCGCCGCCGCCAGGTCGCGATCGAGCCACGCCAGCTGGTTGGCCATGATGTACCCCTCGCGATTGCCACCCAGCAGCTTCCACGCCAGACCCGGGTCGCGGGCAGGCCCGCCGACGGTAAACCAATAGTCGAGATTGAGCATCACGAAGTGACTGTTGCCGTAATCGAACGAATAGACGGTCCCTTTGTACGGCGGCCCAACCACGCCGTCGCGCACCTCGGCCTCGGGCCCGTTCTCGGGATTGACGAAGCGGGCCGCGAACTCGCCTTCCGACGAGTGCTCGCCCAATTTGTCGGTGCTATAGCGGGCGCCCTTCCCGTCCACGTAGAAGTCGTGAAGCGATTCGTGATTGCCAAATCCCTCGTAGATCGGCATGTTGTGGGCCACCGGATCGGTGGCCAGTTTCCACGTATCAAGCATCATCCGGAAGTGCTCGACGCTCGAGGTGTAGCCGCTCGCCAGATCGCCACCAAACAACGCGAACCGGCTGCCGCGCCGATAGCCGTCGGCCAGCAGGCGTACGGTGACCTCTGCGTTGACGCCGTTGAAGTTGGCGAACCCGCCGCCCGCCGACGCGCGACCGTCGGACATGAACATGAACGCGAAACTGCCCCCGGCCGGCGGAGCCGTCGCAAACGAGTAACGCCGCCCGGTGTTGACGGCTCCCTTTCCCGTCGAATCGGACAGGCGAACGCGGTACTGGTACGACGTGCCGGCCGTCAGGCCCACCACCTTCACGACTGGGTGGTCGCCCGGCGCCGAAGTGGGAAACTCGCCGATCTTGCGGCGGGCGTCTCCCGACCAGAGTTCCACCACGCCGGCCACCGGCGCGTCGGCGTTCCACGACACGAGCGCCGATGTCGTGGTCACCTGATCGACGACGGGGCCGGAGAGCAGCGTGGTTCGCTGTTCGTATCGGCCCGATGCCACCGCGACGTGGACGCGGCGTTCGAAGTAGCGTGCCGTGGCCGTGCGCGAGTCGTACAGTTCAAGCCGAACGTAGAGATCGCCCTCGCGTACGGCGGGCGCATCGGCTGCGGGCAGCCACGTCTCGAGTCGGCGCACATCGAACTTCACGCGATGCGAGAGAGCCGGTTCGGAGATCGACTCCCGCACCGACACGGGAAAGAACGGCGTATCGAGGACGGTCGATGGCACGAGGGTCCCGACGTACACGCGGCACGCCGGTGTTGGGATGGCGGTGTCGAACGCTACGTCTCCCGTGCCATCGGGCCCAATGGTGACCACGGGCGGCGCGTTCAGCAGCCGATCGTCAGCCACCACGGGTTTGAGATCCGCTTTACTCGAAGGCGACCCCGTCGATTGCGGCACCGTCTGGGCGTGTCGGGGCCGCTCCGAACCCGGCGATGTCCGCCCCAGCAACCCCGCCCCTGCCAGCATCACCGCCGTGCCGACGATCACACACCACTGCCGCTGTCTGCGTCTCATCCGATGCCCCCGAAGCGCTCAACGCCCTCTAAATCACACCACTGACCCCATGATAACCTTTGCCTCATGACGATGCTGTGGAAGATCTTTGTGGTGTTCACGCGTGTCGCCTTGTTCTCCTGGGGGGGAGGGCCGGCCTCGCTGGCGCTGATGCAGCGCGAGACCACGGCCGTCGGCTGGGTCACTCCCGCCGAGTTTGCCGATGCGGTCGCCGTGGGCAACGCGCTTCCGGGGCCGATTGCCCCGCAGGTGTCGGCCTACGTCGGATACAAACTGGCAGGTGTGCCAGGCGCGGTCGCTGCGGCCACTGGCACCGTCCTGCCGACCACGCTGCTGATGCTCGTGATGGTCGTCTTCTTCTTCGGAGTCAAGGACAGCCCGACGGTCAAGGCCATGCTCAAGGCCGTTCGGCCGGTGGTGATCGGTCTTCTCATCTGGACCGCGGTCGACATGGCGAGGACGGTCTTTGGTGTCGAGCAATCGACCTGGGGCGCGGCGCTGCTCCAGGGATGGGACCGCCTGCTGCTGTGCGCGGTGGCGATCGCGGTGCTCACGCTCACCCGACTCAATCCCGCATTCCTGATCCTCGGAGCCGCGGTGTTCGGATTGGTCGCCTACCGGTAGGGCTCGGTCAAGAACCAACGTGTCATCTTGGGTGCCGAGGCGCCCGGATCGCACCGTTAGCCGGGCCGCATCTCGGATCGCCCCGGTCGGATCACCGATCGAGGCCAGCCGCGGCGAACACGGCCGTCGCCAACGCCGAATAGTCGTCCTCGCCGCGCCCGTCGGCCATCAACGCGCTCACGTACTGCTGCACCACGGCGGCCACCGGCGCCGACACCGCCAGTTCGTGCGCGGTCTGCATCACAATGCCGAGATCCTTGTGGTAGAGCTTGGTCTTGAATCCCGGCACGTAGTTGCCGTTGAGGATGCGCTCGCCGTGGACGTCGAGCACGCGACTGGCCGCGAACCCGCCGAGCAGCGCCTCGCGCACCTTCGCCGGATCGACGCCCGCTTTGCGCGCCATCGCAAACGCCTCGCTGACCGACGCGAGCGCACCGCCGATGCAGATCTGGTTGCACGCCTTGCACACCTGGCCCGCGCCCGCCGGCCCGATATGCACGACGCGTTCGGGATTGCCGAGCGCATTGAAGATCGGACGGACCCGTTCGAGCGTCTCGGCCGCCCCTCCCACCATGATCGAGAGGCTGGCGTTGATCGCGCCGATTTCGCCGCCACTCACCGGCGCATCGAGCATCGCGACACCGCGCGCAGCGGCGCGCTCCGCCAGATCGCGGGCCGCGGCGGGCGCGATGGTACTCATGTCGACGATCACGCTGCCGGGTCGAACCGCGTCGAACACACCCGAGGGCCCCTCGAGCACAGCGCGTACGTCTGGGCCATCGGGCACCATGGTGATGATCACGTCGCACTGCCGGGCGACGTCGGCAGGCGTCGCTGCAGCCACCGCCCCGGCCCGAACGAGGTCGTCCACCGGCGGGCGGCTTCGACTATGGACCGTCAGCGAGAAGCCCTTGTTCAGCAGGTTGTGTGCCATCGGCTTGCCCATCAGGCCCAAGCCAATAAATCCAATGCGATCGGCCATCTCGAACTCCCTTGAAACGTGTGGCCTGCGCGTGCGGCAGGACGTTATCCGCCTTCGCGCAGCTTGGCGACCGGAATCCCGCACAGAAACTTGAACGGGGCCTGTCCCGCGTTTGCGTATTGATGATCGGCGCCTGGCGGGACGAACACGACGTCTCCGGGATTGAGGTCGTGCCACGTGCCGTCGATCAGCACGCGCCCGGTGCCTTCGACCACGAAGTTCTCGTGCTCGTACGGATGGCCGTGGTGCGGCGAATGGCCGCCAGGAGCCAGTTCCACCAGCCGCAGCGCATACACCGGCGCGCCGTCGTGCGCGTCGTCGATCAGCCAGCGGATGGTCGCACCTTTCGCGTCCCCGCCGACCGTCTCGGCCGATACCGCCGAGTAGTGACAGACCTTGCCGTGGCGCTCCGACATCATCTTCCTCCTCACAGCTGCGCTGGTCGCGGCGATCACCGATTCGGACGTGCCGACGCGAGCCGTCCGGCCAGACCGGCCACCACCGCCCGGTCGGTCACATCGTACCTGTTCTCCGGCGGATACAGCGCGCCGCCGAAGGTGACGTCCGGGTGATGGCGTGTCGAATCGTCGCGCCGCTCGGCCCAGGCGGCCACGTGAATCTGGCGGCATCCGGTACGCGCAATCACGTCGTCAACCTGATACGGCTTGATGCCGCCGCCCGGCAGAATCTGCATGCGGTCGCCGCCGTAGTCCTGCAGCCGCTTGATCAGATCGAGTCCCTCGAACACGGTATCGCGCTGTCCGCTGGTCAGGATGCGCGTGACGCCCAGATCCGCCAACTGGTCGAGCGCGGCGAACGGGTCTGGCGTGACGTCGAACGCGCGGTGGAACACGGCGTCGCGCGTACCGATCAGTCGCCGAATCCTGGCCGACCGCTCAACGTCGACCCGGCCGTCGTCGGTGAGAATGCCGAACACCACCGCGTCGGCGCCGTTGGCGACCGCCATCTCCGTGTCGCGCTCCATCGCGGCCATCTCGGCCTCGGTGTAGCAAAATCCCCCGCCGCGCGGCCGGACCATGAAGACGACCGGAATCGACAGCCGTTTCTTCGCCTCAACCAGCGTCCCAAACGACGGCGTCAGGCCACCGTGAAACAGCGACGAGCACAACTCCACCCGATCCGCGCCGCCTGCCGCCGCCTCGAGGGCATCGTCGAGCGATCCGCAACAGATCTCGAGCAGCACCCTGTTCATCGGACCTCCCGCGCTACTTTCCGGTGCCCCGGTCCAGCCAGACGCTCATCTCCCCTGCGCCCCGGTGGGCCCACGCGTAGTAGGGAATCAGGACGAGCGCCACGTGGTCTCCGACAGCCCGGCCTTGCGCGGCCTTCGCCACGGTCGCCTGGCCGACGATCGTGGTGACGCCGCCCAGCAGATCGGGCCGGACCTTGGCGGCAAGCGCCGAGGTGTCATCGAGCGCCAGATTGGTGACGGTGCCGCCGTTGTCCACAAACTCGGCCGCATACACAAGCGGACCGCGTTCGACCGCCACACGCCCCGCGTCGGCGTTGACCGACGGGTGCGCGACGACCCGGCGAATCGCCATCGGCAGGCGCAGGTCGATCACGTCGCCTCGCTTCCAGACCCGGCCGACGCCAAGGTAGCCGTGCTCGAGCGACGTGTCCGGCAACGCCACGGAGTTGAGCAAGAGCGTGGGCACTGATCCCGCCGGGGTCGGCGAAGCGTCGGTGTAGAGATCGCTTGGTACGGGCCGCCCCTGGGCCCAGCCGGGGACGCGCATGCGCAGACGGATCGGCGTCGGGGGCGCCTGCGTGACGGTGACGCGCACGTCGCCGCTCCACGGGTAGTCGGTCTTCACGTCGACACGCAGATCGCCGCCCGCCGTCCGAATCCGCGCGCTCCCTTGCACATACAGGTTGACGAACACGTCAGATCCCGCCACGGCGTACGCATGTCCGGGAATCGACAGGATGAACCGCGGCAAGTTGCTCGGGCAGCAGGCGCACGCGAACCACGGGCTCCGCTGGTGCTGCCCGGTCGATAGCAGGGGGTTGGGATAAAAGAAGCGATCTCCCGACAACGACAGGCCCGACAGCATGGCGTTGTAGACGGCACGTTCGTACACGTCGATGTACTTCGCGTCCTGCCTGGCCAGGAACATGCGATAGTTCCAGAGCGCGTTCGCAATCGAGGCGCACGTCTCCGCATAGGCCGTATTCGGCAGATCGTACGCCCGCCCGAACCCCTCCCAGGCGCCCGTCGCGCCTATTCCGCCGGTCAGGTAGAGCTTCTTCGAGACGACGTCATCCCAAAGCGCATCCAGCGCGACGGCGTACGACGTGGCGCCCGCCAGTGCGGCAACGTCCGTCATGGCGGAGTACATGTACGCCGCCCGCACCGAATGCCCCACCGCTTCGCGTTGCTCGGCGACCGGCTTGTGATCCTGGGCGTACTCGCCGTAGAGCGTGTGGCCCTCCGGACGGCCGCGCTGGTCGAGGAAGAACTGCGCCTGGGCCAGATATTTCGCGTCGCCGGTGAGCCGATACAGCTTGACCAGGCCGAGTTCGATCTCCTGATGTCCGGGCACCGCGCGCAGGAGGTTCGGTCCGAACGTGCGCATCACCAGATCGGCGCTCTTGATCGCCACGGCGAGCAGGGTCTTCTTGCCCGTCGCCCCGTAATGCGCAACCGCCGCTTCGTAGAGATGCCCGACGTTGTAAAGTTCGTGGCTCTGCGATTCGTTGACCCAGCGAGCCTTGCCCGCCATCGCCATCACCTTCGCCGGATCGATGGTGCGCGCGGTGTAGAGGTATCCGTCGGGTTCCTGCGCCCTGGCAATCTTGGCGATCAGGGTGTCCAGATACTGGTCGAGGGCGGGATCCGGGCTCCGCTGCAGCGCGTACGACGCGCCCTCGATAATCTTGTAGACGTCCGAGTCGTCGAACGCATAGCGGGAGCAGAAACTGCCCTCGGCGGTGCGGCCCGCAATCTCGAAATTCTTGATGCGGCCGGTCTCCTCGCTCTGCCTGAAGGTCGCGGGAATCGTCACGGTGCGCACCGTCTCGAGCCGTGGCGCCCAGAACGTATCCGAGAACACGACATCGGGTGCGGCCACCGCCTGGGTGGGATAGTCGCGCATCGGGGCCGGAGGCTGCCGCACGACCGTCGGCGACGACGACGGAAGAGAGGCGGCGACGATCGCGCCCGCCGTCAGCACGAAGACCAGAGTCGCGATCCTCTCACGCCGCATAGCCGTTCCTCCCCGGCGGCGGGTCGCATTCACGGCCTCACCGTCGCACAGCCCCCACCGCCACTCGCGGCGCGCTGCCGCGGGTTGCCCGAGGGGCGCACTGTCGATGACTGTATAGCAGTTTCGGGCCGGATGCGAGAGCAGCGGAGGTGGCGTGTGGGCCGTGGTGCGCGGGACGTTACGCGACCATCGACACCGCGTCGGTTGACGACGTCATCAGGTGGCGATAGGCGTCTGCCAGGGTCGCAAAGGTTCTCGACAGCCGGTCTTGCTCAGCCGGGCCGCAGTCGGGATGGCGGTCGGGATGATACATGCGGGCAAGGACACGGAAGGCGCTACGCAATTCGCTCTCGGTGAAATCGGTGGCGAGGGAGGCGCCGTACTTCACCAGGTCGTCGTACGCCTGCTGCTGGCGTAGAGTGAGCACCCGGACTCGTCGCGGCGGCGTCGACCGGGGAACCGCGGAGGCCACTGGGCCGCAAAACCGCAAGTCGAAGGCATACACCGTCGGCCCGGGCGACGGGCGGGCGTCGGCTCGTGTTCCGGCAGGCTGCCGTTCGGAACTCGTCCCGCCCAGTTTATGTTCGAGAACCTCGTAGAAGGAACAACGCCGCGCCATATCCTTGCAATCGGCACACGGGCCGAAAGGATGAGGAAGCGGAGCCGGACACGCCCGCTCCCGGCGTTACCTCGTCGGCGTCGGCGACCCGTCTGGGCCGATCACCTCGCTCGCCACGTCCGGGTAGAAAATCCGGATACAGTCGGGGCAGAGGCCGTGGGTGAACTGGGCGTCGGTGTGTTTGATCACGTAGACGTCGACCGGCTGCCAGGCACCGGCATCGTCGCGAATCTTCTTGCAGCCCGAACAAATCGGCAGAATCCCGCGCAGCGTCTTCACCTCGTCGAGCGCGCGCTGCAGCGCGGCGTTGAGGCGCCGCAATTCGACCAGATCGGCGTGCCGGGCGACGGCAATTTCGACCGCCCGGAGCAGGGTGGCCACTTCGGGAGGTTTCGTCAGGTAGGCCGCCACACCCGCCTCGCTGGCGGCGCGAAGAAAATCGGGAGATTCGTAGGCCGTCAGCATCACGACGGGCACAGGGTGCTCGTCGCGAATCCGACGGGCCGCGTCGAGACCGTTCAGCCGTGGCATCTCGATGTCCAGCAACACGGCACTGGGAGAAAGGCGCGCGACCAGATCGACCGCTTCTTCCCCGTCTCGGGCCGTCCCCACGACAACGAACCCGGCGGCTTCGACGGTGCGCACGATTTCGCGCGACACCAGAAAGTCGTCCTCGGCGACGACCACCGTTACGCGTCCCTCGGGATGATGCATATCTACGATTCTCCCTGAATCGCCAACGGAAACTGCACGGTGACCACGACCCCGCCCCGGTTCGACAACGTCAGCTCTCCGCGCAGGCTCTGGTGGACCAAGCCGCGAATCAACTCCAGCCCGACATGCACGGCTTCCCGATCGCCGGCGAGGACGGCGGCCGGAAACCCGGGACCTTCGTCCTGGTACGTCAGCACGACGTCGCTCGCGGCACGCTCGACGGTCACCACAATGGCGGGGCGTTCGGGATCCGCGCCGTATTTCAGCGTGTTGGCGGCAAGTTCGCTGAGCACCAACGCGAGGTTCTGGGCCTGGTTCGCGTCGACCACGACGGCTGATCCCGAGACGCGCACCCGATTCGCGCGATGCTCGGTGAGCCCGACGACGCCCGAAATGACCTTCTCACACAACGCGTCGAGACGGACCGGCTGCCACTCGCTGGACGACAACATCGCGTGAACCGTCGCCAGCGACCGCAGCCGGGCGTCGAGTTCGCGCATCGCGCGATCGACCGCCGCTTCGCCGCTCGCCGTGGCGCGATCCTGCTCCAGATGCACCATCCCGAGCAGCGCCGACAGGTTGTTCTTCACCCGATGATTCACTTCCTGCAGCAAGACGCGCTGGGCGTCGGCGAAACGCCTCAACTGCTGGTCGGCGTGCTTGCGCGCCGTCACGTCCTGCACGACCCAGATGGCGCCATTTTCGGGATTCGCCACGTCGACGTACCGTCCGGTGAGTTCGGCCCATCTGGTCTCACCGGACTTGCGCTTCAACAGCATCTCGACCGAAAACGTCTCACCGGTCGCCAACGAGGCGTACGCGACGCGGCCCGTCTCTTGGTAGGCCTCAGGCGTGGGAAACAGCTCCGCGGTATCCATGCCGATCATCTCGGTGACCGAATAGCCGGCCAACGCCTTGATCGCCGGGTTCACCCACACGATCTGGCGATCGACGACCAGGCAAATCGCCAGGGGAACGGTGCTCAGCACGGCGGCCTGCTCTCTGGCCAGTTGCGCGATCCGATCTTCGACCAGCTTCCGTTCGCTGATGTCCCGGCTGACGCCGACGATGTAGGTCTTTCCGCCTGGCGATTCGCGAATGTAGCGCGTGGTGACTTCGGTCGACACCACGCCGCCGGCTTTGGTGGGTTGGTCGACCATGGTGACAAACGGACCGCCGGTCGATTGCCCCTCGAGGAACGCGGGCAACGCGTCCGCGGTCTGCGCCGCGACACGGGCCTGCGACTCCGGCGTGAGGGAGAGGTCGACCGATTGCGCCATCACCTCGTCGGGCGTGTAACCCCGCAGGCGCAACACCGACGGACTGACGTACACGAATCGATTCGCGTCCACGTCCAGCAGCCAGATCACGTCGGAGGCGTTCTCGGTGACGAGCCGATACTTGGCTTCGGCGGCCCGCAGGTCGTTCTCAATCCGCTTGCGATCGGTGACGTCCTGCATCGTGCCGGCCAGCGCCAACGGCCGGCCGCCAAGATCGATCTCAACGCGCGCATGGACCGCCACCCAGCGCTCTTCGCCATCCACCACGATGCGATGGTCCCACGCGGCGGGTGATGGCTGCTCGATTGCCAACGTCCACGCCTCCGCCACTCTGGCCCGGTCCTCGGGATGCATGAGCGCGAACCAGCGCTTCATGTTCGCCTGTGTTCCCTGGGGCTGCCCCCAGATGCGATTGATTTGAGCCGAGACGGTCCATGCCTCGCCATCCGGCCCGAATTCCACGCGCCAGCTGCCGACGCGCGCCACCAGTTGCGCTTCGGCCAGCCTGGCCTCGCTCAGCCGTAGCGATTCCTCCGTTCGGCGCCGCTGCGCCGCGATCGCCCCCGCCACCAGCGTCGTCACACACGTGACCGCGAGAAACAGCTGCGCGCCGATCGCCTGATCCCGATTCGACGGGGCGAACGTCTCAAACGCCCCAACATCGAACGCCAGCCCGGCGAGCACGGTTGTCGCGAGACACAGGTTGCTGAGGATGGCGCCGCGTGGTCCAAACCTCAGGGCCAGATACCCCACGAAGGGCACCGGCAGGTAGGGCCTGGCCAGGTAGGTCCACGTGGCCTGCGGGGGCAGGAGAAACACCCACACCGAGGTCGCGACGGTACCGACGGCGGCGACCAGGGCGGAAGGGTCGGCGCGGGGCCAGCGAAGCCGCCACGTCCACGACATCGTCGACAGTCCGAGCACGAGGGGCGTGACCACCAGCATCCCCATCGCGTCCTCCAGCCACCACACTTGCCACACCGACCAGAACGACGCCCCACCGGTGCTGGTCGCGGCCAGGGCGCCGGCCAACGCGGTGACCGGGGTGCCGAACGCGACAACCGCCACGAGGATGCCGACGTCGCGGGTGTCGTCGATTCTCGGGACTCGACCCACGACCATCCGGGTCACGGTGGCGGCGGCAAACGGCCCGAACGTGTTGCCAGACGCGAAGCCGAGGCTCAGCGGGAGGGCATTGCCCCAGGCCAGGCTGGTGAGTGTGACGACCACGCCCACCACCAACAGGATTGCGGGCCAGGCGCGCCGCTCGGTATAGAGCAAGAAGCCCAGCAGGACGCCTGCCGACGGCCAGACGACGGCGAGCCCTTCGGGCTGGATCACGAACCCACGCGCCACTTGGGCCCCGGCGAAATAGAGGGCACCACAGAGACCGGCCGCCCGCCAGTCGGTGCGCCATGACGCGGCGCGGGTCGTCGCCGGATCCTGACGGGACTCCTGACGAAGCGCGCCATTCACGACCGTCATAACGCGCACCAGATAACCCAAGGCATCATGTGTCACCCCGGTGACCCAACCAGCAGCCGTGCGGCAACGCGACTCGTCCCCAGCGACGTTCGCCTGCGATATGTTGCGCCCCGGACACACGCAACACGAGGCCGGTTTCGTTGGTGCCGGGGGCGGGAATCGAACCCGCACGACCCTTTTGGGAGTCGGGGGATTGTAACTTCGCCGGCCGACCTCCAGACGATACGCGAATACAGGCGCAAACACCACCGGGAGCGGCACTTGCCGATCCCTGACCGGTTGCGAGTTCACGCCACGCCCGCTATCAGACCCGGAAGGCGTCCCGCCCGAACAGGTCCGCGCCCTGCCACCCTGAGATGGAGATGACCGATATTCGCCTCCACGTTGACACCGAGGCCGGCGACGGTGTCGCGAACTGTAGACGCCCCGCTATTTCGTGTTGAGGCCTTGGCAAACGGCGCGTAAGATGGGCGGGATCGTCGCGGCATCACCCATCAGGACATCGACCTCGGTTCGCCGGGGGCCTCTCTATATGGCGATGAGGCCTCCACGTCACCTCAGTCCGCGCTCGGGGGAATAGTATGAAGGACTGGAAGCGGGGTTTCAGGACGGCCGGTATCCTTGCGCCGTTGTTTGTCCTTCTCCTCGGGCAAACCGCGCTCGGTCAGGGAACTCCAAGGCTGGCGGCCCCGGACCGGCAGGCGCTCGACCTGATGAATGCGGCGGTGGAGCGGACCGTCCAAGAGACCGGTGTGGAGGTCATCGAAGTCGGCAGTTGGGTCCGTGGCACCGGCTACAAAGGCCCCCTCAACGGTGGCAGTTCGGATCACGACATGAGGATCGTCATGACCGGGGAGGCCGAGGGCGCCGCGCTGAGCCAGAAATGGAAGAACTTCCAAGCCAAGCTCAAGGAGAACATCGTCACCTGGGGCGAAGCCAAGCGCTTGAGGGCCGACCAAATTCAGGCGTTGATCAACAAGACCAATGTCTACCCTCCAATCCAGCTCATGCAGACCGTAGAGAACATCACGGACGCCAAGCGCGTCTTCGCGAAGGCCGGGGCCACACCCAACCTCGGGAACGCCCCAGTTGAAGGGATCTGGGGCAAGGGATCACAGACCTATTATCACTACTACGAGAAGCAGGCGGGCAAGGCCGTCTATCTGGATCCGAAGACGGGTCGCGTCATGAAAGGGGCCACCGACCTGGTGCACTTGGTCGAAGGCGCAGAGGCCCTCTCGACCGCCGGCGCGATCAACAGGGCGACGCAGTGGGCCGAGAAGTCGCTGGAGGAGCTCGAAAACGGCAACCTTGGCAAAGCGGCAACACAGGCCAAACGGTTGAGAGATGAGGTCAACGCAGCCAGGAGTCTGGAGAGAGTCGGCGGCAAGATCGGGTACCTCGACGACATCGTCAATGGGACGGTGACCGATCCAGACGCGATACGTGCCGCCATCGCGAGGGCCCAGAAGGAAGCCGAGCTGTTGTCTTCGCTCGCGCAGGAGTCGAACGTCACCGCCCGTGGCGTCTTGCGCAGCGTGCTCACGAACGAGGGCGGCGAACTGTCGAAGGTCGGCAAGATCTTCTGGAAGTACGCCGGCCAGGTGCCCTGGGGCCGGTTCCTCATGGCGTGGCAGATCTACACCAACTACGCGACCGCGAGGGACATCTCGACGATGACCGGTGCGGACTTCAATGCGGCGGTGCTCACCGCGTCTTCGAAGCAGCTCGGATGGCTGGCAGGGCTGCTTCCCGGCCTGGCGATGGAACTGGCCGACGCTACGCTGCAGGCCGCTCGCGCGGGCGCCTACGGCGTGGTCACCGCGTTCCAGGAGTGCGAGAATCTTGCGGCCGGTGTCCACTCGGTCAAGGGACGCGAGGATCTGAATCCGGGCATGACCATTGACCAGATGGCCACCGCCTTCCCCGACACTCCCGACACGCCAGGTGAGCCGGGCGGAAGGACGCGGTTGGACAACTTCGTCAGAATCCAGGCACGTCAGGCATCCTTCAGGCTGGAGAACAACGTCTGGGTGGAAGACGGCAGGGTGGCCGATGGGCTGTATGCGAAGTGTTCGGCCCAGCTCGTGCAGATGTGGAGAGAGCGGCGGAA
>Ga0194060_10001257_pt1 | contig 18167 bp, 19 predicted proteins | sample SepL225m_MetaG_FD_163427 | JGI IMG/M metagenome (GOLD analysis project Ga0194060, IMG submission 163427) | Anoxic zone freshwater microbial communities from boreal shield lake in IISD Experimental Lakes Area, Ontario, Canada - Sep2016-L222-5m | ecosystem: Environmental > Aquatic > Freshwater >...
GAGGCGCCAAACATCTCGCAGACGTGCCGGTTGCAGTCCACGATGGCACGGTTGCGGGAGAGAATCAGGCCGACGGGTGCCAGATCGAAGGCGACACGGTAATCGATGTCCATGATGGCGCGAACGGTTAAGCTAGGGTTTGTACTTTACGAAGAACTACGTATCTAAATAGGTAGTATCCTACGCCAATGCTTGTTTCAAAGGAGCTCATCAAGTGAACAAAATTTACCCCAGTGCGGCCGCAGCGCTGCAAGGCATCGTCAAGGATGGCCAGTTGCTGGCTGTGGGCGGCTTTGGTCTGTGCGGCATTCCCGAGGCCCTGATCGATGCGCTGTGTGCGTCGGGTGTGAAAGATCTGACGGTCATTTCCAATAACGCTGGCGTTGACGGTTTCGGTCTGGGCAAGTTGCTCGAGACGCGCCAGATCAGCAAGATGATTTCGAGCTACGTTGGTGAAAACAAGGAGTTCGAGCGACAGTTCCTGGCCGGTGAACTGAAACTGGAATTCACGCCGCAAGGAACCTTGGCTGAAAAGCTGCGCGCCGGTGGCGCCGGCATCCCCGCGTTTTACGTACGTACCGGGGTGGGTACTTTGATCGCCGAAGGCAAGGAAACCCGCGAGTTCGACGGCCACCAGTACATCATGGAGAAGGCCCTGGTGCCCGAGGTTTCGCTGGTCAAGGCCTGGAAGGCCGACAAGAGCGGCAATCTGATCTTCCGGCGCACTGCGCGCAATTTCAATCCGGCGGTGGCGATGGCCGGCAAGATCACGGTGGTGGAGGTCGAAGAGATCGTCGAGACCGGCAGCTTTGACCCCGATGCTGTGCATCTGCCTGGCATTTACGTGCATCGCATCGTGCTCAATGCGCATCCCGAAAAGCGCATCGAACAGCGCACTGTTACCTCTAAAGGAGTTTGATCATGGCCTGGACACGCGACCAAATGGCGGCCAAAGCGGCTGAAGAATTGCAGGACGGTTTCTACGTCAATCTGGGCATCGGCCTGCCGACCCTGGTGGCCAACTTCGTTGCCCCAGATAAGGAAGTCTGGCTGCAGAGCGAAAACGGCATGCTGGGCATCGGACCGTTTCCGACCGAAGACGAAGTTGACGCCGACCTGATCAATGCCGGCAAGCAGACCGTCACCACCATTGCCGGTTCCAGTATTTTTGGCAGCCACGAGAGCTTTGCCATGATTCGTGGCGGCAAGGTCAATCTGAGCATTCTGGGCGCCATGCAGGTCAGCGAAAAAGGTGACCTGGCCAACTGGATGATCCCGGGCAAGATGGTCAAGGGCATGGGCGGCGCGATGGACCTGGTGGGCGGTGTCAAGCGCGTGCTGGTCCTGATGGAGCATGTGGCCAAGAAGAAGGACGGCAGCATCGATCTCAAGATCCTGTCCGCATGCAATCTGCCGCTGACGGGCGTCGGTGTGGTCAATCGGATCATCACCGATCTGGCTGTGATCGACGTGACGCCAGGCGGGCTTAAAGTGGTCGAGATGGCGCCCGGTGTAACGCTGGAAGAACTGCAGTCCAAGACCGGTGCGACCCTGCACTGAGAGCAGTCCGTGAGGTGAGGGCGGCCCGCCCTTGCACTCACCGTCTGCACCATGACGTATAGGGGGACAGGATGAAGCAGATTTTCCGCTTCTTGCTGCGAATTGCGTTGTTGCTGGCAGGAGTGGTTTTCCTGGCCAGTTTGTTGCTTGCTGCGCTGCTTATGCTGGCGCTGTGGTTGCTGCGCTCAATCTGGGCGCGTTTGAGCGGCCGACCCGTGGCGCCCTGGACCTTCAAAGTCGATCGGCAAGCGGTTTTGGACCGCTTCTACCGTGCCCCCAGTCGGAACTCGACAAGCCAATGCAATGATGCCGACGTGATCGATGTGCAGGTCAAGGAAAAGTTGCGCTAACCACACCGCCATACGCCAAGTATTGGACAGGAGCACGCATGGCCACGATATCGACATCGGTCAAATAAGAATTTCCACTGCTGACGGCCTCCAAGCAAAAACCATTTTCCTCAGCGCCTATCGGTCAGCGTCGATCCGCCGCGCTGCAGGGCTGATCGAAACAATGAACGCTTGCGGAACGCAGCAAAACGGGCCTCAAAGTCTGGAAACGAATGCCTTATACCGGACATTCCAGATCTGCAAATCGCTCTCGCCTGGCATCGCCACTTGAGGCCCAGCGATTCAAATATTGCCCCTACTCAAATGTCATCTAATGTCGGGTCGGCAAGCGTTCTCCTATGGAAATGTGCCCAATCTTAAGAGTGCGCGATCCTTTTGCGTGACTCGTTTATCTCAACTCCAAGGAGCATCCCATGAAATCAGGCCTTCAAATTGTTGCATCCATTGCCATGGCTGCCTTTGGCGCCGCGTCTGCGCACGCCCAGGCCCCGCTGACTGAAAAGAACGTGTCCATGAAGATGGCACACATGATCATTGACGGAGCGATGGAGGATTGCGCAAAAGCGGGCTACAAAGTGAGCGTGGTGATTGTTGACAATGCCGGTATCGTGCGCGCTTCCTTGCGTGGCGACGGTACCAGTCCGCACACCATGGAATTTGCCCGTAGAAAGGCCTATACGGCGCGTACCCGCAACCAGACTTCGCTGGAGTTTAAGGCGGCGACGGACACTCCTGCCAGTGCGTATTTGCTGCAGATACCGGACGTGGTCGCGGTGGGGGGCGGCGTTCCGATCAAGATTGGGGGTGTCGCCATTGGTGCCGTTGGCGTTTCGGGGGCACCTGGCGGTGAGAAAGACGAAGTCTGCGCGCTTGCCGGCATTGCCAAGGTGGCAGACCAACTGAAATAGCTCTGATCAAACCTCATTGGTGCAGACGGGATGGGCTGCCCCAAGCGCGCCAGATCGACCGCTTGTTCTTGCAATGTCTTTCACCAGTCTGGCGGCATGGCGTGCAACCCTAGCAGAATATCAATGCCAGCCAGGCGGGCTCGTCCATCACGTTGAGCAGCAGATAGCCGCCGATGCGGTAGAACCAGAACTGCGCTCGGGCTATTGCCGCGGACCGCGGGTCAAATAACATCGATTGCATGGAAATTCAAATGACCTGCTGCGCGGTCGCTGAAGTAGTGCTCCAGCGTCTCTTTCACCGTCCTGAACGCAATCTGGTCCCAGGGGATTTCTTCTTCCGCAAACAGGCGCGCTTCGATGGTCTCGAAGCCGGGGTTGAAGCGGTCGCTGAGTAAGCGGGCCAGATGGAACATGTGTACCTGACCTACGCGCGGCACATTGAGCAGTGAGAAGAAGGCTTCGAGTTCAAACTGCGCGCCGGACTCTTCCAGAGTCTCGCGAGCTGCGCCCTCGGCCACGGTTTCGTTCAGCTCCATGAATCCGGCGGGCAGCGTCCACTTGCCCCAACGCGGCTCGATATTGCGTTTGCACAGCAAGACCTTGCTGCCCCAGTAGGGCACGGTCCCGACCACGATCAAGGGGTTCTCGTACTGAATGCTGCTGCAGACCGGGCAAACCGCTCGTTCTTTGGTATCGCCATCGTCCGGAATGCGATAAACCGCGGCAGCGCCACAGTCCCTGCAGTGTTTGATGGGCTTGCGAAGCATGGCGGCAGCGCTGCGCGAGTTATCCGACGGTGACCGTAATGGATTGGAGCCCTGTAATACCAGCGCTCATGCTGTCGCCAGACACTACCGCTCCGACGCCCTCTGGCGTGCCTGTGTAGATCAGGTCGCCGCTTTGGAGCTCCCAGGCAGCCGACAGGTGCTCGATGACTTCGCTGATATTCCAGATCAGTTTGGAGATCTGGCTGCGCTGGCGCTGCTGGGCGTTCACCTGTAGCAAAATCTCGGCGCTGGCGATGTCGGGTGCATCGGCTGCGGGGGTGATTGCGCCGATGGGTGCCGAGTGGTCAAAGCCCTTGCTGATGGACCAGGGTCGGCCCAACTTCTTCATTTCGTTTTGCAGATCGCGGCGCGTCATGTCAAGGCCGACGGCGTAGCCAAAGATGTGCTTGTGTGCGTCGGCGGCGGCGATGTTCCTTCCGCCTTTACCAAGCGCTACCACCAGTTCGATTTCGTGATGCAGGTTCTTGGTTAGCGTGGGGTAGGGCATGCTGGCTGTTTCGCCGGGGTTCACCACGACCAGTGCATCGGCCGGTTTCATGAAGAAGAAGGGTGCTTCGCGGCCGCTGAAGCCCATCTCCTTGGCGTGCTCTTCGTAGTTTCTTCCGACACAGTAAATACGATGGACCGGAAAGCGCTGGGTGCTACCAAACACGGGGACGGAAACGACCGGGGCGGGGTTGAAAACGTAGCTCATGGCATCTTTCTTTCTTCAGGCGGATTTGGCAACAAGCTCGAAATGCTCGACAACGGGAGGCCCTGCAAAAAACGGGCCGACAATGGCGCGCCATTGGCTGAACGCCGGTGACTGTCGAAAACCCACGGTATGGTCTTCCAGAGTCTCCCAGAAGATCTGCAGAATGTAGCGCTCGGCGCTTTCGATGCCGCGGTTCACCTTGTAGCCCTGAAATCCTTTGGCCGTATGAATCACGGTCTGAAGACCCCGTTCTATCGCTTCCTCAAAGGCGGCGTTCTGACCGGGGTGAATCCGAATATCGGCGAGTTCAAGAATCATGAAAGTCTCCAGCATCAAGTGTTCAGTCGTCTGATGCCTGAGTTTAGCGTCAGTGCATCGGGAGTCAGCCGTGCGGTATGCTGACGCCCATGCACACAGAAAACTTCATCCCCGGCAAAGACGCCTCGCTTGAGTCCACCATCAACACCTTGCAGACGCGTTTGCAGGCACTTGGTTTTCACATCGAGGAGCGCAGCTGGCTTAATCCGGTAGAAGGCATCTGGTCGGTGCACATACGGGATCGGGATTGCCCGCTGCTCTTCACCAACGGCAAAGGCGCCACCCGACTGGCCTGCCTGGCCAGCGCCTTGGGGGAATTCCTGGAACGTCTTTCGACCAATTATTTCTGGACGCATTACTACCTGGGGCCTGATGTTGCCGACCGCCCCTATGTGCACTATCCACAGGAGCGCTGGTTTCCAGTGGAACCTGATGGTGTCTGGCCGGCAGAATTGCTGAACCCGGAACTGCAGCGTTTGTATAACCCTGAAGTCACGGTTGACGCCAGCAGCCTGGTGGAGTTCAACTCTGGCAACGTCGAGCGTGGCATTTGTGCTATCGCCTATGTGCGTCAACGCGACGGCGTTAAGACCTGGTTCCCTGTCAATATCATTGGCAACCTGTATGTCAGCAACGGCATGTCGGCGGGCAACACCCAGGCCGAGGCCCGTACCCAGGCTTTGTCGGAAATTTTTGAACGGTATGTCAAGTTTCGCATCATCAGCCAGGGCTTGTGTCTGCCCGATGTGCCCGAAGAGGTGATCGGCCGATACCCGCGTATCGCGGCCGGTATTGACGCCCTGCGGGCCGCGGGTTTTGGCATTCTGGTGAAGGACGCTTCGCTGGGCGGGCAGTACCCGGTGATGAATGTGACGCTGCTGCACCCTCAGGATCAGGGTTGCTACGCCAGTTTCGGTGCCCACCCGCGCTTCGAGATCGCATTGGAGCGGGCTTTGACGGAACTGCTGCAGGGTCGCGCGCTGGATGCGCTGGCGGGTTTTCCGATCCCCGGCTTTGATCTGGAGGAGGTTGCCAGTTCAACCAATATCGAAATTCATTTCGTCGATTCCAGCGGTGTCATTCACTGGAAGTTTCTTGGTGATCAGTCCGATTTCGAGTTTTGTGACTGGAACTTCAGCAATAGCACAGCCGAGGACTATGCTTGGTCGATTGATCGCATCCAGCGCGATGGGTTCGACGTTTACATCGCCGACTTCACCCACCTGGGTGTCTATGCGTGCCGCGTGCTGGTGCCTGGAATGTCGGAAATCTACCCGGTGGACGACCTGGAGTTCGAGAACAACAGCGTTGGCAACGAAATTCGGGAGGCGATCCTCAACCTGGGCGATCTGGACGACCAGGAATGCGCTGATCTGCTTGAGACCTTGAATGAGTCTGCTTTGGCTGACCAGCGTCCGGTGGCCGCAGTCATTGGCCTGGCGGCAGACGCGGGATCGTTCTGGAGCGACCTGCGCATTGGTGAACTCAAGACACTGCTGGCGCTGGCCACTGGGGACGAGGCGGCAACGCTGGAGGGCTGTGACTGGATCCGGCACTTTGATCAACTCAATGCACAGCGTCGCAATGTTTACGCCTGCATTGAGACGCTGATCAACCTGGCCGACATGGGCGACAGCGGTCCCTACCTGGATGCCCTGCGCCAGCTCTATGGTGCCGGCGCTGTGGCCCAGGCACACGCGCTGATCATGCAGACTGACCGCTTCATGGGATTGCCTTCGCCCGGCTTGCGTCTTGAAGGCTGCGAAATGCACCGCAAATTGCTGCTGGCCTACGACAAGGTGCATCCAAGCGACGCCTGACATGCACGCCTTCAGAAAGTTCTTTCAGCGCCTGTTTTTCTTCCTGTTTGCTGCCCTGCTGCTGTTTGAAGAGTGGGGCTGGGAGCCATTGGCGGCACTCTTTGCACGACTCGCCCGTTTGCCCTTGTGGGCAGCGCTGGAGCGCCGAATCACACGTTTGTCGCCACAGGCGGCATTGCTGGTGTTCGGCCTGCCAGTGCTGACCCTGCTACCGGTGAAACTGCTGGCGCTGTACCTCTTCGGCAAGGGGCAGACCCTGCTCGGATTGGTGCTCTTGCTGAGTGCCAAGATCGGCGGCACCGCCATTCTGGCCCGACTGTTCCAGTTGACTCAACCAGCGTTGATGCAACTGCGCTGGTTCGCCTGGTGCTATCCGCGCTGGAAGGCATGGAAAGATGCTGTGCTGGCCGAGGTCAGAAAAACTTCGGTCTGGCGTTCAGCGCAGTCGGCGAAGGAGTCAGTCAAACTTTGGTGGAAGGGCTTGAAGCGTTGATGGATTGGCTTGTACCGCAATGGCCGGCTCCGCCTCAGGTGCGTGCACTGTGCACGACGCGCGTGGGTGGCAGTTCCCGAGCACCGTTTGATTCCCTCAATTTGGGTGACCATGTGGGCGATAGCCCGGGCGCCGTAGCCGCAAACAGAAGCTTGCTGCAGCAGGCGATGAACGTGCGAACTATCTTCCTGAAGCAAGTGCATGGAGTGCAGACCATCAGCTTGTCCGATAGAACCGACCAAGGCACTGTGGCGGACGGCTGCAGCACCGACCAGCCCGGACTTGCCTGCACCGTCATGGTGGCCGATTGTCTTCCGGTATTGATTACCAATGAGCGCGGTAGCGTGGTGGCTGCTGGACACGCCGGGTGGCGCGGCCTGGCTGGACAGGGCGGGTTCGGAATTCTTGAATCAGTCTTGTCCTCGCTGGACTCGTTGCCGGGTGCCGACGCCCTGGCAGGTCGATCCGCTATTCTGGCGTGGCTTGGGCCGTGCATTGGACCAAAGGCTTTTCTAGTCGGGGCCGACGTGCGCGACGCCTTCGTATCGCAGGATCCAGTAGCGGCAGCGATGTTTGTTGCTCAAGCGGGCGAGAAATGGCTGGCTGATCTGCAGGGCCTGGCTCGCCTTCGCCTGAACTCTCTGGGCGTGCAGAAAATTCATGGCAATGACGGTACAGACAGTTGGTGCACCGTCAGCCATCCTGCACGGTATTTTTCGCACCGGCGGGATGGTGTCAGCGGCCGCATGGCAGCTTGCATCTGGCTCACCTGACAGAGCGATACCTGTTCGAACTGCGGGACAATCATGGCTTGCAGGAGAATGTCAGTATTGTGAAGGGCTGGACCTGAGATACTCGGGTTTCCACTTATAGCTAACAATGTAAACAGGACCAAGCATGACGAAGGAATCCCCTGATTTTTGGGCGCAATCAGTGCAGCAGTTTCAACAAACGCTGGCTGACAACTGGACGCAGGCTCTGACCGCTATGCAAAATATGGATTTGGGCGCAGCGGGCGCTGGCGGCGCGACTGCGCTGCCCAAATCCCCGTCCATCAGCTTCGAGCCGAAAAAGTTGCAGGAGTTGCAACAGCAGTACCTCAAAGATGCCGCCGGTCTGTGGACCCAGGGTCTGCACGGCACACAGCAGCCCAAGGACAAGCGGTTTGCGACCGAGGCCTGGGATAACAACCCGGTGGCTTCTTTTTCCGCCGCAACCTATCTGCTCAATGCCCGCACCCTGATGGGGCTGGCCGATGCGGTGCAGGCCGACGCCAAGACCCGCGCGCGCATCCGCTTTGCGGTGGAGCAATTGACGGCCGCCGCCGCGCCTAGCAATTTTCTGGCCTTCAACGCCGAGGCACAAAAGCTGGCGATCGAGACCCAGGGTGAAAGCATTGCCAAAGGTCTTGGTAACCTGATTCACGATATGCGCCAGGGTCATGTCTCGATGACCGATGAAAGCGTTTTTGAGGTCGGCAAGAACGTTGCGACGACCGAAGGGGCCGTCGTATTTGAAAATGAACTGTTTCAGTTGATCGAATACAAACCGCTGACAGCCAAAGTCTATGAGAAGCCCTTCCTGCTGGTTCCACCCTGCATCAACAAGTTTTACATTCTGGACCTGCAACCAGAAAACTCCCTGATCCGCTATGCGGTGGCGCAGGGACACCGCACCTTTGTCGTCAGCTGGCGCAACCCCGATGAGACGCTTGCGCAAAAGACCTGGGACAACTACGTCGAAGATGCGGTCATCAAGGCCATTACGGTTACGCAGGAAATCAGCGCTGCCAAGAGCATCAATGCGCTGGGCTTCTGCGTTGGCGGGACGCTGCTGGGTTGCGCGCTGGCGGTGTTGGCCGCGCGTGGCAAGAGAGCGGTTTCCAGTGCCACTTTCCTTACCTCTTTCCTGGACTTCTCGGATACGGGTGTGCTTGACGTTTTCATCGATGAGTCGTTTGTCAATTACCGCGAGAAGGAGATGGGCGCAGGTGGCCTGATGAAGGGCAAGGATTTGTCCAGCACCTTCAGTTTCCTGCGTCCCAACGATCTGGTGTGGAATTACGTGGTCGGTAATTACCTCAAGGGCGAGACACCTCCGGCGTTTGACCTGCTCTACTGGAATAGCGACTCGACCAACCTGCCAGGGCCGTTCTACGCCTGGTATTTGCGCAATACATATCTGGAAAACAGGCTGGTCAAGCCAGGCGCAGCGACGGTTTGCGACGTCGGCGTCGATTTGCGCACGCTGGATATGCCGGTCTACATATACGGCTCACGCGAGGATCACATCGTACCCATTGGCGGTGCCTACGCCTCGACCCAGGCCCTGCCTGGAAAGAAGCGTTTCGTGATGGGGGCCTCGGGTCACATTGCCGGCGTCATCAATCCACCTGCGGCCAAGAAGCGCAGCCATTGGACGCGCGAAGACGGCAAGTTTCCCGAGACGCAGAGCGAATGGCTTTCCGGTGCCACCGAGCACGCTGGTAGCTGGTGGAGCGATTGGTCGCAATGGCTCAAGGGGCACGCTGGCAAGCAGATCGCTGCACCCAAATCCTACGGCAAAGGCAAACACAAGGCGATTGAGGCTGCGCCCGGTCGCTACGTCAAAGCCAAGGCTTAACAGTTTTATTTTTACTTTGGAGAGATCAAATGGAAGACATCGTTATCGTTTCCGCCGCCCGTACAGCCGTTGGCAAATTTGGTGGCAGCCTGGCCAAGATTTCGGCTCCCGAATTAGGTGCGGCAGTCATTAAGGATTTGCTGGCACGCACCGGTCTCGGTGCGGATCAGATTGGTGAGGTCATTCTGGGACAGGTACTTGCTGCCGGTGCCGGGCAGAATCCGGCACGCCAGGCGCTGATCAAGAGCGGTCTGGCGAAGGAAACCCCGGCATTGACGATCAATGCGGTATGTGGCTCCGGTCTCAAAGCAGTCATGCTGGCAGCACAGGCGATTGCCTATGGTGACAGTGAGATCGTCATCGCTGGCGGCCAGGAGAACATGAGTGCCTCGCCCCATATTCTGCAGGGATCGCGTGATGGCCAGCGCATGGGTGACTGGAAGATGATCGATTCCATGATCGTTGACGGCTTGTGGGACGTCTACAACCAGTACCACATGGGTGTTACCGCCGAAAACGTTGCCAAGCAGTACGGCATCACGCGCGCCATGCAGGATGCGCTGGCGCTGGCCAGCCAGCAAAAGGCTGCGGCGGCACAGGACGCTGGCCGCTTCAAGGACGAAATCGTGTCCATCAGCATTCCACAAAAGAAGGGTGATCCGATTGTTTTCGCGGCCGATGAATATCTGAACCGCAAGACCAACGCAGAAGCACTGGCGGGCTTGCGCCCGGCTTTTGACAAGGCGGGTGGCGTCACTGCAGGCAACGCATCGGGCATCAACGACGGTGCTGCTGCGGTGATGGTGATGAGTGCGAAAAAGGCCGCTGCGTTAGGGCTCACGCCGCTGGGTCGGATTGCCAGTTTTGCCACCAGTGGTCTGGACCCGGCACTGATGGGCATGGGTCCGGTTGCGGCATCGCAAAAGGCGCTGGCCCGCGCCGGATGGAAGGCTGCCGATCTGGACCTGCTGGAAATCAACGAAGCTTTCGCCGCCCAGGCCTGTGCTGTGAATGAGCAAATGGGCTGGGATACCTCCAAAGTCAACGTCAATGGCGGTGCGATTGCCATCGGGCACCCGATTGGCGCGTCCGGCTGCCGTATTCTGGTGACGCTCTTGCATGAAATGCAGCGCCGTGACGCCAAGAAAGGCATCGCTTCCCTGTGCATTGGCGGTGGCATGGGCGTGGCGCTGACGATCGAGCGTTGAGTCTGAGCATGCGGTTGCGCACAGGCAGTGTCGCCGTTGTCTGTGCACTGCTGCTGGTGCCTCAGCTGCTGCGAGCTGAAAGTTCCTTGTGTCAGGCCGGACGCAAGCAGTCGCCTGTTGATATCGTGGCGCCAGTCAAGACAAGCTTGCCGGCGCTGGAGCTTCAATATCGCCTGTCGCCGCTCAAAATCGCCAACGATGGACACACCGCCCGCGTGCGTATTGCCAACGGCAGCCGTCTGCTGATCGGCAAAGAGACCTACTCGCTGCAGCAGTTTCACTTTCACACGCCGGGTGGCGACCGGATTGAGGGTGAAGAGTTTCCCATGGCGGCGCACCTGCTGCACAAGAGCCAGTCCGGCCATTTACTGGCTTTGGTCGTGCTGTTTCGTCAAGGTGCAGAAAACGCGGCGCTGGCAGCGCTGTGGCCCAGCATCCCGGCGCACGCCGACGGCGATCACAGGGTGACCGATGCGACGGTGGACGCTGCTGCATTGCTGCCCGCCGGGCGCGCCTATTACCGTTATGAAGGCTCCCTCACGGCATCACCCTGCACCGAGGGGGTGACCTGGCTTGTGATGAAGCAGGCCCAGACAGTGTCGGCCGATCAACTCGCCTTTTGGCGGACACGCTTCGCCGACAACATTCGCCCCCCTCAAAAGCTGCAGGGGCGGGTAGTGCAGGAAAGCTGGTAGACAGCGCAGCACATTTCAGAAGGAAGATTTCATGAACAGGAACACACAGCGAACTGCGTCGCGACAAGCCGCCTTGATCTCCATCTTGTGGGTGGTGGGCCTTGGCCTGGCACCGACTTTCGCTCAGGATACGGCAACGGCCAAAGCCAAAGCCAAAGCCAAAGCACCCGGGGTTGAGGTCACGGTCACCACTGAGATGACAGGAGCCGGCATTGTCTCTGCAGGCGTCGCGCTGCCAGCGATTCCGCCCGTCACCGGCAGCCGAAAGAATCCGGTGCCGTCCTGGGGCAAGCCGCTGCCTTACCCCATACTCATTGCGGATCGTCGCAACAACCGCCTGATTGAAATCGCTCCCGACAAGAGCATTGTCTGGGAGTTTGTGTCACCCAGCCTCAAGGTATACCGCGGTAACGAGGATGTAAATTTCTCACCGGACGGCAAGTTGCTTGCGGTGAGTGAGGAAGACAACTTCGACGTGCACATCGTCGACTATGAAAAGAAAATGTTGACCTGGACCTATGGCACCCCTGACTTTCGCGGCAAGGCGCCGGGTTTTCTGAATTATCCGGACGACGCCCATCTGCTGGCCGACGGCAAGTTCATCACCGCCGATATTCGCAATTGCCGGATTCTGATCATCGACCCCAAAGACAACAGCGTTGTCACGCAATGGGGCTCGCCCGGCAAATGCCGCCACAAGCCACCCCATCAGCTTGCACACCCGAATGGTGCGACACCTCTGGAGAACGGCGACATTCTGGTGACAGAGATTTCCGGCTCCTGGATATCACGCATCACGCGCGAGGGCAAGGTTTTGTGGAGTGTGCGGGCGCCCAATATTCGCTATCCATCCGATGCTTTCATGACGGTCGATGGCAAGCAGGTCATCGTGGCTGATTTCGCGAAACCGGGGCGCATCGTGATTTTTGATCCAGCTACGCGCAAGATCAGTTGGGAGTATTTTGTCAAGGAGGGGGACAAGATGCTGGACCACTGCAGCATTGCCCGCGAGTTGCCTGACACCGGTGACATTTTTGTGGTTGATGACCTGCGTGATCGCGTCATGGTGATCGACCGCAAGACCAAGGAGTTCATCTGGCAGTACGGTGTCACCGACACCAAAGGCCACAAGCCAGGTTATTTGTTTTACCCGGATGGATTCGATATTGACGTATTTCGGGACTGGAAAACGGCTCTTGGAAAGCGCTGATCTCAGTGTTTTCCGCAATACGAATTAGCGAATTAGTCGTTATAGTGACGATCATGTGTCGATTTCTTAACCTATCGGGAGCAAGTTCATGAGTCAAAAAGTAGCCTACGTCACCGGCGGTATGGGTGGCATCGGAACCGCCATCTGTCAACGTTTGCACAAGGAAGGCTTCAAAGTTATCGCTGGCTGTGGTCCGACGCGCGACCACGCCAAATGGCTGGGCGAGCAAACGGCTCTGGGTTTCACGTTTTACGCCTCGGTCGGCAATGTGGGTGACTGGGATTCCACGGTTGAAGCTTTTACCAAGACAAAGGCGGAGCATGGAACGATTGACCTGCTGGTGAACAACGCCGGCATTACCCGGGACCGCATGTTCATCAAAATGTCGCGTGAAGACTGGGACGCAGTGATCGAGACCAACCTGAACTCCATGTTCAACGTCACCAAACAGGTGGTGGCTGACATGGTCGAAAAGGGGTGGGGCCGGATCATCAATATTTCATCGGTGAACGGTGCCAAAGGGCAGGCCGGGCAGACCAATTATTCGGCTGCCAAAGCCGGCATGCACGGCTTCACGATGGCGCTGGCGCAGGAGCTGGCCAACAAGGGCGTGACCGTCAACACCGTCAGTCCTGGCTATATTGGCACGGACATGGTGAAGGCGATCCGCCAGGATGTGCTTGACAAGATCGTTGCCACGGTGCCCGTCAAGCGACTCGGTGAACCCAGCGAAATTGCATCTATCATCGCCTGGCTTGCCTCGGATGATGGCAGCTACTCGACGGGTGCAGATTTCTCCGTCAACGGTGGTTTGCACATGGGTTGAGGCTGTGCAGCACGGCGGGCAGCGCTGTCAGGCCGTTGCAGTTTCGAGCTGATCGGACACTGTGAGCCACTGCTCTTCGAGCATCTGCAGTTCATCGTTGACCAGTTTGAGCCGCATGCCGAGCTCGGCGTAGTCGGCGGGTGGCGGTGCCGCAAACAGGCGTGCCTCCAGGGCTCCGCCTTCACCTTGCAGCGTCGTCATGCGCTCCTCAATGTCATGTAACAGGCGTTTCAGCGTGCCGCGCGCTGCAGGTTTGGCCTTGACTGGTGAGGCTGCACTTGCCTGGGCCTTGCGCTCGGCCTTGGCAGCGCTGCTGCTGGCTTCCTTGATGGCTTCGCGCTGGCGCTTTGCCTCGTCCAGCAGGTAACGCTGGTAGTCATCGAGGTCACCGTCAAACGGCGCGACGCCGCCGCGTGACACCATCCAGAATTCGTCGCAAACGGCGCGCAAGAGCGCCCGGTCATGGCTGACCAGCATGACAGTGCCTTCAAATTCGTTCAGGGCCATGGAGAGCGCCTCGCGCGTGGCCAGATCGAGATGGTTGGTCGGCTCATCGAGCAGCAGCAGGTTGGGGCGTTGCCAGACGATCATGCACAGCACCAGACGCGCTTTCTCACCGCCGCTCATGCTGCCCACAGGCTGCTTCACCATGTCGCCGCCGAAGTTGAAGGTTCCCAGGAAACTGCGCAGGTCCTGCTCCCGTGTCGCCTGCCCAAGCATTTTGCCGGCCGCGGTCATTTCCCTGACAAGCCGGATCATGTGCTCCAGCGGCGTGTCAAGCGGGCGCAGCACGTCGAGTTCCTGCTGCGCAAAGTAGCCCACGTTGAGGCCTTTGCCCTCGGTCAGTTCGCCGCCAATCGGTGCCAGGGCGCGCGCCACCGTTTTTACCAGAGTCGATTTGCCTTGTCCATTGGCTCCCAGGATGCCGATGCGCTGACCCGCCAGTACGGATCGGCTGACATGGTTGACGATGACCGTCGGTCCTGTGCCGGGCGGCGCATCCTCGGCAGCGGGGTAGCCAAAACTCACACCTTGCATGGCCAGCATCGGGTTGGGCAAGTTGGCGGGTTCCTTGAATTCAAAAGTGAAATCGGCCTCGGCCAATAGCGGCGCGATTTTCTCCATTCTGTCAAGTGCCTTGACACGACTCTGTGCCTGCTTGGCCTTGCTTGCCTTGGCCTTGAAGCGGGCAATGAACTTTTGCAGGTGGGCAATTTTGTCCTGCTGCTTGGCGTAGGCGTTTTGCTGCAGTTCCATCTGCTCGGCGCGCATGTCTTCAAACTTGCTGTAGTTGCCGCCATAGCGCATCAGCTTGGTGGCGTCAATGTGCAGCGTCACGTCGCTGACGGCATCGAGAAACTCACGGTCGTGACTGATCACGATGATGGTGCCCTCATAGCGCTTGAGCCAGGTCTCCAGCCAGACCAGGGCGTCCAGGTCCAGATGGTTGGTCGGCTCATCGAGCAGCAGTAGATCGGAGGGGCACATCAGTGCGCGCGCCAACTGCAGCCGCATGCGCCAGCCGCCGGAGAAACTGTTCACCGGATGGGTCAATTCCGTGGTCTTGAAGCCCAGCCCCAGGATCAGCGCCTGCGCGCGCGCCGGTGCGTCGTGCGCGCCAGCGTCCTGCAGTTCCATGTAGGCGTGCGCCATACGGTCGTAGTCATCGGTCGCCTCGGCGGCGCTCACTTCCAGTTGCGCGGCCAGCAAGGCCGTGTCACCCTCGACCACGAAGTCGGTGGCGCTTTGTTCGGTCTCAGGCATGTCCTGAGCGACCTGACCCAGGCGCCACTGCGGTGGCACGTAGTACTCGCCGCCATCTTCATGCAAGGTGCCATTGAGCAGTGCAAAGAGCGAAGACTTGCCGGCACCGTTGCGTCCGACCAAGCCGACTTTCTCGCCCGGATTGATGGTCACGCTGGCAGCGTCGAGAAGCACCTTGGCGCCACGGCGCAAGGTCACATTTTTAAGGCTTATCAAGGAAATCTTTCTGGGGCAGAGCGCAGTCGACGACGCAACTCAGTTGGGTGTCGAGTATTTTAATAGTGCGTCGCGCGTCAACAGCAAGACCTGATCTTCGCCGGCGCTGGTCTGGAGCCAGATCGCCTCCATGCTGGCGAATGCAGCTTCAAAGTTGTCACGTTCATTGCCAATTTCGAGGACCAGTATGGCGTGCTCGCTCATTTGTGCGGGCGCATGGATCAGCATTTGCCGGACAAAGTCCATGCCGTCGCTGGCGCCGCCCCGATTGCCGTCGAGTGCCAGGCTGGGCTCGGCGCGGTACTCGGGTGGCAGCGTCGCCATGCTCTGTGCATTGACGTAGGGCGGATTGCACAGAATCAGGTCGTAGGGACCACGAACGCTGGCCAGACCGTCAGATACCAGCAGGCTGATACGCTCGTTCAACTGGTAACGGTCAAGGTTGATGCGTGCCACTGCCAGGGCTTCAGTCGATATGTCAGATGCGTCCACTTTCACCGCCGGGTAGGCGAGCGCGGCAAACACCGCCAGACTCGCGCTGCCGGTGCACAGGTCGAGAACTTTGTGCGTGGCGTCGCTAAGCCATGGTTCTATGGCACCGCTGACCAGCAACTCTGCGATGAGTGAGCGCGGGACGATGACACGCTCATCGACGTAAAAAGCCAGACCCTGCAGCCAGGCTTCATGCGTCAGGTAAGCGGCAGGTTTGCGGCTTTCGATTCGTGCGCGCAGCAGGGTCGATACCTGTTCTTGTTGTTCCAGCGTTGGCACCTCGTCGCCTACTGAATCATCGCCCTGCAGGGCTGAGTCAAGCGGCAATCCCAATTGCCAGAGAACCAGCCAGGCGGCCTCGTCGAATGCGTTGCTTGTGCCGTGTCCAAAACTGACGCCGGCATCATCGAGCGCACCTGCACCCGCTGTGATCAGTTCGAAAACAGTCATCTCTGGGCCGCTGTGTGCAGTCAATGCTTGACGTCCAGCGTGATCTCGGTGAACGAAGGTTCGTCATCCGGGTCATCCTCGGGTTCCTCGACCTTGGTTCGGGCGCTGAAGTCGTTTTGCAGTCGCCACATCAGGTTGGTTGGCGAATCAGAATTGGCCAGGCCTTCCTTGCGATCCACGGTACCGTCGGTGATGAGGCGGGCAATATCCTGCTCAAAAGTCTGACTGCCTTCGGTCATTGACTTTTCCATAGTCTCGCGCAGACCGGAAAAGTCACCCTTTTCGATCATTTCAGATACCAGCTTGGTGTTGAGCAGTATTTCGACGGCCGGGGTACGACCGCCCGTTGCTGTGCGCAGCAGGCGCTGCGATACGATGGCTCGCAAAGCGGCGGCCAGATCGCCCAACATGGTCGGGCGGACTTCCACCGGGTAGAAACTCAGAACACGGTTGAGTGCCTGGTAACTGTTGTTGGCGTGCATGGTGGCAAGGCATAAATGCCCCGACTGCGCATAGGCCAAGGCCGCCGACATGGTTTCGCGGTCGCGAATTTCACCAATCTGAATCACGTCCGGGGCCTGCCGCAAGGCGTTCTTTAGCGCGACCGCACCCGAGGCCGTATCGGTTCCGATCTCACGTTGATTGACCACTGAGCGCTTGTTCTTGAACAAAAATTCGACCGGATCCTCAATCGTCAAAATATGGCCGGCTGAGTTCTCATTGCGGTGGTCCAGCATGGAAGCCAGGGTGGTGCTCTTGCCGGTGCCTGTGGCACCCACCATCAGTAGCAAGCCTCTTTTTTCCATCACCAGGTCGCTCAGGATAGGTGGCACCGCCAGCGCAGCCAGCGGCGGGATGTCAATCAAGATATATCGGATGACCGCTGCTATCGAACCGCGCTGGCGCATCGCACTGATGCGAAACCGGCCCACGCCGGCCAGACCCCAGGCCATGTTCAACTCGTTGGTTTGGTCCAGTTCCTTCAAATGCTGTTCCGACAGAATTTCCGCCAGCAAATTGCGTGGCCCCTCGGGTGGCAGGGTCTGGCTGTTGATCGGTACGCACTGCCCGTTGATCCGGATCAGTACCGGGGCATGTGCCGACAAATAGAGATCAGAAGCACGTTTTTCGCCCATCAGGCGCAGTATCCGCTCCATTGTGCCTGTGTTGCCCTCGCTTGCCATGCTGGTGTCCCTCCGTCCTGGTGTCGCTGCTGGAAAAATCAATCGCGTAACAAGTCGTTCAAACTGGTTTTGGCGCGCGTTTGGGCGTCAACTCGCTTGACGATGATGGCTGCGTAGAGGCTGTATTGGCCGCCATTCTTTGGCAAAGTGCCGCTGATGACAACCGAACCACTTGGGATGCGCCCGTAGCTGACGGTGTCGGTCGCGCGCTCGTAAATGGGGGTGCTCTGGCCCAAATAAACACCCATCGAGAGGACCGAATTTTCTTCCACGATCACACCCTCGACCACTTCCGAGCGGGCGCCGATAAAGCAGTTGTCCTCAATGATGGTCGGGCCGGCCTGCATGGGCTCAAGCACGCCGCCAATGCCGACGCCACCGCTTAAATGCACATTTTTTCCGATCTGCGCGCAGGACCCGACGGTGGCCCAGGTGTCAACCATCGTACCTTCATCAACGTAGGCGCCGATGTTGACGTAAGAGGGCATCAGAATCACTCCCTTGCCGATGAAACTGCCGCGTCTGGCCACTGCCGGTGGCACGACCCGCACACCGGTCGCGCGCATACC
>Ga0194060_10001258_pt1 | contig 18160 bp, 15 predicted proteins | sample SepL225m_MetaG_FD_163427 | JGI IMG/M metagenome (GOLD analysis project Ga0194060, IMG submission 163427) | Anoxic zone freshwater microbial communities from boreal shield lake in IISD Experimental Lakes Area, Ontario, Canada - Sep2016-L222-5m | ecosystem: Environmental > Aquatic > Freshwater >...
CATCGAGCAGGTCGACACCAGCGGGCTCAAGGTCGCCAACGCTGGCGGCATGGCGGTGCAGCGCGTGGTCGCGCAGCGCTGGAAGAAGGCGACCGGCGTGCCCCTCATCGAGGCCTACGGCTTGACCGAGACCTCGCCGGGCGCGATCTGCAACCCGCTGAACATCGAGGACTGGACCGGCACCATCGGCATGCCGTTTCCTTCGACCGAGGCCGCCGTGCTTGACGACGATGACCAGCAACTCGCGCAGGGTGAAGTTGGCGAAATCTGTGTGCGCGGCCCGCAGGTCATGGCCGGCTACTGGTGCCGGCCCGACGAAACCATCAAGGTTTTCACATCGGAGCGCTGGTTGCGCACCGGCGACATGGGTTTCATGGACGCGCGCGGCTACTTCACCATCACCGATCGCAAGAAGGACATGATCATCGTGTCGGGCTTCAAGGTTTTTCCCAATCAGATCGAGGATGTTGTCGCGCTTCATCCCGGTGTGGCTGAGGTCGCCGCAGTCGGAGTGCCCGACGAGAAGTCCGGTGAACTGGTCAAGATCGTCGTCGTGAAGCAGGACCCAATGCTGACCGAGCAGGCGCTGCTTGAGCATTGCCGGCAACATCTGACCGGTTACAAAGTACCCAAAATCATCGAGTTCAGCAGCGAACCCCTGCCCAAGACCAATTTGGGCAAGATCCTGCGCCGGCAGTTACGCAACAAGCCTGCAGCGCAGGCCGTTCCAAACAGTTGACTTGCCGCAGTCTCTCAGGCAACGAACGCCAGCCACGGCAGACCGATCAGCAGCAGCGCGGCGATAAAGATCAGGCAGAAGGTGCCGCCTGGGCGACACCTGTCGACTGAGGTCAGGCAGCCCCATGGGAAAGGCAATGCGACACCAATGAAAATAGACTAACGCGGGGCGTCAATCCGGCTGCAAAAGCCGATCTTTTTGGACCTGCAAGCAGTCGTTTGCTGCGTTTTGAATTTCCCGGCTCCCCGTCAATTTGGTAGGATGCACCCGGCAACAGAATTCACTATGCAAATCACCGCAGTTGCCGCCTGCGGGATCCCAGCGACAAAGGAACCACGTCTTCATGAGCCAATATCTCTTCAAGAATTTCCAGCTCCTCGAACCGAGTTTGGATGAGGTCAGGGACGGCTACGAATTGCTGGTGGAGGGCGCCACCATTCGTGAGGTGTCCGAAAAACCAATCAAGAGCGAACTTGCCACGGTGATTGATTGTGGTGGGCGAACCTTGATGCCAGGACTGATCGACAGTCATGTGCACGTTTTCCTGAGCGAGGTTTATATTCGCAGTCTTGAGAACATCCCCCTGACCTTGATGACGGCGCGCGCAGTGGGCCTCATGAAGGGCATGATTGACCGTGGCTTTACAACGGTTCGTGACACGGGTGGTGCTGACTGGGGGATCAAGGAAGCAGTCGAAAAAGGCAATATTGCCGCACCTCGACTTTTTATCGCCGGACAGGCGATAGGTCCCACCGGGGGCCATTCTGATTCGCGCCGTCGAACCGATTACGGTATGCGCTGCCACTGCTGCAACGCAATGTCCTTCACGATGTGTGTATCAGACGGTGTTACCGAGGTGCGTCGCGCCGCACGCGAACAAATGCGACAAGGGGCCGATCACGTCAAGATCATGATGTCGGGTGGTGTGGCTTCGCCCTATGATCCATTGACCAGTCTGCAATTCAGCATGGAGGAGGCCAGCGCGGCGGTTGAAGAGGCGACCGCCTTTGGTCGCTACGTCTGCGCTCACGCCTACACGCCGGAAGCCATTACGCGCGCAGCTCATGCAGGGGTGCGGACAATTGAGCACGGCAACCTGATCGATGCACCTGCGGCCAAGTTGATGGCTGAGAAGGGCATGATCCTGATCGCCAATCTGGTCACTTATTACGCCATGAAAGAGCGTGCTAGCGAGTTCGGTATGACGGCTGACATGCTTGCCAAGAACGATATGGTGATTGAAGGTGCGTTGCGCTCGCTTGAAATATGCAAGAAAGCCGGTGTTCCGGTGGCCTATGGCACCGATCTGCTCGGTCAGCTGCAGGTCGAACAGTCGCGCGAATTCCAGCTTCGTTCCGAGGTTGTCAGTCCGATTGAAATCATCCGTTCAGCTACCAGTATCGGCGCTCAAGTCGTTCGGATGGAAGGCAAACTGGGCACACTCAAGGCTGGCGCGTTTGCTGACATGCTGCTGGTCAACGGCAATCCATTGAAGAATCTCGGCCTGCTCCAGAATCAGGGTCGCGATCTTTCGATGATCATGAAAGCCGGGCAATTTCACAAGAATGAAGTGCTTCACTAGATTCGACAGCAGCCTGAGGATTAATCGCGTTGAATGAAGCAAAGCTAGGACGAGTGGCGCTGCGGGGGATGGCCGCCATTTCGATGGCGTTCATCCTGATGCCACTGTTCTTTGTGACCTGGCTGGCATTTTTCCAGCAGGAGATTCCCAGCTTTCCGCCCGAGGGCTACACGCTGCGCTGGTTTGAAGAAGTAACGCATAACAAAGTTTTCGCCAGTGGGTTTGTCCTGAGCATGCAGGTTGGGCTGCTGGCCACAGGCATCGGCCTGGTGCTTGGCGTTCCGGCCAGTCTGGTGGTGGCGCGAAGAAAGTTCGTCGGTCAGCAGTGGATCGCCGCACTTTTGCTGGCGCCTTTGATCGTACCGGGTGTCGTGCTTGGCACTTCGATGTACGTCTTCCAGATCGAAGCGGAGGTCGCTACCAAAATCCCTCTGATGGGTTCATTTTGGGGTTTGGTCGCGGCCCACACGCTGATTGTCATACCGTGGACCGTGCGTCTGGTGACTGCAAGTCTGGCGGGCATGGATCGTACGATCGAAGAGGCTGCACAAAATCTCGGCGCGAATCATTTTGTGACTTTTTGGCGGATCACGTTGCCGACCATTCGCCCGGGGATCGTCGCAGCTGCGCTTTTTGGCTTTGTTAATTCTTTTGGGAATCTTGAAATGAGTCTGTTTCTTGTTGGGCCGGGGCGGACCACTTTGCCAATTGCAATTCTTCAGTATCTGGAGTGGAAAATCGATCCCACGGTGGCTGCCGCATCGGTCATGCAAATTGTCATGATCAGTGTCGCGCTGCTCATCACCGACCATTACGTCAAACTGAGCCGGGTAGTCTGAATGGCACAACTTCATATTGAGCACCTTGCAAAGAATTACGGGAATTTGACGGTCGTCGATGATGTATCGCTGACCGTTGCGGATGGTGAATTTGTGGTTCTGCTGGGGCCTTCTGGCTGCGGCAAGACGACGACGCTTCGCATGACGGCCGGCTTCGTAACGCCGTCCTCAGGTTTGATCTCGATTGGGTCCAAGGACGTCACAACGCTGCCACCCTGGCGCCGCAATTGCGGTCTTGTTTTTCAGAGTTATGCGTTGTTCCCTCACATGACGGTGTCCCAGAACGTCGCCTTTGGTCTGGAAATGCGCAAGATCGATCAAGGCAAGATCGAGAAACGCGTGGTCGATGCACTGCGTCTGGTAAGGCTTGATGGCTTCGGGGATCGCTATCCGCGCCAGATGTCCGGCGGACAGCAACAGCGCGTTGCGCTGGCGCGGGCCCTGGCGATTGAGCCCGATATTCTGTTGCTTGACGAGCCCTTGTCCAATCTTGACGCGAAATTGCGCGTGGAGGTGCGCCAGGAGATTCGGGAATTGCAGCGCAAACTCGGCATCACGACCGTGCTTGTAACGCATGACCAGGAAGAGGCGCTGACGGTAGCAGATCGCCTGGTGGTCATGAGCGAGGGGCGTGTGCGGCAAATCGGCTCCAAACGCGACATTTACGAGCGTCCGGCTGACCGGTACGTCGCAAGCTTTATCGGGCAAAGCTTTTTTATTGATGGTCGGGTTACGGCAGTCGGCAGCTTTGAAAGCAATGACGGGTTGAGTTTCGTCGTGCCTGATCATTGCCCAATCGGACCCTCCAGTCTTGCGCTTCGACCGGAGCGCGTCATGTTTGGTGATGTGCCGGAGTCGGCAGACAACCGTATGCTGGGTCGGGTCGAGTACATTTCTTACCTGGGCGCGGCGATCGAAGTTCATCTGCGCGTCGGTGAGTCGACGCGTGTGGTGGTGCAAGTCGCTAATCGCGAAGGTGTTCAAGAGCCGAAGAAGGACGATGAACTATGGATAGGATGGGCCAAAACTACCGGGCTTGTCTATCCTTTGGAAAGCAATCGGTAGCATAAAGAGGTACTCCCATGTCTCGTAGTCAAAATCTTTCATTCAAACGCCGTCAGATGCTGCAATTGGCGGCCTTTGGAACTGGCGCGCTTTACTTTGGCTCTGCGCTTGCGCAGCAGCTACGTGTCGTGGTCGGTACGTGGGGCGGAGATTACGCCAAGCTGCTGACCAAGAATGTGGACGATCCTTACCTGAAGCCAAAGGGCATCGAGGTCGTGCAGGATCAAGCGTCCGATGCACCGCGTCGCGCAAAAATGGTGGCTGAAAAGCGCCTGCCGCGTGGATCAGTGGACATTCAGGGTTTTTCGTCGGCCAACATGTTTGAGATGAACGGGCTTGACCTGCTCGAGCCTTTGGATTATTCAAAAATTCCAAACGCGAAATTTTTGATGCCCAACATGAAGTACCCCTACGGGATTGGTCAAATCTATTCCGGAAAGGTTGTGGTTTACAACCCGAAGTTGATCAAGCCTGCGCCAACCAGTTTCAAGGAAGCGTTTGATCCGAAGTGGGGTAACAAGATTGGCTACATCGATATTCAGTATCTGTTTGTGATCATGGCGGCGTCGCTGGCGGCCACCAATGGCGCATCCATGACCGATTTTGAGAAGGCCAAAGGGGTGCTGCTGGCTTCCAAGAAAGGCGGCGCGCGCATTTATCCGACCAACGAAGCTTTTGCACAGGCTTTGAAAACCGAAGAAATCGGCATCGGCATCATGTGGAAGGCACGTGCCGTGCAGTGGCAGAACGCCGGTATTTCAGTTGAATCAGTGGCGGCTTCAGAAGGCATTCCGCTCTACATCACTGGTTTCTCCATTGCGAAAAATGCGCCCAACAAGGAACCGGCCTACGCCTACATGAATGCGATGCTCGAAAAAAGCGCGCAGGAGGCTTTTGCAGTCGATATGGGCTACAACGCAACGGTCACCAACGCAGTTGTTGCACCGGACCTGCAAAAGCGCATCGGCTTTACGGCAGACGAACAAAAGCGCCTGAAAGATCTGAATTACGAATTCTTTGCCAAGAATGACGCTGCCATGAAAGAGTGGTGGGACAAGGTCTTCAAGGCCTAAGACCAAAATGCTACAGGCGGATTCGCAGAAAGGGTCAGGGCTTACCGCCGGTCTGTTGTTGGGTCCGGCGACCTTGTTTGTCGCCATCACCCTGCTGGTTCCCACTGCGATTTTGTTCCGTTATAGCCTCAACGCGTTCGTGCCTGGACAATTCATGGTCGATGCGTTGACGCTGGAAAACTACGTCAAGTTTTTTTCTGACTCGTATTACACGAACGTTCTGCTTCGAACGGTTCGGGTGGCAACGATCTGTACGCTCGTTTGTTTTATCTTCGGCTTTCCGCTGGCCTATGTGCTGGCGCGAACACAGTCGCGCTTCAAGAATATATTCATCATTCTGGTTGTCTTACCGCTTTTTGTCGGGAACGCTGTTCGGGCAGCAGGTTGGATGGCGTCGCTTGGCAACAAGGGCTTTTTCAATCAGATGATGATGTCGCTTGGCCTTATCGACAAGCCGATTGAGATCATGTATACCGAAACGGCCGTCCTGATCGGTATTGTTGCGGTCAATCTTCCCTACATGGTGCTAACACTGCAAAGTGTGATTGAAGGTATTTCCCCAATGATTGAGGAAGCTGCCTTCAGCCTTGGTGCAAACCCGATGAAGATGGCCAGGCGCGTGCTGCTGCCATTGGCGTTGCCGGGGTTGCTTGCTGGCGGCATTCTCACATTCATTCTTGCGATGAACGCCTACGCCACCCCCGTGCTGCTAGGCGGGCCGAAATTTCAGATGATGGGCCCGTTGGTGTATGGACAGTTTGCACAGCAAAACAATTGGCCGTTTGGTGGTGCGATTTCCTTTGTCTTGATGTCTGCCACGATCATTCTGATGCTCAGCGCCAATCATCTGGTGCAGCGGCGCTATCTGGCCGTCCCGGCAAAGCCCTGATCAAGGCGGGCCGCCCTTGCTGCGGCCCTGCCGGGATAATCACTCAGGCAACGAACGCCAGCCACGGCAGACCGATCAGCAGCAGCGCGGCGATAAAGATCAGGCCGAAGATGCCGCCCAGGCGCCAGTAGTCCGCTGAGGGCAGATAGCCCGATCCGTAGTACACCGGCGACGGTCCGGTGGCGTAGGGCGTTTGCACACCCATGATGCCCAGCGTCAGGCACAGCAGCATGGCGAATTGCGGCATGTTGATTCCGGGTACGGTGGCGCCCACGGCCAGCATCACCGGCAACAGCGCCGTGACGTGCGCCGTCACGCTGGCAAAAAGATAGTGTGTGAAATAGAACACCAGCACCAGCACGATCATCGCCGTAAACGGCGTGAAGCCGCTCATGTGCGCGGCGACCGATTCAGCGAACCACTTAACGAAGCCGACCTTGTTCAGGCCATCGGCCAGCGCCACCAGGGTTGCGAACCAGGCCAGTGTGTTCCAAGCCGGCGAGTTCTTGACGATGTCATCCCAGGTCACCACCTTGCCGAGCAGCATCAGCGAGATCACCAGCAGGGCCACGGTGGTGGCATTCATGAACGGCCCACCAAATATCCACAGCATCAGCGCGACGATGACCGCAACGGCCAGCATGGCTTCGCGTGCACTGAAGGCACCCAACTGTTGCAGTTCCTTGGCGGCCCAGGCCGGAACCTGATCGCCTTCTTTCACTTCCGGCGGGTAGAGCCAATAGCTGAGCAGAGGTATGAGGATCAGCAGGGTGATCCCCACCGGTGCGAAGGCCGTGAACCACTGCATCCAGCTCAGGCTGATCTTGGAGGTCTTGTTGACCAGTTCAACCGCCAGCAGATTGGGCGCCAGTCCGGTGAGAAACATCGAACTCGTCACGCAGGTTGTGGCCAACGCCACCCACATGATGTAGGAGCCAATGCGACGTGCCGATGGGTCATTCGGTTTCGATTCGTAGAGCGCCGGCAGGTTGCGGATCACCGGGAAGATGGTGCCGCCACTGCGTGCCGTGTTGGACGGCGTGAACGGCGCCAGGATGGTGTCGGCGATCATCACCGCGTAGCCCAGCGTCAGCGTTCTGCGCCCCATTAACTTCACCAGCAGCAGGGCGATGCGCCGGCCCAGACCGGTCTTCTCATAGCCGAGCGCGAACATGAAGGCGCCAAAGATCAGCCAGACCGTTGCGTTCGAGAAACCGGACAGCGCCCAAGTCAGCCCGGCGTTGGCCGGGTTGAAGCCCGGCTTGGCTAACTCAGCCGGCCCGAACAGCACCCAGGGGGCCAGACAGGTGACCAGGGTGACGCCGATGAGGCCGACAGCACCACCGGGCAGTGGCTCCGTCATCAGGCCGACGATGACGCCGGCAAAGATGGCAAAGAAGTACCAGGCATGCGGTGCCAGGCCGTTGGGTGCGGGTATGAGGGCGATGGCAATCGTCACCGCAACCGGGACGATTGCTTTCCACGAGATAGACATGTGCGTATCCTTTGTTGACAAAGAAAAGCGGGGTCAGCCGCTGGCACCGATTGCCTACGTCACATTCGCCGATGCCGCCGAGTTGTGATTGATTGGCATGTTCCTCTCATGCGCAACGTGCGTGTTGATCCATATCAGCAAACAATCGCCAACCTACTTTTTTCGACTGAGGTCTCTATTTGCGCATGAAGAAAATATTGCGGTGTGACGACAGGTTGCCACCGATTCGCTAGCGCAGCGCGGCGGCATTGAACACAGCTAATTTCGTGGCGCGATGTTGCGGAGTCGGTATGAACGTGGCGTACCACCGGTCCAGAGATGGAAGGCGCGATAGAAAGCGGCGGTGCTGCCAAAGCCCAGCGCTACCGCGATGTTCTCCACAGAATCTTTGGTTTTAATCAACCTTTGAATCGCGACATCGCGCCGCAGCGCATCCTTGATCTGATGAAACGAAGTGCCTTCGTCCGCCAGACGCCGGCCAAGGGTGCGTGTCGAGAAGTTCAGCGCGTGCGCTGTGGATTGAATGCTGGTCGCTTCATCCAGCCGGGTCTCCAGTTGTTTGCGCACCTGATGGCTCACCATGGTTTGATTCAATGGCACAAAGAACCAGTTCTGCGGCGCATTGAGCAAGAAGTCGTGCAAGTCATTTTGCGAGCGATACTGGATTGACTCGTCGAGATACGAGGACTTGATGTGCATCGCCGTTGTCGGTTGATTGAAATAGACCGGTCCGGGAAAAATAAAAACGTACTCCGACGCATCCTGCGGCCTTTGAAACGCGAAGTCGACTCGCTCCAGTGCAATCTTCTGGTTGATCACCCACGACGCGATGCCGTGTATCAGTTTCATGTGGAATTCCTGCACCAGCCGTGCGCTGACAACCGCACGCGGAAAGCGATTGAGGGTGATGCTGCTGACGGCATCGCCCCGATGGATCGAAAAAGAAAAGTCATCGCTCAGGATGTGGTCAAACTGCTGCCAGCGACGCAATGCGGCTTGCAGGTTGGGTGCATCCAGCAAAAGAATCGCCAGTACCTTCAGGGTGCCGCGGCGCAGAGGCCGACCATACAGCCCGGGCATCTCATCATCCAGGTGTAAAACCAGCAACTGGAACAGTGCTGAAAACTGCTCCTGTGTCAGTCGCGCATCTGGCAAGGATAGTAATTTTTCGGTAATCCCTGCCAGGTGGAGGATGCGCCCCAACTCAAGCGGAGCGACCCCCGTTCCTTCGAGGAAAGACCGCACATAAGTAACTGGAATCGTGGTTGCGTACGTTGTCATAAGTCATCAGACACAAGCTGTTGCAGGAATTGTTGCAGTCAGCGCGGGTAACTACCTAGTGCCTTTCGTTGAAGTCGTTTGATTTTGAACATTCTGGCGTGAACTGCAATTTTATTGGCAAGAAACGAAAACCAATAACCGTTAACAAAAGCTAGCATCAATCTGTTTTTCACAACGCTGCGCATCAGAGCTTGCCAGCGAATTCATAACAACAGGAGTGAGACGATGAAAATGGCAAGAAGGTCTTTGTGCTGGCTAGCAGCGGCAACGACGGCAGTTTCCTTACTGACGGCATGCGGTGGCTCGCATTCGCCGGAAGTGCGGACAACCACTTACGGAACGGCGGTCGGCGTGAATGACAGCGCCAATACCGGAACCTATTTCTGGAAGGGTGTTCCGTTTGCCAAACCCCCGGTTGGCGCGCTGCGATGGAAGGCGCCGGTCGAGCCCGATGCGTGGACCAGTGCGTTCACGGCGAACAAGTTCGGCAACGCCTGCGTGCAACCGGGCAGCATTTATGGCCCGGGTGCCAATAACGCGTACGACATGACGATCGCCACGACTTTGAATACAGCCGTTGGCTACGAGGATTGCCTGACGCTTAATGTCTGGCGCCCAGCCAATGAGGACACCAACCTGCCCGTCATTTATTTCCTGCATGGCGGCAGCAACCTCTATGGGTCTTCAGCCGAGGCAACCTATGACGGTGCTGCGCTGGCAAAGCTGGCCAACGCCGTTGTGGTGAGTTCCAACTACCGCGTGGGTCTGTTTGGCTGGCTCAATTTACCCCAGCTCAAGACCGGCACCAACGCGCTGGATGACTCCGGTAACTTCGGCTTGCTGGACCAGATTCAGGCACTGAAATTCATCAACAAGAACATCAGCAACTTCGGCGGCAACGCCGGCAACGTGACCTTGATGGGCCAGTCGGCCGGCGGGACCAATGTGTTCCGTTTGCTGGTATCACCGCAGACGCTGGGCGCCAACCTGTTTCATCGCGCGGTGCCGATCAGTGGCGGTATCACAACCACGCCCGCTTCAACGTTCCTGGCACAGGGCAACGCGCTGCTGAGCAATCTGCTGATCGCAGACGGCAAGGCAACAGATACGGCATCTGCCACCGCCTACATTGCGACACAAAGCAACGCGCAGATTGCCGACTTCATGCGCTCCAGGACGCCAACTGCGATCTTCTCCGTGATGCTGACCAAACTCGCCGCAGCCGGGCTGTCCGCCTCGGGTCCGATTCCGGATGGCACGGTGGTGCCTGCAGACGTTGTCGCGGCGATCAACGCCGGCCAGTACAACAAGGTGCCGATGCTGCTCAGCAACACACGCGATGAAGGCAAGTTGTTTGCAAACTATCTGGCACTGTCACCGGCGTATGGAGGGAAGGCGGGCTTCATTGTGAACGACGCGACCCGCTTTGGGATGATGTACAACTTCAATGGTGATGCGGCCCCCACGCTACAGGACAGTGACCTGATCAATGCGATCTATCTGCCGGTGGACACACCAGCGACCGGCTACAACACCAAGACTGTTCTGCTCAACGCCATGATCTTCACGCCAAGCCGCGATCTGGCGCTCAAGGCCCTGAGCGCCCAGCAAAGCAATGTTTGGTACTACCAGTTCAACTGGGACAAGGAACCCGCGCCATGGAACAATGTTTATGGCGCAGCACACGCCTTTGATCTGCCGTTCCTGTTCGGCAATTTCGGGCCATCGTTCTTCTCGAATTCGATCGTCAGCACAGCCAACAAGGGCGGGCGGCTGGCGCTTTCCAACGCGATGATGTCGAGCATTGCGGCGTTTGCCAGGAATGGCGATCCGAACAACGCCACGCTCGGCGTGACCTGGCCAACCTGGCCGCAAAGAATCAACTTCGATGCGGATCTGACCAAGACTCAAATTACGACGCAATAGCTTGCCAGGCGGGGCGCCTTCGCAAAATGCGAAGGCACCGCGCGCAGGTTGCCAAGAAAATTCTGCGTCGACAGCCTGATCAGGCTGTCTTTTCGATCTCAAGCCGCAGCTCTGCGCGCATCTGCTCGCGCATCACAAACTTCTGCACCTTGCCGGTGATGGTCATCGGAAAGGCTTCGACGAACTTGATGTAGCGCGGAATCTTGTGGTGCGCAATTTTGTCCTTGCAGAAGGCGCGAATGTCCTCGGCTGTGGCGCTCTGGTTGGCCTTGAGAACAATCCAGGCACACAACTCCTCGCCATATTTCTTGTCCGGCACGCCAATGACCTGAACGTCTGAGACCGCCGGGTGCGAGTAGAGAAATTCTTCAAGCTCGCGCGGGTAGAGGTTTTCACCGCCGCGGATCACCATGTCCTTGATGCGGCCCACGATGTTGACGTAGCCCTCGGCGTCCATCGTGGCCAGGTCGCCAGTGTGCATCCAGCCCTCGGCGTCGATCGCTTCGCGCGTCTTCTCGGGGTCGCCCCAGTAGCCGTGCATGACGGAATAGCCGCGGGTGCAGAATTCGCCGGAAACGCCCAGCGCAACGATCTCACCGGTGTCAGGGCTGACGATCTTGATGTCCAGATGCGGCTGCACTTGGCCCACGGTCGTGACGCGCTTGTCCAGCGGTGTGGCGGTGCTGCTCTGGCAACTCACCGGACTGGTCTCGGTCATGCCGTAGGCGATGGTGATCTCTGTGGCGTGCATCTTGCTCACAACCTGCTTCATCACGTCGATCGGACACGGCGAGCCCGCCATGATGCCGGTGCGCAGACTGCTCAGGTCAAACTCGGCAAAGCGCGGATGCGCCAGCTCGGCGATGAACATGGTGGGCACGCCGTGCAGCCCGGTGCATTGTTCAGCCTCAACCGTCTCCAGCACCGTCAGCGGATCGAAGGCGTCGTTTGGATAGACGATGGTCGCGCCGTGCGTCAGGCAGGCCAGATTGCCCAGCACCATGCCAAAGCAGTGGTACAGCGGCACCGGGATGCACAGCCGATCACGCGAGGTGAGCTTCATCGCTTCGCCGACAAAGAAACCATTGTTCAAAATGTTCCGGTGCGTCAGCGTGGCGCCCTTGGGGAAACCGGTGGTGCCGCTGGTGAACTGGATGTTGATCGGATCATCGGCCTTGAGTGTTGCGCCGGCGGCTGCCACTGCCGCATCGTGCGCATCGCCCCGCGCCATCAGCTCGGCAAAACTCAGCAGGCCGGGCAGCGCTTCCTGGCCGAGATGCACCACGGTCTGCAAAGACGGCGCACGCGCGGCGCTCAGTTGCCCCGGCTGGGCCGACGCCAGTTCGGGCGCCAGTTGGCGCACGATGCCGATGTAGTCGCTGGTCTTGTAGGCGGTCATGGTGACCAGCAATTTGCAGCCCACTTTGTTGAGCGCGTATTCCAGTTCGGTGACGCGGTAGGCTGGATTGATGTTGACCAGAATGACGCCGACCTTGGCCGTGGCAATCTGCATCAGCAGCCACTCGACGCTGTTGTGCGCCCAGATGGCGGCGCGGTCCCCGGTGGCCAGCCCGCTGCGCAGCAAGGCGCTGGCAAGCTGATTGGCCTGACGGTCAAGTTCCCGGTAGTTCAGGCGCAACTTTTGATGCCGTGACACCAGCGCTTCGTGTTCGGGGTAGTCCTTGGCGATCATCTCGAAGTAGCGGCCGATCGTGTCCTCGATCAGGGGCGCAGCGCGGCTGCCGCTGTCACTGCTGTGTGTCAGGGTTTTCATGCGAGATCCTCTTCCCAGAATTCACCGGCGTTGCGGCTGTTGTCGGTGCGCTGGAGTTCCTTGTTGCGCAACTGGACGCGCCGGATCTTGCCCGAGATGGTCTTGGGCAAGTCGGCAAATTCGATGCGCCGGATGCGTTTGTAGGGTGCGAGTTTTTCGCGCGCGTAGGCCAGGATCGATTCGGCCGTTTCCTGGTTCGGGAAGAAGCCCTCGCGCAGGCTGATGAAGGCCTTCGGTACCGACAGGCGCAGGCGGTCCGGGCTGGGCACCACGGCGGCTTCCAGCACCGCTTCATGCTCGATCAGAATGCTCTCCAACTCGAACGGGCTGAGCCGGTAGTCCGATGATTTGAAGACGTCGTCATTGCGGCCGATGTAGTGGTAATAGCCGTCGGCGTCGCGCATGGCGACATCACCCGTGTGGTAGTAGCCGTCGCGGATGACTTCGGCCGTTTTCTCGGCGTCGCCCGCGTACTCGCGCATCAGACCGACCGGGCGCGGATCGAGCACGATGCAGATCTCACCTTCCTCGGCTGGTTTGTCGTCGGCGTCGAGCAGCGCAATCCGGTAGCCGGGCAGGGGCCGCCCCATCGAGCCGGGCTTGATCGGTTGACCGGGCGGGTTGCCGATCTGTGCTGTGGTTTCGGTCTGGCCGAAACCATCGCGAATGCGGATTCCCCAGGCCTGTTCTACCTGGTCAATCACTTCCGGATTGAGCGGCTCGCCGGCACCGACCAGTTCACGCAGCGGAACTTTCCAGTTGCCGAGCTTTTCCTGGATCATCATGCGCCAGACCGTCGGCGGCGCGCACAGCGAAGTGACGCCGCACTCGCAGATGACGTCGAGCGATTTGGGCGCACTGAAGCGCGCATAGTTGAAGACAAAGATCGTGGCGCCGGCGATCCAGGGCGCGAAGAAGCAGCTCCAGGCGTGCTTGGCCCAGCCGGGCGAACTGATGTTCCAGTGGATGTCGCCTTTTTTGAGCCCGAGCCAGTACATGGTCGAGAGGTGGCCCACCGGGTAACTCTGGTGGCTGTGCAGCACCAGCTTCGGTTTGGAGGTGGTGCCCGAGGTGAAGTACAGAAACAGCGGATCGGTGCTGCGGGTTACGCCGTCGGGTGTGAAGCTGCGCTCGGCTTGATAGGCCTGCTCAAAGGCATGCCAGCCCGGCGCCTGGCCGCCGACGATGATGCGCGTGAAGCCAGTACCCAGTGTCTCGAACTTCGCCGTCTCTGAGGCCAGTGCCACCACGTGCTTGACCGCACCGCGCTCGATGCGGTCCTGCAGGTCGCCTTCGGAGAGCAGCATGGTGGTCGGTATCAGCACAGCGCCGAGCTTCATGCAGGCCAGCATGGTTTCCCACAAAGCCAGTTCATTGGGCAGCATCAGCAGTACGCTGTCGCCACGGCGCACGCCCCAGGCACGCAACTGATTCGCCACCTGATTGGAGCGCGCCGACATCTCGGCGTAGGTCACCTTGACATGGTTCGCGTTGTCATCGACCAGCCAGAGCGCCAGTGCCTGGTTGTTTTTGGCCTGAACGTCAAAGAAGTCGAGGGCCCAATTGAATTCCGCCATGGCGGGCGTCTTGAAATCGGCGTAGGCAGTCTGGTAGTCGGTGCGGTGCAGTTGCAGAAAATCGCGGGCTGCTATGAAGGTGTTGGTTGAACTCATGCTATTCCCCATAAAAGTAGCAATATGCTAGCCCACGCCAAGGCATGGGCGGTGCAGCACACCTGTCCTGCATCAATCAATCAGGAAACAAGTGCTTGATTCTTTACAACGAGATAGCTCGGTTCGTTCCGCGGCGTGAAGCCCACCAACTCAACCCCATCGCCGCCAGCAGCCCGATCAGACCGTACCAGTGCAGCGAAGCCATGCTGCCCTGCGCGATCAGCCAGCCGCCGCTGCCGGCACCCAATGCCTGGCCCGCGTACATGGCCGAGGTGTTGAGCGCGATGGAGCCTGCAGTCAGCGCCGGTGCGATGCCGGCCAGTCGTGCCTGCTGCGCCGAGTTGGCGGCAAAGCAGCCCAGACCCCAGGGCACACACAGCAGCGCCGCCAGCAACAGGCTGCTGCCCAGTGGCCACAGCAGCAGGCTCAGCGCAATGCTGCCCATGCTCCACATCACGGCGTTGGCGGCGCCGATGCGGTCAATGCGGCGCGACATCAGGATATTGCCGATCAGACCGAAGGCGCCAAAACACGCAAACAGCAGGCTCAGTTGCAAGGGGGTGGTTTGCAATTGCGCCTTGTAGTAGGGCGCAAAGTAGGCAAACAACACAAACTGGCCGGCTGATTGCAGCAGCGTCACCGCCACGCACAGCATCAGCGCTTTCGAGCGCAGCGTCTGACCCCAGGCGGCACGTGACAGCGCAGGGGGTTGAATGCCGTTGGGCAGGGCGCGCCACACCCACAGTGCGCTGAGCAGCCCCAGCAGCGCGACGAAGGCAAAGGCGCTGCGCCAGCCCAGCGTGCCACTGATCAAGCTGCCCAGCGGCATACCGAGAACCGACGCCAGGGACCAGCCGAGAAAGATGAAGGTGATGGCGCGCCCGCGCTGGTGCGCCGGTACCAGCAGGTTGACGCAGGCGGCCGCCTGGGGCGTGAAGATGGCCGGCGCCACAGCTGCCAGCACGCGCAGCAGCAGCAGCGAAGTAAAGTCCGGCATCAGTGCGCTCAGACCCAGAAACAGCGCGTACCAGAGCATGGTCAGCGCCAGCAGGCGGCGCCGGTCCCAGCCCGCCACCACGCTGGCGAACAGCGGTGCACCCACGCACATCATGACGGCAGCCGCCGTGATGAGTTGCCCCGCCACGGCCACCGGAACAGCGAGCGAACTGCTGATTTCGTTGAGGGTGCCAGAGACCACCATGACGCCGCTGCCGATGACAAAATTGCCAAACAGCAAGGGCCACAGAACCTTGGGCAGTGACGCGTTGGGGAAGACTTTAGGCATGACGGGCCGGTGCTGGCCCTTTTGATGTAGTCATCAGCTGGCTTGCAGGATCAGGGGTGCAGGCTCTCGTACTTCTTCTGCAATTCTTCCGGGCTTTCCTTGAAGGCCGGGTTGAACGTGATGCAGTCGGCCGGGCAGACCACTTTGCACTGCGGCTCGTCTTCGGCGCCCACGCACTCGGTGCAGCGCTCCGGATTGATGACATACAGCGGGTCGCCGACACTGATGGCTTCGTTCGGGCAGGCGGGCCGGCAAGCGTCGCAAGCGGTGCAGTCTTCGGTGATGAGCAAGGCCATGTTCTGGTTTCCTTTGGATTCTGAAAAAAGGGGTAAAGATCAGGTCCCAGCCTGAGACTTGTGGTTGGCGTTTATTGTGCCCGAAGACGCGCGGCCTCAATCGTAACAAGGTGACTGCGGTAAATGCCGCTTGCGTACAACAGATTACGCAGCAGCCAGCCGTTGGCGATGATCAGCGCCACGCCGGCCGGGTAAACAAACCAGACTGGCCAGATCACCGCCAGCAGCAGCAGAGCGCAGCAAGCCAGGTGTGCCCTCAGTTGCCGGTCGATGCGCTGTTGCGGCAGCACTTTCTTCATGTTCGGTGCCAGCACCCGGCCGCGGCCCAGGCTCTGCAAATGCAGCCAGACCAAGAACGGAACAATTTTGTACAGCATACCGACCGTTACCGACATGAAACCACCCACCAGCAGCAGCGCGCCATACAGCAGCGGCCAGCGCGGCCATGCGGCGACGGCCGGCAGCCATTGCGCGGCCAGCCAGACCGCGCAGGCGAGCAGGCCCGATAGCAGGGCCAGGTTCCAGAAGTGGTGCGTTGCATCGGGCTTGGGGCGCTTGCTTTTGCGCAGCAGGCGCAGCGTCACGCTCATGAACAGCGCGCACATTGCCAGTGTTGCGGTCGCACTTAGTGCGGTGGCGACGCGCCAGCCGGCCAGTTCGGCAGTACTCCAGCAGCAGACGAGGGCCAGGGTTGCGCGGACAAAGTATCGGCCGAACCAGGCCGGGTATTCGGGCGTGAGCTGGAACATGGGCACCACTACCAGCGCCACGGCGGCCAGCACAACGCAGCCCCAGACCACAAAGCCCCATCCCAGATGCAGATTGGTGAGTTGCAGCAACGGCCAGTCGAGCGACCAGCCCAGAGCGGCGGCCAGCGCCAGCCCCGACAGCGTTGTCACGCCCAGGCCCAGCACGGCAGCCTTGAGGCCGAGCAGGGTTGGGTTGGATGCGCTGATGCTCCACAGAGCGCGCATCGCGGCGACGATGAACAGGAACAAGCCAAAGCCGAGCAGGGCGATGGCGCTGCCAAACAGCAGCGGTGTGTCGAGCAGAAAGGCGGCGGCCAGCAGCAGGGCGCCGGGTGTGATGGTGGCGTGTACCCAGGTGGCCAGACGCAGCGGCTGTGGCAGGTTGGCGCCAACCACCACCGGCAGCAATTGCTGCAGGGAACCGACCATGGCCTGCAGCATGAAGCCGACCGTGAGCAGATGCGTGAAGGCCAGCGCCGCGGGCGTCCAGCGTGAGACCAGCAGGTCCGGTCCGGCAAACAGCAGCAGGGCACCCGCCAGCATGGCAAACAACGGCGCCGTCAGGTAGTAGCGCAGCGGCGCGCTCAGCGGCGGCGCATCGTCATAGGACAGCAGGGCTTGCATTGGTCGTACTAGTCGGCCCGCCAGATACGTATCTCGTAATGGCCTTCAGGCGTGCGCTGCGAGCGGTGCAAGAAACCTTGGCGGTCCAGCACCTGGAACAGCGGGTGCGGCTCGCGCGGCAGCAGCAGCAGCACGGACTCGCTGGGGTCAATCGCGTCGAGCGCTGCCATGGTCAGCTCAAACGGTTCGGGCGGCTCCAGGCCATGCCCGTCCACCACCTTGCCGACCGGTCTGTGGCTCATGCGCGGTAGCCAACGGCCTGGCTGAGTGTCTGCCCCATGCTGTGCAGCAACGCGCTGCTCTGTTCCGCCAGATGATCGTCGCACATCGGGTAGAGCACATGCTCTTCCTTCATGTTGTGCTGCTGCATCATGATGAGCAGGGTCTCGGCGTTGCCGGCGTAGTCGTCGGCGTCCTTGGCCTGCAGCGATTGCAGCGCGGCACTGAGCAACTCGCGCATCTGGTCGTGCTCGACGCGCATCACTTCGGTCGGTCCGCGCGTCATGCCGGTTTTTGCTTCGAAGGCCGGGAACAGGATCGCTTCTTCAGCGACAAAATGCTGCTCCATCGCGCTGTGCAGATTGGCAAATGCAGTTCCGGCGCGTGGCCAGTCCAACGCTGTGACCGCCTGCTCAACGGCGGCAAACAGGTCGTCGCAATGGCGGTGGTCGTCGAGCAAAAAGCTTGTGATGTCGGTCATGGTGCAATTCCGGTTGGTTGGGTTAGGTGCTGACTTTCGGCGCGTTGGTCTCGGCCTGGCGTTTGTATTCGGACAGCGGCTGCACGTCGGGTGCCGTGCAGCGGCGGCGATCGGGCTCGACGGCCGCCAGGGGCGTGCACGGCACCATGGATCGGCGCGAATCAACGCAG
>Ga0194060_10001259_pt1 | contig 18143 bp, 10 predicted proteins | sample SepL225m_MetaG_FD_163427 | JGI IMG/M metagenome (GOLD analysis project Ga0194060, IMG submission 163427) | Anoxic zone freshwater microbial communities from boreal shield lake in IISD Experimental Lakes Area, Ontario, Canada - Sep2016-L222-5m | ecosystem: Environmental > Aquatic > Freshwater >...
GCGGGCGGGGGTGTCACCGTGCCCATCCGGGAGAGGATGAGTTGCTGGCGTTTCTGGAGAAATGGAGTGGGCTGGGCCGGGTTGTACTTGCGCGGGTTGAAGATCATCGAGGCGAGCATCGCCGATTGTTCCGGCCCGAGGCTGGCTGCCGGCACGCGAAAATATTGACGGGCGGCGGCTTCGGCGCCGTAGAGGCCGTCTCCCCATTCGATCACGTTGAGGTAAATCTCGAAGATGCGGCGTTTGGACAGTTCGGCTTCGAGCCGGCGGGCGATGAGGAACTCCCGGAACTTGCGCACCGGGTTCTTCGAGGGCGACAGGTAGAGATTCTTGGCCAGTTGCTGGGTGATGGTGCTGCCCCCGCGCAGGAACTGGCCCTTTTTCCAGTTCAGCTCGAGGGATTTCTTGAGTTCCTCGATGTCGATGCCGTCGTGCTGGAAGAAGGCCGCGTCTTCGGTGACCAGCACGGCGCGTTTGAGGTGCGACGAGATCCGTTCGTAGGGTACCCAGGTTTGCAGGCGGCGCGGCTTCTTGCCGCCGCTCTCAGCCTCGCGTTGGCGCAGTTCGATGAACGCCGTGGTGGCGGGGTTGGTGGTTCGCAGCACGCGCACGTCGGGAAGGGTCAGCAGCGCGAAGGCCGCGCAGCCGAACCCGGCCGCCGCCACCACGATGAGCCCTGTGAACAGCTTCCGAATCATCCGCCCCCCGGCGTGGGGTCAGACCCCACGACCAAGCATCTTCACCCGCGGCGCTGCGCGCGGAGCACCGACTCGAGGGCGCCAAGCAGCAGTACGACGATCGCGGGCGACGAGCCGGCGCCCATCAGTCCCACGCGCCAGATCTTGCCGGCCAGCGGGCCGAGGCCCGCGCCCACCTCGATGTTGAAGCGCACGAGCAACTGCGCGCGAACGGCGGCTTCGTCGATGTCGTCGGGCACCCGAACCGCGTTCAGCGTCCAGAGACGATCCGACTCGGGCGGCAGGAGCGAGAGCCCGATGGCGCCCAGGCCGGTGGCGAGCGTCGTGTGGTGGTCGCGGTGACGAGTCCAGCGGGCCTCGAGGCCTTCTTCCTCGACCATCGACAGCGCTTCGCGCAGCGCGTACACCAGAGACGCGCAGATCGTGTGATGGTACTTGCGCCGCACCCAGTAGTCCTCGAGCAGCCCGAGGTCGAACGAGAAACTGCGCGAGGCAACCCGGCGCGCCAGCGCGTCGGGCGAAAAGACGATCGGCGCCATGCCGGACGGCGCCCCGATGCACTTCTGCGCGCAGCTGTAGCACGCGCCGATGCCCCACTGCTCGACCTCGAGCCGATGGCCGCCCAGCGAGGTGACCGCGTCGACAATCACCAGCGCGCCGTGTTCGCGGGCGATGGCGGCGACCTGTTCGATCGGGTTGAGCACACCGGTCGATGTCTCGGCGTGCACCACCGTCACCACATCCGCCCCGTTCTGGCTGAGGGCACGGCGCACCGCGTCCGGGTCCACTGCCCGCCCCCACTCGTACTCGAGCCGGCGGACCTGGCCTCCGTAGCGCTGGCACATCCCGGCGACCCGGTCGGCAAAGTAGCCGCCCACCACCGACAGCACCCGCGTCTTGTGGTCGACCAGGTTGGCGACCGCCATTTCCATCGCCGAGGTGCCGGTGCCCGACACCGCGCAGGCAAACGATCCGGCTGGCGCGCGGAACACGCGACGCAGTTGATCGCGCATCTGATCCATCATCGCCATCAACTCGGGATCCAGATGGCTCAACACGGGGGCGGCCATCGCCCGCATCACGCGGGGCGACACCAGGCTGGGCCCGGGGCCCAGAAGAATGCGTTCAGACTCGGGAAGTGGCATCACAAGCAGCCTCGATCAGCAGACCACAGGTGTCGGAACGACGGGGCCAGACATGGACCCGCCGCACACGACACGCCTCACGCAACGCACCACACGCAACACGCGACGCGCGACACGCGACGCGCCTCACGCCACGCACCACACGCGACATGCAACATGCGACACGCGACACACGACGCGCGACACACGACACGCCTCACGCAACGCACCACACGCAACACGCGACGCGCGACACGCGACACACGGCACGCCTCAGGCGAACAGCACCGACCCGGCAGCCGGCCGCGTCGTGTCCACACGCTCGCGGCGGCCGCGCCGCGCATCTACGATCCCGACACGAGTTCCTCGTAGAGCCGTTGAAGGACAACGACCGCCTCCGGCTTCACCGGGCGAAGCGGCATGCGGGGCGCGCCCCCGGCGTAGCCGGCGATCTGCATCACGGCCTTCAGTCCCGCGATCCCGTAGGTGCCGGTCACCGCCACCGCCAGCGGCGTCAACCGTCGCTGCAGGATCCGCGCCTCGTCGTGGCGTCCGGCCCGGACCAGGTCGTAGAGGCGCACGCAGAGGTCCGGCACCACATTGGCCACGGCGATAATCGCCCCGGACGCGCCCACCATCATCGACGGATACAGCGTGCCGGCCGATCCGACCAGCAGCGGAAAGTCGGCCGCGACCCTGGCGACGATCGCGGCCACCTGGCCGACATCGCCGTTGGAATCCTTCTGCCCGACGATGTTCGGATGCTGCGACAGCAGCGCGACCGTGTCGGGCGCCAGATTGATGCCGGTGACATTCGTAAAGTTGTAGAGCAAAACGGGCACCGGCGAGGCATCGGCCACCGCGCGGTAGTGATCCACCAGCGCGTCGGGCGTCATCTGGCTCTTGAAGTAAAACGGCGTCAGCACCAGCACCGCGTCGGCGCCGGCGCGCGAGGCACGCCTGGTCGCCTCGATCGTCGCCGCGGTGGACTGCCGCCCGGTGCCCACCAGCAGCACGCGATCGCGTGGGGTGTGTTCCCGCATCGTGGCGACCACGCGTTCCGACTCGTCTTCGTCGACAAACGCCGCCTCGCCGTTCGACCCGAGCGCCAGCAACCCGCGCAGGCCGGTCGTCATCCAGCGCGCGGTGTTGTGCGCAAGGCCGGCGGTGTCGATCTGCCCGTCCGTGAACGGCGTGATGCAGGGCGGGTAGATGCCGTGCAGGTTCATCATCCTGTCCTCACCCAGCGAACCAGCGTGGTCATCGACGGCGGCTTGCCGTACATCAGCAGGCCGATGCGGAAGACTTTCGAGGCGAACCAGACGCACCCGTACGCCCCCGCCGCGCCCACCACGATCGCCAGCAGCGGCTGCCAGACCGGCGGAGGCGTCGTCGAGGCGAGGCGCAGCATCATGACGAAATTGCTCAGCGGCGGCAGGAAGCTGAGCGTGACGGCGAGCACCGAGTTCGGATCGCGGCTGATGGGCATCCACAGGAACCACGGGATCATCAGGACGATCATCATCGGCATCATCAGGCCCTGGGCCTCGCGCATCTCGTTGACCGCCGATCCGATGGCCGCCATAAACGCCGCCACCGACACGTACGCGATCAGGTAGAACACCAGCAGGTAGACGATCAGCATCGGATCGAGCATCCCGAGCGAGGCGAACGAGATCAGCGCCATCAGGCCCAGCCCGAGGTACAGCGCCAGCACGAGGAGGCCGACGGCCAGCTGCCCGAGGATCTTCCCGGCCATCAGTTCCATCGGCGACACCGCCGACAACAGCACTTCGACCACCCGGCTCATCTTCTCTTCGACCGTCGTGGTAAGCAGGTAACTGCCGCTCATCATCACCGACATCAGCAGCAACCCCATCATCGCCATCGGCATCAGCAGGTTCAGCACTTCGTTGGTGGCGTTCTCGCCCGAGGCGGTGACGGTGCGCGACCGCACGCGGTCCACCTTCGTGAGGGCGTCGATCTGCGCGCGGTCGAGCCCCGACAGCCTCACGCGCGACTCGATGATCGCGTCGCGCATCCCACCGGTAATCTCGTCGACCACGCGATCGTCCAGCTTGCCGCGCACAAACAGGTCGTAGCTGCCAAACTGCGCCTTGCCCGGCGCCAGCACCACGGCGTCGGCATGCACCACGACCAGCGCGATCCGCTCGGTGCCGGCCTTGTCTTTGGACGGGACCTCGGCCAATCGACGTTTGGCCCCCTCCAGGTCGGCGCCCGGCTCGAGCGTAGTCACCGACAGCCTCGGCGCGTCGCCGATCGCGTTCTTGAACGCCTGGTCAACCGCGGCCTGCGACACGGCAGACCCGCCGCCCGCCGCCCGCAGCGCCGGCGGCATCGCGTCCTGCATCTTCCGGATCTCGTCCTGCCGACGCCTGGCAATCGCGTCGGGGCGCAGGTACGCCTGGAGGCCGGACGACAGCGTTCCGGTGGCGTCGATCACGGCGACCTCGCCTTCGACCTTCGGCGCGCCCTTCTGCATCATGCGGGGCATCACGAAGATCATCACGGCGATCATCGCCGGCGTCACGAACATGCCAAGGATGAAGGCCTTGGTGCCGGCCGTCGCCAGGAATTCGCGCTGAGCGATCCGCAGGATCTTCTTCACGTGCGCACCTCGCCTTCCGCGTGGCTCGCGTCCCGAACCGCCGCCCGCAGCGCGGTGGTCTCGGCGTCGCCGCCGTCGGCGGTGACGATGCTGACAAACACATCTTCGAGCGTCGGGCGTCGCACCTCGAGTCGAGAGGGCGTGAGTGTCGAGGCCACGGCCCGGATGACGGCCCCCGGGTCGGCTTCCCGGGCCAGCGCCAGTTCCCAGCCTGCCCCGTCCCGGCGCAAGGCCGCGACGCCAGGCAACGCGGCGAGCACATTCACGTCGGCGCCGGGGTCGAGCGGTTCGAACAGCAGGCTGCGCGGATCGAAGCGCGCCCGGATGTTCGCAATCCCGTCGTCGAGCACCTTGGCCCCGCGATGAATCATCACGACGTGGTCACACAGTTGCTCGGCATGCACCATCACGTGCGTGGAGAACAGGACGGTGGCGCCGCGCCGGTGTTCGTCGCGCACCAGTTCGCGGATCAGCCGCTGGTTGACCGGATCGAGACCACTGAACGGCTCGTCGAGGATGATCAGGTCGGGCCGGTGGATCACGGCCGCCAGAAACTGCACCTTCTGCTGCATGCCTTTCGACAGTTCCTCGCAGCGTTTCCGCTCGACATCGCCCAGGCCGACCCGTTCGAGCCAGCCTTTGATGCGACGGGGCAGGTCGAGCCCGTTGTCGCCCTTGAGCTGCGCCATGTAAGCCAGAAAGGCGCCGACGCGCATCTTCTTGTACAGCCCGCGTTCTTCGGGCAGGTATCCAATCCGATCTTTCGCGTCGAGCGCCGACGCGCGGCCCAGCACGTACAGCGAGCCGCGATCCGGCATCAGGATCGAGAGCATCATCCGGATCGTGGTCGTCTTGCCCGCGCCGTTGGGACCGATGACGCCATAGAGCGCGCCGGTGGGCACCGTCAGGTCGAGATCGCGCACCGCGACGGTGGTGCCGAACGTCTTGGTGAGGCCGCACAGGACAATCGCCTGGCTCACGCCTGAGTCGCTGGAGGAGACAGTGTCGGAGTGTGGCATGTGGGAGTCCCCCGTCATCAGGCTCCGCGCAATCGAATGCAGCGGACCCGAAACGCCAAGAATACCGCATCTCTCAGTCGTCGAGCACGCCGTGCGACGCGCCGATCGGAAAAGCCGACTGGCGGCCCAGCACGTTGCGGAATCCCCAAACGGCGAGCGCACTCAGCATCGCGAAAGCCGCGAGCGATCGCCACGCGAACCATTGATTGGGGTCGAGCGTGAGCGGTGCCTGCGCGAGGACGTCGTAGGTCACCACCATCACGCAGACCGCCACAATGCCGAATCGCCGCAGCAGCACGACGACAATCGCACCGGCGGGCACCGCGGCGGCCAAGGCGAGGCCCACGTTCTGGCTGTCCGACACCGACGACAGCACCGATACGAGGTAGGCCGCAACCAGCGCGGCTCGGTCGGATCGCAGGACCAGACGCACGACGAGCACGACCGCCATCAAGCCGAACGACTTAATCACGCCGTCGCCGAACACCACCAGCAAGTCACCGACGAAGAGGTTCGCGGCATTCAGTGACCGGTGGGCAATCCATGGCGACACGCCCGGCAACCCGAGCAGTCGCCCCAACAGCTCCGGCAACGCGACCACACCCGCCACGGCCGCACCGCCAATCACACCCGCCAGGACGGACCGCCCCACCAAGGGGTCTCGCAACCGCCCGTCGAGCATCCGTGCCCACGCGATGAGCGCGTTGGGCCATCGCCGCCGCACGAAGGGCTCGAACCCGATGTAGCACACCCACACGGCGAGCGCCCAGAACAGGGGCGCGCCAAATTGTGTCTGCACGACCATCCACAAGCCGACGGCGCTGGCGGCCCAGTGCCACGCCAGCACCTTCCTCACAGCGGCCACGCACAAGATGAAGACCGCCACGCGGAGGGCGCCCCGCCGGTCGCTGCGTCCCAGTTTCACGTTCCGCACGGCCAGCCACGACAGGGTCAACAGGACCAGCATCCAGAGGACCGTGATGATCTGCTGAACGACGAGCGTCGCCTCAACCGCCGGCGCCGGCGCGTTCGAAGTCCAAGGACCGGTCATCGCGAAGAACACCGGCCGTCCCCGCCACGCGGCGGCCTCGACGCGGATGGCCTGTGCTCGATACGTTCCTGTCCATGCGGCGCGCGCGTCCGCAAACACCGGCGGCACCACCGAGGGCGGCGCCTCACGTAACGACGCGGCCTCCAAACCGGCCGCCGTCAAGAGGGCCGTCCATGTCAACGACGGACTCTGGATCGTTTCCGCATCGCGGCGGGCGGGGACAATCCGAAGCGCGGTGAGATTGCCAAACGTGTCGGTCGAGACCAGCGCATCGCCCGGTTGCACCGGTGCCGGGTCGGTCGCCGACACGACGCCGTCATGACTCAGCGGCGCCAGATGCTGGGAACTCTGTCGATAGTGGAACGCCAGCGGCCCTGGTCGCTCATCGGCCAGGCCAGCGAAGCGTCTGGCCGCAGGCTCGAGGCCGACGAGGTACCGTTGATAATCCGGCTCGACCGAGAACCACCACGCGCTGTCGGCCGGATCGTCTCGGTACCCGAGCTCGGCGAGAATGTCCCGCGCGTGGGATCGCAGCACGTCGGGGCTGCCCTTGAATCGAAGGAGCGCCGGCATCTCGACCCAGCCGTAGAGGGCGATCACGCCCGCGAGGCTGAGGATCGCCGCCGCCAGAGCGCCCCACGCCTTCCTCCTCGACAACGTGCCTTCGCTGCCGGCCGCCGCCACCATTTCCGGTGAGGGTGTCTCGCCAGCCGCGACGGCCGCCGCCAGCGGGTCGCCGCCGGGCAACATCGCGCCTGCCTGCGAAGCCGAACGCGGCCTGCGGGCCGGGTCTTTCTCGAGACACTGCAAGATCACGCGTTCGACGGCCGGCTCCACGTCGCGCGTCACCAGCGATGGCCGCCGCGGCGCCGAACCCGCGTGCACGCGCCGCCAGTCGTCGGGCGTCTGGGCGGCAAACGGCTGCGTCCCGGTGAAGATCTCGTAGAGCACCAGCCCGAGCGCGTAGAGATCGGACTGCACGGTCGCCGGCGCTCCACGCAACCGCTCGGGCGACATGTAGGCCGGCGTGCCGGCGAAATCGGCCGGCGCGCCCGAGTCGGTGTGTTTGACGGCGAGTCCAAAATCCGTGATCCGCGCGCGGCCCATGCCGTCGATCATCACGTTGCCAGGTTTGAGATCGCGGTGCAGCACGCCGCGGTCGTGCGCGGCCGCCAGACCGGCGCACAACTGCCGGCCGACTTCGATCGCCTTGGCGGGAGGCAGTTTGCCGATGCGCCGAAGCAGGCTCGCCAGATCCTCCCCGTCGATGTACTCCATCGTCAGAAACAACAGCCGCCGGTTCGCGACCGCGGGCGGCGGCGCGTCAGCGGGTTGGCCTGCCTGGGGCGCCGATGACGCGGCGTCGAGTTCCTCGATGTCGTACACGCGGCAGACATTCGGATGCGACACGTCGCGCGCGTGCCGCGCCTCGGTCAGCAGCATCTCGCGCGCCACCGGATCGTCAGCCAGGACGTCGGGCAAAAACTTCAGGGCGACCGACTGTCCCAGCCTCAAATCGTCGGCGCGATAGACCTCGCCCATCCCTCCACGCCCCAGCCGGGCGACGATGCGGTAGCGATTCGTCAGGATGGTGCCCGGCGCGAAGTCGAGCGCGTGGGACCGGGGCCGCGACGTCGGGTCGAGCCGTGTGTCCGCGTTCGACGTGGAGCGCACTGGAACGTCCTTTCGAAAAAGCCGCGTGGGATCCCCGGCGCCTATTATCGTACCAACCGAGAACGATGAAGGGCCGAACCCGATGCGGCGATGCCGGCTTCCGCCGCCAGGGGCGGTTGCTGCGCGACGAGGTTGGCGGCACACACCACCGCCACGATGGCCAACGCCGGCGCCAGCGTCCAGGGCGCATCGGCCATCGCCGCAGCGGTCGCCGCCTCTTGAAGCATCGATCCCCAACTCGCCTCGGGATCGGGAAACCCGAGACCCACGTACGACAGCGTGGCTTCGGCCAGGATGAACCCTGGCAACAGCAGCGTCGCCTGGGTCGCCAGATATCCGCGGGCCGCCGGCAACAGGTGCCGAACCAGCAGCCGCGCACGCCCCATGCCGAGCGAGCGCGCCGCCAGCGCGTAGTCGCGTTCGCGCTCCGCGGCGACGATGGTCCGCACGCCGCGGGCAACCAGCGGCCACCCCACCGCGGCCATGATGCCCGACACCAGCAGGAAGATGACCGGTGTGGCGAGCACCAGCGGCATCGCGGCCCGCAGCGCCAGCACGACGTACATCGCGGGCAGCACGAGCACGAAATCCGACAGCCGCATCAGTCCATCGTCCACCAGGCCGCCAGTCGCGCCGGCCGCGCCCCCCACCAGCGTGCCGATGAGCAAGGCGCCAAGCGTGGCCAACAACGCCACGCCCAGCGAGAGCCGCGCGCCGTACACCAGCCGCGCGAACACGTCGCGTCCCGACCCGTCGCCCCCCAGCGGCAGCCAGGGCGATTGGGCGTCGCCTGGCACCTCGACCAGCACACCGCCGGAGAACCACCGCAACGTCGCGGGATGCAATCGATCTTCGTCGTAGCGTCGCTCCAGCCGGTTGATCAGGCGCACGGGATAGACGAACGGCGCCGTAAAACGCCCGTCCGCGTCTAAAACATGAGGCCGCATCGGTGGCGCGTAGAGCCGGTCGGCAAAGCGATCCCCTGGCGCATGCGGGGTGAACCACGGCGCGAAGAGCGCGATCAGCACGACGCCGGCCAGCACGCCCCACCCGACGCGCTTCATGAGCCGGCCTCCACCGAGCCGCGCAGCCGCGGATCCACCACCACCATGACGAGATCCGACATCAGGCCGCCTATCGCCAGAAACGCCCCGCCGGCCGCCGCGCATCCGGCCACCAGATACAAATCGCGCGACCGCAGCGCATCGAACATCAGACGGCCCAGTCCGGGCCACGACGTCACGATCTCGACGACGAACGATCCGCTGAGCAGCGTGCCGAAGATCACGCCGTAAATGGCGGTCACCGACCGCAGCGACGGCTTGAGCGCATTGCGCCAGACAATGCGCGACAGGGGAACGCCGCGGGCCCGCGCGGCCGTCACGAACGGCTCCCGGAGGGCGTCGGCCAACGCCTGCGCCTGCAGGCGTTCGATGGTCGCCGCCAGCGGCAGCGCAAGCGCGGTGACCGGCACGATCAGGTGCCACGCGAGATCCCGGAGATCGGCGAACCAGCCGGCGGTCAGCGGGTCGAGCGCGGTCATCCCGCCGGTGGGAAGCCACCCGGTGCGCGCGGCGGCGAACACGAGCAGGAGCGAACCCACCAGCGACGGCACCGAGAGCGCCATCACCGACGCCGCGCCGACGATCGCCGGCACGGCACCGCGCCGGCTGCCAGCCAGCACACCGAGCGGCAGTCCGACCAGCGTGGCGCACACCAGCGCCACCACAGCCAGCACCGCGGTATTGCGGGCGCGCTCGGCCACCAACCCGGCCACCGGCCTTCCGTACATCAGCGAGGTGCCGAAATCCAGGCGCACGGCCCGGATGGCCCAGTCGAGGTATTGCTGTGCCAGGGGCCGGTCGAGCCCGAGCCGCGCGCGATCGGCGGCCAGCGCCCGGCTGGAGACGCCGGTGCCCACCTGTTCCGCGGTGATGTCGCCTGGGGCAAGGCTGGTGAGCACCAGGCCCGACGACGCCACCACCAGGACGAGCAGCAGCGAAAGCGCCAGACGCCGCGCGAAGTAGCGGACCACCGCCGTATTCTGGCACGGCTGGCGCCCGGGCGGGGATCACTGATTTCGCAGAAACGCGAAAGTCCGGCGGCCCTTGCGCCGATGTACCGTCTAACAGTTCTATGCCTGTGCTCAAGCCCATCGCTTCAACCGGTCGGTCCCCCGCGGGCGCGCTGCTGCGCGACCCGGTGGTGCGGCTGGCCGTCGTGATGGCGGTGCTGGGGGGGGCTTTTCCGCTGGCCCACGCCGTGCGGCGGGTGATGGGCACGACCTCGCCGGAAGTCGAAGCCCTCCAGAACGGCGTCGCGATCGCCGCGATGGTCCTGCTGGGCGCGCTGGCGGCGACGGCGTATCGAGCGATCGAATCCCGGCGAGCGGCGAGCGCGCGGGTGCGCGCGGCCTTCGACCAGCGCCTGCGCGAGGCCGAGAAGATGGAGGCCGTCGGCCGATTCTCGACCGCAATCACACACGAACTGCTCAACCTGCTCAACGCGGTCGGCGGCTACATCGACCTCACCCTCGACGACCTCGGCACCGACCAGCGCCACGCCGACAACCTCCGGCGCGCCCACGACGTGGTGCGACGCTCCACCGTCTTTGCCAAGCGACTGCTCGTCCTCAGCCGGGGCAAGCCGTTCCTGCCGACCGCCACGCCCTTGCATCAAACCGTCCGGGACCTGATGCTGGAATTGCGGCCGCTGGTCAACCCACCGGCCGCGGTCCGCGAACAACTGGGCCACGATGACGGGTGCATCGCCATCTCGGCGTCCTGCCTGCGCGACGTGCTGGTGCCGCTCGCCACCAACGCGGGCGAAGCGATGGAGCACGGCGGCTGGCTGACGCTCGAAACGGGATGGGTCGATCTCGACGCGCAGGCCGCCATGGCCAAAGCCGTCCGGCCCGGGCGATTTGGCCGCCTCGTGGTTGGCGACACCGGCCCGGGCATGTCGAACGAGGCGATGCGCCACCTGTTCGAGCCGTTTTTCACGACCAAGGCCAAGCCGCGGACGCGCGGGCTGGGCCTGGCAGCCGCCTACGTGCTCGTGACGCAGCACAGCGGCAGCATCACCGTGTCCACCCAAGCCGGCGTCGGCACCAGCGTCGAACTCCTCATCCCGGCGGCGCCTTGACGGACCGTGGCGTTCTCCCCCGGACCGGGGTTCGACGTAGAATTCCAAGCATCGGCGGCGGGTCGTCGGTCCCGCACGGCGTCTGAGAAGCAGAGAGGCTCATGATGAAACAGCAGGCACGTTGGTGGTTTCTTGCCCTTGCGACGGTGATCCTCGCGACGTTCGGCCTGCCACTGGCGGGTCAGGTCGCAGCCCCAGCCAAGCCGCCGCTGGCCGTCACCACGGCGCCGCCCGCGACACCAACTGCCGGCACGCAGTCGCCGCCAGCCCCGGCCGCGCCCGCCGCTGCCGCGTCTGCCAAGAGCGCTCCCCTGTCTCAGGCGGTGCCCATCGACCCGCTGGTCACCATCGGGCGCCTGCCCAACGGCCTGCGCTACATCATCCGGCCCAACGCGCAGCCGGCCAAGCGTGCCGAACTCCGGCTCGTGGTCAACGCGGGGTCGCTTCTCGAAGACGACGACCAGCAGGGGCTTGCGCATGTCGTCGAACACATGGCGTTCAACGGCACGTCGCATTTTCCCAAGACGCAGCTGATTGATTTTCTCCAGTCGACCGGCATGAAGTTCGGACCGAGCATCAACGCCGGCACCAGTTTCGACGAGACGGTCTACATGCTGCAGATCCCCACCGACAAGGAAGGCCTGCTCGACAAGGCGTTCCTCATTCTCGAGGACTGGGCGCACAACGTCACGTTCGACCTGGTCGAGATCGACAAGGAGCGCGGCGTCATCATCGAAGAGTGGCGCACCCGGCGCGGCGCGCAGGCGCGGATCCAGGACAGGCAGTTCCCCGTCATCTTCAAGGGCTCGCGCTACGCGGAGCGGTTGCCCATCGGCAAGACGGACATCATCCAGGCGTTCAAGCCCGAGACGCTCAAGCGGTTCTACAAGGACTGGTACCGTCCCGACCTGATGACGGTGATTGCGGTGGGAGACTTCGACAAGGCCGCCGTCGAATCGATGATCGCGGCGCACTTCACTCGGATGACCGCGCCGAAGCCGGCCCGCGTCCGCACCATCTACAGCGTGGCGGACAACGCGGGCACGCTCTTCACGATCGAGACCGACAAGGAGATGACCGGCACGACGATCGGCGTCATCAACAAACTGCCGCTGCGGGATCACACCACCATCGGCGCGTATCGCCAGGACATCGCCCAGAACCTCTGCGAGCGGATGCTGAACACGCGGCTCTCCGAGCTGGCGCAAAAGCCCGAGGCGCCCTTTGTCGGCGCCGCGGCGAACATCGGCCTGTTCCTGCGCGGCAAGGAAGCCGCGACGCTGAACGCGATGGTCAAGGAAACCGGCATCGAACGGGGCCTGGACGCGCTGCTGACCGAAGCGCAACGGGTCGCGCGCCACGGCTTCACGCCCACCGAGTTCGATCGGCAGAAGCGCGACACGCTTCGAGGCCTCGAGCAGCAGGCGGCCGAAAAAGACAAGACGCAGTCCGGCGCGCTGGCCAGCGAGTACATCCGCCACGCACTGCAGCGGGAGCCGATTCCAGGCATCGCCTATGAATACGAGCTCTACCAGCGGTTCCTGCCCGAGATCACGCTGGTCGAGGTCAACGCGATCGCCGCCTCGTTCCTCACCGAATCGAATCGGGTCGTGATGGTGTCGAGCCCGCAGAAAGACGGGCTGGTGGTGCCCGACCAGGCGCAGTTGAGCGCGGCGATCAAGGCCGCCGCCGCCAGGGACGTCGCCGCCTACGTGGACACGGCCGACACCAAGCCGCTGCTGGCGCCTCTGCCGGCGCCGGGCCGCGTCGTCAAGGCCTCCACACGCCAGGCCATCGGGCTCACCGAGTGGGAACTGTCCAACGGCGTCAAAGTCGCCCTCAAGCCCACCGACTTCAAGGAGGACGAAATCGTCTTCCGCGCGTTCAGTCCCGGCGGCACGTCGCTCGCCAGCGACAAGGACTACGTCCCGGCGATGACCGCCAGCCAGGCGGTCGGCGCAGGCGGCGTCGGCCAGTTCGGTGCCATCGAACTGCGCAAGCTGCTCTCGGGCAAAGTGGCGACGGTCAATCCGGCGTTTTCCGACGCGTCGAGTTCGGTGTTCGGCAGCGGGTCCAAGAAGGACCTGGAGACCATGTTCCAGCTGATCTACCTGGCCTTCACCCAGCCGCGGTCGGACCCGACGATGTTCGGCGTGGTCACCGGCCAGATGAAGACCATCATGGCCAACCGCAAGAACACGCCCGACTACGCGTTCGGCGAAGCCCTCAGCCAGATCATGAGCCAGGGCCATGTTCGCGGGCGCACGATGAGTCCCGAACTGGTGGAGGAAATGAATCTCGAGACGTCGATGGCCTTCTACAAGGAGCGGATGGCCGACGCCAGCGGGTTCACGTTCGTGTTCGCGGGCAGCTTCGATTTGGACACGATGAAGCCGTTGGTCGAACGCTACCTGGCGAGCCTGCCGGCGACCGGGCGGCACGAGACGTGGAAAGACACCGGCATGCGTGTGCCCAAAGGGGTCATCGAAAAGACCGTCGAGAAAGGCATCGAGCAGAAGAGCCGGGTGGCGCTCGTCTTCAGCGGGTCCTTCGACTACACGCAGACCAATCGGGTGGCCATCAGGGCGATGGCGTCGGTGCTCGAGAACCGCCTCCGCGAAACGCTGCGCGAGGATTTGAGCGGCACCTACGGGGTGAACGTGTCGGCGAATTACAGCCGGACACCGGTCGGCGAATACTCGTTGTCGATCAACTTCACGTGCAGCCCGGGCCGCGTCGACGAACTGGTCAAGGCGATGCTCAAGGAAATCGAGAGCCTCAAGGCGGCGGGCCCATCCGACAAGTACACCGATGACGCCAGGACGGCGCTGCTGCGCGACTACGAAACCAACAGCCGGAACAACGCCTACGTGCTGGGCCAGATTTACGCGCGGTACGAAAACGGCGAAGATCCGGCCGGGTTCTTTACGCTGACCGCCGTCTACCAGCAACTGGACAACGCGGCGGTTCAACGGGCGGCCAAGGCGTATCTGGACGGCGGCAACTACGTCAAAGTCGTCCTGATGCCGGAAAAGAAATAGGTGCGGGGAGTGAGTATGAACGGGAGACGCACGACGACGACGACGATGGTGGCGGCGGTGGTCGTGGTCGCAGCAGTGGCGGCGGCAGTGGCGCAGACCTCGAGGCCGGTCAAAGCGGCCGAGGTGTCGACGTTTGCCGGCCGATGGACGCTCAACAAAGCGCTGAGTCAGTTTCCGCGCGAGGTGGGCTTCGGCATGGACGTTGTCCCGCCTGGCGCGGGCGACGATCGGGAAGGCAGCGAACGGGTGCGGTTCATTCCGCGCAACGAGAGCGAGGCGGAGGCCAAAAACGTCCGGCAGCTGGTCGACGAAGTGCGCAGTCCGTCGCCCCATCTCACGATCGTGCAGTCGGAAAACGCCATCAGCATCACCGACGATCAAGGACGATCGCGCCGGTTTCATCCCGACGGCAAAGACGAGTTTCAGCCGCTCGATGCCGCGCCGGTCGCCACCTCCGCGCGGTGGGAGGGCCCGCTGTTTGTGGTGAGATACAAGGTGGAGAAAGATCGCGAGGTGCGCTACACGTACTCGCGCAAGCTCGATCCGCCGCAACTGGTGGTCCAGGTGCAGTTCGTGGAGCGTGGCGGACGCGACGTCCTCACACGCGTCTACGAACCGGCCAGGGCCGACGAACCCTCGACGCCGGCCGGTAGTGCGCAGGCGGCCCTGCCGCAGCAACCGGCGTCGGATTTGCGGGGCGCCTCGAAGCCCTACGATCCCAACCGCCCAGCCGCCGCCGCATCCGCATCCGCATCCGATCCGGGTGCGCCGTCTGTTCCGGCGGTGCCGGCCGCGCCAGCCGTGCCGGCCGTGCCCGGCACGACGCAGGCTCCCATCGGGGCGCAGAAACCCGACGCCGAACTCAAGGGCATCACGCGCGTGGGCGTGGTGGTCGAGGGCCTCGATTCCGCCTCGGCCACCTGCGGCCTCAAACAGGATGGGGTCGAAGCGACCGTCTCAAAGAGCCTGTCCGACGTCGGGCTCAAGGTGGCGCGCAACGCGGACGAAGACACGTTTCTCTACGTCAACATCATGACCACCAGCATGGCGTCTGGTTTCTGCGTATCGCGGTACGACGCCGTGCTGTACAGCTACACGACCGCAAAGCTCTCGTACCAGGAAACACCGCTGCTGGTCCAGGTCTCGCTGCTGCGAAGTGGTGGAGTGGCCGGGGGCGCGGCAAGTGTCCACGCGGATGCCGTGCTCAAAGGCCTCAAACAATACGTCGATCAGTTCGGCGGGCGCATTCGCAATGCCAACAGCCGGTAGACACCCCGGCGGCCGGCCGGCACCAGGCGGTTTTGAGGTATTATCGGCGCGCGTCGGCCCCATATGCTCGTTTACCGGTCCTGGCGCGCTCGTCCGGGATGCACGAAGGATACACAGATGGTGCGGCGCCTCTTGTGGAATCGGCACCTGAAGACCGGCCACCCGATCGGTTCTCCGCCCCGGGCTGGAGCCTCCTCATGAGGTGGTTCTCCAAGCTGTCGCTGGGCATCAGCCTGCCGCTGTTTCTGATGGTGCTGGCACTGGCGCTCACCGCCACCGACTACGTGGCGCACACGCGCCTCGCCGATGCGGAAACCGAGGCGAGCGCCGCGCAGCACATCACACAAACGATGACGCTGATCCAGGGCGTGGTCAACGATCTGATGCGGCACGGCGACCTCGGTGGCGTGCGGAACTGCATCAGCGCCCTGGCCGCCGATCCGCGCACGCTTCTCGCGCTCGTCGTGGACGACCGGGACCGCATCCTTGCGGCGACCGACGCCAGGACGGAGGGGACCGCCATCGGTCAGACCGCCCCGCAGTTCGACGCCGCGATCGCGCGGTCGGTGAGGACATCGGGGCAGGGCGCCGTGTCGCCATCCGGATCCGGGGGCGAACTCCAGGCCTACTACCCCATTGTCGTGGCCGGCGCGCCGAGCCCGGAACCGTCACGCCTGGGCGTGCTGTTCCTCCAGTACAACTCCAACTTCCTCAAGGCGCAAAATCGACACGCGTTCGTGGCACAGATCCTCGGCAATGCGATCTACTACGTCATCGCGTTCGTGCTGCTCGGGATTCTGTTGCGGTTTGTCGTCACCAAACGCGTCGAACGGCTCGTGGAGGCCACGCGGAAGTTTTCCGGCGGCGACCTGACCGCGCGTGCCGACATCGGGGGCGATGACGAACTCGCCAGACTTGGCGAGGCGTTCAACCGGATGGTCGCCACCATCGTCGACGACCAGCGCAACCTGCGCGAAAGCGAATCCCGTTTTCGCGCACTGGTCGAACAGGCGGGAGACCTGTTCGAGTTGGTTGATTTGGACGGGCGACTGCTCGACGTCAACTCGACCGCCTGCCGGCTGCTGGGCTACACGCGCGACGAACTGCTGACGATGGCCGCCGCCGATCTCGATCCGCAATTCGACGGTCAGCGCTTCGCCACGGCCATGGCGGCCATTCCGGCGCGGGAGTCCGTGACGTTCGAGGCCCAGCGTCGCCGCAAGGACGGATCGGTGTTCCCTGTTGAAGTCAAGGCGTCGTCGGTGCAGATTGGCGGCGCGCCCCGCGTGTTGTCGTTGGTGCGGGACATCACCGAACGCAAGAACGCCGAGACCGAGCATCGCCGGCTCCAGACCCAACTGAATCAGGTACAGAAGATGGAGTCGGTCGGGCGCCTGAGCGGCGGCGTGGCGCACGACTTCAACAACATGCTCGCGGTGATCCTCGGCCACGTCGAGATCGTCCTCAACAAGATGGACGCCGCAGATCCGACCAGAAACGACCTGCTCGAGATCCAGAGCGCCGCTCAACATTCGGCGAACCTCACCTCGCAATTGCTTGCCTTTGCCCGCAAGCAGACCACCGCGCCGCGCGTGCTGAACGTGAACGACACGATCGCGAAAATGCTCAAGATGCTCCAGCGCCTGATTGGCGAGGACATCACGCTGGTCTGGTCTCCGGCGTCTCACGTGTGGCCTGTCCGGTTCGATCCGACCCAGATCGACCAGATTCTGGCCAATTTGTGCGTCAACGCGCGGGACGCGATTGACGGCGTGGGAACCATCACCATCGAGACGCGCAATACCGTGCTCGACCAGGAGTACTGCCGCGCCCATCCAGGAGCGGTCCCTGGCTCGTACGCGACGTTGACGGTGTCGGATACCGGCTACGGGATGGCGCCCGAGGTGCTCGACCACGTCTTCGAGCCGTTCTTCACCACCAAAGGGCTGGGCCGGGGCACCGGGCTTGGGCTGGCGACCGTCTACGGCATCGTCAAACAGAACGAGGGGTGGGTCACCGTCGAGAGCGCGCCCAACAAGGGCACCACCTTCATGGTGTGCCTGCCGCGGTTCACGGGCGTCGTGCCGGATGTCGCCGCGTCGGCCGCGGCCGACGCGCCCCGGGGCCACGGAGAGACCGTGTTACTGGTGGAAGACGAGCCCGCGCTGCTGGTGCTGGGAGAGACGATGCTGCGCCGGCTCGGCTACACCGTGTTGACGGCCGACTCGCCGCGGGAAGCCATTCGGATCGCGGAAAATCACGAAGGGTCGGTCGACCTGCTGGTGACCGACGTCGTGATGCCGGAAATGCACGGCCGCGCCCTGGCGGACAAAATTGCGGCCATCCGACCCGACGCCCGGCATCTGTTCGTCTCGGGATACACCGCCGACGTGATCGCCAATCGGGGCGTGCTGGATCAGAGCGTGCACTTCCTCCAAAAACCGTTCTCCCTGCAGGAACTCGGCGCCAAAGTCCGCCAGGCCCTCGACTCCCC
>Ga0194060_10001260_pt1 | contig 18136 bp, 25 predicted proteins | sample SepL225m_MetaG_FD_163427 | JGI IMG/M metagenome (GOLD analysis project Ga0194060, IMG submission 163427) | Anoxic zone freshwater microbial communities from boreal shield lake in IISD Experimental Lakes Area, Ontario, Canada - Sep2016-L222-5m | ecosystem: Environmental > Aquatic > Freshwater >...
AACCGTCACTGATTATGCATGGTATATTAAACCGCTAAGTTGTAAAAAGAGGTAACTTATGAAATTTAAGCATTTTGCTAGAGTGGCCGTCATCTTTATTTTTATTTTTGCAGCAAACCAAGCATTTGCTCAAGATAAAACGCACGAAGCAGCCATGTCCATGTTGAGGGACTTTTTTGCCGATCCAGCGGCGCGAGCTGACTATGCGTCAAAGAATCCCGCTGCACTGAAGGCGGAACAAGACCTTGCACAATTTTCGCCGAATATTCAGAAGAGATTTGAAAAAATTGTTCTTTTGATCATGCAAGAAAGCGGCGCAAATGCTGCCAAATATGTCGAGACAGGAAAGAACTCCGGGCCGGAAGCAGCCTTCAATTCTTTTTCACCGGCAGTACAGAGGGAGATCCAGGATCTTGCCAAGGAGCTTGAGAGAGATCCAGCGTTTGTGAAGCAGGCAGGTTCTCTGAGATAAATAAAAGATATTTTCTTAACAAAACAACTGGGAGGTCAATATGGCAAAATCATCGTATCTGCGGTTCAATCCTGATACCAGGGAAATAGAGATCGAGGGTTCGGAGGGATTTATCAAAACTTATTTTGATAAGCTTCAGCAAATGCTGCCATCAGCGCCTGGTGAAGTGAAAAACGAACCGGAAGCGGCAATAACATCACCTGCGAAAAGGACCAAGATTAAAACAACAGTAAGGGCAGAAACACTGGCTCCGAAAAATGTGGTAAAGGTTCCCGGTAACAAGGCAGTTTAGATATATTCAATATTATATCGGTATTATTAAGTAATATCTAATTAGCTTTAAAAAAGAAAGCCCTCTATCGAAGGCTCCTTCAATAGGTTCAGCTCACGCTGGTTCAGATGTAGCTTCCGTTTGAACAGGACCTTTTTTAAAGTCCATATACTCGCGAAAAGTTTTCATCTCCTCCATCTGCTTCTTAACGTTCACTGCCTCGGCCTCAATAGTTTTTCCAACGATTGATCCAGCCGCAGCACCGAACAGCGCATAAGCAAGTATTACCAAGATTGTGGATGGCTCGAAAGCCATACCGACCAAGATGGCTCCAGCGATTGCCGAAATACCTCTTGTTCCCATGATTAGTCCTCCTTAAAGGGTTAATGTTGTATCTATATAATTTTTATGTGGCTTTTTTGATTAGCAGAATTGTCATATTTACACCGGACACGAAAAGGAGTAATAAGCAGACGCATTCACAAGCTCGAGCCGATAAAAATCACAATAAAAGGACAATCAATAACATGGCCCCCAAAGCAACCCCTTACATCCACCACTCCGGAGAGATAATTATCCCTTTCAATTCTGACCCGAAATATCACTTCTGGAACGGTGGTCAGCATTTAACGGACACTCTTTTGGAATTGAACGCGACAGAGGAAATATGGAATAAGCATACATTGAAGCCGTTTCCTTTGGGGGGGACATGAATATCGCAAATCAAGTTGCTATAGTAACAGGTGGCGGCAGTGGGCTTGGTCGTTCCATGGCCCTTGGGCTTGCCCGTGAAGGTGTGAAAATCCTCATTGGGGAGGTTAGAAGACCTGAGGGGGAGAGGGTGGTAGAGGAAATCTTCGCCCATGGGGGAAAAGCGGAATTATACGTCGGCCACATCAGCCAGGAAAATGTGGTGCAGCAGACTATCAATTTTTGTATTGAGAGATTTAAAAAGATAGACATTCTAATCAACAATGCCGGATTGAGAATGGAAAACGATGTAGACGGTGGTTACGAAACTTGGCGCCGTTTTCAGAAGCGATTAACCCATGAACTTCCGGTGGAGGAGTGGGACCTTGTAGTGAACGTCAATTTACGGGGCACCTTTCTCTGCACGCACTATGCCCTCCCGTTCATGATACGACAGCGGAAGGGCATAATCATCAGCATATCTTCTACCGCAGGTAGTCGTGGTGTCCCAGGTAAATCTGCCTATTGTGCCTCTAAACATGCCATTGAAGGGCTGATGAAAACCGTGGCGGAAGAAGTTAGGGAATACGGCATCAGTGCCAACTCAATTCATCCTGGTGGTGGTCTTAGCTCCATGCCTGATGGTAATCCTGATATGATTGTCCCACTCGTTATCTTTCTTGCGAGGCAGGATCAAGCTGCCATAACGGGGCAAACCATTAGTGCCCTCGAATGGAACAAGGAAAACTTGGCTGCTCCCTCCCGAACAGGAACACCATAACAACGCAATTAGGAGAATTATAATGATAGTTAAATTCAAGAGTTTGATTCTCTCGGCAGTTCTTGCCGTCTTTATCAGTATACCTGCCTTTGCGGATTTTACGATTGATAAGTCGCATACATCTGTCAATTTCCTGACAAAGCACTTTATGACCCGTGTTCGCGGCCACTTTGACGTCTACACCGCCGAGTTCAAGTTCGACGAGAATAGCCCGGAAAAGAGCATGGCTAAATTTGTTGCTAAAGCTGCAAGCGTAAACAGTGAAAATCCTGATCGTGACAAGATGCTCCGTTCTGATAACTTCTTTGACGTCGATAAATTCCCGGAGATCTCGTTTCAGTCAACGAGAGTTATTCCCCTAGGAGACAAAAAGTACAGACTTGAAGGCGAGCTTACGATCAAAGGAATAAGAAAACCCGTTTTGCTGGAGGTAGAATACCTAGGCTCGATCATCGACCAATCCAAGGTTACGCACATGGGATTTGAGATCCATGGCAAGGTTAATCGCAAGGACTTCGGACTAGTTTGGAACAAGATCCTCGATAACGGCGGTGTCATGATTCCCGATGAAGTCGAGATTGATATTCAGGCTGAAGCGACGCAGAAATAACTTTCATGCTATTGAGGAGGTGTGACGATGGGCCATAAGTTGCTTTTGGGGGTAATGATAACTGCTCTACTGTTCGGCTGCAGCAAGGCTGAGGAACCGAGCACCAAGTATGAGGGACGTAGCAAATCGAAGCAGCTGCAGGCCGCTGATGCAGTTGGTTACGATGATTCGGCAATACGTAAGAGTGTGGACAACACGCTGAACAAAACCGACCAGCATAACGAGGCAACAGACAAGGCGCTGAATGGTGAGGACGAGAAGAAATAACGTCTAAATGGCAGTTTGAAAAGGTTGTTTTATTTCGACCTTGACGGTCATTCCCAATATACTCACCGCCAGCTCGAGTCGATAAAAAAGAGGCAACAAGAATGGAATCAAAGATAACCTATTTCGAGACCGCCGGGAAAAATAATACCGATGAGGTAATGGCAATTGCCAAGGCACGCGCTAAAGAGCTCAATATCAAGTCAGCCGTTGTTGCTTCCTACCGAGGCTATACGGCGGAAAAAGCAGTGCGGGCGCTGGATGGATTGAACATTGTTATCGTTGGTGGTTTCTCACATCCGACCATGGTGAACCTTCAGGAAAGTTTTGACGAGGGTGACGAAAGTTTGGTCCGGAGCAAAGCTTCCGTTCTCATCGCCACACATCTCTTTTCAGGAATGAGTCGTGCATTGCGTAAGAAGTATAGCTCGTCAAGCCCTGAAGAAATTGTCGCTCAGGCACTACGGATGATTGGCGTTGGTGTCAAAGTCGCCATTGAGAGTGTAATTATGGCAGCTGACGCCGGTCTGGTTCGGACTGATGAAGATGTTCTTGCACTTGGCGGTACTAGAAAAGGTGCTGATGCAGCTATCGTTGTTCGACCTGTAAACTCCCAGGACCTTTTCGATTTGAAGGTAAAGGAAATACTGTGCAAACCGAGCAACTGGTAATTCTATTCAGTGAGACCTTATATGCCTAAAACAGATAATAAGTGCTATCAGATTATATTGTTCATAGCCGCGCTGTTTCTTATATGGACTTCAAATAGCCAAGCAGCAAGCCTCTATGAGCGGTCCCTGGAAAAGCTACAGGCTGGATTAGAGCATGTTTCACCATCCGATTTTACGTTCGTCGTACTCGGTGATAGCAGGGGTAACGACACCATATTTAAAAAGGCACTAGCCCTGGCTAAATCCTATCAACCGCTTTTCATCCTTCACGGTGGCGATTATTCCGACACTGGGAGCGATAAGGAAACTGACCATTTCCTATCCCTGGTAAATAATGACATTCCCGATGTGCCTCTCTTTGTGGTAATTGGCAACCATGAAAATCGGAAAGTGTTCGAGAAGAAGGTAGGTCCGTCCAATTTTTCACTCGACAGCGACAAACTGAAGCTACGAGTGGTCGCCGTTGACAACGCCAATTATGTACTGAAAACTTCTGAACTTAGCTATCTGCGTAACCAACTTGCGACGAAAAGGGAAAATACTTTTGTTGCCATGCACATTCCGCCTAAAACACAACGCTGGGGCTTGCATACTTTTAGTAACGGGGCAACAGAGCTTGAAAATGTTCTTGCTGAAGGTGGAGTAAAGGTAGCTTTTTATTTTCATATCCATCAATACGACCGGGACGTAGTAAAGGGTGTCCCTTCCATCATAGCAGCTGGAGCTGGGGCACCACTGTACTCGATTGGTTTTTCTGGGGAACCGGTCTACCATATTGTGGTGGTGAGGGTAAAAAACAACACAGTGACTACAGAGATGGTCAAGGTGCAGGAATAGTCAGTTTCACGAGAGGATAAAATATGTTGCATAGAAAAATGCCAAAGAATGGAGATGAGCTCTCAATACTCGGTTTTGGGTGTATGCGTCTTCCCGTAAAAGAGAATGGCGTCATCGATGAAGAAAGAGCAAGAAATCAGGTCCGCCATGCAATCGACCATGGAGTGAACTACCTTGATACAGCATGGCCCTATCATATGGGAGAAAGTGAACAATTCTTGGGGCGGGCTCTTGCAGACGGATACCGAGAAAAGGTAAAGGTTGCTACAAAATTACCCACCTGGCTTATCGAGAGTCGAGAGGATATGGAGAGGTATTTCAATGCTCAACTTGAAAAACTTAATACAGACCACATAGACTATTACCTTATGCATGGCCTGGTAGGATACTTATGGGACAAAGTCGAAAAGCTTGGAGCGCCAGCATTCCTTGATAGAGCAAAAGCGGATGGTCGGATACTCAACGCCGGCTTCTCCTTCCACGGCACCAGAGAAGACTTCAAGAGAATAGTGGACGGGTACAACTGGGATTTCTGCCAGATACAGTATAATTTCCTGGACGAAAAGAACCAGGCGGGAACAGAGGGGCTTGAGTATGCAGCTTCCCGAGGTCTGGGCGTCATTGTCATGGAACCTTTGCGCGGAGGTAATCTTGCGAGGATGATCCCGCCTGCTATAGCGAGCATTTGGGACCAGGCAAAGAAGAAGCGCACACCTTCAGAATGGGCTCTTCGTTGGATATGGAACCACCCGGAGGTAACGGTTGTTCTCTCAGGAATGAATGAAGAATCCCATATAGAAGAAAACCTCGGGATCGCAGTCAACGCATACCCAACATCTCTGACTGAAGCGGAGCTGCAATTAGTAAAGAGAGTTGCCCAGCAGTATCGAGAACTCATGAAAACAGACTGCACCGGCTGCGGCTATTGCTTGCCCTGCCCAGCGGGGGTGGAGATTCCCATCTGTTTCGAGGCCTATAACAATCTTCTTGTATTTAGTAATGTGAGTGAGAAACAGCTAAGATATGCAGCACGCCTGAGTGGTGTTATCTCCGGCGGACAATCCGGACTCGCTTCCCAGTGTGTTCAGTGTGGCGAATGTATGGAGAAATGTCCCCAGCACTTGGAGATACCGGATCTGCTTAAAGCTGTGGTGGAGGAGTTCGAAGGACCTGGATTTGAGCAAAGGATAGTCAAGGCAAAGCAAATCTTTCAAGATAAATTAATTTGAGGGCGAACTGCGAAAGAAATTTCGGTACTTCCAGCTAAACTTTTATCTCTCCGCAGGATTTGTTTTGGCGGCTATATCTCAAGGGCAAGCTTTAGTTATCCCTATAACAGACATATCAAACCAGTTTTAGAGAAAAATGAATCACACTGCAATCATCGAGAAGATTAAGAAACTATTGGCCCTGGCTAATTCCAGCAACGAGTTTGAAGCCGCACTCGCAGCATCCCACGCTCAGCGGTTGCTGTCAACGCATAATCTGGGTATGGCCGACATCGAGGCTTCCCACAAACCGGACAAAGCCGACAAGATCGAGATGGGAGCAGCTAAAACACTGTCCAAATGGGTCAGAAATCTCAGTGCAGGAGTCTGCGATGCCTTCGATTGTCAGGCGATCCATAACACCACGAAAGGCGTACTGACTTTTATCGGCGTTGGGTCAGACGCACAGGTTGCCGCCTATACCTTTACCTATCTTGACAGGACCGTCCGAAAGCTCTGCAGCGCATACATGAAGCGCTATGGCAGCGATGCGACAACCGGAAGAAACCGCGAACTGAGGCGGCAGTCCTACTACCTGGGGGCAGTATCTACCATTACAGCACGCTTAGGAGAGCAGAAGGTTTGCACACCTGTTACACCTGGCGCATTGGTTCCGCTCAAAGAAGCGTTAATCAAGCAGACCATAGATGAGATGGGAAAAATGAGGACAATGCACAACCGCAGGAGTTACATCCATTCCGATGCTTATTCCAAGGGCCAGAACGATGGCAGACAGGTGGGTATTCATAGAGGTGTGGAGCAGGCAGGATCGGCGCGTAAGGGACTGCTGCACGATCATTCCCCCACCGACCAATAACCGGATTGATTTTGAAAGGGGTGCTCGTATTTGTGCTCATATGAGGCAGTGGCATTGCCGCCGTTTACCCGGAGCGGGAATAGATTTTGCCGGTATCCTTTGGAGTACATGGAATACTTATGATAAATTTCTCTCTCTTCAAATATTGCCCGTCTTGTTCATCCGATGACATATTTTCTCCTAATGAAAACAGCATGAAATGCAAAATATGTGGATATACGTTTTACCAAAACGCTGCTGCCGCTACCGCCGCAATTCTATTGTTCAAAGGTAAAATAATATTTACTCGCAGAGGTAAAGAACCAGGAAAGGGAATGCTCGATTTACCGGGAGGCTTTTTAAACTATAATGAATCCGCTGAACAGGGTATCATCCGTGAGATTTATGAGGAGATTGGCGCTGAGGTGAAGAACCTGAAATACTTTGCTTCTCAGCCGAATACATATTTATATAAGGATGTTACGTACCACACTTGCGATATCTGCTTTACCGGCAAAGTAGCAAATCTGGATTCCTTCGAACCCAGTGATGAAATTCCGGCCCTGGCATTACTATCTCCTTCAGAAATAGAGATTGATAAAATCGCCTTTCCTTCATTACAGAAGATGGTTACAAGCTACCTGGCTTGTTTAGCTTGATGCGTTATAATGCATTCACTTTATTAAATGCTATCTATGCCAATTCAAATATCTTTGGTAGGTAATCCGATGAGGCGAATACCTGAGAAAGTCAAAATACCTATTGTCATTATGATAATAGTGTTTTATTTGCTCTCCGTCAGCACAATGTATGGCTCCGACTACAAGCCAAAACAAGTAGCACCCTTGAAAATATTATTCGTGGGCAACAGTTTTACTTCTTTTAATGGCGGCATCAATAAACAGATTGAGGGTATGGTGCCATTGACAGAAACGTTTCTGATCGCTCCTGGCGGATTTAATCTTAAGAATCATTGGAATGGAGAGGCAAGGAAAAAGATCCAGGAAGGCAAATGGAATTATGTAGTCCTCCAGGAACAAAGTCAATTGCCGGTCGTAAATCAGGGTATGTTCTTCCAATATGCGAAATTGTTGGATCAGGAAATTAGGAAAGCAGGTGCAAAAACAGTCTTCTTGATGACGTGGGAGCGTCCAGATAGTGTATCATACCGTGTAACAACAGAAAATCTCGTAAAATCCTATCGCGAAATCGGTAGGCAGACCGGTGCAATGGTGGCCCCTGCTGGCTCAGTCTTTGCTATGTCGATAAAAAGAAGACCCAATCTTTCTTTGTATGGCAATGACGGTCACCCGACCATTCAAGGGACTTACCTTGCTGCTTGTGTGCTTTATGGCACCATTATGATGCGTAGCCCAGTGGGAAACCAATTTGCAGGAAATATTAACGAGGATATTCTTAAGTACCTGCAGCAAATTGCTTCTGAGTCTGGAGGAATCTAATCATGAACCCCGTACTAACGATAGTATCGATCCTGCTTCTGGGTGTATCAGCGGCACATCTGCTGAGGCTGATTTTTCAGATTGATATTATAATCGGCGGCTTTATCGTGCCCATGTGGGTAAGCATCGTTGGCTTCATTATCCCACTGGCACTGGCGTTACTGCTGTGGCGAGAAAACAGAAAAGAATTTGTCAAAACCCATCTCTCGCCGCTGGAAATAGCAGGGGGAAAGACAACCAACAAAACGAGCAAAAAGGTAAAGCCGACAATGACCATTTTGAAATAATGATTTTCCACTTCAATGCTTATATAGGAAATGCGGCTTGAGCTGGTGGGATAAATAAAAAAGGAGCGGAATAAATGTTAAATCGTTGCCTAGTGACCATTAAGGCAAAAAAACCGTTTAGGGAATGGCTGCTTTCACTTCCCGATCCCTGTGACGAAACAATAGCGGAAATCAATGAAGATTCTTCAGTCTATTTGATTCCTGAGTATAACGATGACGAGGCGCGGGATGAAATACTCAAGGGATCGTTTGATATGATCTTTGAAGATCAGCTCGCTGACTGGTGGACTCGAGAAGATGATTGGCCGCAAAACCGTAACCTTAAAATGTTTAAAAAGTGCTTTAGCGTTGAGTTCCATTCTACCGTTGAAGACTGTTACCACCGTCTTAATTCTGAGCCAGTGACACCGAGATAGAAGTCGGCCATTACCCACCGGTCCAATAGAGCCAGTCATTTGATTCCCATTCTGGGATACCCAGTCCATCTCATTTTTTATTATTGCCTTTAGATCTTCTTATTACGGGTTTAATCCGTGACCATCAACGAGTGTTATTATGGTGGTTATGGAAAAGATACCCTGTTGTAACTGTGGGAGATATTTCCCTCCCAGTCCGCGTCAGAAAAATCATATCTACTGTAGGGAGAAGGCATGCCAGCAGGGCAGGAAGGCGGCTTGGCAGCGGGAAAAGATGGCGAGCGATCCTGTTTACCGGGCCAACCAAAGGCAGAGCCAGGCAGATTGGCAAGGCAGGAACTCCGATTACTGGAAGCATTATCGGGCGACGCGTTCTGAGCAGGCGGATCGCAATCGGGCTTTGCAGAAGGTCCGGAACAAACGTCGTCATTCGCGAGATGTTGTCAAGATGGACCCGACGGTGATTGCAAAGATGGACGCGTCAAGATCGGGCAAATCATCAGTAGGATCATGGCTTCCGGGTTCTTTCTGGTTGGTTCCAATGATTGTAAAGATGGACGCGTTAAAAGTAGTTTTGCACCGGATTCCAAGCACATAACACTGATTGCAAAGAAGGACGTGATCGACCGGAGATTCTTTTACTGGTAGTCAAGCCGAAAATCCTGAGTTCGTTTTAGAAAGGAGACGGCCATGATCAAAAAAAGAATCCTCAACCCTGGAAGAGTAAGACAGATTGCCGGCGGGTTTAGTTATATCCCCCACCGTTTTCTCACGGATGGTTTTTTAGCCACCCTTGAGCAGAAGGAGATACTGCTGTATCTGTTTTTGATTCTGGTGTCCGACCGCTACGGTCTTTCTTACTACAGCTATGACATGATCTGTTCTTTGATGCAGTTGACGCTGGGTGAGTATATCGAGGCCAGGGATGGACTATTGAAGAAGGACCTGATCAGCTTCGATGGAAAGATTTTCCAGGTTCTCGATCTTCCTGCTCACCCGAGTTGTGCTCAATCGTCGTCCCATGAAGACCCGGCCATGGTAGCCCAAATAATCCGGCAGTCCCTGCAGGAGGCGCGGCTATGATTGACAGAAAGACCGTCTTCGATATCCACCTGCTTAAAAATGCAGGTTATTCGGCACGGCAGATTGCCAGGGAGATGCATCTCGGCAGGGACACCGTGAGAAAATATCTGGAGAACCCGGAGATCACCATTGCTCAGATAAGACCTAAGCCATCGAAGCTGGATGGGTATTACGATCTGATCGACTCGTTACTGGCAGAATACCCCCTCATTCAAGGCCCTGTGGTGCTTCAAAGGATAAAAGACAAGGGGTTTGATGGCCGGATCACGATCGTCCGGGATTATCTTAAGAAGCAACGGGAAAAGGCCATAAAAAACAGACAGGCCTTTATCCGCTTCGAGTCGGCTCCGGGACAACAGATGCAAATTGACTGGGGACACTTCGATACGCTCATGTATGGTGCGACCAAACGAAAGCTATATGCCCTGGCAGTAGTAGAGTCTTACAGTCGAATGCTTTATGTCCAGTTTACCCACAGCCAGAGACAAGAGGTACTCCATCAGGGCCTACTGAACGCATTCCGTTTTTTCGGCACATCACCTAATGAGATCGTCGTCGATAATATGTTGACCGCTGTCACGGAACGCTGTGGGCGTGTGATCCGTTTTAACGATGCATTCCTGGACTTTCTCAGGCCCTTCAAGATCACCCCGGTGGCCTGTACTATCCGGTCACCCCAGGAGAAAGGAAAAATCGAGAGAAGCATCAGATATATACGCCAGAACTTCTGGCCAGCGAGAACCTTTACCGATTTGGTGGACGTGCAAAATCAAGTCAATCAGTGGCGCGATACCATTGCCAATGTTCGCATCCACCAGACCACCGGCCAAAAACCGCAAGATCTGTTTGCCAGGGTTATCTCCAGACCATTACCAGAAGGGTTGCCAGATTGCCGGGAAATGGAAACGGTCATGGTGCACAAGGATTTTGCCGTGATCTTTGATGGCAACCAATATACGGCGCCGCCCTGGACAGTGGGAAAGCATCTGATCCTGAAAGCGGATTTTAGCACCATTACCCTCTATCATTTACACAAACAGGTAACAGTACACTTCCGTTCATGGGAACGTAAACAACGCATTGAACTCCCCTCCCATCGGGAACAGGTCAAAAAACTCCAGCACAAATTATGGCGACAGCGGGACATCGCCCTCCTGTCATCCCTGTGTATGGAGGCTGTCGATTATCTGTCCGCAATCGCCGAGGCGAGACTGCCGATCGCAAAAACCGCAGCCAGGCTCCTAACCCTCAAAGACGAATACGGGGAGCCGGCCCTCATCTGTGCCATTCGAAAAGCAATTACCCACAAGGCCTATGGAGCTGAATACATCCGGAATATCCTCCACCAGGAGAGCACCCCAAAAAAACAGCATCCTCCAGTCAAGCTTAATAACGACACTCTCAACAACATCCGGTTAGCCGAACCATCGCTGGCCGAATATGATGCTTTTATCCTCAAAAGGAGACGAGACCATGAATGAACAAAACATCGAATCCGTCATAGAAAAACTTAAGGTGTTGGGAATGAAGGTTGCCGCCGAGCACCTTGTCAGAATCCTACAGCGGGCGGACACACAAAACCTGTCGCCCTTGATGATTATCGAAGCCCTGGTAGACATCGAAGAGGAAATGCGACAAAAAACCCGTATCCTCCGGCGCTTCAAACAGTCGAGGCTCCTTGAAAAACCAACCATCGACCAGTTTGACTTTCACTTCCACATCTCCCGGCAAAAGCAGAAAACCAAGATCCTCAACCTGATGGATATGACCTTTATATCTCCCAAAAAAGATGTCCTGTTCATCGGAAATACCGGTGTGGGGAAAAGCTTCCTGGCCAAGTCCATCGCCTTTACAGCCACACAGCGTGGCGTCAAAACCCTCTTCACCACCGCCATGGATATGATAAATCTCCTCACCGCCGCCGATGCCGATCGCTCTCTATTTAAAAAACTCCGTGATTATCAGACCCCTGATCTTCTGGTAATCGATGAAGTAGGCTATCTACCCCTCGGTACCCAAGGCTCCAACCTCTTCTTTCAGGTGATCAGTGCCCGGCATCAAAAGAAATCGACCGTCATCACCAGCAATCTGATCTTTGCAGAGTGGGGAAATATCTTCGACAACACCACCGTCGCTACCGCTATCGCCGATCGACTCGTTCATAACTCCGAAGTGATCGTCATGGAAGGACCAAGCTATCGAACGAAAAACAAAAGCTGAGCAGAATTATACCACACATTGCGAATAGTTGCGGATAGAACACGCCATACTCTATCTGGCCAACTAAAGGAATAATGCTACAAGGATTAAAGCTTGGAAGGGAACAACTACACCGACTCAATGACCTGGCCTCAGTTTAGCCGGTGAGGTTGGCCCAGTTCCTGACCGGTGATGACAAATGTCTACAAATGCAATCTCTGTCTGGTTGATAAAATCAAGACGACCTTGCATCGAAGCACACGTTAGTGGTAAGCACGGACAGAAATGATTGCCTGACCTAAGCTACCATTCTTTTTTCCACCCACAAGAGCACATGAACGAACTGAAAAAACAGAGGAATCCTATATGAATATTTTGAGAATCTTTGGCCTCATCTCGAACCATACTGCAGAAGGTAAGGAAACAAGGCCCTTTAGTTCCCTCAGACATCGGGATTTTCGTCTTCTCTGGATCGGTACCATACTCTCTCATATCGGCGACGAAATGCAGATTGTATCGGTAACTTGGCTGGTAATGTTGATCACGAACTCACCTTTTCTGATGGGCGTTGCGAATATTGTTCAAGGCTTGCCCCGTCTTTTCTTTGGCATCCTCGGAGGGCTCATTGCTGATCGATATAACCGACGTACACTGCTCATCATCTACACTACATGTCAGATGATATTGGCTTTTCTTTTTGCCTTTTTCGTCCTGAGCGGAAAAATCCAGTTCTGGCAAATCCTGGTTATTCTACCACTGTTTGGTTTTCTTAACTCAGTATATTCCGTATGCCGTCAGGTCTACGTATATGATATCGTCGGGAAAGATGATCTGATGAATGCCCTCGCTGTTCAATCAACAGGAATGAACCTTGCCAATATTGCCGGGCCCTCGATTGCCGGTATTTTAATAGGCGTCTGGGGGGTCGGCTGGTGTATATTGATAAACGCTATCAGCTTCATACCTATCATCCTCTCTATTTTTTTGATGAAGCCTCTCCCTGATGAGCCAAAGAAAGAGGCCTTCAAAAAAAGCATATTGAAGGATTTGGGTAATACTTTTATTTATTTCAAACAGGACACGACGATTCTCCTGCTCTTTTTGATCTCCTTTTCGTTTGTGACGTTTGGATTGCAAGCTCAGATCATTATGCCCCTTTTTGCGAAGAATATTCTTCATACTGGAGCCCAAGGTTACGGTTTGCTTATCTCTGCGATGGGAGCGGGTGCATTGTTCAGCGGTGTAACGATGGCAAGCATTGGAGAAATTAAAAGGAAAGGCCATTATCTCCTTTTGACTTCTCTTGCTTATGGCATTTTGCTTATTCTCTTTTCTCTCTCCCACTGGTTTTTCCTCTCCCTTTTCATCATCTTTTGCGTGGGAGCTATGGACATGCTTGCCAAAACGTTCAACCAGACATTGATACAGTTTCTTGTTCCCGACGAGTTGCGTGGCAGAATCATGGGAGTCTACACCTTGGGTAGAGGTTTCAAACCACTGGGAGGTTTTTTAGTGGGTGCAGGAGCGAGCCTGTTCGGTGCTCCATTAGCCTTGTCCCTAGGAGCCAGTCTTTGTATGTTTATTGCTCTGGGCTTGATGTTTAAGGATACACGGATAAGGAATCTCTGAGAGAGCCATCAGAGAAGGGATGGCGTCGTTGCAGTAATTTCGAGAAACATACCAATCGATGCGTTGAGAAAACAAGGATCAACCGAGTAGTATCGAACGATACTGGTTTGCATGACTTAGACTTCGCTATTCGGAGGCAATGGCTGTTGAGCTGTGTCGAGGATCTATTGAAATCATGACAAAAAATAGCTCGTATTTTAAGAGCCTTGGCACCTTTGATTCACTGAAACTGAAAGACTTTCGCCTGCTGTGGCTTGGCCAACTGACCACCTCTATGGGGCAGTGGATGGACGATACCTCTCGTGCATGGCTAATATATAGCATTACTCACTCACCGTTTCAATTGGGCTTGGTAACTGCATTACGCGGCATACCTATCCTTGTTTTCGGTGTTATAGCAGGTGTGGTTGCCGACCGCCATGGCCGTAAAGCTCAGCTCATCATTGCACAGGATGTCAACGCCATTCTTAACGTGATACTTGCCACTTTGATATTCATGGGGCGAATTCAGGTATGGCATGTCTACATCACCGCTTTGCTTGCAGGAACAGTACAAGCCTTTCAGCAACCAGCACGACAAGTCCTCATCAACGATCTGGTCGGCGAAAAGCATCTCATGAATGGCATTGCCCTCAACTCAGCCGCAATGAACGTGAGTCGCAGTGTGGGGCCGGCAGTGTGCGGCGTTCTTATCCACTTTTTTGGTGTAGCTGTATCCTACTATATCCAGGCAGCACTCTATGCACTGGCGACTCTTTGGACAATCCAAATAAAAATACCAGAAGATACGTATCAGAGCCGTAATAGACGCGATTTATCAGATCAATCTTTTTTTGAAAGTACATGGGAGGGATTGATATACATAGTTTCGCACCGGCTTATTCTAGCTCTCATGCTGCTTGGCCTTGCTCCGACATTAGTCAGTATGCCTTATATTGGCCTTATGCCCCTTTTTGCTGTGGATATTTTACATGGAGGTTCTGCAACCCAGGGCTTATTGCTGTCAATGATCGGGGTCGGTGCAATTGTGGGAGCATTGATCGTAGCTTCTTTGGGGAGACAACAGGGCAATGGTAAGCTTTTGATTAGTTGCGCAGCAGGGTTCGGTTTATCTCTAATATTCTTTGCTCACTCCCCCGTGGTATGGACGGCAATTGTCTTCACCTTTTTATCTGGCATTTTTAATAGTAGTTATGCATCTCAAGACCAGACAATTATACAGATACTTGCCCCCGAAAAGCTACGAGGCAGAATTATGGGCATCTACCTTCTCAATAGAGGTTTGATGCCCCTGGGCAGTCTCCTCGCCGGGACACTTGCCTCTTTATTTGGTGGGCCGTGGGCCGTGACAATCATGGGTGCATTCTGTTTTCTACTGGCTATTAGTATTGCGTTCTTTGTACCTGATATGTGGAAGTCGAATCTGGCTACTACCGACAATGATATGTACTGAATATTTGGCTACCACTGTAGCTGCCATTGATCGAGCCTGCCACCAGTAACGCCCCCAATAGCTACTGCTTCAACTTACCATCCATTTCCCCTATAGTAGATGGGCCACCGGGAATTGAGTCGTTAAAAGTAACGATACAGATTGCAAAACCTACTCTCCAATGATCTTCACCAACACCCTTTTCTTCCTTCCGCCATCAAACTCGCCATAGAAAATCTGTTCCCAGGGGCCGAAATCCAGCTGGCCGCCAGTGATAGCAACAACCACTTCCCGGCCCATTACCTGCCTTTTCAAATGAGCGTCACCATTGTCCTCACCAGTCCGGTTGTGCCGATATTTTGAAACAGGTTCATGTGGAGCGAGCTTTTCAAGCCATGCCTCATAGTCCTGGTGCAGTCCTGATTCGTTGTCGTTGATGAAGACTGATGCAGTGATGTGCATAGCGTTAACAAGAATCAAACCTTCCGACACACCGCTTTCCTTCAGGAACTGCTCTACCTGGCCAGTAATATTAACAAATCCTCTCCTTGTAGGGAGATTGAACCATAATTCTTTCCGGTAGGATTTCATAAATTATCTACCTCCACTTCTTTGCCGCTTTTGTTGCCAGTCCCGTCATAATGTCCAGCTTTTTAATCAGTAGTCCCCAAAAGCTCTTGCCGCATCTCAGCATTCATTACCCCCCAGAGGAAAATTACCGGCAAGATTCAATCGTGATAACTTTTTCAAATATTCGGAAGGTCTATATCTTGTCCCTCACAGCAAAAGCGACTATTTCAATTTATGGCATATCAGGCACTGTTCTTTCGGTGGGTGCTTTACTGGTAAGGGCTGCTTCTGATTATTATGACAGGTGGTGCACTTCGTTTCTACCGCTATTCTGTCCTGACCATCCTTGATGGCAGCATAGAAAGCCAGATGCTTCTCGTCGGCAGGAACTGCTGTCGCTTCGTTACGGGTGCCAGCAAAAATTAGCAGGACAAGCAGGATAACGACACCTGCAATAGTAAACAAATCCCTTTTGTTGAGTTTTAGCATGTTACAGAATTATTTCCTGAGAGCGACCAACTCCTTCAGCTCTTTCCCCACCTTAAATTGATAATGCTTATTGAAAGACATCGCTTTTCGATGGCGGAACTATAGGGGGGCTGTTTTTGCATGTCAAGGGATATCTCTAAGTACTGCAGTAGAGTAGAGAGCTGGCGTAGTGGCTGATTGCTCTATTTCCAGCTCCCCCTCGTCAAACCGGACATTCAGTTTTCCCGAATACGGCTTTCCGATTACCTTCCTCCGGATGCTTTCGCATTCTGTACCCAAGGAACCGTGGTTGGAACTTCATATAGGCCTAAAGAATCATAAAAATACCTGTCCGGATAAGCCTTATACCCAAAACTGCGGTAGTGGTGTTTCCGGCGCAAATATATTCTCATCCTGTAGACCAAGTATCTTTTAAAAACTGATAGGGTTTGCGTGCAATTGCCAAAGCGAAAGTAACCTACCCATCCCCTGGCGACTTCATTGACTCTTCGGATCACTTCCGTCGGTATTGCACTGTACCTCTCGGTCGTCAATTGCTTGATTTCCGATCGTATATGTTTCAGCGCCTTCTTGGACGGTTCTGTGTGGGGATACATTTTCCCGCTTCTCTTGCCTCGTTTCATGCCCATGCTGAAACCAAGGAAGTTAAAGCTCTCCTGGCGAGCATCCACAACACGAGTTTTTTCGTCATTTAACGTGAGGCCGAGGTCTTCAAGAACCAGTTTTACCCCATTCAGTATCCGGTTGGCGTTGCCTCTGCATAAAATAACACAGTCATCGGCATAGTTCACCAACCTTGCCCCCAGTCTTTCCTGTACTTTCTTGACCACCCATAGCGTGTCAAGTACGTTCAGATATATATTGGCGAGCAGCGGAGAGATTACTCCGCCCTGCGGCGTTCCCTTCTCATTCCCTTCGTACTCCTTCTTCCCATCCTCACGTTCCTCCACAATCGCCGCCTTAAGCCACATCTTGATAAGTTTCAGTATCTGCTTATCCACGATGCGCTTAGCCACCAACTGTATCAGTTTGCCGCCTGCTGCCTTAGGGATGTAAACCCTACGCACAGCCTGTGGCTTGTAGTCTTTCCGCTTTAGTGCCCCGGTGATCTCTTCAAGATACTTCTCTGCTCCTCCTTCTCTCTCCTCGATGCTCCTGAAGGTTTCACCGTCTATTCCCGATGCTCCCTTGTTCGCTTTGACAAGTCTGTAGGCGTGGTTCAGGATGTCCGACCTGTATACCTTGTCGTAGAGAAGATAGAAGCGGTACCCCTTCTCCTGCTTTGCTTTCCGGTATAGTTTCCTCTGAAGTTCCCGGATGTTATCTGGAGTTTTCAGCACTTTCGTGCAATCCCCTTTCCTTTACTTCTTCTGAAACGCGATAAAAGTATTGCCCCTTCCCTCTCCCAAGGTTATGCTGTCCTTCGGATGCAAGCGGTACTATGGGCAACTCCGACTCCCTTGCCGACCTGGTAAAATTTCGTTTCCTTATATCTACCAGTTGCCCCCCTGCAGGCATCGACAAGGGTCTCCCGCGTAATTATCGTATGGCTGCCCCTGCGTGTCACTCCTGTTACCCCGGAAGCTCATCTATCGGTTTTGGTAGTTTTGGTTAGGATAGATGCTGCGGTCTTCCCCCCTGTATTACGGGGTCAACAACTCCATTGCTAATTTCGAGGCTACATCTGGGTTCGCTCGCGCTGCAACCCGCAGGTTTGCTCGACTCCCTTAAGGAGCCTTTGTCAGGGAACTTAATGTTTCAGGTTACCCTTTACACCTCCCTCAAGCTACGTGGGTGAGCTACCGAACTCCCACGGTCGGACTTTAACAGACAAGTCATACGTTTTACGCGGCATACAATACAAGTAGCCATTTTTAAAATTTAGGTATATTATTGAGTTGTGTTGAAAGA
>Ga0194060_10001261_pt1 | contig 18131 bp, 15 predicted proteins | sample SepL225m_MetaG_FD_163427 | JGI IMG/M metagenome (GOLD analysis project Ga0194060, IMG submission 163427) | Anoxic zone freshwater microbial communities from boreal shield lake in IISD Experimental Lakes Area, Ontario, Canada - Sep2016-L222-5m | ecosystem: Environmental > Aquatic > Freshwater >...
TTTGCACTCAGCTACTGCCTACTTGGCTTGACACAGAACCATGCGATTGCGGTAGGTGCGCTCATTCTTTACGGGCTATTCCCAGCGCTCACTGATGGAGTTGGTAAAGCGTGGATTGCAGGACTGAGTCAAGATGACCATCGCGGTAGGGCACAAGGTGTGTATCAAGCATCAATGAACTTTGCAGTACTTGGCGCAGGTATTTGGGGTGGCGCGCTCTGGAGCCAAGGTTCGCGCGAGTGGCCATTAGTCATTGCAGGAGTTGGAGCAGTGCTAGGAGCTCTCGCTATCCTCATCGAGAACGTCAGAAACAGCCGCTAAACGCCGCTCAATTTCATCTGCTTCAGCAATCCGTCCTTGTGCACGCATCACCGTTGCAATGCGCTTTTCTACCTCAACAATAAGTTCGAAATCTTTAGGTTCATCTTCTGTGGCGTTCTGTAAGACTTCTTCGAGGGTAGCGATTCCTGCTTCTGCCTTGCCGAGAAGTACTTGTGCTTTACCGTATTCCAGTAAAGCGTAAATTTCACGTCGCTCATCATGAGCAGTCTGGAAAACATCTAGCGCCTTGCGGGCAGATTCCAGGGCTAGTTCACCTTCCTCTAGCGCATTAAGGCATGATGCGATTTTCTGATCAGAGCGTCCTACATTGATTACATCGTGGTTTTTCTTAAAGAGCGAGCGCGCTTCGCGAAAGGTTTCCATTGCTTCAGAATAATTCTTTATCTGGCGATATGCGCAACCGATCAAATATAGATCGTTAGCTGCGCCAATTTCATTTCCGTCGACAAGATGCTCTTGTGCGCATTCGCGCATCGTTTCAATTACTTTCTCATAATTTTTAGAGGTGTACCACCATTCACCCAATGTGCAGGCAAGCTCGAGCGCAATCGGAGATTTGTTAGTCCGTAATATTTCTACAGCTTTACTCATAGCTGTGGCTGCTTCGTCCATACGTTTTAATTGATTGAGATTAAAACCAATTGCCGAATATGTTTGCGCTAAACCTTCAGTGGGTGCGCTGGTACCAAGTCCCATGTAGATATCGCACGCAGTTTCAGCCAGAGCAAGCGCTTCGTCATATTGTCCACGAGCATAAATGCGAGCGCTGAGTTCGTAGTAGGTGCTCGCACGTTCGACACCATCAACTTCTGGAATACGATCCCAGAGCATCTCCTCGGTAATGAGTTCGTCTTGGCCGTTATCGTCATCGTCGCTCAAGGTGCTCCCCTCTCCGTTACCCCGAAACTCTATACTGACCTAGCGAAGGAGGTGTGGCTCTTGAAAAGTAGGTCATTTAACGACTCCAGTTGGAAGGTGGCTCTTGCCTCCCGCTCATTGCTACTGGTTGGAACGATAGATGTCCTGACTGCAACTTTTCGCCCTCTCAATACTCGGTTGCACTCAATTGCGACTCCATTGGCAGATATTTGGCCAACGATCGCAACGGCGGGGGTAATAATCGATGGGGTCATTCTTATTGCGCTTTCTTTTTCATTGAACCGGAGAAGTCACACTGGTTATCTTATTACTCAGATCGCGCTAACTTTAAATATCCCACTTCACCTAATCACTGGGCATCTACTTTTTTTGCTTTCCGTCATACCTATTACCTTTCTTCTCCATATTCGCCACGAGTTTTACGCCAAAGCACACACAAAGATTCTCACACGGGCTTCCATAGTTTTCAGCCAAATTCTTGCTTTAAGCGTCGGGATCGGTATCTTTCTCATCCTCGCTCCCGAACGGATTTTTGGTGGAGAAGTAACAGCCCAACAGGTGATGAGGACTGTCATTAATGGGTTATTTGGAAATAAAGGACCACTTACTTTTGTAAGTAACCGCCAACAAGATGTATTCAATATCGCAATGATTGGCTTGGGAATTCTAATTATTCTTGCCCCACTTCTCATACTTCTTCAGCCTAATCCGCCTAAACCGCGAATGACAAGTGAAGATGAAATAGAACTTCGTGCGCTAGTTTCAGAATTCGGTGCAAGGGATTCTGTTGGATATTTTGCACTTCGTGAAGACAAAAGTGTTATCTGGTCTAAGAATCGCCGAGTAGCAATCACGTATCGAGTCATCGGTGGTTGCGCACTCGTGAGCGGTGACCCGATTGGGAATCCTGATTCCTGGCCTCAAATAATCCACTTATTTATGGAGTTATGCGCGCAGAATCGTTGGACAGCTGCCTGTATAGGTTGCAGTGAAGAAGCAGGTGAAATCTGGGTTCGCGAAACTAAAATGAGTGCCCTAGAAATTGGTGATGAGGCAGTAGTACATGTAAAAGATTACGACCCTGAATCTTCTAAATTTCGCAATATTCGTCAATCCATGCGTCGTCCACTGAAGCTTGGTTACGCCACCAATGTCGTTCGCAGCAGTGAATTGTCTCCTGAGATGCGAGCGAGGTTGACCTCCAGCGCAAATAGTTGGAGAGGTTCCGATAGCGAGCGAGGTTTCATGATGGGGCTGGGCAGAATCGCTGATGTTGATGAACCAGATTTACTTATCGTCACTGCTTCGAAGGAGCAAGAATTGATGGCGTTCCTCCAATTCATACCATGGGGAACCAGTGCATTTTCTCTCGACTTGATGCGACGTTCTCCGCGCTCAGAATCTGGAATCAATGAACTTCTCATCGACGCCACAATTACTTACCTGCGTGAAATAGGAATGGAGAAAGTTTCACTCAACTTTGCAGCTTTCAGATCTGTCTTTGATAGAGGATCGCAACTAGGCGCAGGTCCAGTAATTCGTTCCTGGCGAAGCGTTTTACTTTTCTTCTCCCGATGGATTCAAATGGAGACTCTCTATCGCTTCAATGCGAAATTCCGTCCAGAATGGGTCCCACGTTTTGCGGTTTATCAAAAAGCATCCGATTTACCCAAAATAGGGATGGCTATTTTGCGAGCAGAAGCCCTTGTCGGTTCGCGTAAGACTGAGGCTAGAAAGCCAACTGCCCTAGGCTAATTTCAAGTGGACAGAGCCAAAGAGCTCCTTTACGCTTTCTACTTGCAAACCATTCGCATCTAGGGAGGGCCATGAATCTTGTTGCTCAGGTGAACCCTCCTCGCACCCCTCTGCGCGATCGACTTAACCCCGATGAATGGCGTCGCCTCTATGCCATGTTTGGCTTTATAGCCCTTCTGCACGTATCTGGCGCCCTTTTAATGTGGGCTGCAACAAGTGGCAATTACAAACTCGCCGACGGCTCTCTCTTTGGTTGGGGTACAGCAGCGTTGGCCTACACACTCGGCATGCGCCATGCATTTGATGCCGACCATATCTCTGCAATTGATAACACGACGCGAAAGTTAATGAGTGAGGGGAAACGTCCCTTAGCTGTTGGTTTTTTCTTCTCACTCGGGCATTCATCAGTCGTTGCGGCACTTGCAATCTTATTGAACTTCGGAATTAAAGCCTTTGGCGTGCAGCTCAACGACAAAAACTCTTCACTGCACCATTACACAGGGTTGATTGGAACAACTGTCAGCGGAACATTCCTGATGTTGATCGCGATACTAAACCTGGTCATTCTTATTTCCATCGTGCGCGTCTTCGTCGCAATGCGCAAAGGAATGTACAGCGAAGAAGAATTAGAGAAGCATTTGAATTCTCGTGGTCTCTTGATGCGCTTCTTTGGCCCTATTGCCCGTCGCATTGATGCAAGTTGGAAAATGTATCCGTTGGGAATTCTCTTTGGATTGGGTTTTGATACTGCCACTGAAATAGGCTTGCTCGTTCTCGCAGGCTCTTCTGTTATTGCCGGTCTACCTTGGTGGGCAATACTTTCCTTGCCTCTGTTCTTCGCTGGTGGAATGAGTTTGCTAGATACAATCGATGGCTCTTTTATGAACTTTGCCTACGGCTGGGCATTCTCTAAACCAGTTCGCAAGGTTTACTACAACATCGTTATTACATCTCTATCCGTCGCCGTAGCGCTTTTTGTTGGGGGCCTCGAACTTCTTCAAGTTTTGGCAAAGCAATTGGAATTAACTGGTGGCTTCTGGAACTACGCAGCGAGTTTTAACTTGAATTCAGCTGGTTACATCATCGTTGCAACCTTTGCTGTTGTATGGATAATCGCGCTACTTCTCTGGCGCTACGGAAAAATTGAAGAGCGTTGGCATGACAAGGCTCATGCAGCACAGCTTTCCCGTGGTGAAAATACAGATCACGCTAAAGCGGGTATTGAATTGGGACCCATCCGCGGAGCATTTAAGCTCGATTAATTTTGATGCGACCCTGACTTATTGCCGCACCTAAAAGAACAATCAACGCCCCTAAAGGTTCGTTCCATGTTACTGATTCGTCTAAGAAAACAATTCCAACAATTACCGCAACTACAGGCGTCACATACGTAACAGAACTTGCTACTGCACTTCCGGCGGCGGCCATGATTTGAAAATTCCAGATGTAGGCATATCCGCTACCAAAGATTCCTAAGGCGAGCATGGCAAGCACTGGTCCCGGACGGTATTCATCTTTGGCGATACCATCGATGAGATAGAACGGTAGCAAAGTTGTTGCAGCCAAAGTTAATTGCGTTGCGGCAAGTGCCGTAGGTTGCAGGTTAAGCGGTAGAACAAATTTTCTTGAATAGGGAAAAGAAATTCCGTAACACCCCACAGCAAAAATCAAAGCGAGTACAGCAAATACTGGGTTGCTTCCGAGCCCATGCCAAACTCCAAGAACTGTGAGAACGCCTGAGAAGCCAATACCAAGGCCAATGAGTTGAAAACTTCTCACTTTCTCTTGCCTGAAAACAATCATGATTGCCAGAAGCGTCATAAGGGGCGTAACCGCATTAATAATTCCGGCCAGGATGGAAGTCACTTTGGTTTCAGCGAGGGCGAAGAGAAAACCTGGGACAACATTAAGGAGCATCGCGATGACCCAAAGGTGGGCCCACACTTTTTTATCTTTCGGTAAGGCAATCTTCTTTGATTTAGCAATCGTTAGAAGTGCCATCGCGCCCAAGGATGTGCGCCCAAAAGCAACACCTACTGGCGTGAGGAACTCAAGCCCTAACTTGATGAAGATAAAGGAACAGCCCCATACAACGCCTAAGGCGATGTAGAGGCTGACCCAGTTGGGAGTAGATTGTTTACGAGAATGAAAGGGCGAATGCACCAAGCAATGATGACACAGTCATCCAGACCCACCACACATTTACGATATCTACGTGCCAGTGATCAGCTTTGTAAATACCAAGGCGTGAGCGGTTCCAGTTGCCAATCGCAATAAATACCGTAAGCACTAAGTGCAGGGTATTTAGGCCGGCAATCAAGAAATAACAAGAGGCATATGCACCTGACGTTGTAGTAAATGGAGCGCCACTGATTTGAATGAACTGATAAATAAGTGCGCCCATACTAAATAGAGCTGCCAAGCCACCACCAAGAACCAATTGCGTCTGATTCTTAGCACGGACGCCTTTGAGGCCGTAGAAATGTGTCAGTAAGCCAAGAGCAGCTAAGCCTGTGACATACCACGTGCCCTTTGGTGAAAGTGCAACAACTGCAGGATTATCTGAAGTCGCAGCAGGCAACCACATATTGTTGACGTTTTGTTGTCTCAGATAAAAATAGACAAAGAGAACACTGAGCGCCATTGCAATATCAGCAACGAGAATCAGAATCACTCCAAGGCGATTGCGGCTTCCAACGACATCAGGGTGCTCGTGATGTGGGTTGGAATGTGCGTGTGTCTCGACGCTCATGACTGTGCCTTTCCATAACCATAAGGATCAGATGTAATAACAGGCAACGTTTCAAAGTTCTCTAGTGGAACTGGGTTTGCAACAGTCCATTCGAGAGTCTTTGCTTGCCAAGGGTTCATTGGTGCTTTAACACCACTTCGCCATGAAGAGATAACTCCATGGAGTAGGACGAGCATGCCCGCCATAATCGTGTATGCACCTATCGTGGTGACAAGGTTTCCCTTATTGAAGATTTCAGCATATGACTCGACACGTCGAGGTTGTCCTGCAAGGCCAACCATAAACATGCCCATGAAGGCAACGTTGAAACCAATCTGGACGAGCCAGAAAGAAACCCAGCTAAGAGTCTTATCAAACATGCGACCAGTCATCTTTGGGAACCAGTAGACCAATGATGCAAGGGCGCCAGTTAAACCTGCACCCATCAAGGTGTAATGGAAGTGCGCGGTGACATACATTGAACCGTGCAAGAAAGCATCAGCGGGCACATCCGAAAGATAAATTCCAGTGATTCCGCCAATCATGAAGTTCCACAAGAGCGCAAAGATTGACATCAAAGGCATTGTCATCCAGAGACGGCCACGCCAAAGTGTTCCGATGAGCACCAAGAACAACATTCCTGTTGGGATGGAGATTAATTCGGTGGTCAACATAAATGGTGCGTTAAGTAATGGTGCCCATCCGCTGATATACATATGGTGCGCCCAGACAAGTACTGAAAGCCCAGAAATGCCAGCGATACCCATAATCGCTAAGTTGTAGCTAAAGAGTGGGCGACGTGTAAAGACTGGCGCCATCTCCATAAGTGCTGCAACAGAAGGAATAAGGATTACATAAACTTCAGGATGACCCATAATCCAAAAGAGGTTCTCGTAGAGCCAACCACTTCCGCCACCGGCAACGTTGTAAAACGAGGTTGCAAATGCGCGATCTAGTCCAGACATAATCTGGGATAAGAAGAAGACTGGGAATGCGGGAAGAGCTAGCGCTACAGAAGCAACGACACCGTAGATAAAGATTGGTGTGCGATTCCAGGTCATACCCTTTGCGCGCATCTTCACGACAGTTGTAGTGATATTCGCTCCAGCAACCATTGTTGAGATTGCGAATATACAGATAAATGCGATGTAACCGTTCATGCCTAGCGCAGATTGAGAAGCCAACGGGTTATAGGCGGACCATCCGGTAGTGATTCCCCCTGTGAAGAAGGAGATAAATACTGGTGGCACTGCAGCAACAATCAACCAGAAGCTCAACGCGTTAAGGCGAGGGAAGGCCATATCGCGAGCGCCGATCATGATCGGCATAATGAAGTTTCCGAATGGTCCGGTGACCATGATAATTGTTGCGACAATCATGATAATTCCATGCCAGCCAACAATTGCGTTATACGTCTGAGGTTGAATCCAGCCGCCCTGGGCATGGCCCAAGTTGGTGCGAATGAGCATGGCAAGAATTCCGCCGACAAGGAAGATAATAATTGTGATCACTAAGTATTGGATTCCAACAACTTTGTGGTCAGTTGTGTAGCGGAAATATCTCTTTACGCCTTGCTCTTTACCAGCTAAGAACATGTTCTCGTCATGGTTGAGGTCTTTGCCCATTAGCCAGCGGAACGGGCCAATGAGAGCACCAATGCCGGTCATAAATCCGACAAACCAGGCGATCAATGCAAGCAACATAATTTTGTCTTCGCGGTTAAAGAAGAAAGCAGTATCTGCATTCTGTGGAAGCAACTTAAGTGCAAGTTGCCAAACGACAACAGAACTTACTGCACCAAGAACTATAGCGGTGACAATATTTAATCTTTCGATTAAAGGTTTTCTACTTGCGGTGTGTCCCGCAGATGCTGCTGGGCGATCCATCACTGTTGTCATTAGGCAGCTCCTTCAATCGTAGATTTAGCAGTAAGCCAAGCGTCGTAATCTGCCTGGCTCAATACATGCACCTTTGTCTGCATATACGCGTGGAGCAACCCGCAAAGTTCGGCGCATCGAATATCAAAGACGCCAATCTTGTTTGGGGTAACAGCGGTCTCTGTGACATAGCCAGGATTTGCATCCATCTTGATTCCCATTTGCACAATCCAAAATGAGTGCTTCACATCAACTGATGTCACGTGAAATACCACTGGCTTATCAACTGGTAGATAAAGATCAGCGCTGCGAACACCATTGCTTTCAACGTAATCAAAGTTCCAGACCCATTGCTGGCCGGTGACATTAACGTTCATGGCGGTTGCATCGAGGATAGATTCATTATCTTTCTGCAAAACAACGAGCCCTGTGATGAGGGCGAAGAGGCAGAGAAGAGTTGAAACAACTACCCACGTCGAAGCTACACGAGGACTATTGGAAATCTGGTGGTCAGCATCTGCTGGCGGATTATCACCATAGTGGCGTTTACCTGAAAGTGAAGTGAGCGCAAGAGCTGCTACTAGAGCTGCGACTGGAGATGCTGCCCAAGTAAAGACACCCATCAAAGTCTTCACTGATGCCATTACTTCAGATGCAGGGGCACCGATTGAGCGAAGTTGCACTGTCGTTCCGACATATCCAATTATTGGAGTAAGGATTAACCAAAGGAGGAAAGTTTTTTTGACATCGGATTTCTTCCACCATTTGGTGGTTTGAGGAGTCTGAAGGTTTGTCATTTCGCGCCCCCTTATGAATTCACGACGTTGAAGTGGCCGGACATGTAACCCATGCTTGACATCGCGTTGCCGAATTTAGCAACAGTGCCATCGCCACATGGATATTCGCAGTTCCAGACATACTCGCCTGCATCACCAGTGATCACTGTAAAGACAGTCACGTTTGGTGTGGCGGTATAACCCTCTTCCGGCATATCTTCTTCTGCTACTGCTTGCATTGGAACGCTAAAGAAAAGCTCGCTCTGCTTGCTTGCGATTCCATGCACAGTAAATGTGTGGCCAACATGATCAGGAGCAACATTTGTTATGGTTACTCCGTTCAGTGTTGCCGTTCCGCCAATTGTTCCGCGGATCTTTCCAAAGAAATCGTTATTCAAAGTTTCGCCACCGTCATAGTTTGAAACGGTGATGGTGATGGCCGAATGCGCTGGGACTTCAAAGTTAGTAACCGGCCCGTAGCTCACCCATCCAGGATGTCCGCCACCAGTACCGTGGCCGCCAAACATCGCATCTGGATATACAGACATATCTAAGGTGTAGTGGGGCAGCGTGCCTTGCGGAGTTTCCATAGTTCCCGCTGCTGTAGCTGCAAGCACTCGTGAATCATTCTTTGCAGATGCGACATATGTGCCGATGCCAGCGATTGCCGCTGCGCCAAGAATGACAGTTCCGAGTGCGGCGAATAACCGCTTATTCATTTGACCCCCAGTAGTGAGCCACGCCACAGAGGCGCGCTTAACTTCGCAAGAGTAAGGGCTACTTCCAAGTATCCCAAGCCCATTCTCAGGCTCACGTGAGTGCTAGCCCTCACGTGAGCCTGAGGTTGCCTTGCGCCTGCGCCTCTTCTACCGATTGCGCCAGAGGGCTAACCTGCTCACCTATGAGTCACATATGGATATGAGCCATGGAGCTAATTTCTGGGCGAGTTGGCAACTCGCCCCAGAGATCACTGCCCCGCTCCTATTAATTGAATACCTCTATTTACGTTTTGCCCACGCTCACATCCCCCATAGCGATCCCATCGCCCAGCGCCAACGCCGCTTTTCTCTTGCTGGCCTTACCTCAATCGCCTTAGTAGTCATCACTCCAATTGGTGTTTTCTCCGGTCAATATTTCTGGTGCCATATGGTTCAGCACGTTACCTTGATGATGATCTCGGGGCCGTTGCTTGTCTTGGGTACCCCTTCGAATTTTCACCCTAAGAATCTGCTTTTCAAAACATTCACCCGCCCCGTTGTGAGTTGGCTCGTTTATGCGACGCTAATGATCGGCGTGCATCTTCCATTGCCGCACGTCTACATCATGGAGCGACCTTGGTTACATAACTACGTAGAAATTCCGGCGTATTTTATTGTCGCTTACCTTTTCTATTTCAACCTTCTCGATCGCAATTTAGTTGGTAGGCGAATCTCGCCCGCATTTGCAGTCATCTCACTATTTCTTATGATGGTTCCTGTAACTCTGACAGGATTTTTTATCTACGCTTCCCCTAAATCGCTTTACCAAAATATGTTCACACTCAGCGACCAACAACGTGGTGGATCAATCATGTGGTCGGGTGGAATGATTATTGATGCAGTATGGATTGCATTTGCGGTGCATCATTGGCTAAAAAGTGAAGAACGTCGATCGAAAGAAGTTGACGCAGAGATTGCCGCTGATGAGCAACGATAAATCAGAAAAGAAATTCGAGGCACCGCAGTGGGTGTTAGATGAAAACAATCCAGATCTTCCCGAACGATCTGCTGAAGTAAGTAAAAAGCAGCGGATAGTGCTTGTAATAACGCTGATATTCGTCTTTCCATTTTGTATGTGGGCTGGCTGGTTCGAATTCGGCAGAGCTCAAAGTGGGAATTGGCGTGCATGGGTTTACACATTCGAATGGCCATTCTTTGGTGGGATTGCAATTTATCTATTCAGACGACTTATGCGCGGCGATCTTCCAAAAATTCCTCGTCCAGATCTAGATGCGCTGGCACGAGCCCAAGATGAAGAGGCTAGTGAAAAGTAAACCAGAGCATGCAACTTACGCAGATTCCCACCATTGCGATGATGAGCGCATAAACGCTTTGCATACGTGCAGAGGCTTTAAATTCACCCATAAGGCGCTTATCTCTAGCAATGCCAAACATGTAACAAAGTAGCGGAAGCAACAACACCGCATTAAGTACTTGAGTCCAGAGCAAAATCGTAATCAACGGAGCGCCAGGCAAAAGAATTAAACCGGCGCTAATAATCGTGATTGCGGCAAAAGTTCCGTAAAAAAGAGGGGCTTCTTTAAAGTGATCATCTAGGGCCGCAGGGCGCCCTGTTAAATCGCTCACTGAATATGCAGTCGATAAAGGCAAAATTGAAGCTGCTAACAGCGCCGCACCAATAAGTCCGATTGCAAATAGCTCTTTAGCTAGCGTTCCAGCAAGTGGCTCGAGTGCCTGAGCGGCTTGAGATGCATCTGTAATGCTAAATATTCCTTGATGGTTAAGGGTTGCTGCGCAAGTAACAACTACAAAGAAACCGATCACACCAGTTAGCAACGAACCCGTCCAAACATCAACACGCAAAAGTCGCAAATCATCGCGGGTGAGACGTTTATCAACTGCATAAGACTGGATGAATGCAAGCCCCCATGGCGCCAAAGTAGTACCAAGAGTTGCTGTTGCTAGGAAGATTGCGTCGTGATCAAAGGGCATCGAAGGTACAACCATGCCGTGTAAGGCCTGGCCCCAATCTGGATGCGCCAAGAAGCCAGCAAGAATGTAAGAAAGAAATACTGCAGAGAGAAGGAAGAACACTTTCTCAACTCTTCCGAAAGATCCGCGAAGCACTAAGAAAGTAACAAGGAGTGCTCCGATAGGAACTGAAACGTATTTAGATATTCCGAATAGCTGTCCTGCTGCGGCAATGCCAGCAAACTCTGCTGTCATAGTTCCAATGTTTGCAAGAATTAATGACGATGCGCTAAAAACACCAGAGCGTGCACCATATTTTTGGCGAACTAAACCAATAAGTCCTTGGCGGGTGACAACGCCAATGCGCGCGCCGAGATCTTGAAAAAGAATCAACGCCAAAGTGGAGAGCACTAAGACCCAGAGAAGTCGATACCCATATTTAGCGCCGAGTTGCGAATAAGTGGTAATGCCCGCTGGGTCATCATCTGAAAGTCCGGCAATGATTCCTGGACCCATCACTGCAAGAAGTGCTGCTAAACGAATTTTGCGGTGTGAAATTACGGGCGCCTTACTTGGCGCCTTCTTTAGATCGCTCATGCCAGCGCACCGCTTCCTTGAGCAAAGCCCCGGCGCCCAGTGCGCGCGACAAGTGCATCCACCAAGTCATCGGCCATGATTCGACCCACTGGCTTATTAGATTCATCAACAATCACAATTGAAGAACCTCTGTTATTTGAGAACTCTTCAATGACCTCATCCAGCGGTGTATCGATATTCACCGCCATGGGCAATGGGGCCCCGATTAAAGTGCTCAAAAGTGCGCTTGATTTCGCTGAAACTAGTTCGATCATTTGAATGTGATCGAGTAATTTGCCCTTTGAATCAACGACGACAACGCCATCGGAGATATCACGTTCTCGATTTTCAACTAGAAGTTTAAGAGCGGCTCCTACAGTATCTGTTTCACGCGCGATGACCATATGTGTTGTCATAACACCACCAGCAAGTGTTTCGTCGAATGAAACAAGTGTGCGAAGAGCTTTTGCAGTTTCTTTCGCCATTGCGCTCAAAATAGATTCGCGGTGTTCTTCATCTAAATCACGTAATACTTCTGCTGACTCATCTGGTTCCATGCGTACTATTAATTCGGCAGCGCGATCGGCAGATAAACCACGAACTAAGCCAAGCAAATCTTCGTCTTCCATTTCTTCCAAAACGTCGGCCGCGAGATCTGGATCAAGTAATTCGATAAGTGCACCCTGTTCGCGACCTACTAAATCTTCAATCAAGTCAGCTAAGTCGGCGGGACGCAATTGGCTCAACGCAGAACGTGGACCCGCAGTTCGCACTTGTCCAGTGCTATCGGTAAGAGAAGCAACGCTCGCCCAGTCAACTACGCGATCTGGTGTGGGGCGACGGCGAATTGTGCCGGGGAATACTCGGCGCAAAAATGAAACGAAAGATACATCCACGCCGACAAGGCGGATTTCTCGATCAAGCGGTGCTAAGTAAAGATCGGCAGAGCGGACAACACGCAAACCATTAACATCAACAATTTGGTGATCAATAACGTCGGCATCGAGCAGTGATTCTCCGGGACGTCGTGTGTATTCGCGCAAATTAACTTTTGTTGAAGAAAGTCGGATTTCGCTTTTTGTTAATTTCGAAATGCGAGCGCCATCGATAAATGATTTGCGAGCGCCAACTTTTACAATGAGCCCAGACACCGCTGGATATGTTTCTTCACCGTGACGAACAACAATGTCAACAAGTTTTCCTAAATCGCGTCCGTCATTGTCACGAACCGGACGACCAATAAGGCCAGCAACGGATACAAGTGATTCACGGATATTTTTACGGGCCAAGACCGATTCCCCGCGAGTAACCAGACGCTTTGCTCGCACAGCAACAGTGGTAATAGGTTTGGCTTTCACGCGCTGATTTTAGCCGTCGGGTGGTGGTAAATGGCGCTAATAATCCAAGGTAGACTTGCCCACGTTGCTTCACCCGAAGCAGTGATCACTTCCCCCAAAGTGCAGCAAATGCCGCACTTACTTGCGAGTCTTATCACCACCTGACAGGCCCAGCACGACCGGATTGCATTGAATGCAAACCAGCACGACCGCTAGTTGAAGAGATAACTAGCCCGCAACAATTGGCCAGTCATACCGAGACGCGCTTGTCGTCTCGATTGGTGTCTTAAAACATGTCCGTGCAACCACGCTCAAAATCCGCTGCGCCTAAACGCGTCAAATCTGACAAGCCTGCTCGTCGAGGCACAGCAGCAAAAACCTTTTCTCGCGATCGCGAAGAATCAGCAACAGCTGCGCCAGCTAAATCCACGTGGATTAAAGGCACACCTAAAGCTGGCAAGTTAACAGGCAAAACAACTGCTCGCGCAGGAAGCAAAGCTCCAGCGCGCAAACCAAAACCTTCTGCAACAACTCCTGCAAAGCGCGCCAAGAACAGTGCGCGTTCGATTGATCGCGCCAAGCGTTTTGCTGATACTCGTGGCCCTTCAATAATTCGTACACCTCGTGCCGAGGCAACAGAAACAACGCCAACAACGCGTCCAACAAGATTCACACCAGCTCGTCGCGTCGATACACGAGTTGATACTCGTAATGACACGCGTCCAACTACTCGTCGCGATGCACGGATTGCTGAAGTTGCCCGCGGAGATGGTCGACCAAACTTTGAACCAAAAAAGCGCACCAAATTTATCCCCGGTGGAAAACGCACAGGCGCACCTGCAGCCCGCACTTCGACCCGAAGTGCGCACACAGGAATCGCAACGCCTCATAAGGGCTCAACATTTCGTCCAAGTCCTTCACGCAATACAGATCATGTTCGTGAAAATAATTCTGGTCCACGTTCACATAACGGTCGCGGTTCAGCTAACAATTACTCAAATAGCCAATATGTTGAAGATTTCGGCGCCGATGACAACTACATCAACGATGTAGAACAGGAGACCACTGAGGTCGCGCTACATCACAAACCAACTGAAGGTACCGGCAAGACTTGGACCGAACTTGGTATTGCACCAGCACTTGTACAGGCGCTCACAGCGCAAGGAATTACTGCACCATTTCCTATTCAAGTTGCCACACTTCCTGATGCACTTAAAGGTCATGACATCTTGGGACGCGGACAAACAGGATCAGGTAAGACACTTGCATTTGGTCTTGCGCTTCTGACTAATCTCGAAGGTAAACAAGCAGCGCCACATCGCCCACTTGGATTGATTCTTACCCCAACACGCGAATTAGCACTGCAGATCAACGATGTAATCACGCCTCTTGCGCGTGCAATACGTCTTGATTCTGTTGTTATTGCAGGTGGAATGCCCTACGCAAAACAGATCACTGCAATGCGCAAGAGCTGCCCAATCCTTGTTGCTACACCTGGTCGCTTGATCGACTTGCTTGATAAGGGCGAAGTCCAACTTGATGATCTACAAATCACCATTCTTGATGAAGCCGATCAAATGGCTGACATGGGATTCTTACCAGTGGTTAAGGAAATTCTTGATCAAGCTCGACCAAATGGCCAGCGTTTGCTTTTCAGTGCAACTCTTGATCGCGGCGTTGATTCTCTTGTCAAAAAATATCTCAATAATCCAAAGACTCACTCGCTACAGAACGATCGCGCTTCAGTAAGCACAATGGAGCACCATGTTCTTGTGATGCACCCAGGTGACAAGGACGAGATCACTGCTCAAATCGCAGCTCGCGATGGCCGCACAATCTTGTTCGTGAAAACACAACGTGGAGCAGATCGTCTTGCTGACAAACTTGCCAGCGTTGGTGTAGCCGTCGGTGCACTACACGGTGGAAAATCACAAGCAGTTCGAACTCGCACCCTTGCACATTTCAAGGCAAGTGAAACTGCAGCTCTTGTTGCAACAGATGTTGCAGCGCGTGGTATCCATGTTGATGGAATCTCATTGGTTGTGCACGTTGATGCACCAACCGATCACAAGGATTATTTGCACCGCGCTGGTCGAACAGCTCGTGCCGGAGAAGCAGGCGTTGTTGTAACGCTCGCAACTTCTAAGCAACAGAGCGCTGTTCGTGGCTTAACATCACGAGCTGGGGTATTTCCTAAGTTTGTTGATGTACGTCCACACCATGCAGAGTTGGTATCAATCACTGGCTCTAAAGAGCCAAGCGGAATTGCATACATCGCTCCTGTGATGGCTAGCGATGGACCTCGCCGCACTGGCAAGCCACGTCCTCGCAGTGATCAGCGTCGCCGTCGCCCAAGATAGGTGTGGCAGCTTTACTTCCTAATTAAACCGAGAAATATCAAATGGTTGTAGATCTCGATCTACTTGCTCTCCATTAACCAACGCAGCAAGTACTTTGCCAAGCAGCGGTCCTGCCGATAAACCCATGTACGGGAACATCCCGATGTAGGCACCTTTATATCCAGGTACTTCACCGATTATTGGCCGCTGATCTGGTGTTCCATTTCCGACGCCTATCCATGTTCTGATAATTCGCACGGGCGCAATAGAAGGAACAACCTTCACTGCAACGCGCATATTCGAACGTAAGGAATCTGGATTGAATACTGGGATCCCTTCGGAGTTGAAACGTGCGGGCCAACCGCCACCAATTAATAGCGAACCAGATTTGGCTTGCTTGAAAGTTAATTTCTCACCTGAAAAGTAAACAAGATGTTTTACCAACGGCTCAATAATCTCGGAGACGCTCACTTGTACGGGTTCGTCAGTAATCGGAAGAGTTAGTCCGAAATTCTTGCCCAACGTCGCCAACCCGGCATTAGATGTGAGGATTATTTTCTTGCACGTAAATTCACCATCAGATGTTGTTAAGCGATAGATATCACCATCTTTTACAATGGAGTGCACTGTTACCCCTGTAAAAATCTTTGCGCCATGCTTCTTTGCTGCAGCAGCAAAAGCTGGGGCCGCCAAAAGCGGATTGGCTTTGCCTTCTATGGGAGAAAAAGCTGCACCCAGCATCTTCTCCGAAATATAGGGAGCTTTCTCTCGTAATTGATTTCCATCAAGTAGTTCGGCGGCAATCCCTAAGGTTTGTTCGAGTTTTACTTTTTCTGCCAACAAATCCATCTCTTGCTTTGTCTCGGCAACCATCAACCCGCCATTGCGAAATACTTCAAGATCAGTCTCGAGCTCTGCTGATAGAGAGCCCCATATATCTAATGAATCTGCCATAAATTTCAATGCAGGCAAGAAACTCTTAGCCCACTCGATGCCCATCTGATGGAAAGCTTCAAATTGAATTTGGCCGTGCAAGCTTCCTGCATTGCGACCAGATGCTTGCGTGTTTAAATCGAATTGTTCACATAGCGCAATTTCGCAACCGCTCTTAGCGAGAAAGTACGCTGCAGCAGTGCCGGCTATTCCGCCACCAACAATAATGTTTTCAAAATCGCGCTTTGTTTTAATTGCGCTCTTCTCTAAAAGCATATTTCTATTATAGGGTCTACTTAAGCGAAATTAACATGAAATGAATGAAGGAAAAAATGAGCCATGATTTCCGGGGAAGTTATTCTGTCTTAGTTACGCCCTTTACTTCCGATCGCAAACAAATCGATGAGGGTGCACTTAAATCATTCCTGGACTGGCAAATCAGTGTTGGGGTGCCCGGAGTAATTATGTTGGGTACGACTGGCGAATTTTTAACTCTTTCAGATGATGAACGCCGGCAAGTCGTAGATGTAACTGTCAAACACGTCAATAAGAGAATTCCTGTTTTAGTGGGAACAATGAATGCCTACACGCCAAATGCCGTTCGTTATAGCAAAGAGGCAGAAGAATTAGGCGCAGACGGGTTAATGATCCTGCCTCCTTATTACTACACCCCTACCCATGACGAGATTTTCAACTACTACAAGGCAATCTGTGAAGCTATCCGGATTCCAATCATGATTTACAATAATCCGTATACATCTAATGTAGATATGCCTGCCAAGTTGATTGCGAGTTTGGCACGTAGGCTTGAGCAGATTCGCTACATCAAAGAAGCAAGTACCGATGTTGCTCGAGTGCGCGATGTAATTGAAGAATCTGAAGGACTCGTAAAGGTATTTGCTGGCGAGCGCGTTGTTGATTCTTACCTTTTAGGTGCAATTGGCTATGTAAATCCTTACGGTAACTACATTCCTCACGCATCTTCAGAAATTTGTAACTTGATGGATGCCGGCCGTGTTGATGATGCTCGAAAAGTGCAAAGATTGATCGACAAGATTGATCACATCATCGCTGAGGGGCACCCAACTTATGGGCACCAGTGTTATTCCAAGGCTCTGGCAGCACTTGCTGGCTACCCTGTTGGAGATGTGCGTCCGCCACTGACAACTTTTTCTGAACTAGGTGCAGAAGGTGTTGCACGGGTCGAGAAAATTAAGCCACTTATGGCCCAGCTTGATACTTTGATGGCGGAGTTAGCTAAGTAACTTTTACTGTGGCGAAGGACGTGGCGCAATTCTGCGAGCACGTTCAAATTGTTTCTGCCAAACAATCCTGACGCCCAGCTCTTCCGCGGCGGCCATCGGCCAGTGAGGGTCACGTAACATGGCCCGTCCTAGCATGACTGCGTCGGCTTGATCTGATTGCAGAATTTGTTCTGCTTGAGGGGCATCGGTGATTAAGCCAACTGCAGAAGTCAGAATTCCTGTTTCCTTCTTTATCTCTTCTGCAAACCGCACTTGATATCCGGGGCCTGTGGTGATTTTTGCATAATGGACGAGACCGCCAGTTGAAACATCCAAGAGATCCACACCGATTACTTTGAGAGCTTTGGCTAATTCAATCGAATCCTCTAGCGACCAGCCGCCATCTACCCAGTCTGTCGCTGAGATGCGGACAAAGAGCGGGTGTGATGCAGGAACAATGGCCCGAACTTTTGTCGCAACCTCACATAAGAAGCGAATACGATTTTCGAGAGATCCGCCATATTCATCGCTGCGCTCATTTGAAAGTGGCGACATGAATTGATGAAATAGGTAGCCATGGGCTGCATGCAGTTCGAGAACGTCAAAGCCAACTTTAAGTGCGCGTTGGGCCGCTTGGACAAACTTTTCGGTG
>Ga0194060_10001262_pt1 | contig 18122 bp, 11 predicted proteins | sample SepL225m_MetaG_FD_163427 | JGI IMG/M metagenome (GOLD analysis project Ga0194060, IMG submission 163427) | Anoxic zone freshwater microbial communities from boreal shield lake in IISD Experimental Lakes Area, Ontario, Canada - Sep2016-L222-5m | ecosystem: Environmental > Aquatic > Freshwater >...
GCCTTCAAGGAGCATCTGCCCCACGAACCTCGCTGGCCCAGCACTGAGGGTGAAAAGCTCTTTGCAAAAGATCGCCGCATCTATATTGCCACCTACCCCACGATGCTCAATCTCATCAGGGATGAATCGCAGCACATTTCACCATATTTCTTTGACTTTCTTGTTATTGACGAGAGCCATCGCTCCATCTACAACACCTACGGCGAGATCCTCGATTACTTCAAAACCATCACTCTGGGGCTGACGGCAACCCCTACCGATATTCTTGACCACAACACCTTCAACCTTTTTCACTGCGAAGATGGCCTGCCAACCTTTGCCTACACCTACGAAGAGGCGGTGAACAACACTCCGCCCTTTCTGAGCAATTTCCAGGTGATGAAAATCCAGACGAAATTCCAGATGGAGGGGATCAGCAAGCGGACCATCTCCCTTGAAGATCAGAAAAAGCTGATTCTCGAAGGCAAGGATATCGAAGAGATCAACTTTGAAGGCACGCAGCTCGAAAAGCAGGTGATCAATCGGGGGACGAACAGCCTGATTGTCAAAGAGTTCATGGAGGAGTGCATCAAAGATCAGAACGGCGTTCTTCCCGGTAAAACCATATTCTTCTGCGCCACCATCGCCCATGCCCGCAGAATTGAGGAGATATTCGACAAACTCTACCCGCAATACAAGGGTGAACTTGCCAAGGTTCTGGTCTCCGACGACCCTCGCGTCTACGGCAGGGGAGGCTTGCTCGACCAGTTCACAAACTGCGATATGCCCCGCATCGCCATCAGTGTCGACATGCTTGATACCGGCATTGACATCCGGGAGCTGGTGAATCTGGTCTTTGTGAAACCGGTCTACTCCTACACAAAATTCTGGCAGATGATTGGTCGCGGCACACGGCTCCTTGAACTCCTTAAACTCAAACCCTGGTGCACCGAAAAAGAGCTCTTCCTGATTCTGGATTGCTGGGACAACTTCGAATACTTCAAGCTTCAGCCCAAAGGCAAAGAGATCAAACAACAACTGCCTCTTCCGGTGAAACTCTTCGGGCTTCGGCTCGACAAAATCGAGTCTGCCCTCTCAACCGCTCAACCGGCCATTGCAGAGCAGGAGGTGGTAAAACTCCGCAGGCAGATTGCCGGGCTGCCGCACACATCAGTGGTGATCAAAGAGGCCGCATCAGCTCTTCACCCGTTGGAAGAGGAGAACTTCTGGCTCTCTCTCACGCAGCAAAAGCTTGAATATGTTTATTCGCCATTTTATTGATGGCAGATTTAAATGTAAACTTCATGCACGATTATGAACGATACGAGGTAATGCAGGCGCGGGATGGGAAAATGGTGGACACTGCTCCTGTGAATGTTAGCCTTGATGTTGAAAGATAAGCCTCACCGGTAATAATCAGGTTCAATCGTTTATAGTTGCGCAATTTGATGTGTATATTCAGGGCTATTTTTGTTTTATAGTTAACTGATTTGCCGTAAATACTGATGGTGCCTGGATAATACTGGTTGAACAACCCTGTAGAAAACACTCTTCCCCGATTATGTCAGAACCGATTCAAGAAAAGCTAAAACAATCACTCCTTGTGGCAGAAGGGCTCTATTATCGTCTGGTGTTGCTCGTGGGAGAGACCGGTTCCGGCAAGACTAAGGTTCTTCGCGAATTTGCCGAAGACATTGGGGCCGAAGTCATCAATATCAATCTGCTGCTATCGGCGGAGTTGCTTGGGTTATCGGAAAAGCAGCGATTGCTTCACTTGCCGGAAATTTTGGATAAGATTGTGGAAAAAAAACAGGCTGCGGTGGTGCTTGATAACATCGAAATTCTGTTCGATCAGCGGCTGAAACAAGATCCATTGAAACTCTTACAGCTCATGTCGAGAAATCACTCAGTTATCGCCGCCTGGAATGGAAAAATTGAACAGGGCAGACTCATTTATGCCGAAACCGGTCATCCTGAATACCGGCAGTGCGATGGCAAAGAGCTGCTTTTTGTCGGGATGAATGGAACAGCAACTATTGATAGTGCACATAAAAATGAGGCAGTATGAAATACGGAGAGCTTATACAGTTTGACCCTATCGAGTCAGTTGTTCAGTTGCGCAAAGCTGACAATACCAGTGCAGCCCAGCAACTTGTCAATACCTATGTCATTTCAGACGAGATGGCTGACCGCCTTATGCATCTTGTTTTTCCGCAGTTGCAATTCGATCATCCTGCCGATAACAAAGGCTTGCTGGTAGTGGGTAACTACGGTACCGGTAAATCGCACTTGATGTCGGTCATTTCAAGCATTGCTGCAGATGCATCCCTGCTCCCAAGGCTAAACCATCCGGTTGTTCGTGAGAAAGCCAGTCAGATTGCCGGGCGGTTTCAGGTGATCCGCACCGAAATTGGTGCAACCACCATGTCACTACGGGATATCCTTGTTTCCGAATTGGAAGAGCATCTCGATAAATTCGGGGTTGAGTATGTTTTTCCCGATGCGAATACCATTACGAGTCATAAGCGAGCATTTGAAGACATGATGGAGAAGTTCGCTCAGGTTTATCCGGCGCAGGGGTTACTTCTTGTGGTCGATGAACTGTTGGACTACCTGCGTTCCCGCAACGATCATGAAATTATTCTGGACCTCAATTTCCTTCGGGAGATTGGCGAAGTATGTAAAGATCTGCGTTTTCGCTTTTTGGCCGGCGTTCAGGAAGCCATTTTTGAAAGCCACCGTTTCGCCTTTGTTGCCGACAGTATCCGCAGGGTAAAAGACCGTTTTGAGCAGGTTCTCATCGCTCGAAATGATGTCAAGTTTGTGGTAGCAGAGCGCCTGCTCAAGAAGAGCGTTGAGCAGCAGGCCCGCATTCGGGAATACCTGCTCCCTTTTGCTCGATTCTATAGCGGGCTTAACGAACGCATGGATGAGTTCGTGCGTCTCTTTCCTGTGCACCCCGATTACATAGATACTTTTGAGCGGGTTACCGTTGTGGAAAAGCGTGAAGTGCTTAAAACCCTTTCATTCAGCATAAAAGCTCTTCTCGACGAAGATGTGCCACCGTATGAGCCCGGAGTAATCGCCTTCGACAGCTACTGGAGGACGCTTCGCCAGAATGCGTCATTCCGCACCCTCCCGGAAATCAAGGCGGTTATTGAGTGCAGTGAGGTACTCGAATCACGTATTGAAAATGCGATCACCCGCAAACAATACAAACCGATGGCCTTGCGCCTTATTCACGCACTTTCGGTGCATCGTCTGACCACAGGCGATATCTATGCTCCGATGGGAGCATCCGCCGAGGAACTTCGTGACCGCCTGTTTCTTTATGAGCCATTGATTGCCGAAATGGGCAGCAATGAGCCTGACAAGGATCTGCAAACCCATGTGGAAACTGTTTTGAAAGAGATTATCAAGACAGTCAGCGGTCAGTTCATCTCTTTTAATGCGGACAACCGCCAGTTTTATCTTGACCTGAAAAAGAGCGACGATTTCGATGCCCTGATTGACAAAAGGGCTGAAAGTATGGATAATAGTCAGCTTGACCGCTTTTACTATGAAGCGCTGAAAAGGGTTATGGAGTGCCAGGATGCAACCTGGGTTTCGGGTTACAAAATCTGGCAGCATGACCTTACCTGGCAGGAGCGCAAGGCCGCCCGAACCGGTTACCTTTTTTTTGGTGCCCCAAATGAACGCTCGACGGCGGTTCCGCAACGGGATTTCTATATTTACTTTATACAGCCGAACGACCCACCGCGTTTCAGGGACGACAAGCAGAACGACGAGGTTTTCTTCAGGCTCAAAGGAAGAGATGAAGAGTTTATGACTGCACTCAAGAGTTATGCCGCATCGCTTGACCTTGCTTCGACTTCATCAGGTCAAGCCAAGTCCAATTATGAAACCAAAGCCAACTTTTTTCTTAAAAAACTGGTGCAATGGCTTCAAAAACAGAGCAGCGATGCCTTTGACGTAACTTGGCAGGGGCGTACAAAATCCATGATGGAGTGGGCAAAGGGCAAGTCTATTCGTGACCTTACAGGAATTCTACCCCACGAAACCATTAACTTTCGTGATCTGGTCAACACGATTGCTGGTATTTGCCTGGCTCCTCACTTTGCCGATCAGGCTCCCGACTACCCCTGTTTTTCGGTGCTGATTACGACCAATAACCGGCCACAGGCTGCACAGGATGCCTTGCGTGCCATCGCAGGGCAGAACCGCACCAAACAGGCTGCTGCTGTCCTCGACGCATTGGAGCTGCTTGATGGCGAAAAGATTGATCCTCACAAGTCGCGCCATGCCAGGTTTATTCTTGAGCTTTTCAAGAGCAAAGGCCACGGTCAGGTTCTGAACCACAGCGAGCTTTTTCAGGACGACCACGGCATAGAGTATATGAACCCTGGAGCATCCCGTCTTGAGCCGGAATGGGCCATTGTAATCATTGCCGCACTGGTCTATTCCGGAGACGCAGTGCTCTCCATTCCCGGTAAAAAGTTTGATGCAACCATGCTTCAGCCGCTTGCAGCAACAGGTATGGATGAGCTTATCCGCTTCAAGCACCTTGAGCAACCAAGGGAGTGGAACCTTCCAGCACTCAAGGCACTCTTTGAACTGCTCGGAATGACTCCGGGGATGGCTCAACTGGTCACTCAAAGCAAAGATGAACCGGTACAAGCTCTGCAACAAGCGGTTGAAAAAACAGTCAATCGCCTTGTTATGGCACGTCAGACGATTAATGCCGGGCTCTCTTTTTGGGGTTTTGATTGCATGACGATGGCAGGCATTACAGATCCGATTACGGTTCTTGACAAAGCAAAGGGTTTTTTTGAATCACTTCAGGTCTACACCACACCGGGCAAATTGAAAAATTTCCGGTACAGCCAGCAAGAGGTATCGGCTTATGACAATACGATCCAACTTCTTGGCGATATTGATCTTTTGCGTGATTTTGTCATGACGCTCAGCCCTGTTGCATCATGGCTCTCAACAGCAGAGTCAGTGCTTGCTGTAGATCATGACTGGGTAAAACGCATGAAGAGCACAAAGCAGGATATTCTTGATTTACTCAGAGAGGCTGATGTTACTCTCCTTTCCTCTCAGGCTCAAGGTATCACGGCAAAGCTGTTGCAACTTAAAAAGGAGTACAGTAACGCCTACATCGCTATGCACACCAAAGCCCGTCTTGGTGTCAATGACGACAAGCGCAAAGCTGCCCTGCTCAATGACTCCCGCATTCAAACCCTGAACAAGCTTTCGGTTATTGACCTTATGCCGCGTCAGCAGCTTGGCGACTTCCAGAACCGGCTTGCCGGACTCAAAAGCTGTTTTGCCTTGACCGAACAGAATCTTGATGTTACTCCTGTTTGCCCGCATTGCGGGTTTCGGCCTCTTCTCAATGAATCCATCATGATAGGGGCTGCATCAATGATTGAAAGGATGGATGCAGAGCTTGACATAATGGCGGCTGGATGGAGCGCTACAATTCTCGGTAATCTTAATGACCCGATTACCCAGGCGAACATGGATCTGCTCAGGAGTGATGATCGCCAACCGCTTGAATCGTTTATCAAGTCAGGTGAACTGCCGGAACCACTCGACAACAACTTTGTTCATGCCCTTAAAGAGGTACTGTCAGGGCTGGTGAAAGTGAGTGTGAAAGCCAAAGATCTCGAAAAAGCGCTTCAGGTTCATGGCGGAGCTGCAACACCGGGTGAGATGAAAAGGCGCTTTGAGGAGTACATTGATCAACTCACCAAGGGCAAAGACCCTGCCAAGGTGCGGATCGTCATGGAGGGCTGACCCTTCATGTACCCAGCAAGTACCCAGCAAGTAAAAGCTTTTTTTCTGGAGGGATGAGTCAAACAAGGAAGATGAAAAAGACAGAATCGAATAAGGCCGCCGGACAATTGGATTTCAATCAGCTTGTCGCGGCAATCCGGTATGCTGATGCCGAACTGTCTGCACAGGCCAGCCGTGCCGTTAATATCAGTCTGACGCTTCGCAACTGGCTGATCGGTTGCTACATTGCTGAATATGAACTCAACGGAGCGGATCGTGCGGCTTACGGCGAAAAAGTACTGTCGGAACTGTCTTGTCGGTTGAACGATATCAGCAACTGCAATCGACGGCAGCTCTACCGTTACCTGCGCTTCTACCGTCTCTATCCTCATATTGTGGCGACACTCTCCCCACAATTCAAAAGGCTTCTGCCTGTATCTCTACATTCGGGAAAAGTGGGGACGGCGTCCCCACAATCAGAACACCAGAGTCTGCCGCTGCTTGAAAGACTCTTCTATAGCCATATAGAGCAGTTGGTCGCTATCGAAGAGGCTACAAAACGCACATTCTACGAAGTTGAGTGCATCCGGGGCAACTGGTCTGTTAGGGAACTGAAAAGACAGATCAACAGCCTGTATTATGAACGGTCAGGGCTTTCTCTGGATAAAAAGAAACTCTCTGAGCTGGCTCACCTGAACGATGAACACGCATCGCCAAAATTAGCGATTCGAGACCCCTATATCTTTGAGTTTCTTGGCTTGAAACCCAGAGAGGTCATGAGCGAATCGCATTTAGAAGAGCAACTCATCGATAAGCTGGAAGAGTTTCTCCTTGAACTTGGTCATGGATTTTGTTTTGAAGCTTGCCAAAAACGTATTCTTATCGGCGGTGAGCATTTCTTTATCGACCTGGTTTTCTATCATCGTATTCTCAAATGTCATGTGCTGGTTGAGTTGAAGCTTGAACCATTCAATCATGAAAATATTGGCCAGCTTAACACCTATGTGAACTGGTACAAACAGAATATGATGATCGAAGGCGACAATTCGCCGATAGGCATCTTGCTTTGTACTGACAAAAATCACGCTTTGGCAGAGTATGCCCTGGCAGGAATGGATAACCATCTCTTTATTTCAAAATACCTTCTGGAACTACCAAAAAAAGAAGAGATGCAACGGTTCATGGAAACTCAGATAAAAAAACTGGCAGGTACCGAATGAATTCAAAGCAAGAAGCACTCTTTAAAACAAACATGGTACCATCCAAAGAAGGGTCAGGCAGGTTGTTTGATGAGGAACAGGTGTCGAATGCCACTCCTGTAACCTGTCTTGGCAAAAGCTTCCCTGATGATGAAGCCCGGCGGGCATATTTCACCGAACTGTTAGCAGAGAAGCTTCGCGATCCTGAATTCCGCAAAATCGAAGGGTTTCCAATCGGCACCGATGAAGATATCCTGAAGCTGAGTGATCCGCCATATTATACGGCCTGTCCAAACCCCTGGATTGCCGATTTTATTGCCGAATGGGAAGCACAAAAGCCGGAGAAGCCCGAAGGTTTTGCCTATCACCGTGAACCATTTGCTGCGGATGTAAGTGAAGGCAAGAGTGACCCGATATATAATGCCCATACTTATCATACCAAAGTGCCGCATAAGGCAATCATGCGTTACATACTCCATTATACTGAGCCGGGTGACATTGTATACGATGGGTTTTGCGGGACAGGGATGACCGGTGTGGCTGCTCAGCTTTGCGGGGATCGGGCTGTGATTGAGTCACTCGGGTACAAGGTGCAGGATGATAATACCATTTTACAGGAAGAGACTGACGAGAATGGGAAAAAAACATGGTTAGCTTTTTCTAAAATGGGTGTACGTCGAGTTGTTCTTAATGACCTCTCTCCGGTTGCCACGTTTATCGCTTCCAATTACAACAAGCCTATAGATGTCATAGCTTTTGAGCGTGAAGCAAAGCGAATTCTTCAAGAGGTGGAAGAAGAATGCGGGTGGATGTATGAAACCCATCATTCCGATAGCGCGATCAGAGGAACGATCGAAAATATCGTTTGGTCTGATGTGTTTATCTGTCCTGAATGTACCGGGGAGATGATTTTTTATTACGTTGCTGTAGATAAAAAGGCGGGCACTGTTCTTGATGAATTTCCTTGCCCCCATTGTTCAATCAGTCTGACTAAGCGCAAAATGGATCGTGCGTGGATAAGCAAATATGACACAACAATACAATCAACCCTGCGACAAGCAAAGCAGGTACCTGTGCTTATTAATTATGTTGTTGGAAAAAAACGTTATCAAAAGACACCTGATGCATTTGATGTGCGACTCATTCAGAAGATAGAAGAAAGTGAAATTCCGTATTGGTTTCCAGAAGATCGCATGTTAGAAGGAGGAGAAACCCGACGTAATGATCCCTTTGGCATTACCCATGTGCATCATTTTTATACAAAAAGAAATCTTTGGATTCTGTCGGCTTTTCGAGACCGCTGTAAATCAGCACAAACACTTCTATGGTTTAACTCACAACTAATCAATATTAGTAAGTTAAACAGATATAGACCTGGTGTTTCATTTCCATACAATCCACTTAGTGGAACGCTCTATATTGGATCACAAGTTTCTGAATCGTCGGTATTTACGGCTTATAAAAACAAATTAAACAAGCTTATAACAGCTTTTAAAAACATAGAAAGCCCAAGCGTTATAAGTACAAAATCAACAACTGATAGCAATGAGATTTTGGTTGATTACATTTTCATTGACCCTCCGTTTGGCGCAAATCTTAACTATTCAGAATTGAGCTTTCTTTGGGAGTCTTGGCTCAAGGTGTGGACCAACAACAAACACGAGGCTATTGAAAATAAAACGCAAGGTAAAGGAGCTACTGAATATCGCCAGCTCATGGCTGCTTGTTTTAAGGAATTATATCGAGTTCTCAAACCCGGTCGATGGATGACTGTAGAGTTTTCCAACACTAAAGCGTCTGTTTGGAACAGTATTCAAACGGCTCTTAACGAAGCTGGCTTTATTGTTGCCAATGTGTCCGCTCTCGATAAACAACAAGGAAGTTTTAAAGCCGTAACTACTCCCACAGCCGTCAAGCAAGACCTTGTAATCTCCGTCTACAAACCAAATGGTGGTTTTGAAGATCGCTTCCTGAAAGAAGCTCAGACCGAGGAAGGTGTCTGGGATTTTGTCCGTACCCATTTGCAATATCTGCCAGTTACCAAGCGACAAGGCTCATTGATGCAGGTGATTCCTGAGCGCGATCCCCGTATCCTGTTCGACCAGATGGTAGCCTACTATGTTCGTAAAGGCTATCCTGTTCCAATTTCAAGTGTTGAGTTCCAGATTGGGCTCTCACAGCGTTTCAGCGAGAGGGACGGCATGTACTTCCTGCCGGAACAGGTTGCAGAATATGATCGCAAAAAAATGATGGGCGGAGGCAGACCGCTGCAGCAGCCTCTGTTTATATTCGGTGAAGCATCGGCCATTGAGTGGCTTCGCATACTGCTGCGTGACAAGCCGCAGAGTTTTCAGGATATCAACCCTCAGTTCATGAAGGAGATTAGCGGCTGGAGCAAAAACGAGGTCGGCTTGGAACTCTCTACCCTGCTGGAACAAAACTTCCTCCTTTATGATGGCAAAGGGTCGTTACCCGAACAGATCCACTGCTACCTTTCCACCAACTGGAAAGATATGCGAAACCTTACCAAGTATGACCCGGCTCTGATCGTAAAGGCCAAAGGACGATGGTATGTTCCTGATCCGAACAAAGCGGGTGACTTGGAAAAGCTGCGAGAAAAAGACCTGCTTAAGGAGTTTGAAGCATACAAGCAGGCTCAGAAAAAGCTCAAAGTTTTCCGCTTCGAAGCAGTCCGCGCAGGGTTCAAAAAAGCCTGGCAGGATCGTGATTATGCAACAATTATTGCCGTCGCGGAAAAAATTCCAAATAACGTTCTCGAAGAAGACCCAAAACTGCTCATGTGGTATGATCAGGCAATAACAAGAATGGGAGAATGAAGAGATACAAATTAATCAGGAGATAACCCGATGAGTGGCGGACATTTCGATTATCGCGAGAGTTATCTTGGCTATATCGCGGAACAGCTTGAAGAAGATATTAAATACAATGAGATTGCATATAATATCTCCATGCCTGCTGATACTCCTTATGGATTTCAGCATACTGCAGAAACGGTAAAATTTATGACACTCATGGTAGAGGAGCTTTATAAGCTGAAAGAGTTACTCAAGGAGTATGATTATGCTGTTTCTGGCGATAGCTCAAGAGAAGATTTTCTTGACAAAGCCAGGTCACTGTACGGAACTACTGGAGCGAAAACATGCTAAAAACATTACGAATACAGAATTTCAAGGGTTGGACGGATACGGGCACTATTCGTATGGCTTCTATTTTCTTGTTCTTCGGTGCGAACAGTTTCGGGAAATCCCAAGGCAAGCAATCAGAAATATTTCGTTTCTCAGCATGATTTCAGACTGTTGAAAGTATGGGGGGACTCAAGTGACTAAGTTAGTGACTAAGTTCGCGTCAGTTTACCATCAACTTAGTCACTGTGCTCTGACTAAGTCGATGGGAATTGTGTTTCGGTTGGCGCTTGGTGATGATATCGGAGTGCTCCAGCGTTTGGTTCCGGGAGCGGATAGAGGCAATTCATCTTGGTCTCTGGCTGTTGATGCCAGCAAATACCGCGCATGGTTCAAAAAATCATGGAAAGAGCGCGACTATGCAACAATTATTGCAGTCGCTGAAAAAATGCCAAATAACGTGCTCGAAGGAGACCAAAAACTGCTCTTATGGTACAATCAGGCAAGAACTAAGAATGGAGACTTGAATCACCAACCAACACGAATTCAGGAGATGCTAATATGAATATAAACGCCAGTATCATTGACCAGCGGGTTTCGGGTATTATTGAGGAGCACCCGGAGTGGCTGCTGGCAGGTAATGACCTGAACAAGCAAAAGTCAGTGGCATTTGTGCTGTTATGCATTGCAACCTGCCTTGACGTGCCAATGGATGAAGCATCAGAATTGATTACTGATGGTGGCAATGACGCCGGTGTTGACGGACTCAATGTAGGTGAGGTGGAGGATGGTGAGTTTTTGGTTACGATATTTCAGGGAAAATACAAAGTGAAGGATTTGAGTGGCGAAGCAAATTTCCCTGAGAACGGCGTCCAGAAAGCTGTAGATACCATTCAAGTGCTTTTTGATCCTTATCGCAAAGTTGCTTTAAATGAAAAGATAGCCCCGAAGATTGAGGAGATCCGTTCTCTCATCCGTGATGCATATATCCCCAATGTCCGGGTTATTTTGTGTAACAATGGTGCCCGGTGGACAGTTCAGGCTGACAATTGGATAAATGAGTCCAAAAAGGATTATGGAGACAAGGTTGACTTTGTCCATTTCAATCACGACTCCATTGTCAACATACTTCAAAGAAGCAAAAAGGTGGATGCCACATTGACGCTGAGTGGCCAGGCGATTGTCGAAGATATGAACTACATGAGAGTTTTGGTCGGACGTGTTTCTGTGCAAGAAATCCACAGGCTTTTTAACGATCATGGTGACAAACTTCTGGAACGTAACATACGCCGTTACCTTGGCCTTCACACCAATCGGGTTAATACTGCCATTCATGAAACCCTCTGTGATCCACAACGGTCAGATAAATTTTATTTTTATAACAACGGGATAACCGTGGTCTGCGACAAGTTTGACTATAATGCGTTTCAAAAAACGGACTATAAAGTACAGTTGAAAAATATGCAGGTTATCAATGGTGGTCAGACTTGCAAAACGATTCAGGAAACATTGAACAGTATTTTGAATAGTCTTTTGATCAACAGGATCGGTGAGTCTGCCTATGTTATGATTCGTGTCTATCAACTTTCGGAGACACATAAGGATTTTGTACAAGATATCACGTATGCAACAAACAGTCAAAATCCCGTTGATTTACGAGACTTGCGTTCGAATGACGAAATTCAAAAACAACTTGAGATCGGAATTTCAGATCTTGGTTACACCTATAAACGTCAGCGTGAAGAGGGTGGTGGTGGTTCCAACGTTGTAACGAGTTCAATCGTTGCTGAATCTGTTCTTGCGATATGGAGGCAAAGGCCGCACCAGGCAAAATTCCGTCGAAAAGAGCATTTTGGAAAGCTGTATGAGGATATTTTCAAGGATTTGAACGCATCACAAGCGCTTCTTGCTGTTCTGATGTTTCGTGCAGTAGAAAATGAGAGGAAACGTCCTGTATCTTTGACACCTCCGGATTTCTTGTCTTACGCCTCACACTACATTTCGATGTTGATCGGTCGAAATCTTCTGAATGATATGGCGGTTTCACTTTCCGATGTCTCGCATAGGAACTTCAGTGAAATCCTGAAGAAGTTTGAAGATAATGAAGCTGCTTACCATGCAAATGCAGTGAGAGGTGTGAGAGAGGCGTTGACAGCCTGTTATGGAGAAAGAGCAGTCTCATTACAACAACTGTCAGCAACCTTCAGGCGAGGTGATCTTCTTGAAATGCTTGGTGCGGTTGGACTGAGTGCGGATTAGATTAATCAAGGAATAATATTTGAGCATTTGTTCTGATTTCATGAGAGTTGACTCTTGGTGTTACTCATCCATCCACCACTCTCCCTGCAAGGTCATTGAAGAGCAGACTTTGTGGGGTCAGCCGGTTTGCCGCGTATGGTTGCCGAATCAGGACGCGGTTGTGCGTGTTCCCCGTTCTGCGTTGCAGCCTATGAATGTTGCCCTGCGGCCTGAGATAGAGGCTCACCGGATCGGATATATTGCGGCAGCAGCAAAGGTGGTGGAAGTTTTGGAAGGAGGAAGTAACGCTTCTGATGGTCATGTCTTGCTGGCTCCAATGGAGTCAAACGTGATTCCGCTCCCGCATCAAATTCATGCTTTGTCAAAAGCGGTTTCTGGCGACCGGGTTCGATATTTGTTGGCTGATGAGGTTGGCCTTGGCAAAACCATTGAAGCTGGCCTTATCATGCGGGAGCTAAAGCTTCGCGGATTGGTGCGTCGTACACTGGTGGTTGCTCCAAAAGGTTTGGCGACTCAGTGGGTCGCGGAAATGCAGACGCATTTCAACGAACAGTTTCGGCTGGTGCTTGGTGATGATATTGGAACGCTCCAGCGTTTGGTTCCGGGATCGGATAACGGTGATTCTCCGTGGTCAATGTTCGATCAGGTTATCGTCTCTCTGGATTCGGTAAAGCCAATGGAAAAAAGGCGGGGATGGTCGGCTGAACGAGTTGGAGCGTATAACCGCAGCCGCTATGAAGAGCTGATAACTGCTGGATGGGATCTGGTCATTGTCGATGAAGCTCACCGTTTGGGCGGCAGTACTGATCAGGTTGCCCGTCACAGGCTTGGTCAAGGGCTGGCAGAGGCTGCGCCTTATGTACTGTTGCTTTCGGCTACTCCTCATCAGGGGAAGAGTGATGCTTTTCACCGGTTAATGACGGTACTCGATAAGGAAGCCTTTCCCGATTTGGAGAGTGTGTCTCGTGAACGGGTGATGCCCTATGTGATCCGTACTGAGAAACGAAATGCTGTAGATGCCGACAATAAACCGCTTTTCAAGCCTCGCCGGACGCAGTTGATCGCGGTATCATGGGAGCCACGTCATCATCTGCAGCAAAGCCTCTATGAAGCGGTGACCGAGTATGTTCGTGAAGGGTATAATCAGGCAATTCGCTATAAGAAACGACATATCGGCTTTCTCATGATTCTCATGCAGAGGCTGGTGGTTTCAAGTACCCGCGCTATCCGCTGTACTCTGGAACGCCGTCTGGAAATATTGAAAGATGGTGAACGGCAAACCAGCTTGCGTCTGGAAGAGAACAGTATTGGAAGTGATGAGTTCTATGATATGGATGCGGAGGAACTGCTCGATGAGCTTTTGACCTCGAAGGTATCGGCCTTGCAGAACGAAGCTCTCTTTGTTGAAACGCTGCTTGAATCTGCCCGCAAATGTGAAGAGGCAACACCCGATGCCAAAGCGGAAGCCTTGATTGAGTGGATATACCAGCTTCAGTCGGATGAGAACGACTCTGAGTTGAAGGTGCTGCTTTTTACGGAATTTGTGCAGACTCAGAAGATGCTGAAGCAGTTTCTTGGAGATCGAGGGATTACGGTTGTAACGCTCAATGGCTCCATGAGCATGGATGAGCGGAAACGTGCACAGGATGCTTTTTGTCATCGTGCGAGGGTACTTGTTTCTACCGATGCCGGTGGCGAGGGATTGAATCTTCAGTTTTGTCATGTCGTCATCAACTACGATATGCCCTGGAACCCGATGCGGGTAGAACAGCGGATCGGACGTGTTGATCGTATTGGGCAGACGAAGGTTGTCAGGGCAATTAATTTTGTGCTTGAAGAGTCAGTCGAATTTCGGGTACTTGAAGTGCTTGAAAAAAAGCTGGCCGTGATTTTCCTGGAGTTCGGTATCGACAAAACCGGGGATGTGCTCGATTCTGCCGCCGCCGGTGAACTGTTTGATGAACTCTTTACTTCCGCTGTTCTGGATCCTGAAGGGGTTGAACTGGCGGTTGAACAGGGTGTGGAACGTCTTCGGCATGAGATCATTGATGTTCGTAACTCATCGGTTCTCTACGGCATTTCTGACGAACCTGATCTTCAGGCGGCAGAACGGCTACGCTCCCATCCTCTGCCTCACTGGCTGGAGAGGATGATAGTTTGCTATCTGAACGCACATGGAGGCAAAGCAACACAAAAACGCACCGGGTGGGAGTTGACCTGGCCTGAAGGCGATGTCTCTCATCGGTGCGTATTCAGCTCCAGAGATGCACAAAACAAGCCGGATACACTGTTGCTTAATCTGGAAAATAATCGACTTCGAGGGCTTGCACTCAACTTGCCGCAAATTAGGGCTGCTCAGCCCATACCTTGCATCTCCTTAAGTGGACTGCCTCCAACGATTTCAGGTTTCTGGGCTCTTTTTGAAATCCGCCTGCAAGCAGGGAATCACCAGCAAAGTCAGCTTATAAGAATCCCTCTCGTTCGTCGTCGCTACATCGCAGTTTTTCAGAGTGAAGATGGTGCCGTTTTTATGCCGACGGCCCGCCACATCTGGGATTCATTGCAATCTGAAGAGCTGGATGTGCTTGCTTCCATGGAGCCAGATCAATCAATTGCAATATATAACCGTCTTCTGCAGGTTTGTGAAGATGAGGGTAAAGAGTTGTTTGATGCATTGCAGCATGAGCATCAATCAGCTATTGATCGTGAAGAAGAGCGGGGGGCTATTGCGTTCAGTGCCCGGAGAAGGGCTATCGAACGGGCAGGGTTACCGGAGGTGCGTCATTATCGAACAACGCAGTGTAATGTTGATGAAACCGGGTGGCGCAGAGAGCTTCAGTCAGCAAGGCAGATAGTTCCGGAGATTCGTCCGCTGCTGCTCATGCGCATCATGAAGGGAGGGTCACAGTGAAGAGCTGGAGAGAGAGTATTTTGAATGACTTTGTGCCGAATGTGAGCCGTCTCACCCTCGTTGCGGATCCTGACAGCCTGTTGACAGAAGAGACTCTCGTTCTTGAGCTGCGCCATCGCGGTTTTGAGCTGATTGAATTCACTGATCCGGTAGAGTTTCGATATGCCTATGAATCAAAATACCGTGCAATTTGGGACAGGGGTGAGCATACCGATTTGGTGGTTATTCTTCGACTTCAGGATACAGAACTGGAATCTCTGCCTTATGACCTGCTGCAGGCTGGAAGAAAACTCTCGTTTAATCTGGGTAATCTTTTTCCCAATCTGAGTTACCCGGTTCTTGAGCAACTGGATCGCTCGTTTCTGGATGCATTGTTCGAAGCTCAGCATACATTCTCGCCTGACCGTATGGGTGACAATGCGACCAGGGATTTTATCCTGCGCCATGTTTTCAGGGTTGCAGCAGAACTGATTGTGTCCGATGTCGATCTGCTCAGGGTGCTGCTCCGCCTGCATTACAGTAAAATTGCTCTTCCTGAAATTTTGGCCCTTCGTCTGGTCCAGCAGCTCCGGGGGCAAGCAGGGTTTCATGAATGGCCACTGGATGTTATTGTTTCGGATGAGGAGGCTTTTTTTGCATTCCTTCAGGAGCGGTGGCCACTCTTTCTGGGCAGAATCAGTGATGACAGACAGCTTCGTGAAATTTCCTTGAAGTATCCGGGGCCAGACACTCTTCCTTTTGACCATCATGATATCCGGGTTTATATCGACAATCTCTTTGTTGAAGGGAAATTGCATCCGGTTCAGAAACCTGGAGTCTCTCTTGATATATCGTCCTGGATTCGGAGCGGTATCGTTGACCCAGGGACGGCTGATCAAACGTTACGGATTTCCCGGCTTTTTGAGATTATTGAAAAAGAGATGCCTGTCGAGGATTGCCGTTATTCTGATTGGATTACTTATGCCTTGAAATGGGCGGAACTGACGGCATTGGTTCATTGCGCTGAGGATGAGGAACGTAAAACACGGTTGCTGCAAATCGGTGATAAACTGAATGCCGCCTTTGCTCAATGGTTAAGCTCCCATTATTCAAGTATCATCAATCTATCGCCAAAAAATCCGGCGATGCTGCACCATGTGCCAAGACGTCTTGCCCGTGAACTTGATGATGATAAAAAACGTCGTGTAGCACTGCTCGCTGTTGACGGTTTATCGCTGGATCAGTGGGTCTCTGTTCGACAGATTCTCAAGGTTCAGAACAGCAGTTTAATCATGAGGGAGTCGGCGGTGTTTGCCTGGATTCCCACATTGACCTCGGTGTCAAGACAGGCGATTTTTTCAGGCAAGCCGCCACTTTATTTTCCTTCCTCAATACAGTCTACAAATAGTGAGAGTAATCTCTGGAAACAGTTCTGGGAGGATGCCGGTCTCTCTCGCCTTGACATTGCCTATCAACGAGGTCTGGGCGATGGCGATGTTTCAAGCGTCCTTGAAGCGACTCTCCATCCTGGTAAAACAAGAGCACTCGGGCTGGTCGTGGACAAGGTTGACAAAATCATGCATGGTATGCAGCTCGGTGCAGCGGGCATGCACAATCAGATCAAGCAGTGGTGTCAGGGAGGGTTTCTCAATTCGCTTCTTGATTACCTTTTGCTTCATGGTTATGAAGTCTGGTTGACCTCTGATCATGGCAATATTGAGTGCCAGGGTAAAGGTCGTCCTTCCGAAGGAGTTATTGCTGAAACTCGCGGAGAACGGGTTCGTGTCTATCCGACGTCAGAACTTCGCACAACGGTCGCTCGTGAATTTCCTTTTGCAAGCGAGTGGCAACCGACCGGGTTGCCACAGGGTTATTTCCCGCTTATTGCCAGCGGCAGGGATGCATTTGTTACTCCAGGAACGGCAATTGTCGGGCATGGAGGTGTTTCAATCGAAGAGGTTATTGTACCGCTGATAAAGTTTGAGAGGGGTTTATAACATGAGCAAGCGTCATGAAAAACTGGGAATAAAGCAGACCATTCAGAAAGAGTGGATGGACAGGGCGCTGAGAATGGTGCTGGCGGGAATGACTGAAAAGGAGATCCGCCAGGATCTTGACCACTATCTCTCAACGCAAAAGCAAAGCGGCGGTATTGGAGAACGAGGTCAAAAAACTTATGGGATGGCTATAGGGATACTTGCCTCATGGTTTGCGCCGGATGATGATCTTCGCCGGTTTCGGGATGAAGCGTTGAAAATTGCGCGTGTAATTCCAGAAGAAGAGTGGCTCCCACTGCATTGGGCAGTTATTTCGGCAGCATATCCTTTCTGGTTTAACGTAGCAAAACAGGTTGGCCGGCTATTCAACCTTCAGGAAAGCGTGACCCAGGTACAGATTTTTAACCGTATCAAGGAGCAATATGGAGACCGGGAGACCGTTGCCAGAAATGCCCGGTACACCGTTCGGTCTTTTGTTGCCTGGGGTGTTTTGCAGGAATCCGACAACAAAGGATGCTATAAAAAGGCTCCATCACCACTGATTCATGATCGAAAATTGGCCGTTTTGCTGTTTGAGTCGGCGCTGCACGCAACACCGGAAGGCGCAGGATCCGTGGCCGCTCTCCTGAAACACCCTGCGTTTTTCCCGTTCGAGTTTCCAATGCTCTCCGGTGACACTATTGCAGGCAGCTCAAGCGCTATCAGCTTACTCCGTCATGGGTTGGATGATGAAATTGTTATGTTAACCAATGGCTGAAGCCCTCACCACATAACCTCTATACCAGCAACTGGATTGAACCAACTTTGAACTTTGAACTCAGATGAAACCCGAGCAGCAAACTCGTATCGAATTGATTGACAAGCTGTTACTGCA
>Ga0194060_10001263_pt1 | contig 18119 bp, 13 predicted proteins | sample SepL225m_MetaG_FD_163427 | JGI IMG/M metagenome (GOLD analysis project Ga0194060, IMG submission 163427) | Anoxic zone freshwater microbial communities from boreal shield lake in IISD Experimental Lakes Area, Ontario, Canada - Sep2016-L222-5m | ecosystem: Environmental > Aquatic > Freshwater >...
CCAACAAAGTATTTAGTTTCTGGGGACATATTCGTGTGCAAAAATTTGAACCCAATAAATCATTGGTAGCCGAAGAAACGCCCATACTAAAAAGTAAAAAAATTGAATCCATAATTCGCAAGCAAACTGGCGTATATCAAATTCAAACATTTGCTACTAAATCTGCCATAATAGAAAAAAATAAAGAGATTGAAGGCGTATTATTAAAAGGTGTTGAAAAAGGCTATGATAGTATGCAACTAAAACCTTTTTTAAAAGAAGGCAGATGGCTGAAATTCAATGACAGCAGTTATAGTAAAGACTTGATGATTTCTGCACAAATTGCCAGTCAATTAAAAATTAAACTAAATGATACCATTCATATCTATTTTATTTCTAGTATGGATGGCAGTAAAAATTATAGAAAAATGTCGGTTTGTGGCATCTATAAAACCGGTATTGAAGAGTACGATAAACTATTTATTTTAGGCGATCAACAATTAATTCGACGCATGAACAATTGGGCACCAGACGAAACTGGTGGCTATGAAGTTTTTATATCGGACTACCACAAAATGGATAGTATTTCTGTTAAGTTAGCAGACCAACTTCCTGCAGAATGGATGAGTAAAACCATTAGAGAAGTGTATCCCAATATTTTTGACTGGCTCAATATTCAAGATGTAAATAGGAATGTCATTTTCACAGTCATGTCAATTGTAGCCATCATTAATTTAATCACTTGTTTATTAATTCTCATATTAGAAAGAACCCGAATGGTGGGTATATTGAAAGCACTAGGTGCAACAGACTGGTTAATTCAAAAAATATTTTTATACCATGCAACTGTTATTAGCCTTGCTGGGATTGGGATTGGGTTTGTTTTGGGTGTTGGTTGTTGCTTAATTCAGCAATACACTGGTATTATTACATTAGACGAATCTGCCTACTATGTTTCCTCTGCGCCTATATACCTCATATGGTGGCAAATTTTTGCAGTATGCGCTGGCACTTTACTAGTTTGCTATCTCGCTTTAATAATACCAACATGGCTTATTAAAAGGATCCAGCCAACCAAAGCCATTCAATTTAGATAAATTAATTATTTGGGCATTGCACACAAATGAGAGAGCAAAATACCCGTTGCTACAGCTGCATTCAATGATTCTGCCCCTCCTAGTTTTGGAATAGTTACTGAATTTTTAATAAAAGGCAATACCTCGGGCCTTATTCCTTTTGATTCATTTCCAATAACCAATAAACCTTCTTTTAAAGGTTGCATACCCATTACAGAACGCCCCTCAAGTAAGGCACCATAAACAGGCAGTTTAGTTGTTTGAAGCAATATGGGCAAATTAGTATACCAGCATTGAACCCTAATAAAACTCCCCATGGTTGATTGAATCACTTTGGGATTGGTTAGTTCAACAGTATCCTCACTAGCAATAATTTGAGTTATACCAAACCAATCTGCAATGCGAATGATGGTGCCTAAATTTCCTGGATCCTGTATGCCATCAATTACCAAACTTAATTTTCCAGACAAATTGAAAAAGTTTTTATTTTCTTTTTGACGGCAAATCAGTAGCACTTCATTGGCTGTTTGCAAACTCGATATTTTTTCTAATTCTATCTCAGAAACAAGCGCAGTATCAATATTAGTAGGGTTTTCGGCTATCCATTTGGCCGTTGCATATATTTTTGTTACCTCATAATTACTGTTTAAAAGCTCTGTTGCAAGCTTTGGACCTTCGGCAATAAAAAGCCCTTCTTGTACTCTTTGTTTTTTCTGGCACAAAGATTGAATATATTTGAGTTCATTCTTGCTTAACATACTGTATGCGTTTGAAACTTGATAAAGTTAATTGGAATTTATGGCTCTTACTAACATTCTCTGCAATGTTGGTAGTTTCTTGTTCCGAAGAACGTAGAACTACTGTAAAAAATTATCCGGTTGCTACCCCTTTTGTATATAGTAATAAAGTTATTCTAGATGGAATTGAATCAAAAATAGAAAAAAAACAGCTTAGCGTAGACCTAAGCAATTATTGGGATGATAGTTTGAAAGCCAGAAAAGAACAACATGTAGTGTTCTGGTATCGAATTAATAACCCAAGTATTTTCGATTCTATTAATGTTAGTCGTTCGAAAAACTTTATGAATGCCTATTTAAATTCACAAGGCTATTATTACGCAAATTTAGTTGACTCCATTCATATCGACACCATTGCAGACCAATTGAGGGTGCATACCTACATGAATATTAACTTGGGTAAGAAAATTACTATTGATTCCATTAATTATCAGTTAAGCGATTCCAGTTTACAAGCCACCACTTTATTAAACCAAAAAAGTAGTTTACTCAAAAAAGGAAGTCCTTACAGCAAACAATTAATTGGTACAGAATTAGATAGACTAATTGGCATTTATAGAAATAATGGTTACTACAAATTCACAAGAGAAGATATTTTTACAGAGGTTGATACGGTAGATACCCATTTAATTGCATTAACACTTAATCCTTTTAAACAAGCAGCACTAATTGCTGAATCTGCCAAAAAACGCCAATTAAACCCTACTTGGAATATTAGTATCAACAAAAGGCCTACCTATGATTCTAGTAAATTGGTGCAATATACAATAGGTAATATTTATTACTATCCAGAAACTAGCTTAACTGATATTACAGATAGTTTGATAACCAAAACTGGATTAAAAGAAGAAAAATATCCGGGTGTTTTTTTAAGATCTAAAGAACAGAAATTTAAATACACACCACTAAAAGAGCATACTTTTTTCTCTAAAGGAAAATACTATAATGAAGATGATTATTTAAAAACCATCAACACCTTACAACAAGTTGGTGCATGGCAACAAGTAGATGGAAAAATCATCCCTCGTGAAAAATCAGACACACTAGATGTATATTTTTTTCTAACACCAGCGCTTAAACAAAACTTCACCGTAGACCTAGAAGGCAGTAGAAATACAGGCGATATTGGGTCAGGAAATCTGTTCGGATTGTCAACAAATTTTTCTTATAAAAATAGAAACGTTGCCAAAAAAGCTATACAGTCAATTTCTAATTTTAGAACAGGGGTTGAATTAAATTTAAATTTAGGAAGTAATCAAAATACAACCACTAATTTGGCGCAAACTTTTAATATCAGCGCAGGTCAAACATTCACTTTTCCTGGATTGATACAACCTTTCAATAAATGGAAAGCGTTGAAAACAATCGACAATCAAAGAACATCACTTGCGTTGAATGCTGCTTATATAGATAGAAAAAATTACTACAAATTAAAGTCCTTGGTAGGTAGTTGGGGTTATGAATGGAAAAAGACAATTAACCGTGCAGAAAATTCATGGATATACAAACCCATTAATATTGAATTGTATGCACTTGATACACTTCCTGGCTTAGATACTTTATTCAAAAAAAATCCATTCTTACGCAACTCCTTTAATACCGGAAATATCTTTAGCCAAAGTTTATCGTATAACAGAACAATTAATAGTGCTGGCAGAAAAACACATAACTTAAGATTAGGCATTGAAGAAACAGGAGGCCTATTTGGTTTAATAAAAGATATTAAGGATAATAGTTATCGCTATATTAAAGTAGAAGCAGAATACCGTCAAAAAAAGAAATGGGATCATTCTGAATTAGCATATAGGGCCTTTGCTGGAATAGGTTATAATTATGGCAGTTATCCAAAAAATGCTTCACTTGCCACCCTCCCATTTTTTAAACAATTTTCTGCGGGAGGCCCTTATAGTATGCGCGCTTGGGGCTTAAGGCAACTTGGGCTTGGCAGTTCCAATACTTATGATAGTATTTCTTCAACCAATTTTAGAGACCGATATGGCGATATGATTATTGAAACCAATGTGGAATATCGTTTTATTATGGCAACTGTTGCTGGCGTAAAAGTTGGCAGCGCAATTTATACCGATATTGGAAATATTTGGAACGTAAAAAATAGTACTACAGATTTTAATTCAACTTTTTCGTTGGCAAAATTAGGCCACGATATTGCTATTGGTGTAGGAACAGGTTTGAGGCTTGATTTTGATTATTTTTTAATTCGATTCGACTTAGCCTATAAAGTAAAAGACCCATTAAGAACTGCCAATAATGGATGGATGAGTTTTAAAAATTTCAACTGGACCGATATTCGACCAAACGGATTAGAAGTATCTAATTTTGCTTTACAACTCGGCATCGGTTTGCCCTTCTAATGCTGCACGCATTTCTTTCAGTTCTACTTCAAATGTTGGAATTGTTTTGGCATTGTCAACTGAAAATTCACCAATTCTTGTTCTGCGTAAACTACTCATATAAGCACCCACACCTAGTGCCGCACCAAAATCATTGGCAAGGCTTCTAATATAAGTACCAGTACCACAAACCACTTTAAAATAAACTAGTGGTAATGCTATTTTTTCAATAGTAAAAGAATGAATCGTAACAGGTCTTGGGTCTACTTCCACTACCAAGCCTTTGCGTGCAGAAACATATAAGCGTTCTCCATTTTTTTTAATGGCAGAATGTTGTGGGGGCATTTGTAAAATATCTCCTGTAAACTGCGCTGTGGCAGCTTCAATCATTGCATCGGTTAAGTGCGCAATTGATTGGGGATTTTCAGGATCAGATTCTAAATCATAAGTAGGTGTAGTGGCGCCAAGTGTAAAAGTTCCGGTATACTCTTTTTCCATCCCCATATACTCGTTTATTTTTTTGGTATACTTTCCAGTACACACAATTAATAAACCAGTAGCCAATGGATCTAAAGTGCCAGCATGACCAACTTTACTAACCCTTATCATGTTACGTATTTTTCTAACCACATCGAATGAAGTCCATTCCATGGGTTTGTCAAATAGCAATACTTGACCGTTTAAAAATGATTGCAGCACTAACATGTATTAAATAAAATTTGACGCTTGATAGCTACCACTAATAGGCCCTTGCAAACAATACCCTTTGTGTAGAAGGATTACCAGATAAAATACATTTTCCGTCTTCTAATGGATTGTCTAAAGGAATACAACGAATAGTTGCTTTAGCCAGTTCTTTAATTTTGTCTTCTGTTTCACTAGTGCCATCCCAATGCGCAGAAATGAATCCTGCTTTGGTATCTAATAAGTTTACAAATTCATCCCAAGTATCGGCTTTACTAATATGTGCTTCTTGAAAAGCTTTGGCCTTATTAAAAATATTTAATTGAATTTCTTCTAATAAATTTTGAATGTATAATTCAATTCCATCTAAACTAATACTTTGTTTTTCTTTGGTATCTCTACGAGCTACTTCTACTACATTATTTTCTAAATCGCGTGCACCAATGGCTAATCGAACGGGCACTCCTTTCAATTCATATTCAGCAAATTTCCATCCTGGTCTTTGGTTATCGGAATCATCGTACTTTACAGAAATACCCAATGCCTTTAAGCCTTTTACAATTGAACCCACTTTTTCATCGAGTGCTAATTTTTGTTCTTCTCCTTTAAATATCGGAACAATCACAACTTGTATTGGTGCAATTTTTGGAGGTAAAATCAATCCATCATCATCACTATGTGCCATCACTAATGCCCCAATTAATCGCGTACTAACGCCCCAACTGGTAGCCCATACATAGTCTAGTTTATTTTCTTTATCACTGAATTTTACATCGAATGCTTTGGCAAAATTTTGTCCTAAAAAATGCGAGGTGCCTGCTTGTAATGCTTTACCATCTTGCATCATCGCTTCAATACAATAAGTTTCTTCGGCACCTGCAAAACGCTCGTTGGCTGTTTTTATACCTTTTATAACAGGCATTGCCATCCAGTTTTCTGCAAAATCTGCATATACATCTAACATCAACTTTGTTTCAATTAATGCTTCGGCAGCAGTAGCATGTGCGGTATGACCTTCTTGCCATAAAAACTCTGCAGTTCTTAAAAACAAACGCGTACGCATTTCCCAACGAACCACATTGGCCCATTGATTAACAAGTATTGGCAAATCGCGGTAAGACTGAATCCAACCTTTATAAGTATTCCAAATAATGGCTTCACTAGTAGGACGCACCACTAATTCTTCTTCTAATTTAGCTTCTGGATCAACCATCAACTTTCCTGGCTTGTCTGGGTCTGACTTTAAACGATAATGGGTAACCACTGCACACTCTTTTGCAAACCCTTCTGCATTCTTTTCCTCAGCTTCAAACAGGCTTTTAGGTACAAATAATGGGAAATAGGCGTTTTGGTGGCCCGTTTCTTTAAACTTTTTATCAAGTACATCACGCATGTTTTCCCAAAGTGCATAGCCATATGGCTTGATAACCATACAACCCCTTACAGCACTATAGTCTGCTAAATTCCCCTTGATTATTAGGTCGTTATACCATTGCGAATAATCTTGTTCTCTTGTTGCGATATCCTTACCCATGTTCTTAATTGTGATTACTTTAACAAATTATAGTTAGACCTTACTAGAGCATGGCAAAATTTTTGACATGTTAAACTAAGCGCCTGCCTCTGCATCGCAAATGTATGTAACTTCACATTATATATTTGTTCAAACCTAATACCATGAAAAATAGCCTACTTATTTTACTGATTGGAATTGGTTTTTTGTCTACTAGTTGTGCTACTGCATACAAGTCAGACCAAACCCCAGATGATGTGTATTATTCTCCAGGAAAACCTGCTGCTGAAGACGATTTAGTAAAGGATGCTGCTCAGCAAGAACAATATCAGGCTTATATGACTAGTGCCGATGAACGCTACCTGCGTATGAAAGTAGCCAATCATTCTCGTTGGACTAGTTTAGACGATTATGCCTATTGGTATGATAGCCGTTATGATTTCTATCGTTATAATCAATACAATTCTTTGGGTTTAAATAATTATAATTACAACAATAACTGGAATTCAATGGCTGCATTTGGTAGCCATCGCCCTATGTTGGGATGGAACAATCCTGCTTTTACCATTATCAGTTATTGTAATACTAAAACACTCATAGGTTCAACTGCTGGTAGTAATATCACTGCCTATAAAAACAAAAATTACGATAACACCAATATCAGTTATACCAATCCTAAAACAGGCATTACAACTTATTCTAACAATACCAATAATTTTAGTTCATTGGTAAAAAAAGTGTTTGCTACCGCATCGGCTAATTCAAATGGCAGTAGCACTTTTGATAGAGCAGCAAGATCTTTTAGCAATACTTCATCTAGTAGTGCTTCTTCAAGCAGTTCATCTAGCAGCCCCGTTGTAACTAGTAGTACAGCAGGTGGAAATAGTGGCGGCGTAAAAAGCACTGGAACTAGCACAAGTACAGGTAGAACTTCTAGAGATTAATAAGCCTCCCACACATGAAAAAATATTTATTAGCACTCAGCTTAATCAGTAGTATTACCGTATTTGCGCAAACACCTGATGACGCCTTAAGAACTGCTTGGTTTACCCAAAATGGTTCTGGAAGAAATACGGCAACAGGTGGTGTGATGGGCTCACTAGGAGGCGATATTACAGCCAACCACGTAAACCCAGCAGGTCTTGGATTATTTAAAACCAATGAGTTTGTTTTATCGCCTGGATTTTTATTAAACAAAAACAAGTTTAACTACCGAGGAACAGACACTAGTAACGATAAAAACAATTTTAATTATGGGTCTTCAGGAATTATATTAGCTGCAGGTGCTAATCCTAATAAAAAATGGACCAGCAGTGCATTTGCCATTTCTGTAAACCAAGTAGCCAATTACAATAATAGGGTGCAGTTTAAAGGATTCAATAATGTGAGTTCTTATTCAGAAAAATATTTAGAAGAATTGGTTCGCGATCGTGCAGATACGATTGCCGCTTTAAGCAATTATGTGTATGGTTCTTCATTAGCATTTAGAACTTATTTAATTGACACTATTAGGGGCGCAAATGGCGCTGTAATGGGCTATCAAAGTTTGGTGCCTTACTCAACAGGTATTAATCAATCATATGATGCCACAACTACTGGTGGCTACCATGAAATAGCCATTGGATTGGCTGGAAATTTATTAGATAAAATGTATGTGGGTGGTAGTTTGGTCATTCCAGTGATCAATTATCAAAAACAAACTATTTATTCTGAAACAGATGCAACCAATAATACCAAAAATGAATTTAAGAGTTTTGAATATAGAGAAAGTTTTAGTTCACGCGGTATTGGCGTTGGATTAAAATTGGGTATGATTTATAAACCACAAGATTATTGGCGGATAGGCTTTGCATTCCATACGCCACAATTGATAGGTTATAAAGATGAAATTAGATCTTCTATGACTACTAACACAGAAACTTATGCTGGAACGATCACTGAAACTAGCGATCAATTAAATAGTGGCAATGCTGGTAAAAGCGAATACAATTTATCTACCCCATGGCGTGCTATTGCAAGTGCTAGTTATGTGTTTAGAGAAGTGAATGATACTAGAAGGCAACGTGCTTTTTTAAGTGCAGATATTGAATATGTAAATTATCGTAGCGCCCGTTTTTCTGCAGTAAATAAAACCGATGCCGATTTGGTAAACTATTACCAAATGATTAATGATGAAATAAAAGATTACTACAAAGGGAATGTAAATATTAGAGTTGGTGGCGAATTAAAATTTAATGTTTGGATGGTAAGACTAGGTGGCGGATTTTATGGTAGCCCTTATGCAGATGATGCCCTGAAAGCCAATCGGATTGTAACTAGTGGCGGATTTGGCTATAGAAACCATGGTATATTTATTGACCTTAGCTATGCACATATTTTTCAAAAAGATGTACAGTTTGCTTATCGCTTAAACGACAAGCCTAATACATTTGCAGTGCAGTCTGGTGCGAAACAAAATATCATGCTTACTTTAGGATTCAAGTTTTAGAACAGCCCATTACTTAAGCAGTTCCAGCATTTTTTCTACAGAAGCATTTGTTGCATCAAACCAATGAATACTTGAGTCTTTTTTAAACCAAGTCATTTGTCTTTTTGCGTAATGACGTGTATTAATTTTTATTTGTTCTATTGCTTTTTCAAGCGATATTTTTTTATTGAAATATTCAAACAATTCTTGATACCCCACTGTTTGCAATGCATTGTTTTGGCAATGAGGAAAAAGCGCCAATGCCTCCTGAACAAGCCCAGCTTCAACCATTAAATCAATGCGTTGATTGATGCGCTCATTCAATAAATCTCTTGGCATTTCAAGACCAATTTTAATTATTCGAAATGGTCTTTGCTTTTTATTGGCAGTACGAAATTCAATAATTGATTTACCTGTTGCTTGCCAAATTTCTAGTGCACGCATTAAACGCTGGGGATTATTTTGTTCGGCTATTTGCCAAAATACAGGATCATTTTTTTGCACCGATTCTTGTAGCCAATTCAATCCATTTTGCGCATATAATTCAATAATATTTTGTCGGATAGCTGGATCAATACTTGGCATATCATCCATCCCTTCACAAAATGATTTAATGTATAAACCAGTGCCACCAACCATTACAGCAATAGGTTGCTTCTTAAAAATTTCGTTACCTTTTTCCAATGCAAAGGTTTCAAAGATTCCTGCATTAAGTTCTTGATGAATAGAATGCGAATCAATAAAATGATGTGGAATTTCTAGCAATTCTTCTTTAGTAGGCTTAGCAACAGCAATCCCTAATTCTTTAAAACATTGGCGAGAGTCTGCAGAAATTATTTCGGTGTGTAGTGCTTTAGCCAAAGCAATCGCTACAACTGTTTTACCAACAGCAGTAGGACCGCAAATAACCAATATTGTATTTTGTGCTAACTCACTCATTAAGATTACTAATACTCCTCTTCATCTTGCCCTTCATCTTGCCCCTCTTCTGCTTCGGCATCTTCATCAGGATCTCCCTCACCATCTACCTCATCCGAAGAATCTTCTAATTCATCTCCTTCTTCTCCAAACCCATCCTTGGCTTCACTTAAATCGTATTTCTCTTCAATATCGGCAAACTTATCACCCAATAAACTTTTGGTGCCGTATTGTTGAGGGCCAATACCTTCTACTCGAGTGGTGGATGGATACAATGTTTTAGCATTCTCTTCTTTACTAACACTAATCAGTTCAACTAAAAACACCCAGTTTTTTACAAAATCGTATACGTAAATAAACTTTTGATTGGTATCTCTAATTTCAGAACCAATGCTTGTATCAGCCATTATTAAAGGCGCTACAGGATAGGCTTTATCGTATCGTTCAAAGCTAATTTCTCTGCCGCGTTGCCAGTTATCATTGCTTCGATAAAAACTTGATTGGTGCTTTGAATCAAATTCATACGACTTTACAATTGCAAGGTGTAGGTCTTGAAAATTTTGTGTATGCTTAATAATTATATCACGGTAAACCGCGTCGTCTTCTTCGAGATAAATTCTAAATTTTAATACAGCCATTCTATTGAGTTGCTAATTGTGAGTGGTAGTTATTTAACATGCAAATTACGCAAGTATCTTGTGAGTATTGCACGAATTTATAATTAATTCAATGGGTGTAAATTTAATTCTGCCGCCTTTTCTAACATAAATCCAAAAGCAGCCGTATAATTATTAGCAATTAATCCGTCTAAAATTGCTTCGCGGATGGCATCTTTAATAATTCCAACATTTTTTCCAGGACTTAGTCCAAAATGTGCCATAATCATCTCACCGGTTATAGGTGGTTGCCAATTGCGCATTTGATCACTTTCTTCCACCGCTTTCATGCGCTGTTTTACCATTTCAAAATTTTGCAAGTAGCGCTTAACTTTTAATTTATTCTTGCTAGTTATGTCTGCAGAACAAAGCAGCATCAATGCATCTATATCTTCACCAGCATCAAATAATAACCTGCGTACTGCACTATCAGTAATATTTTCATTGGTTAAACTGATCGGTCGCAAATGCAATAACACCAACTTCTGTACCATTTTCATTTTTTCGTTCAATGGCAATTTTAACTTGGTAAAAATTTTTGGAACCATTCTTGCGCCAACTACTTCATGACCATGAAAAGTAAAACCATGTCCTTCCTCAAACTGCTTGGTAGCAGGCTTTCCAATATCATGTAATAAAGCTGCCCATCGCAACCATAGGTCATTGGTGTTTTCAGAGATATTGTCAATCACTTGAAGGGTATGATAAAAATTATCTTTATGCCCCATCCCCTCAATATTTTCCGCTCCATACAAATCCACCATTTGCGGAAAAATAATTTGTAATAATCCTGTTTGAAACAACAAATCCCAACCAACAGATGGCTTACTGCAAAGCATTATTTTATTGAGTTCATCTGTTATACGTTCTTGAGATACAATTTTTATTCTAGGGGCCTGCGCCTTAATTGCTTCAAGTGTTTCGGGCACAATTGTAAATTCTAATTGTGCAGCGAACCGAATGGCACGCATCATTCTTAATGGATCGTCACTAAAAGTTTGTTCCGGTAATAATGGAGTTTGAATAATTTTATTTTCAATGGCTGCAATGCCATTAAATGGGTCAATTAATTGACCAAAGTCTGCTTTGTTTAAACTAATAGCAAGTGCATTAATGGTAAAGTCTCTTCTATTTTGATCGTCTTCTAAACTACCTGTTTCTACTTGTGGCTTTCTACTTTCTAATTGATAACTTTCTTTTCTTGCACCTACAAACTCAATTTCCATTTCTGGTAATTTAATTTGCGCAGTTCCAAAATTTTTAAAGAATGCAACAGTGGGTCGGGGCTCAAACAAATCAGCCACTTTATTGGCTAATTCAATGCCATCGCCCAAACAAACTATATCTGCATCCTTGGTGGCTCGGCCAATAATTTTATCGCGAACAAAGCCCCCAATTAAATAAGTAGGCAGGTTCAAACTGGCTGCAGCTGCGGCTATTCGGTTAAAAATGGTTGTTTCTATTGAGGTACAAGGTATCTGCATCTGCTGTAAATGTACTAGTCTTTGCGTTTAGGATTATACTGTTAATACCGCTAATAGCTGTTGCGTACTTATTTTTTGTGCGCAATTGAAATGTTTTTCTGGGCATTGTTTTTGGCCGTGGATGCCACAAGGCCTACAGGGCAAGGCTTCTGACACTTCTACAATATGACTTTTAGATGAAAGCGGGCCATACCCAAATGAAGGTATGGTAGAACAATAAACTGCCGTTACAGGCGCATCAACAGCCGATGCAAAATGCATTGGTGCCGAATCGTTTACATAATTCATTTCGGCTTGTTGCATTAGTGCAGCTGAAGCTAAAAAATTAAGTTTGCCCGCCAAATTATGGGTGCGCATAAAAGCATCTTTTACCACCAAATCGGTACAAAGTGCGTTATCGGAAGCTGCTCCTAACAAATAAATGGTATACCTACTAGGCAATGCCTGTATTAAATCAATCCATTTTTGAGCTGGAAATTGTTTGGTGTACCATACAGATGCTGGGGCTATGCAAATAAATGGCAATCCCGTATACACTGCAATACTCGTTTGATCTGCTATTGTTGGATATAACTTAGGCTTTGCCGCAAATTCATCGGTAAAAGCAGCAATTAATTGGTGGTTGCGTTCAATTTCATGCAATTCGGTTTGCCCATTGCTAAAATGGTGCTGTATGCGCTTACTAAAAAACAAGCTAAATGGATTTTTATTGAACCCAATGGTTTGTTTTGCACCAGAAAGAACAGTAATCAAACCCGTTGCAGCATAGCGTTGCAGATTAATTACCTGTGTATATTGATTGGCTCGAATTTGTTTAATTGTTCGAATTAGGTTACGATACTTATGGCTTTTTTTATCCCAAATTACTACTTGCTGTATAAACGGATGTTGTGTAAATAGTGATTCATTTCCTTTTCTAACCAGTATATCAATGATGCTGTTTGGATAAAACGCATGTAATTTTTCTACAATGCCAGTAGCTAGAACTACATCCCCAATAAAAGCAGTTTGTATGACTAAAATCTTTTGCATCTCTACAAAAATACTTATTAATTAGATTGAAGCACTAGCTAGCATGGTTGATGGCCATTTGCCTTGATTTTATTTTTTTTATTAAATCAAGCATAACAAATAAAATCAAAGCCATTCTAACTGTATGTTTGCAAAAATTTAAAGCATGTCATTACAAGCATTGATCCTAGAAGCCTGGGACAACAGAGAATTACTAAAAGACACCAAGTACACAGATGCCATTAGAGCAGTAATAGAAGAAGTAGATAAAGGAAGGCTAAGAACAGCTGCCCCTACCGAGAATGGCTGGGTAGTAAACGAATGGGTAAAACAAGCCATTCTACTATATTTTGGTATTCAACAAATGCAAACCTGGGAATTGCCTCCATTTGAGTTTTACGATAAAATGTTGTTGAAAAGCAATTATAAAGAATTAGGTGTACGTGCAGTTCCACATGCCGTTGCCAGATATGGCGCTTATTTAGCTAAGAACGTGGTATTAATGCCTAGTTATGTAAATATTGGAGCATTTGTAGATGAAGGAACCATGGTGGATACTTGGGCCACTGTAGGCAGTTGTGCGCAAATTGGCAAAGGCGTTCACTTAAGTGGTGGTGTAGGAATTGGTGGTGTATTAGAACCATTACAAGCAAGTCCGGTAATTATTGAAGATGGTTGTTTTATAGGAAGTAGGGCAATTGTTGTAGAAGGCGTTATTGTTGAAAAAGAAGCCGTATTAGGTGCCAATGTGGTACTTACAAAATCAACTAAAATTATTGACGTTAGTGGCCCTGAGCCAATTGAATACAAAGGACGTGTACCTGCAAGAAGCGTAGTGATTCCAGGAACTTATCCAAAAGAATTTCCGGCAGGAATCTACCACGTGAATTGTGCTTTAATTATTGGAACACGTAAAGCAAGTACCGATTTAAAAACCAGCTTAAACGACGCATTGCGCGAATTTAATGTGAGTGTATAAATTGGCTTAAGAATAAATTATGCCGCAAAGCAAAAAAGATACAGCATACCAATTGAGTTTAGCAGGATTTCTGATAACAATTTTGGGTGCTGTATTTTTTTCAACCAAAGCCATCTTTGTAAAACTGGCTTTTAAATCAACAGGTGTTGATGCGGTTACTTTATTAACCCTTCGCATGCTGTTTTCCCTCCCATTTTATTTAGTAGCAGCAAGGATCGCAGCAAAAAAAGAATCGATAGTATCTCTCACAAAAAGAGATTGGTTTTATTTGATATTACTGGGTGTTTTTGGATATTATTTGAGTAGCTTATTCGACTTTATAGGGTTACAATATATATCTGCCGGATTGGAGAGATTAATACTTTTCCTCTACCCTACTTTTTCAGTTTTAATTAATAGTTTGGTATATAAAGCCAAATTGAATAGAACACAAATAGCTGCACTTGTTTTAACCTATGTAGGTATAGGCATTGCTTATATTGGAGAAATGAAAATCGATACGAGTAACCCTAATTTTTATTTTGGTTCTTTCATGATTTTTTTATGTGCAATTACTTATTCTTTTTATTTGGTTGGCACAGGCAGAATGATTCCTAAAGTTGGTGTTACACGATATACTGCTTATGCAATGCTAGCCGCAACAATTGGCATCTTTTTACATTTTCTTTTTACAAGAAATATTCAAGAAATTCCATTTACAAATACGCTTATTTGGTATACGATTGCTTTAGCACTTGTTGCTACGGTTCTACCCTCTTTTTTAATGAGTAATGGAATGAAAATGATTGGCAGTAATAATGTATCCATCATTATTAGTATTGGTCCGGTTTCAACTATTATTCAAGCACATTTCTTTTTGGGGGAACCTATTATTTTTCCTCAAATAGTAGGAACTATTTTTGTAATTATTGGCGTGCTACTGATTGGATGGCAATCGAAAAGAGGTTCAGTAGAAGTTGTTTAATAAATTTCAATGAAGCCTTACAATTGTTGAAAAACATCCATTTATACATTTGAGTATAGATATGCAATTACTAGTAAAACAAATTGGGATAAAAAAAATGAAGTTATTATGGATTTGTAATTGAAAATGCAACTACAGGGGTTGAGTTATAAGTAAAAACACATGTTTATAATTAATCAAATTAAAATTTTTGCGCATTTTTTGTGCTTTTTAATATAATTTTTTCGTCTATTTATAGTACTATTTTAACTTAAAATTTACTAAAAAGCTTGATGCCATTGAATTGTAGCTGAAAGGTCAATAAATAGCAATGAATAATTAGTGATAATTTGATTATTTTAAACTGAAAATGTTTAAGTAATAAGTCTTTATATAAGACAAGTCTAAACAGTTTGTATTATAAATAGCCCCTAAAATGAAAGCTTCAATATATCATTATAATGAAGAATTTAAAGAATTAAGTAGTAATGGTGATACTGTTGCTGCAAATTTAGTTCTGTGTTTTGCTTCAAAAAAAATATTACAACTTCCAAATACATTTGAAAATATTAGGCTGCAATTTAAGAATGCGCAAATAGTACTTTGTAGTACAGCAGGAGAGATTTTTCAAGAAACAGTTACAGATAATACAATTGTAGTAATTGCCTTAGCGTTTGAAAAAACTGCCATTAAAACTGCACAAGTAAATATTAAAGACTATCCAAATAGTTATGAAAGTGGGCAGGCATTAGTAAAAGAATTAATCAAAGAAGACTTAGCCTATATTTTAGTAATATCAGATGGAAGTTTTGTAAATGGATCTGAGTTAGTAAAAGGCATAAATGATGCAACAGGCAATAAAATATTAGTGACCGGCGGTTTAGCTGGAGACGACGATAATTTTCAAACTACACTTGTTGGACTAAATGAAAATGCTACAAAAGGAAATATAGTTGCTGTTGGCTTTTATGGAAAAAACATATTAATTACACATGGGTCACAAGGCGGATGGGATACTTTTGGAATGGAAAAAATAGTGACCAAATCTGAAGGGAATAAATTATTTGAAATAGATAATAAAAATGCGTTGTCTATTTATAAAAAATACCTAGGGTCTGATGCTACAAATTTACCTAGTTCTGCATTACTATTCCCATTATCAATACAATTAGAAGGCGCAACAGAACCAATCGTAAGAACTATTTTATCAATAGACGAAAATGAAAATAGTTTAACATTTGCTGGTGATATACCAATAGGTGCAAAAGTTCGATTCATGCGGGCAAATTTAGACAAACTAATTACAGCATCAACAATAGCAGCAGCAAATACAGTCAGTGCAAATAAAAAGGACCCAAGTTTTGCATTACTAATAAGTTGCGTTGGGAGAAAACTAGTATTAGGACCTAGAATAGAAGAAGAAATTGAATCAATAAGAGAAATTTTAGGAAAGAATACTGTTTTTGGAGGATTTTATTCTTACGGTGAAATTTCACCGTTCAATGAAAAAGGAAATTGCCAATTACATAACCAAACAATGACAATTACTTGTTTTGATGAAATATAACAACCTATTAGAAAGGCAAATAAAAAAACACTTTCCTGAAAACGTATCATTAGACGACCCAGGAATAGCTGCATTTTTAAATGTTATAAACCAATCATACCAATCATTTGAGCGAGATAAGAGTCTTTCTGAAAGGGCTTCTGATATTAATGAAGAAGAATATATAGAAATCAACAAATCACTAAACGAAGAAATTAATAACAGGAAAAGCTCTATTGATAATCTTAAAAAAACAATCAGCTTAATTACAGACGAACCATTAGATTTTAGTAATAATGATTTAATGTCTATTGCGGATAATTTAAACAAACAAGTTCATAGTAGAAAAAAGGCCGAAACAATATTCACCTCATTAATTAATAATATACAAACAGGTGTATTGTTGAAAGATTTGGATAATACAATTATATTTACGAACAAACTTTTTTGTGAAATATTCGAAATTGATGATGACCCTAAAAATATTATAGACAAAAATTTTAATGATTTCAAATCAACAATCCTATTAAAATTAAAACACCCGAATAGGTTTAAAAGAGATACTAAAAATAAATTAGCTGCAAAAAAAATAGATCTATTAAATATTATAGATTTAAAAGATGGCAGAACATTAGAGCAAAGCTATATTCCAATAATTCAAGAAAATAGCTGTGTAGGTCATTTATGGAACTATTCTGATATTACTGAAAGAAAGGAAAAAGAAGAAACCATACGTAAAAATGAAATTCTCTTAACCACTAGTCAAGAAATAGCCCATATTGGTAGTTGGGAATATAATATTATTACCGAAAAAGTAGAATGGACTAAAGAAATATATTCTATTAGAGGTATTGATCCTGAAACTGAAAAAGCTAATTATGCAGTATTCATGAACGGTATTCATCCAGAAGACAAGGCAATGGTAAATGCTAAGTTAATGGAAGCTATAAAAAATACTATCTCATTTAATATTCATTACAGAATCATTAAACCAGATGGTGATATTAGAATTGTAAATGATATTGGAAATACAATTGTAAATGCACAAGGGAAAAATGAATTAATAAGAGGCACTATTCAAGATGTTACCTTAAGAAAGAAAATTGAACAAGAGATATTACAACAAAAACAATTTACCGAAGACATTTTAAATAATATACCAGCAGATATTGCTGTATTTGACAAAAACCATAATTACCTATACATCAACCCTAAAGCCATTGCAGATAAGAATATGCGAGATTGGATGATAGGGAAGAATGATTTTGATTACAGTACTTTAAAAGGAATAGATACCAAAATCGCCACAAAAAGAAGAGGCTATTTTAATGAAGCAATTGAAACCAAAATAAGTAGAGACTGGGTTGATGAGCATACAACAAAAACAGGATCAATCAATTTTATATTTAGAAGATTTTATCCTTATTATGAAGATGAAGAACTAAAATTCGTAATTGGATATGGTATTGATATTACAAGCAGACGTAAAACAGAAATTGAATTAGAAGGAGTTATGAAGTCAATGGCTAGGGTAAATAAAGAATTAGAACAATTTGCATTTTCGGCCTCACATGATTTACAAGAACCTCTAAGAATGGTTACTAGTTTTTTAGCCCAATTAGATAAAAAATATGGTGATACTTTAGATGAGAAAGGTAAAACATATTTAAATTTTGCGGTAGATGGAGCAAGAAGAATGCGGCAAATGATTTTAG
>Ga0194060_10001264_pt1 | contig 18111 bp, 14 predicted proteins | sample SepL225m_MetaG_FD_163427 | JGI IMG/M metagenome (GOLD analysis project Ga0194060, IMG submission 163427) | Anoxic zone freshwater microbial communities from boreal shield lake in IISD Experimental Lakes Area, Ontario, Canada - Sep2016-L222-5m | ecosystem: Environmental > Aquatic > Freshwater >...
CCGTGAGCGTGAAGGGTCGTTTACTGAAATCAACCGCGTTGATGTGGTCGAAAATTATCTCGGTTTTAAATCGCTCGGCGTGTGCCAGAAATCGCTGCATCAGATCAGGTCCCTGGACGCCGTCAACGTCGGCCGGCCAGTTATCCACATCGGTGGTGGTCATCAATTGGCCGCCCTGGGCGATGCCGGTAATCAGCAGCGGTTTGAGGTTGGCGCGTGCCGCATAAATTGCCGCCGTGTAGCCGGCCGGTCCGGAACCCAGAATCAAAACGCGGACGTGTCGGGTGTTTGACATTGTGAAAGCTTTCTAAGAAAAATAGGCTGTGCCGTGTACAGTGCGGGATAGTATGACTTATTCGCTCAATACCTTGAACTCGTCCCGCTCGCCGGATGGCAACGCCCAGTCCGGCTGGAGGCGTTTTACAGATGAATTTGCGCTACTAACGGGATTGCTGTTGTTGGCTTTCTGGGCGTTGGCGCTTGTCACCTATTCGACGCAGGATGCCGCCTGGTCAACCTCCGGCAGTGGCGCGCAGATCGTGAATCGGGCTGGCCGCCTGGGTGCGTGGTTGGCAGATGGAAGTTATTTTCTGCTGGGTTATTCGGTCTGGTGGTGTCTGGCTGCAGGCCTGCAAGCCTGGCTTTCGGGTTTGGCGCGGTGGCTGCGCGGGCATGAACTATTGAAGCCGAACGAGCCAAGTGCGGCACTACCGCGGGCTGCCAGATTTGCCGCGAGTCGATCAGCTTTCTGGTGTGGTCTGGCAATCTTGCTCTGCGCCAGCGCGACTTTGGAGTGGTCTCGCCTGTATAGCCTGGAAGCACGTTTGCCCGGTTATAGCGGTGGCGTTTTGGGTTATTTTGTCGGCCCTTTGAGTCTCAGGTGGCTGGGCTTTGCAGGTTCCGGATTGGTGGCGATTGCTTTGTTGGTTGCAGGGGCGGCGCTGCTGTTCCGTTTTTCCTGGGCCCAGGTGGCTGAGCGTCTGGGCGCCTGGATTTATCTTCAATTTCAATCCCGGCGTGACAAGCGTGAGCTGGAGCAGGATATCGCCCTGGGGCAGCGGGCAGCAAGGGAACGCGACGAAGTCATGTTTGAGGAACGGGAGGAGATCGTCGGGCAGCCCACCAGGCCGGTCATGATTGAGCCGGTGTTGGCGGCAGTGCCTAAGAGCAACCGGGTCGCAAAGGAACGACAGAAGCCTCTGTTTGTAGAGCTGCCCGACAGTCGGCTGCCACAGGTTGATTTACTCGACGACGCGCTGTTGCGCCAAGAGACGGTTGCATCAGAGACGCTGGAGATGACCAGCCGCATGATTGAGAAAAAACTGAAAGATTTCGGTGTTGATGTGAAGGTGGTGCTTGCCCAACCCGGTCCGGTCATCACGCGCTACGAGATCGAACCCGCCACCGGTGTCAAGGGCTCGCAGATTGTCGGTCTGGCGAAAGATCTGGCGCGGTCTTTGAGCCTGGTGTCGATACGCGTGGTCGAGACAATTCCGGGCAAGAATCACATGGCGCTGGAGTTGCCCAACGCCAAACGGCAGTCCATCAAGCTGTCCGAGATCTTGGGCTCCAACATTTACAACGAGGCCAGGTCCATGCTGACCGTGGGTCTGGGTAAGGATATCGTTGGCAATCCGGTGGTGGCCGATCTGGCGAAAATGCCGCATGTGCTGGTGGCCGGCACCACCGGCTCGGGCAAATCGGTGGGACTGAACGCCATGATTTTGAGCCTTTTGTACAAGGCGGAAGCGCGCGATGTTCGCCTGTTGATGATCGACCCGAAGATGCTGGAGATGTCGATCTACGAAGGCATCCCGCATTTGCTGGCGCCGGTGGTCACCGACATGCGCCAGGCCGCACAGGGCCTGACCTGGTGCGTGGCTGAGATGGAGCGTCGCTACAAGTTGTTGAGCAAGATGGGCGTGCGCAACCTGGCCGGCTACAACGTCAAGATTGCCGAGGCCAAAACGCGTGGCGAGTTTGTCCCCAACCCGTTCAGCCTGACGCCTGAATCACCCGAGCCGCTTGACCGCCTGCCCCATATCGTTGTGGTGATAGATGAATTGGCGGATTTGATGATGGTGGTGGGCAAGAAAATCGAGGAATTGATTGCCCGCCTGGCGCAAAAAGCGCGCGCCGCCGGCATTCACCTCATTTTGGCCACCCAGCGCCCCAGCGTGGATGTGATCACCGGCCTGATCAAGGCCAACATTCCAACGCGCATTGCGTTTCAGGTCAGCAGCAAGATTGACAGTCGCACCATTCTTGATCAGATGGGCGCCGAAGCCCTGTTGGGCATGGGTGACATGCTTTACATGCCCAGCGGCACCGGGCTGCCCATTCGCGTGCACGGTGCGTTTGTGAGCGACGAAGAAGTGCACCGTGTGGTGAACTATCTGAAGTCCCAGGGAGAGCCCAATTACATTGAAGGCTTGCTCGAAGGTGGTACAGACGACAGCGTGGCTGACATGCTGGGGGAGGGCGGTAACGGCGCCGGTGAAAAAGATCCGATGTACGACCAGGCGGTTGAGGTGGTATTGAAGAACCGCCGGGCCAGCATCTCGCTGGTGCAGCGCCACTTGAAAATTGGCTACAACCGGGCAGCTCGGCTGGTGGAAGACATGGAAAAAGCCGGCTTGGTGAGCTCCATGAGTAGCAGCGGTCAGCGTGATATTCTGGTGCCGGCCCGGGCAGAAGTTCAATGAGACGTTTCGTGATTGCCTCTTTCGCAGCGACTTGCGCTTGTGTTGCCGCCGCCGGCGGTCTGGAAAGTCTTGAAGTATTCGTGAAGACGGTGAAAACTGGTCGTGCGGATTTCACTCAGGTGGTGACCGCACCGGCCAGGCAAGGGCAGGCACCGCGTCTTAAAACGTCAAGCGGAACTTTCGAGTTCTCCCGACCCAATCGCTTTAGGTTCATCTACAAAAAACCGTTTGAGCAAAGCATCGTGGCCGATGGCCAGACACTGTGGTTGTTTGATGTGGACCTGAATCAGGTGACGGCTCGCAAGCAGTCGCAAGTGCTGGGTTCCACACCGGCAGCACTGATCGCATCGGCGCCGGATGTGGGCGCCTTGCGGGCCGACTTCCTGTTGACCTCAGGCCCGGACAAGGATGGGCTTGAGTGGGTGCTTGCCACGCCGAAGGCCAAAGATAGCTCACTGCAAAGCGTCGCTGTCGGTTTGCGCGCAGGCGAGCTGGTGGCGCTTGAGATTCTGGACAGTTTTGGTCAGAAGTCGAGTCTGCATTTCACAGCGTTTGTTGCCAACAAGCCAGTGCAGGCGTCTGATTTTGAGTTCAAGCCGCCGCCCGGCGCAGATGTGATTCGACAGTGATGTGATTGATTGGCCGAGGAGCCCGATCAAAAGCATGGCTGAACGCTGCACCACTGCACCGGACTGGTCGGCAACCCGATAACCATGAAGCCTTGATGGTTAAGTTGACCATCCTGATGACCAGTCAATCGAATTTACGACACTGCGCAGCAAGGATCCAAGCCAGGGATCCAAGTAGACAGACGTTCTTTTCATTGAAAGTGAAAGTGCTATGACAGACCCTTCCACAACAACCGCAGGCGCGCGAGCGCTTTTGTTTCTTTGCCTGGCGGCCTTGCTGGCAGCGATGTTGTTTGCGGTCAATCGATTGATGGTGCAGGCCTGGTCGCTGGCGTTGGTGGCACTGGCGGTGTTCGCTTTCGCCTGTGGAAAGACCGTTACCGGGCGCTGGTTGGGTGCTCTGATTGACGAGCGAAATGTAATTTCATTGTCGCGTTTTCAGACCGTTTTGTGGACTCTGCTAGTCCTTTCGGCTTACCTGACCGCGGCACTTTACAACATCTTTTCCGGGCAGGCTTTGCCCCTGAAAATAGAAATCCAGGAAGAGCTTTGGTGGTTGATAGGTATCAGTACAGCTTCGCTGGTTGCCTCGCCACTCATCTTGAACACCAAAGCAGAAAAAGTGCCCGACGCAGCAGAAGTCACCAAAACGCTAGATGCGCTGCAGAGTCAGAACGGGACGGACAGTTCAGCCGCCACCAAGGGACACATTGTGGTGAATACCGACATTTCAGGCGCGCGATGGTCGGACATGTTTACCGGGGAGGAAGTTGGCAATGCTGCGCACATGGATGTGGCAAGGTTGCAGATGTTCTTGTTTACCATCATCACGGTCATCGCATACGGCGTCGTTCTGGCGCACATGTTTGCCGGCGATCTCTCGCACGGCATTGCAAGCTTGCCGACCTTGGACAAGAGCATGGTGGCACTGATCGCCATCAGCCATGGCGGCTACCTCACCTCAAAAGCCGTGCCACACAGCCAGACCGGAGATTGACCCCTTCGGTTTACCAAAGGGGCAATGATGAGTAGATCAGAATGAGGGCTGACTTGTTAAAGATTCAAAGGGAGACCAGGTATGCGCATGATGGCAATTGCCTTGATAGTGGCCGCGGTCAGCTCGGCCTCAGCAGCCGAATTCGACGCCCCCTGGAAGGATCACAGCGTCGCACTGGTGATCGACCCGTACTACGCGAACGCCATAGACTGGGAAAAGCTGAAGACCGAAACCCGCGTGGTCGCAATCATCCACAAGGCGACGATCGGCTTGACCAAGTTGGATCCCGGCTACTTCAAGCGCAAGCAAGAGGCCCGAAAGCGCGGCTACCTTTGGGGTTCATATCACTGGGGCGTCACTGGCGAGCCCGAGAAGCAGGCCGACTTTTACATCGATACGGTCAAGCCTGAGCCTGACGAACTAATCGCCTTGGACCTCGAGGATGCCCAGTCAAAAACCTTGATGAATGTGGACGAAGCAATACGTTTCGTTGAACGCATCAAAGTTAGAACCGGCCGCTATCCGGTGCTCTACACGAATCACTCCAGCGCTAAGCTCATTGCCACAAAGTACAAGAACAGCGTGTTCACGAAAACTCCGCTGTGGTACGCACGTTTCAAGCCAAGGGTCACAGACTTTCCCGCTGGCGTCTGGCCCACTTACACGCTTTGGCAGTTCTCAAGCGAGCTTCTTGCCCAGATGCCAATACCAGGAACGAGGCCGGACATGGACGTCAATGTGTTCAACGGCACTGCCGAGCAGCTCAAAGCGTCGTGGCCGCTAACGAAGGCTCCCGGTTTGGACTGAATCCGGACTTCACCTTGCCGCAAAGGAGTCCCGCCAAACTTGAAGTCGACCAACGGTAGTGGCGAGGCAGATGCCGGCTGCTTGAGTGGCGTTGGCCCGCGCCTCATGTTGTCAAATGCCCAGAAATCGGCGAAGACCAATACTACTCACTCCGCTGGAAATGTTCCTGGATCACGTGCCAAGTTTTGGGTTGCGGCGACGGTCTGGGTTGCAGGGTCAGGAGTCATTGGTTTTTTTGCGGTGAATGACTCCAAAGGGCTGGTTGCAGTCCTCCAAAGACTGGACTTGATTCCCCGAAAGGAGCCGCTGATTCAACGGCGTTCCAATTGAAGAAAATTGCCTTACAGCGAGTGCGCCAAGGGCAGCAAGTGGCACAACTCTATTTCACTCATTTGGTTTGACGCAATAAATTAGCGATCAACGGATCAACCGCCACGCCGCGCAGTCTGAGTTCTCTTTCACGCGAGGCGATACGATCATCCCCGTTATGCGCACGGAGCAGTGCTGCCGCTAACCGTCTGCGCCAACGTTCGCCAGATGCAAGTGCCCAAGCCTGGGCACCGTCAGCCAGACATGGCCCACGGTACAAGTTCAACGCCTGCGCCAGTGCGCGGCTGGCCGAATCGCTGCCCTCAGGTGCACGCTCACTGTCTGCCAGTCGCTCGCTAAAGGTTTGGACGTCCACCCAGACACATTTTCGGTTGAGTCCGATCCGATGGTCGTGCACGATGACTGCGAGATCGCTGTCGAGCAACTTGCGCAGCCGCGCCACGGTCACTTCCAAAGCCTTCGTGCGGCCTTCGCGACCGTCGCCTGGCCAGAGCTCAGCGGCAACCTTGTCAACGGGCAACATGTCGTGACCATAGGACGCCAGAAAGCGTAGCACTTCCAGCGGCTTGCTGGCAGCCTTTCGGGCTGCGCCTGGGCGGTCCAACAAGGGCGCATTTGGCGTTGAAACTTCAAAACTGCCAAGTGCCCTAATTCGCACCTGCCAGGGCCAGTTCTCGGGGGCACCTGCTGGCGCTGGCAACCGCCGGGTGCGGATTGCAGCACACACCCAATCACACTCTACACCTTGCACCAGCGCCTGACAAAAGATCTGGCCAATGTGCTGCGGCAGCAAATGCATCACACTGGGCCATTCAAGTTCCCGCAGGATGAGAATCACACTGCCCAGCGACTCCTTTGAAAGGGGGGCTTGCGGGTCCCGCTGTTGTGCGGCAATCAATACTGCCAAATCAACCAGACAGCGCAGGCGTGCAGAGAGGTAGCGCGGCAGGGGCATTTCGCTCAATGCCCGAAACCGGGCCACCGCTTCGTCAGCCGCACCAATGCCGATCAAAGCATAGGCCTCATTGACGCGATAGGTCACTTGGTAACCAGGCCAGACGCTACTGAGTTGCAGGTAACCGTTGGCGCGCCGAGCATGACCCACCGCGGCATGGAAATCGGAAACACGCAGCGCAGCACTGCAGTGAACATCAGCAAGGTCGGCAAACCACAGCGGCGTTCGCGCCGGATCGCCCCTGGCAACCGCTTGGTTTGCCAAAACGAGCGCTGCCGCGGGATCATTTCGCCATTCGATCAAACGCGCACGCTGCAAGGCCGTGTGCGTCGCCAAACCTGTCAAGCCGTGGGTGGCAGCAAGCGCTTGCGCCTTCTCAAACCGGCCCCTGGCCTCATCAATCTTGGCAAAAGCACACAGGTGCCAGGCACAAACGATCGACCAGTGTCCTTGCCAGAATGCCGAGGCGTCTGGCGACACCTCCAGCGTTGCGACCTGAGCCTGGATTGCGGCAAATTCAGCATCTTCACCATTGCGCTCACAGACTTCACCTAAAGCGCATGCTAGCGCCAACCCGAAGTCTGTAGGCGCTCGCATGGCGCGCTCCATCAGCAAGGCCAGGTTGGCCGCAGGCCAGGAAGGCAAAACGCCGTAGTCATGGGCAACCGCCGCACCGGCCCAGGCCAGCAAGCCATCGTTGCCGCTTGCAGCGTCGGGGCCGACGGCGGCCAGAACGCCAATCATGCGCATCGCGTGCTTGTACAAGCCTGCCTGAAGGTGTTCTGTCAGTACCACCACCCCGGCTGCTGCCGCTGCAAGGGGCAAGTCGCCGTCGGCCTGCGACTGCAGGGCAAGCGCCGCAGTGCTATCCAGCGCGTCAGGGGCTTCAAGAGCGATGGTCTTCAATACAGCCAGCAATTGCCCTACGGGCGCGCGGATTGAAGTTTCATTCGGCTGCTTCGACATTTGAAGATATTACTGGAAAAGTATCTGTGGGCTATCTGTGGGTGGACGATTTCGACAGCAAAAGACATAGTTCACCGCAGATGGAATTGCTCAAAGGTCACGTTGGCCGTAAACCCAGACCTATCACATCCATCCTAAATGACGTTTTGATTTCTTTAGCTTAACTTTAGGGGATATTCAATGAAAAAGTCCATTCTGGCCTCGGTCATCTTGTCAGGCCTAATGAGCACTTTCGCATTCGCGGATAGTGAGACGAAGGCCTATGTCGGTCTCAATTGGTATAAAGGTGGCGGCACGATGCCGGAGTTGGTGCTGGGGGTGGCAGACACGAAGACACAGTTCAACGGTGACACCAAGGGCGTGAACTTGGTATTTCACCTGAAATTGGCTGGGGGTTTGGCACCCTCCAAGCTAAGGCTAAGCGCTCTCAATGGTAAAGAGGATCTCCAAGGTGAGTTGGGCATTGGTTACAACTTTTTAACCTCCGATCCATATATTGGACTAGGTCTGAACGCGCCCCACCTTGCCATTGGCGTGGATGGCTATCGCAATGCAGGCTTGGTACCTTATGCCACCGTCCATAGTCTTGACAAGTTCAAGAAGCCCTTACCGACAGCGACCCCCGATTCAACTCCCAATTGTCCCGAACTTCAGTTCTGGGATCCTATACAGGGGATTTGTCGCAATACATAGCCAAGGGCGTCAGTCCAGCATGGTAGTTGGCGCAACGAAAGACCGCTCAAAGTGGGGACGTCTCCTTGGAGTTTCGGGCGCAAGTTGAGGTGCCAGGACGCTGCCGTTCGTGACCGGCAGCAACCGCTGCTTATGTAAATCTTTCCATAAGGGCACTTATGCAAAGATCCCAGTTATGAGAAGTTGTGCTTAGGTAAGGGTGGCAGGCGCCTCGTACAGATGTGCTGCGATGCCGTGATGCACTTCTCATAATCTCGGTTGCTTCGGAAGGTCGAGCAGCGAGTCGGGGACCGGAATCGTCCGGCCTGGCTACCAGGATCTTTCGGTTTTTTGCGTATTTTTCCTTCGTCGCAATAGTAGCCTTGGTGCGCGGATGTGTAGCGGTGGCTCCTCTCGCCCGAGCCGCGCGGCGATTCCATTGATCCGTCCCCATGCCTACACCAGATGCATCATGGTTGTCGCGCGGACCGTAACGGAGGTGCGTTGACAATCACTCAGGCTCGACACAGCAGCAAGATCGTCGACGCCGCAACACGGCCGAAATTATGAACAGCGCGACCACCCTGAGAGTCGGAAATCTCCAGCGTTGACGAGGTGTCCATGGCAACGACCCTCCAGAACTTCTCATAACTGTGATCTTTGCATAACGCTGCGTACTTGACTCACGAACGCACCGCGTGAATGACCGGAACGTGTTTTTTATAGCCAGCGAATCCGTGTGCGGCAGCAAGTTCTCAAAGGTGGATTGGGTCTGGCAGACTGGCGCGATTTCAAAAAGCGAAGTGTATGAGCGCTAGGCTGCCAGACCCAATCCGCCGCACTCGAAGCGACGCTCACGACACAAAGTGGCAAAGAGCTACTTGGTACTCCCACCGCCAAGACTCAAAAAGTCGCCATCCTTGCCCAGCGACAGCAAGCCGGCCTGGGCATAAATGCCCAGCTTGGCGCGCGTGTCCACAATGTCGAGGTTGCGCATGGTCAGCTGGCCAATGCGGTCGACCGGCGAGAACGGCGCGTCTTCAACTTTTTCCATGCTCAGGCGCTCAGCCGCATAGGTCAGGTTGGGGGAGCTGGTGTTGAGCAATGAATAGTCGTTGCCACGGCGCAGCTCCAGCGTCACTTCACCGGTGATGGCGCGTGCCACCCAGCGCTGGGCGGTTTCGCGCAGCATGATGGCCTGCGGGTCGAACCAGCGGCCCTGATACAGCAGGCGGCCCAATCTGCGGCCGTTGTCACGGTATTGTTCGATCGTGTCTTCGTTGTGGATGCCGGTCACCAGTCGTTCATAGGCGATAAATAGCAGCGCCAGGCCGGGGGCCTCATAAATGCCGCGGCTCTTGGCCTCGATGATGCGGTTCTCGATCTGGTCGCTCATGCCCAGGCCATGACGCCCACCGATGCGGTTGGCTTCCAGTATCAGCATGACCAGATCGCCGAACTCAACGCCGTTCAGAGCCACTGGGCGGCCTTCTTCAAAGCGCACCGTCACTTCTTCGCGCTCGACCGTGACTTCGTCCTTCCAGAAAGCCACACCCATGATCGGGTTGACGATCTTCATGCCCGTGCTCAGGTGTTCCAAGTCTTTCGCCTCGTGCGTGGCACCCAGCATGTTGGAGTCGGTTGAATAAGCTTTTTCGGCCGACATCTTGTAGCCGAAGCCGTGCTGCGTCATGAAGGCTGACATCTCGGCGCGTCCGCCGAGCTCGTCAATGAACAACTGGTCGAGCCAGGGTTTGTAAATTTTCAGGGACGGGTTGGTGAGCAGTCCGTAGCGGTAAAAACGCTCAATGTCATTGCCCTTGAAGGTACTGCCGTCGCCCCAGATATTGACGTCGTCTTCTTTCATGGCAGCCACCAGCATGGTGCCGGTCACGGCACGACCCAGCGGCGTGGTATTGAAGTAGGTGACGCCAGCGGTGGAGATGTGAAAAGCCCCGCTTTGCAGAGCGGCAATGCCCTCGGCCGCCAACTGACTGCGGCAGTCAATCAGGCGCGCCAGTTCGGCACCATATTGCATGGCCTTGCGCGGGATTTCGTCATAGTCGGCTTCGTCGGGCTGACCCAGGTTGGCGGTATAGGCGTAGGGCAGGGCACCCTTGAGTTTCATCCAGTGCAGCGCGGCGCTGGTGTCCAGGCCGCCCGAGAAAGCGATGCCGACTTTTTGACCGACTGGGAGATTTTGCAGAATGGTAGCCATGGGGTTCGCAATGCAGTTTTGAGTAAGCTGCGATTTTAGGCGACCCAGTCCATCGGACACGGCTACCAACGGGCCGGTTTAGCCGATTCGTGATCGCCAGGCCGGCTCGTTAAAGCCAACTGTCATCTGACCATCTGCCCATTGCACTACCGGGCGCTTGATTACGCTGGGGTGTGCCAGCATCAGGCTGCGGGCGCTGGCGGCGTCGGTTACGCCCGCTCGTGTGGCGTCGTCGAGTCGGCGCCATGTGGTGCCGCGGTTGTTAACCAACGGTTCCCAACCCAGGGCCTCGATCCAGGTGTCCAGATGCTGGTCTGGTACCCCCTGTTTCTTGAAGTCGTGAAGGTGGAAGTTCAACCCTTGACCTGTGAGCCAGGCGCGGGCCTTTTTGACAGTGTCGCAGTTGGCAATGCCATAGAGGGTGATTACGGGTTCAAGCATAGGTTTTCGTGGCAAGTACTATTTTTTCATTGCATCGCAAGTGGATGTGGGGTCTGGAACAGCATGAAGTGTGATGCGTTTTCCGGCAACTTCAATGTCTTTCAGGAGCGGCGCCAGCAGGCGGTATTGGTCAGTTTGAAGTTTTTCGCGAAAAGCCGCGCATGCGCCAAGATGGTTGGCAAGCGTGGCGGCCACGCGCCATCGGCCATTAGCTTCTTGTGCGAACACACTGGTTTGAGTATTGGTGGAGTTTTGATCGATCACGAGCAAGCTCACTTTTCCGCTGCCATCAAAGTCCATCGGATAGACGTCGCAACTTGCTGTTCTGCTTCTCAGGCAGGCTGGCAGGCGCCATTGGTTGGTTTCGCTGGCCCAGTTTTGTGCCGTGAATGACTCGGGTATGGGCTGGTTTTTGGGCCAGACCTTCAGATTGCTGTTCAATTCCTGGAGGGTCAGGCGCTCCCCGGACTTTCCCCAGCGGTCCTTCTTCTCGAGCGACTGTGCCGCTTTTATCCTCACCAGGGCGGCATCCTTGCCTTGAGCGCTGACTTTGAACTTCTCCAGCGCCGCCAAGCCGTAGCGTTTCCCCTCAAATTTCAGATAGTCAAAATCAAATCGTTCTGCGGTTTCGATGCCGCTTGCAAGCCGGGCGACCTGATGGGCCACCGAAACTCGAGCCGGATCGAGTACCGGCGAAAACAGTGCCAGCAGCAGCGCCAATATGACGAAGGCGGTGGCGATATTCACCGGCGCAACACCATCGAGCCAACCGGTCCCGCGGCTGGCCGCCCAGGTGTAGCCGAGTGCGTAACAACTGGCCACCAGCAGGCAGCAGGCGGCGATGATGCGGTCAGTTGTCCAACCGTGCTCGCTCACGCGCAGACTCAGAGCGTAAATGGCAATGGCAACCAGGGGTACCAACAGAAAGCTCGCCAGCCTGGCGCTGATGCGCAGTACGCGCGCCACTTCGTCCGCCATCAAACCATTTTGAAAGGCTGCATTGATCAGGAGCACCAGCACGGCAGCAGCCGACAAAAGCAGCGCGGCAGCGTGTTTGGTAGCCCAAAGTTGGGCCAAACCGGTGACCGGCAAGCTGCACAAAAAACCACCCACGATCAACAGGGCGACGGGCAAGATCCAGGACAGCAAGACCAGCACCAGATTGCGAATCCCGCGCACGATCGCAGGGCGCACGTCGGTCAGGTGCAAGGCGCAAGCAAACGCAAAGACGGTGACCGGTATGGCAAACCAGGATTCCCGCAGTAAATCCTGCAGAAAATTCAGTTGAATGAGCTTGAACAAGGCAGCGCCCAGCGCCAACACCATCCAAAAAACACCCACAAACAGAGCGGAAAACAGGATCTGAATCAGCAGCTTCCAGGCGCTGTCGAAATAGGTCGGATAACTGGCAACTCTTTTTTGGTCAGCCGCCGCCGCCAGGATCAGCACGTGTGCAATGTAGAAACCCGCAGCGCCAAACACCCACAGCAACAAGGACGGGTATTGCGCCTGGGGAATGTCGCGGCCATATTCCCAAGCCGGTGCGCCAACGCTGCGCCAGCTGTCGTGCACACCCAGACCTGCGGCGATCAGCGCTGCCAGCAAGATCCAGCGCCCTAGCGCCCGGTTTTGCAGGTGGCCCAGGCCAGACATCATCAGCACTGGTACAAACAGATCCAGCATCAGCAAGGGTGCAAACAGCAGTGGCTCGGTGGCGGGCCAAATTTGACTCTTGGCAGCGTGATACAAAAGATACAGGGTGAAGCCTTGGATCAGTCCCACTGCCAGACGCGCCTGCGCGGTCCGTGATGTCGGCATGGAACTCGGGACGGAGCCTTCTAACGGCAAGATCGTCTGCTGCATAAAGTTCTCACATTGAAAGCCTGGGTGCGTGAGTTTACTGTGCGGCTCTGGTCGCATACATGTCGCACTCGGCGACAATGTCTGCTGCATGAATACTGAAACGAAAACACTATCCGATTGGCTGGCACATTGCGAGCGGCTGCACCCCAAAAGCATCGATTTGGGCCTGGAGCGGGTGCGTATCGTCGCAGATCGCATGGGCATAGGCTTTACCTGTCCCGTGATCACAGTGGCCGGTACCAACGGCAAAGGTTCAACCTGCGCCATGCTGGAATCGATACTGCGTCAGGCCGGCTATCGCACCGGGGTTTACACCTCGCCGCACCTGGTGCGATTCGAAGAGCGGCTGCGCCTGCAGGGAAACCCGGTCAGCGCTGTCGATTTGGTGGCTGCTTTCGCCAGAGTGGAAAGCGCCAGAGTTCAAGACCAAGCAGAAACAGAAGTCTCGCTGACCTACTTTGAATTTTCCACGCTCGCTATTCTGGACGTGATGGTGCGTGCTGAGCTGGATGTGGTGATTCTGGAGGTGGGTCTGGGCGGGCGGCTGGATGCTGTCAACATCATCGAACCCGATTGCGCTGTGATCACCAGTATCGACCTCGATCACATGGAGTTCCTCGGCCCGGACCGGGAGTCCATTGGTTTTGAGAAGGCGGGCATTATGCGAACCGGTCGGCCGGTGGTAGTCAGCGATCCGATGCCGCCCCAAAGTGTGCTGGACCGGGCGCTGGAAGTCGGTGCCGATCTGTGGCGTCTTGGCGTTGACTTCAATGTATCGGGCGACAAGCAGCAATGGGGTTGGGCTGGACGGGGTCGTCGCTATGCCGGCCTGGCGTATCCCGCTTTGCGTGGTGCCAACCAGTTGCTCAATGCGGCCGGTGTACTGGCCGTTTTGGCGGCCCTGCGGGAACGCTTGCCGGTAACCGCCCAGGCGGTGCGCAATGGCCTCGCCTTGGTTGAACTGCCGGGACGCTTCCAGGTCATTGCGGGTCAACCCACGCTGGTACTCGATGTAGCGCACAACCCGCACTCGGTGGCGGCACTGGCGGCCAATCTGGATGCGATGGGCTATTTCCCCACCACACACGCGGTTTTTGGGGTCATGGCCGACAAAGATTTGATGCTGATGCTGGACAAGATCAATCCGTTGGTTGACAGGTGGTATTTCTCCGATTTGCCGACTCTTCGCGCCGAGTCCAGCGTTCATTTGCTGGATAAATGGCAGGCCCAAAATACCCGAAGAAATACCGCCGCGGCAGCCTACCCGGACCCTCGCCAAGCGCTGCAGGCGGCGATCGATGCGGCAGACCCCGCTGATAGAATCATCATCTTTGGCTCGTTCTACACGGTAGGTGGCATTCTGAAGGATGGTGTACCCCGTCTTCATGCCAAACATTTGAATTCCTGAGCCCAGACACAATGGCAATTTTCAAGTTTCGAAAAAGTGGCGACGAGCAGACGACTGCCCCAGTGCAGCCGGAAAGTATCGAGGTGATGCGCCGGCGTGCCAAACATCGCCTGATCGGTGCAGCGGTGCTGGTGCTTATCGGCGTGCTTGGTTTTCCGATGTTGTTTGACAAGCAGCCGCGTCCTATCTCAGTCGATATTCCGATTGAGATCCCCGACAAGAATAAGGTCAAGCCACTGACCATTCCCGAACCCCTGGCAACGCAGCCTGCGAAACCAGACCTTGCTGCAGTTGTTCCACCCAAGGCTGAAGAAATATTGGCCAATCGTCCGATTTTGGTGGCGCCAGAAGCACCCAAGGCGACTGTCAAAGTGGAACCCGTATTGCCGGAAAACACCAAAAACCTGTCGCTACCGCCCAGCAAGGAAGTTGAGAAAGTGGCGGGCGAGAAAGAAGGTCGGTTTGTGGTGCAGGTCGGTGCCTATTCTGACGTCGCTCGGGCGCGCGAAGTTCGACTCAAAGTGGAGCTTGTTGGACTTAAAACCTATACCCAGTTGGTTGAGACCAAGGATGGACGCAGGATTCGAGTCCGGGTCGGCCCCTTTGCCGACAGGGCCGAGGCCGACAAGGCGGCGGAAAAAATCAAAAAGCTTGCCTTGCCTGCTGCGATTTTAAGTTTGTAGAGGTGTCCCGATGCCAACGCTGGACTGGGTGTTTATCGCGGTGTTGCTCATTTCGCTGGCGCTGGGTGCCTGGCGCGGCTTGGTCTATGAGTTGATGTCGGTGCTGAGTTGGATTGCGGCGTTTGTTCTGGCTCAATGGTTTGCGCCTGATTTGTCAGAAAAGTTACCGCTGACCGGAGCCAGTGAAGCGGTTCGCTACGCGGCTGGGTTTGTGCTGATATTTGTGCTGTCGGTCTTGGTTGGAGGTCTGCTGGCCAAACTTGTCAAAAGGCTTTTTTCTGCTGTGGGTCTGCAACCTGCCGACCGCGCGCTGGGTGCGGCGTTTGGACTGATACGGGGTGCGCTGGTTCTATTGACAGCGACGGTGGTCATTGGCATGACACCGCTGAAGACTGGATTGTGGTGGCAGCAGTCGGCTGGGGCGGGCGTCGCGTTGACAGTGCTCAAAGGATTGAAGCCTGTGTTGCCTGAAGAGTTTGGAAAGTACTTACCATAATGTGTGGAATCGTAGGCGTTGTCAGCAACGCACCTGTCAACCAGCTTATTTACGACGCCTTGCTGCTGCTGCAGCACCGGGGGCAGGATGCAGCCGGAATCGTCACGCAGCTCAATCGTAAATTCTTCATGCAAAAGGCCAAGGGCATGGTGCGCGACGTCTTTCGCACCCGCAACATGCGCTCGCTGCCCGGCAATTGCGGCCTCGGCCAGGTGCGTTATCCGACGGCCGGCAATGCCTACAGCGAGGAAGAGGCGCAGCCGTTTTACGTCAATGCGCCCTTTGGCATTGTGCTGGTACACAACGGTAACCTGACCAATGCGCATGCCCTGAAGGCCGAACTCTTCAGTACCGACCATCGCCACATCAACACCGAAAGCGACTCGGAAGTGTTGCTCAATGTGCTGGCGCATGAGATTGAAAAGACGACGCGCGGTATGCCTCTGCAGGCGCATGATGTGTTTGAAGCGGTGCGCAAAGTGCATCGCCGTATCAAGGGCTCTTACGCGGTGATTGCGATGATTGCCGGTCATGGCTTGCTGGCCTTTCGCGACCCGTTCGGTATTCGCCCTTTGTGCATGGGTCGTGGTGACGGTACCGTTCTGGTGGCCAGCGAATCAGTAGCGCTGGAAGGCACTTCGCACAAGTTTGAACGCGACATTGCACCCGGCGAGGCCGTGTTCATCGATCTGCAGGGCACCGTGCACGCGCAGCAATGTGCCGAACACCCGCTGCTGCGCCCCTGCATTTTCGAATACGTCTACCTGGCACGACCCGACTCGGTGATGGACGGCATTTCGGTCTACCAGGCCAGACTGAATCTGGGTGAGACGCTGGCCAAACGCGTCATCTCTACCGTGCCACCCAGCGAGATTGATGTGGTCATTCCGATCCCCGAGTCCAGTCGCCCAAGTGCCGCGCAACTAGCTCAGCTATTGGGTTTGCCGTACCGCGAAGGCTTTGTGAAGAACCGCTATGTGGGTCGCACCTTCATCATGCCGGGACAGTCGGTGCGAAAAAAGTCGGTGCGCCAAAAGCTCAACGTGATCGCCAGTGAATTCAAGGGGCGCAATGTGTTGCTGGTGGACGACTCGATCGTGCGCGGCACCACCAGCCGAGAAATCGTGCAGATGGCACGCGACGCCGGTGCCCGCAAGGTCTACATGGCAAGTGCTGCGCCGCCGGTGCGTTTCCCCAATGTCTACGGCATTGACATGCCGACTGCTGATGAACTGGTCGCGCACAGCCGTAGCATCGAGCAGATTCGCCAGCTCATTGGCTGCGACGCGCTGATTTACCAGGACGTGGACGGCATGAAGAAGGCGATCGGCTCACTGAACCCGGCTATCACGGGCTTTGACGCATCGTGCTTTGACGGCGTTTACGTTACCGGGGACATTACCGCAGACGACATTGCGCGTTTGAATTCCAATCGGGTGGTGGTTGATGAAGGCGCTGAAGACAACTCAAGATTGGCGCTGCCAAATCACGAAGAATGACAATGACTGAAAGAAAACTCCCCGATCATCTGCATCCAGACACATTGGCCGTGCGCATTGCCGCCGACAAAAGTCAGTATGGCGAGAATTCCGAAGCGCTCTACCTCACCAGCGGCTACGTGCAGCCGTCCGCTGAGACGGCGGCTCGGCGCTTTGCCGGCGACGAGGATGGTTTCACCTACGGCCGTTACGGCAACCCGACGGTGGCCAGCTTTGAGCAGCGTCTGGCCGCCATGGAAGGCACTGAAGGCGCCATATCCACCTCCTCGGGCATGGCGGCCATCCTGATGCTGGGCATGGGTCTGCTGCGTGCTGGTGACCATGTGGTGTGTTCGCAATCGGTCTTCGGCTCCACCATACGGCTGTTTTCTGGCGAGTTTGGCAAGTTCGGTATTGAGACCAGTTATGTCTCGCAAACCGATGTGGCGGCCTGGCGTGCCGCTATCCGCCCGAACACCAAACTGCTGTTTGCGGAAACACCCACCAACCCGTTGACCGAGGTCTGCGACATTGCCGCCCTGGCGGTCGTCGCGCACAACGCAGGTGCGATGCTCGCCGTCGACAACTGCTTTGCCACACCGGCGCTACAGCGCCCGATCACGCTGGGTGCCGACGTGGTGATGCATTCCGGCACCAAGTACCTGGATGGTCAGGGGCGGGTCATGGCGGGCGCCTTGTGTGCCAGCCTGGAACTGATCACTGAGAAGTTCCTGCCAGTGCTCAAGAGTGGTGGCATGACGCTGGCGCCCTTCAATGCATGGGTTGTGCTCAAGGGGCTGGAGACGCTGGACATTCGCATGCGGGCCCAGTCGGAGCGCGCGCTGGGTCTCGCGCAATGGCTGCAGGACCACCCTGCGGTGCACCGCGTCTATTACCCCGGACTGCCCAGCCACCCACAGCACGCACTGGCGATGGCGCAGCAGGGGGGCGTTGGTGGTGCCGTTCTGTCCTTCGAGGTCAAGGCGACCGGTGCTGAGCAGGCGCGTGAACGCGCATTTCACGTGCTCGACTCCATGCAGTTGTTGTCGCTATCGACCAACCTGGGTGATACCAAGACCCTGGCAGCGCACCCGGCCAGTACCTCGCATGGAAGGTTGACTGAAATCCAGCGCCTGGCTGCGGGCATTCAGCAAAACCTGATTCGGGTGGCAGTGGGCCTCGAATACCTTGATGACGTGAAGACTGACCTCGCCCGCGGTCTGGACACTTTGACATGACACAAAAAATTCGCACCCGGTTCGCCCCGTCACCGACCGGCTTCATTCACCTTGGCAACATTCGTTCGGCGCTGTACCCGTGGGCTTTTGCCAGGGCCACCGGGGGTGATTTCATTTTGCGCATTGAAGACACCGATCTGGAGCGCTCCACTCAGGCGTCGGTGGACGTCATTATCGAGGGAATGGCGTGGCTCGGATTGGACTACGACGAGGGCCCGTTCTACC
>Ga0194060_10001265_pt1 | contig 18103 bp, 13 predicted proteins | sample SepL225m_MetaG_FD_163427 | JGI IMG/M metagenome (GOLD analysis project Ga0194060, IMG submission 163427) | Anoxic zone freshwater microbial communities from boreal shield lake in IISD Experimental Lakes Area, Ontario, Canada - Sep2016-L222-5m | ecosystem: Environmental > Aquatic > Freshwater >...
TCCCCTTGCCGGCAACGACCGCGTAGGCGCCTGTGACCGCGGAGAAGTTGTAGTTGCCGCTGCTATCGGACAGCACGGAGCCGGCATAGGGGCCGGTGTAGCGGACGGTGGCATTTGCGAGCGGTTGACCATCCAGCGTGACATTGCCGGAGACGGTCAGCGGGGAAGTAACGGTGAAGGTGACATCCACCGGGATCTTGGGCTGCGCCGGATCGTTGGATTGGAAATCCAGCGTGGCATGCGACACGCCCGGTCCGGCCGCCACGCTGTCGAACGCGACCGTCACCTGCGACGTGCTCAACCCGGGGGTTGCGCCGTAGTCCGGCATGGCCCGCAGCCAGACGCCCGGCTCGCCGGAGTCAAGCAGGCGGGCCATAAGCCCGCGGGGCATCCAATTTTCGTTCAATGCCCAGTTGTTGCGCTCAAAAAGCCATAAGCCGTTTTTTCCGTCCTGGCACATGGCGCCCATGCCAGTATACCCGCCACCAGAATACCCGCCATTATTCGTCACCACATCGGCGAACCGAGAGATGAGTGCCCCGGTGTTCGCGTCCACCTTGTACAACGTGACGTTTCCGCCCGACCTGTCTTGGGTATAACTCTTGCTTGTCCAAAGACTGCCGTTGAGATAGGCAATGCCTTCGAGAACGTCGAGGTTGTTGGTGTTATTGCCTAGGGTCAAGGTTTGCAACAGCGAGCCATCTGTCGGATCGATCTCATAAACGAGATTGACAATGTTCGTCCTGCGAAACATACTCTCCGAGCCGACGTACCCCACTTCTATCGAACCCTCCAACCACAATGCCCCACCGCCGGCAGTAACTCCTTCAACGTCTTTCACAGTTAGTCCGTTACCAATCCAGGTCTCCAAATAGAAATCCGGCGGCAGTGAAATACTGCGCACCAACTGACCGTTGGCCGGATTGATCGCGTCTATTCTCCCGTTACGCAGGGTGCTGCTAAGGACCCACAGATTTATGCCATCGAAGGCCAGACCACGCACTTCCCAATTCGAGGGTATCAAAGCAGTGATGTCGAACGATGCAATGGCGTGCATGTCTGTCGGGTCGAGTTTATAAAGCTTGCTGTGCTGGTAAGTGCTATCCGCAAGCACCCATAGAGCGGCGCCGTCGCAGGCCGCGCCGACAATGTTAAACGTTTCACTGTCGTATAGTAACGGGATCGAGTTGGTGGGAAGGATGATTGATCGCAGCAGTTCGCCTGCGTGGGCGGCGCGTCCCGGCGTGGTCTCGGTCTGGCCCGCGATCCGCCACTTGAGGGCGCTGCCGCCGGCGTTCGAGATCGTGAGCGTGCGGTTGGTCTGGCCAGGCCATTCGGTATGCACGTCAAACGAAAGCGGATTGATATGGATTTCGGGAATGCCAAGCAGGAAGTCCGTGTCCGGCGCGTCCGGCGGCAGGGTGAGGGTGCGCGTTTCGGAATCCATGAACACGCCGGCCTTCGTCGCGATAATGGTCACGGCCGCCGGCCGGCCATAGACATGCGTGAGCGCATAGGCGCCGGACACGTCGGTGGTCGCGGACTGGGAGAAGGGGCCGGAGGCCGCGATGATGGCGCCGGAGACCGGATTCATCGTCAGCGCGTCTTTCACATGCCCGGAGATGGTGGCGGTGGTGAACGTGAAGTTCAGGCTCATCACGCTCGATGTTGCGGCGAGCGACTGGATGGCAGTCGGCAACCAGTTCGTCCTGGCGGTAGAAACGGTATAACCGCCTTCCATGAGGAGGGCCGAGTAGCGACCCTGTGCGTCGGTGACGGGCGCAACCGGGAAGAGGCCGTCGAACGTGATGGTTACGCCGGGGGCTGGGGCGCCGTCCAGGGAAGCCAGGCCGGAGACGACCGTGGTGCGGTATGCCGGCAGGGTGAGCGGGAATTGCCAGAGTCCGCCCGCATTGTCGGTGATGGTGACTTGCAGGCGGAGGCTGGGCGTCGTCATGCTGCTGTCCGCGCGCACTTGGAAGGCGCCCACCGCCGTGGCGCCGTTGGTCAGCGTTCCCAGATCCGTTGTGCCGGTCAAGACGGTCCCGTTGGTCAGCGCGGTCAGACTGACATGCACGCCGTTAGCCGCGGTGGTTTGGGTGTTGCGAAACGTCAGCGATAGATTGATGGTCTCGTTCGGCTCGATCACGCCGTTGGTGTTGCCGGGCGCGTCGCTGAAGCTCCAATCCATCAGCGCTACGGACGTGATGCCGAGTTTGGCGATGTTCAGGCGACCGCCGGTTACACAGCGACCGGCCAGATCCGGCACCTGATCCACGGCCGACAGGATGGCGTTCTTGATTTGAGCCGCATTCCAGTAGGGCGCGCGGCTATAGGCCAGGGCACAGGCGCCAGCCACATGCGGCGTGGCCATGGACGTGCCGTTTAGCCACTGGTATCGGTTACCCGGCTGGCAGCTCAGAATGTCGACGCCCGGCGCGCCCAGATCCACGGTCGTTTCGCCGTAATTCGAGAAATACGCTCTGGCATCGCCGGAATCCGTGGCTGCCACGGAGATAATGTTCGCGCAATCGTAGGAGGCGGGATAAGAATAAGCCGCATCATTGTCCCAACCGTTATTACCGGCAGCCGCGACAAAGAGGATGTTGGAGTTTCCGGCGTCGGCAATGGCGTCGCGCAGCCCCGTGTCGAACTCGCCGCCGCCCCAGGAGTTGGAGGTCAGTTTCACGCCTATTTTGGTGGCATAGTAGATGGCCTCGATGCCGTCGGAGTTGAAGCCCGAGCCGCCGCCGCTGAGAAACTTCAGGCCGACCAGCGAGACTTTCCAACTGACACCTGCCACGCCGATGTTGTTGTTGCCGACACCGCCGATGGTTCCGGCGCAGTGCGTGCCGTGATAGTGGTCGTCCATGGAGTCGTTGTCGTCGTTGCAGAAGTCCCAGCCATGCCAGTCGTCAATGTAGCCATTGCCGTCGTCGTCCACGCCATTGGTGCGCTTGTCGCGTCCTGAGGCGTCCACACCGGTTTCGCCGGGGTTGACCCACATGTTGTCTTTCAAGTCCTCGTGGTTGTAGTCAATGCCGGTGTCAATGACGCCCACCAGGACTTCGCGGCTGCCGACGCCGTTGTCCCAGGCGGTGGTGGCGCGGATGTCGCCCAGCGTCGGGGCTTGGAAGGTGCGGAGTGTGACACTGGAGTTGGTCATGCCCAGCAGTTCCGCGCCGGTCGTATCGGCGACACCGACCGTGCAGATCCAGTCGCCCGGTCCGCCCAGTGTTCCGTACAGATCGCCGGAGACATTGTTGTAGATGATGGCGGCGGCGGCGCCGGCGGCCTTGGCGTTGGTCACCTTCTGCGCGAAGGTCATGGCTTCGTCGTTGGTAGTGCCGCGTTTGATCAGGGCGATGTAGCCGCTTGCAACGGCGGGAAACTCGTTGGTAAGGCCATGACCACAGTCGTAGAGCAGCCCGGTGAAGCCGTTTGTGGGCGGCAGTGGCGCATACGTCATGTTGACCGCGGAATAGCTGTTGCTGGAGGCGATAACGGCTAAATAATAGGGAACCTGCCCGGTGTTCTTCATGCCCCACAACTGATTGAACATGGGGTCGTTGGGGGTGGTTTCGCAGGCGTAAACAACGTAGTCCGCTTCGGCCGATGCGATGGCGAAAGGCTTATTCGCCAGGGAAGCCAGCGCATTGGGGACGGTATCCACTTTCGGGTTCGGGTACTGCACCAGATAGAGGCCAGGCCCGGGCGCGCGCAACTTGCGCAAGATCGTGCCGTTGTTGGCTGCTACCGCGGCCGACAAATCCGCCTCCGTGACGCCGGGGTTTACTTTCACGGTCACGTGATCCGCGACCATGGCGGTCTGGGAGAGGAGAGTGTCGAGTGTCGAGTGTCGAGTGTCGGGGGGCGCGTAGGGCGTGGCGGCAGGAGATTGTCGTGTGGCACCCGGATCGCGGCGCCAAACGCGTGGCGGATAAGGCGCGGCGGGGGTCGGTTGTTGCGTGGCGGGTTGCGCGAGCATGATCCCGGCGCCGGACACGCTGTTCCCGCCACGCGTTTCCCACACTTCCACCACCCGCACGAATGGGTACTTCATCTCCGTTTGCACCACCCGCACCCGTTCGTAACGCCCATCCGGGCCAACGGGGCCGATCTTCTCGTCCAGGACTTTGGCGTTGGCATAGCGGTCATTGTTCGTGGCCGGTGGCGTAACAACCCCTTCGGGCGTAACATGTTGACGCCCGGCGATGGTGGCCATTGGCGAAGCCGCCGAGTTGGGCATTCGAAGCGCGGCAACACCGACGGGGCCGGCTGCTTGCGGCGCGACAGCGGCAGGCTGCGGAGTTGGCGTGGCGATTGACGAGCCAACCGGTGTCGGGACCGCAGCGGACCGATGGGGTGGCGAGGAGACCAAAGACGTTTGACGAGGGTCGTTTGGCCGCGCGGGAAACAGCCACATGGCCACCAGAAGCGCTAGTGCTCCAATTGCCACGGCCGTCAACACCCACCGATTGCTTCGCCTGCTTTTCTTATTCATTCAGATACTCCCGCTTTGTTCTAAAAGACACTACTTTGTGGCGCACCTTCCACGCATGCGCGAGCGCAGTGCTGTGCATCCCACTAGCAAGTTCACCTTTTCATCTCCCGAATCACCACATTGGCGAAACGGAATTTGCCTTCGATCACTTCCAACATCACGTCCACGCCTTCGCCTGAAGACAGAAATGCCGTCTCTCCGATCAACTCACCGTTGAAGTACAGCTTGGCGGCGAGGCAGGGGCTTCCCTGCGCATCGGTCGTGCGCGTGCACTCCCAGCGCACCTGATTCCATTCGCCTGCCGGACGGGCCTGCGGCGTGACGCGGCACGGCATGCCGATTTCAAGTCCTTCCATGGCGCGGCGCAATGGACCATCGTACGTGTATTCAAAAGCAAAGACGCACGAGTCAGCCTTTGTTTTTACAGTCTCGGTCACCATGCCAACGCGCGGCCCGCCAGGCGCCTTGCCCACCAGTTCCGCCACGGGCACCGATTTGCCGCCGCGCTCCACCGTGACGATGCGGATGTCGGGGCAAGTCTGCGTCGTGGTAGGCTGCATGCTGCCATCGCTCTGCTTGGTGTAAAGGTTCCACTTGCCAAAACCATCCGCGAACGAATCTTGGAAGAGGATCGCGCCGTCTTGGTCTACGCTCCCTGCCGCAACAGGCGGCACCGGTTCCATGACTTTACGCAGCACGCCATCCTGCACCCGCGCCGACTCGCCAGCGGAGACGATCTCCTGCTGCGTGGCGGTGGCAAAGGCAACCTGGCCGGTCTGGACGCTCAGGAGCGAACTATTCGTGGTCACGGCCAGTTGCAGCATGGTGCCGAGCACCGTGGCGGTGGCGTGCGGCGTGGCCAGCGCCATGGCCTCGCCGATCTTCTGCTTCGCCACCCGCGCCGAGAGCGTGCCGGCATCGAGCTGGATCCGCTTGCCGCGCCACTCGTTAACCAGCCCGAAAAGCCGCGATCCCTGCCCTGCGCCGAGCGTCAGGGTCGTGTTCTTCTGCAACTCCACGAGGGTGCCGTCGGCATAAGAAAGCTTCGCGTAGCCGTCAGGGCCGAGCGTAACGCGGGTGCCGGGGGGGAGGATGGTGGAACTCAGGACTCCGGACTCAGAACTCTCTGAACACTGAACACTGAACACTGAACACTTGCCTCTGGCTTCCACCAGCGTCGCGACCACGGCCTGCTCCGCCTGCCTGGCCTGCCACAGGTTGAGTCCGCCCACGCACGCCACCAGCGCGGCGGCGGCGGCAGCCGTGCTCCAAAACCATCGCGACAGCCACAGGCTCGGCGCCGTGTGGATCACCCGTACCCCGTGCGCGGCAAACTCCCGGGCTGCGGCGGTTTCCTTGAGAAGGGTTCGCGACATCGTATCCAGGGTTGCCAGGCGCATGAGTTCGCGGCGCAGGGCCGGATCTTGCAGCGCCTGCTGTTCCAGTTGTGCGAACTCTTCGGGCGTTTCCACGCCGTCCAGGTAGTGCGAAAGAAGTTGTTCGGTGTTTCGGTCAATCATCGAGCGCCTGCCTTCTCCATGGCCATAGTCTTCTCCATGCAATCGCGCAGCCAGCGGCGAATCCGCATCATGGACATCCCTGCGGCAGCCTCGCTTTTGTGGATTTTGCGACCGATCTCGGCCAGGGAAAACTCCTGCTCGAATCGCATGCCCATCAGTTTCCTGTCGCTGGGCGGGAGTTTTGCCATGCACGCGGCCAGATGCGGGAGACGCCAGTCGTCCTCCCCGGTCTCGTCGCCGGCTACGGTGGCCAGTGAATCCATCAGATCTTCCGAGAAAACGAGTCGGGATCTGGCAAAGGTCTGTCGATGTCTGAGAACCTGAAGCCTGGCCATGCCGAACGCCCAGGCGCGGAAACTGCGCGAGGCGTCGAATTCGCCGAACTTCCGCCAGAGCGTCGTGGCAACTTCCTGGAACAGTTCGTCCGTGGCGGTCCAGTTACGCGTCGTGGCGAACAAATAGCCGCGCAACGGTGTCTGCACCGGCAGAAAGAGCTTCTCGAAGGTTTCGTGATTTTGGTCGCTGTTCATGCCGTGAACGTATCCTCACTTAATATCAGCGCCAGTTGCATAAACATAACCACATTTCTCGTCGGCACCTATGCGCGAAGACATACGCAATGCACAAAATGATGCACCGCAACAGGTTATAGTGCATCCAAAACAACACAGCCAGCGCGTCGCAGGAAGTCCGCGCTACGCATGGCTACGCCACCTTACTATTACCCACAAGTCAAGAGGAAGACTTCAACTGATCTTCACTAATTCGCACTAATCCGAAAAAAGAGAGGATAAAGAGAATGTTGCGGGATTTTCGTCTGCGGAGTACCTCAGCCAAAGGAGCGTGGCGGGCACTGAAGAGGGCATTGCCCGCACGTCACACCGGTTCGATGAGCCACCGGCCCAGATTGCGGGTCTTCTTTGAGAAAGCCGCGCCGATGAGGGTGACACGCCGGCCGTCGTGGCGGAGATTTCGGCAAAGTTCTGCACATCCGGCAGGTCCACCATCAGCCGGTAGAACCAACCGAGGCCCGCCGGATTTCACGGCAGCACGGTCAGAGTGGACTGCAGCTCCGGCAGCGGCGTAAAGCGGCGGGCAAATCCTGGTGTGGCGAGCATGCACAGCGGTTTGCGATCCGGGATCCAGCATGCTTCGCACCCAGGGCGCTGCGCCAGGAACTTCCGCCCCGCTTCCGGCCCAAGGATGAAGAGCGTGGCGGAGAGACCGTCGCACTGAACGCCGGCAGGCGCCAGCACCGTGACACCTGCCACGCCTTCCGCAGGCCTGCCGGTGCGCGGGTCCATAATGTGCGCGTAGCGGTGCCCGTTGAACTCCACGAAGCGTTCGTAGTTGCCGGACGTCGCCACGGATTCGCCGTTGGTCAGCAGGAGCGTGCCGAGGATCTCTCCGGCCGCGAACGGATGGCGGATGCCGGTGCACCACCCGCCGCGCCCGGGCGCGGCCTCGCCATGCACGCGCAGATTACCCCCGAGATCCACCATGAAGTTGGTGTACCCTGCCTGCAGCAGACGGTCGTAGCCGACATCCACGGCATATCCCTTGGCAATGCCGCCCAGATCAAGACGCATGCCGGGCAACGCGAGGCGCATGCGGTTCGACTCGGCTGCATCCCAGAGGATGTTGGTCCAACCGACCCGCGTGCGCGCGGCGTCCAACTCCTCCGGCGTCGGCTCCTTGCTCACCGAACCGCCGCGGAATCCCCAAGCTGCCATCAGCGGGCCGATGGTGGGATCAAACACCCCACCGCTGTCGTGCGACAGCCGTAACGCCACGCGCAGCACGTCGGCCACGTCCGGCGAGAGCATCACAAACTCGCCGTTCCCTGCGGTGCGGTTGGCACGGCTGAGCTCGCTGTCCGGCTGGAAAATGGTGAAGCGCGTGTTGATCCCGGCAAACGCCGCCTCCACCGGTGCGCGCAGTGCCGGCAGATCCCCGACGCTGGCAGCCGGAGTGGACACGGCCGCGACCGTTCCCATGACTGGCCATTCCAACCGCTCCGGCGGCTGGGGTGCCGACTGCGACAGGCAGATGGTTTGGCAAGCGATCAAAGCACTGCACACAATTCCAGGACGATTGCTTGTCATGGCACACTCCCCGTTCACCGCACATCCTTGCCTCGACGCCTCATCACCCCCCCGCCATGGCCGCCAGCAGGCCCACCGCATCGCCATTTGCCAGCAAGTGCGGCGTGGACTTGTCGATCGCCCTCTCATTAACGATCACCATGAGCGACGGACGGATGCCGCCGTTGTCGTCCAGGACAATCCGACTGAAAACCCCGCCGTACTTGAGCGCGACCTGCTTCAGCGCGTCCTGCGCCGTCGTCCCATCCGTGACTTCCATTGACTCGGCATTCACGCCGGCCGCCGGCCGGAGCTGCCCGAAATACTCAAGCGTCACTTTCATATTGTCCCCTCTTCCACCGGATCCGCGCCCATCAGAATGCGCAGCACCGTGTTGGCCTGGTGGTGGGCCGCCACGCCCACGCGGGGCGCCATCAAGCCCCGGCCCGGCTCGGCCGCGGTAACGAGATCGCCGACCACGTAGAGATTCTTCCCCACCCGCGTCGTGCGGATCGAATTACTCGATTCATAACCGGCCAGACCGGTCGCCATGACCAGCGATTTGCCCGGGAACCGCACCAGGAAACTCTCCATGAGCATCGCCTTGGCTTCCGGCGTATCGAAAGCCTCGACCAGGACATCCACATCCCCAAAAAGAGCCGCCACGTTTGAAGGGTCCAGCCGCACGGCGTGGACCTCGACGCGCACATACGGATTGATCCGGGCGAGATTGGCCTGCAAAGCCTCCGTCTTGGGCATTCCCAACTGGTCGACAAAATACTGCTGGCGATTCAGGTTGCTCGGTTCCACGATATCGAAATCCGCCAGCACAAGCCGGCCGATTCCCGTGCGCGCCAGGGCGATGGCCACCGCGGAACCCAGACCGCCAAGTCCCGCAATGCCGACAGCGGCACCCTTCACCCGCTGGTGGACACCGGGCGAGTGGCGGGCGGCCAACAGCGCCTCCATCTCCTCGGAGCCGGGTCGTTCACCCCGCCGGATCAGCACCACGCGGTCGCCGTCGGACAGGCTGCGGTCTTCGCGCATGGCTGCACCGTTATAGATCGCAATATCCGCATCCGGCTTGAACCGGGCCCGAACGTCATCCAGGCGCGTACCGGGATCAACTTCAACCCTTCGCTCGTTAACGGTAATTTTCATGGCGCGAGACCTCAAGAACCGGGAGCCGACTCCACAACGCTGGGGACCTTTCGCGCCTTGTCAGCGCCAGCGGCGGGTGTGAAGAACATCTTGACGGCCGTCACGATCATGATCACGGCAAAGACACGACGCAGAAGCAGCCCCGGGCACTTGTTCACCAGATAGACGCCCAGCCAGGCGCCCAAAACCCCTCCGATGGCGATCAGAAGCACCATCTTCATATCCATGCTGACGGCCGGGGTCATCTTGTAACGGATCGCCCCCATCAAGGCCATGGGCACCATGACCGCCAGGCTCATCCCCTGCGCCGATTTCTGGGAAAAATCAAACCACAATACCAGCAGTGGCACCATGATGATCCCGCTGCCGACACCGAACATGGCGCTGAACACTCCGCACAGCGCTCCTGCCAAAACCAGCATGTACCACATTTCCATAATGCAGACTCCTTTTCGTTACTTGCTCCCGCACTCGGCGCACGCTTCGCGTCGCTGAATGGGGATACGCCGGAAAATCATGTTGGCGGCATCATAGTGCAGAAGGACTCCCGCCAGCGTCGTCCCCAAACCGGTAAGCACCTTGATGCCTTCCACGGCGGCCATGGCGCCGGCCATCGCCGATACGGCGCCCAGCACGGGAAACTGCCGCTTCCACGTTGGCGGCGGCTCCGGATATAGACAGCGCAGGCAGGGCGTCTTGCCGGGAATAATCGTTGTGACCTGGCCCTCCATGGCAAACATGGCGGCCTCGATCATGGGCTTACCCTGACGCACACACTCGCGGTTCATCAGGAACCGTTCTTCGAAAAGCGGTGCGCAGTCGAAAACGATGTCCACCCGGCCAACCAATCGCGCCGCGTTACCCTCCGAAATGTTCTCGCCGACGCCTTCGACTTCAACCATCGGCGCATATTCCCGGAGCCGCCGGACAATCGACTCGATACGCGGTTTGCCAATGCCGTCGTGAGTCATCAGAATCTGGCGGTTCATGTCGCTCGTCACGATGTTGCCACCGTGCGCGATGATCAGCCTGCCGAATCCGGCGCCCGCAAGGTGATACGCCAAGGGCCCTCCCAGCCCACCGCACCGGCTGATCAGCGCCGTGCTTGCCCTGAGCTTCTCCTGCGCAACCTCGCCGAATCCGGGAATGGACAACTGCCATTCGTACACCGCCCGCTCCGCCTCGTTCAGCCTGCTCATGGGCCGTCCTTTCCGCGGCCGGGAATCACATGAATATCCTCGCATCGAACGCTAGCCCGAACATCCACCCCCTCGACAAGGCCCGACTGCCGAAACGCGGCAAGCGACATATGGGACACGAGCGAACGCGATCCGGCGAGCTCCAGCCGCACATAGGCGCCACGATCCACGGCGCGCACGAGCCGGGCGGCCATGGTATAGGCCGACTTCGCCTCAGACGAACCGCCGGTTCGCGCGACGCTCACATTCTCGGGGCGAAAGACGAGCGTCACCGGACCTTCCGCCTTTCCAGCCAGGGTGAGCGTCTGTCCGTCGACCTGTACGAGAAAGGTTCCACCCAAACCAGGGCCGACCGTATTTCCTTGAACGATATTCTCGAACCGCATGAACCGGGCTACGAAATCGTTTCGAGGCTTGCGCAGCAAATCCTCCATGCGGCCGACCTGCTCGATTCGGCCGTCGTGGATCACGGCGGCCCGATCGGCAACCGAGAACGCCTCTTCCAGATTGTGGCTGACGTGAAGCGTGGTGAGATTTAACTGGCGCTGCACGCGACGAAGTTCCCTACACACCGTCTCGCGCGTCGACTCGTCCAACGCACTCACCGGTTCGTCAAGGATGAGCACCTCCGGCTTCACGGCCAGCGCCCGGGCCAGCGCCACCCGTTGCCGTTCCCCCCCGGACAGGCCCGGGATTCGCCGATCCAGCAGGTGCTCAATGCCCAGGAGACCGGCCGACTCCGAGACGGCCCGTTCGATCTTCTCTGCGGGCCACCTGCGCACCTCGGGCCCGAATGCAATGTTTTGCCGCACAGTCCGGTGCATGAACAAGGCATAGTCCTGCGGCACATAGCCGATCGAACGATGCCGCGGCTCCGTGCCCGTGACATCCCGTCCGGATATCTCGATACATCCGGAATGCGGGTGCCGTAATCCCGCCAGGCACTCCATCGCCGCGGTCTTGCCGGAGCCGGTGGGTCCCATGAGGACAAAATATTCGCCATCGCCGATGTCCAGAGACACCTCAAGCCGGAATGTACCGACCGAATAGACCAGATCGGAGATCCGAATCATATCACCGCCCCTCTCCCGCGCCGCCGCTGGACAAGGATCTTGAAGCCGATCAGGAGTGACATGGCGATGGTGGCCATCACGATGGTCAGGACCAGGGCGATCTCCAAGTGTCCTACCGACACTTCCAGGAAGGTGCGTGTCGGCAGCACGGCGGTGCGTCCCCGAACGGTTCCGGCGAAAATCGCCACCGGGGCAAAAAGCCCTACGGCGTAGGACCACGCCATGACGGCGCCTGCCAGCATGCCGCTCACGGCCTGGGGCAGCGTGGCGCGCCAGAAGGCGCCGAACGGCGCACATCCGAGCGTGAGCGCCACGTCCTCGACCCGCCGGTCGGCGGCATCAAACGCCGCCCGCATGGCGCGAATACACAGCGCCGTGGACACGAAGAACTGTGCCAGGATAATGCCCGGCTTCCGGTACACGAAAAAATCATAAAAGCCCTGCAGAACGGGGTTCGGCGCCGAGGCTGTTCCGGCCCCCTCGGCCATCCGCCGCAGCAGGCTGAACAGCACCAGCAGACTCACGCCAAGAATGAGCGGCGGCAGAACGATCGCGGCATCGACCAGAGTATCCACCACTACTTTTCCGGGAATCCGGTAACGGCTCAACGCGTAGCCAGCCGGAAGCGCGATGAGCAGCGCCAGCAGCGTGGTGAAGGTCGCCGTGGCCAGACTGAGAGCCAGTTCCTGCCGCGTACCCGGCGAAAGAATGTCCTGCCACACGTCCTGCACGCGCTCTGGTGCGGCGCGAAGGGCAAATTCGGTTATGTAACCAACGTCCGCAAGCAACAACAAAGCAACCAAACCGGCAAACGTCAGCGCAAAAGCTACGCTGATTCCACGAAAGACCTGTCTCGGTCGTCGCGTCGGCAAAACATCGTTGCGTTGTTTCTGCATAGAAAGATTATCGGCCAAGACCTTTTCAGTGGCCATCCGATTCCTTTGGCACGGAAGAGAAGCCCTGTTTCGCGAATATCGCCTGTCCTCGTTCCGACATGGCCAAATCGGCCAGTTTCCGGGCCGCGTCAAGATTGCCGGATTTCTTCAACGTCATGAGCGTCACCCGGATGCAGGACATGTCGAGCGGGCCGTACGTGGCCGACGTCACTGCATCCACCTTGGCAGCCGGGAGGATCGCAGCATCCATGAGTATCGTATCCAGATCGTCCTTGCGCGCGAAGGCCACGGCGTCCCATACAATGGCGGCGTCCACGGTTCCGATCTTCACGGCATTCGCCATCTCGCCGCCGCTGCGGGAACGCACAATCTCCTTCTCTTTCTTGTCCATTGCGGCCGCAATTCCGGCCTTCTTGAAGATGATCGGATAGACGTGTCCCGCCGTGGAGTATAAGGCGTCGGTGAGGCCCACCTTGACGTCGTCGCGCGTCAGATCCTTCACACTCGTAATCTTCTTGGGATTGCCCTTCTTAACCACGATGACCGGGGTGAGCGAAGCCACGGTGTAGGTATGATCCACCATGCCCTTCTTCTCCATGGCCGGGGCAAAGGGGTCATGAACGACGCAGATATCACCCTTGCCGGTGGTCTCGATCACGGTCATCAGCGCGCCGGAATCGTTGAAGTTCAACTCCGTCTTGATGCCGTTCTCCTTCTCGAACAGTTTGCAGATCTCCTCCATGGCCGGACGCATGGTGCCGCCCACGTGGACCAGAAGCGACGCCGGCGCATCGGCCGCCTTCGATTTCGTTTCTTCCGGTTTGTCGACCGTGAACCCTTTGGCCTTTAGAACTGCCCGCCCCTTGTCGGATGCGAGGTAATCCAGAAATGCCTCCGCCGCCGGAGCGTTTTTCGCACCCGCAAGCCGGACCGCCGCCACAACTCCGACGACATTCTTTTCAACCGGTATCCGCACCAGTTCGGCCTCGTCCGGCGCGAAACGGCCAAGGGCATCCCAGATGATCGCGGCATCCACCGTGCCCATCTTCACGGCCATGGCCACTTCGATCACGGTGGCCGGACTGACCGCAGTGTTCTTCTTGAGCGCTTCCATGTCGAGATGGTTCTTCTGGAACACCTGGGACTGCAGTTGGCCGATCGCCGCGCTGGGATCGGCCAGCGCCAGTTTGAGACCCGGCTTGGCCAGGTCCGCCACATCCTTGACCCCCTTCGGATTCCCTTTGCGCACATAGATTGCCGGAATGAAATAACAGAACGTCCGCGCCTTGCCGGCTGTCAGCTTCTTCGCCTCAGCCTTGGCCACGAACCCCACATCGCCGGGAATGTAGACATCGCCGATCGTTGTCATTTCGATCTGCCCAAGCAGTTGGCCGGAATTGGCGAAAGTAAACTCCACCTTCACGCCGGTATCGGCTTCAAACTTCTTGGCAATCTCGCTTACCGGCTCTTTCACTCCGGCCGCGCAATAGACGAACAGCGCCCCCTCGAGTTTCCTCACCTCGCCCATCGCCACCGGTTCGGCGGCATGGTCCACCGTCCCGATCAACATCGCCATCGTCACCGCAAAACAAAGAAGTGCCTTCATCTTATTTATCCCTGCTCCATTGCTTATTCCTGCTCCGTTAACCTGCCTTCGACAAGATAGAACCGCCGGGACGCGTGAGCGCGCAACCGGGCATCGTGCGTCACGACCAGCACCGCCCGACCCTCGCCCGCCATCGCCTTGAGATGCTCGATTACAATCCGGCCGTTCTCCTCATCCAGACTGCCCGTGGGTTCGTCCGCCAGGATGATGTCCGGGCTGTTGAAAAGCGAGCGGGCCAGCGCCACCCGCTGCCGCTCCCCCGTGCTCAACTCCGACGGGAGATGCCCCGCCCGGTGTTGAAGATTGAAACGCGCGATCAGGTCGCCCGGATCGGCAGGCGCTGAAGATCCGGCCGCCAACGCCGGCACCATGATGTTCTCCAAAACCGTGAGATACGGGATGAGGTGAAATTGCTGAAAGACAAAGCCGATGTGCTCGTTGCGAAAGGCGGCACGATCCGAAGACGAAAGACGGTAAACGTCCTCGTCCTTGAACATGACACGGCCGGCGTCGGGACAAAGGAGGCCGCCCAGCGCCATCAGCAGGCTCGTCTTGCCGCTGCCGCTCGGCCCGTAAACCGCCACGATCTCGCCTGCCGCCACCTCCAGCGACACGTCACGAACCGCCAGGACCGGGCCTTTCCCGCTCCGGTACGTCACGCCAATCTGTTCTGCCGAAATCAGCATGTCAGTCGCCCTCCCTGAGCGACACCGCCGGATCCATCCGCGCCGCCACCAGCGCCGGCACCCAACTCGCCACCATGCTCATCAGAACCGCCACCAACAGATAGCCCACCGCCAGGGAAATATCCGATGACCGGACAACGGTCGCCACAACCCCGCCCTGAACGGCAACCAGCGCCACCCCGGCGCCAAAGCCGACCAGCGCCCCGGCCAGCCCCACGATGACCGCCTTTCCGATGAAAAGAAAAAGGATGCTTCGTGCCGGCAGTCCCATGGCCGAAAGAATGCCGATTTCCGTCTTCCTCTGCCGGACATTGCTCCAGATCAGGAATGCCAGCCAGACGACAGACACGACCACCACGAGCGGCACAAAAACGGCGGCAAACGCAAGACGCCTTTCTTTCAATTGCTTCCGGGTTTCTTTCTCCCTTTCCAGCGCCTGGTCGGCCTCCACGGCCGACTTCGACCTGACCTGCGCCCGTGCCACCAGGCGGGAGTTGTGTTCCACCACCTTTGTATCGGGCAAGAGCGCCGCAATCTCCCGGTGAATCTTGATCATATCCTTGGGCGCACACTGGCAGTTCACGGCCAGCATGCCGGTAATCAACCCCTTCTTATCGAGCAGCTCCTGAGCCTCGTTCAGCGGAATCCAGATCTGCTCGTCTTCCTCGAACCCTTTGGCCGGCAGGCATTCCGCCACCGTAAAGGTTCTGTCCATCACGGTGACGCTGTCTCCCGCTTTGATCTCAAGACTCTGATGGATCGCAAAACCCAATACGGCATGCTGCGGCGCCACCCGCGGCTGCATCGGCTTCTGCTGGTTCGCGTTCTTCACATAAACCTCGCCTGTGGTGCCGACCAAGGTCACCCAGCGCTTCTTTTCCGGCCACCAGATCTTCTGTTGCAGGAACGGCAGAATGTGGTTGATGGTAACGACGGAGCTCTCGGCAAGACGGTTGATATAGGATTCCGGCAGATACCGGGTCTGCTCCGCCGGGCTGGATAAGTTGTGCTCCTTATGAAGGATCATCAGATTGAAGCCCAGCTTCAACATGTCCTTCCGCATCTCATCCTGAAAGTTGTCCCAGGCGGCCCGGCTGCGTTGGTCCATGGCGGACAGGGTGCGCTCCGTCTCAAGATCAAATACCCGAAGCATCAAGATCGCGCCGACCCCGCACGCAACACCCAGCGCCACCGAAGTCACGGAAAGCGCCAGGTTGAGTTTGCGATGCGCCATCTCTTTCGCGAGCAGGCTGACGAGTCTCATCGGCCACCCGTTGCCGACGGTGGCTTTCGCAGGATCATCACGCTCGCGATAGCCACAATGGCCAGAAAGACGCAAGCCGCCACGATCAGATTCCGCATCAACACCCCGTTGTCCGGCTCGACCCCCACCGGCTTCGCGGCGTCCCCGGACTGCGCGCGCGGACTGCTGCTGTTCGTCAAAACAGACATGACAGGCTCTGGCGGCGTGGGCATCACGGCGGCTAGCGACGGCAACTCCGGGATCGGATTGCCGGGCTTCCCTGCCGCGTCTTTCCAGTTGGCCGCCAGGATCAGGTCGGTCCCGGGATTCTGTGCCTTCACTTGACAGGAGCAGTCGCCACACAGGAATTTCACAACGCCAGCCAGGCTCTCCGGGGTTATGCCGGCGCCCGCCATCCCGTCCAACGCCCTGCCGCGGCCAAATACGGGAAAGACCACCGGCCCGTCCGCGTCCGGCGGCGACTTCCTGATGGTATTCAAGTGCGCGACCAGCACCTTCTCCTTCACATCCGTGCGGGACACCCGCAGAACGGAAAAGGCGAACTTCACGGAGCCGGTCTCGGTTGTCGGCAAGGAGACACCCATGCCGGGAGGAGCATCCATACGGGGTTGTATCGGGATCGGCAGGGTTGTCGCACCGGCAGGGGACGAAGCCTGCCCCGGTTGCGAAGCCGCCTTTGCTTTCATTCTCTCCGTCTCTTCAAGCTTCTTCGACTCCCTTTGAACCAGCTCACTGACCTGCTCATCACGAGCGCGATCGCCGCTCTCCAAGATCAGCCATACAATGGAATCGCCGCTTATAAGGCGGCGCGCCAGTTCCCGCCGCACCGGCGAGTCCAACAATGCCACAGCCGCTTCATCCAATGGCCCGGACCACACCACCGCATGGGCCCTTTCCGACCTCGTCCCGGGACCCTTCCAAGGAGGGGGACCGAGCATAGGCATTCCAGCATCACCTGCCATCGGGGGCCCGGGCGGAGGTCCGAGCATAGGCATCCCCGGCTCGCCTTCCCTCGGCGGCCGCATGATCCCGTCCGGCATGGGATCTGGCGGAGGCGCCGCCAGTTCCCTGGCGCGCTGCTCCTGCAGGACCTCCCATCGAGTTATCGCGGCGGTATGCAAATCGGGGTGCCGCACCACCGTCCACGGCAGAGGTGGGGGCGGTTGACTGGCCCACAGCTTGCCGAAGGAATCGCCAGGATCAAGCGCAACATCAACGGTCTCGACGCTCAGATTCACCATGCCATTGCTGGAGACCTGGCTCAGGACTTTCACCATCGCCTGCTGTGTCTCGTTCAGCGCGTCGCGATGAAACACGGTGACGCCATAAACATCCGGCGGCCACCGATCCATGGCATACTTGAACACGGGAACACTGCACGCCAATGACTGAGCCGCATACGCCACGAGGGCACACACCAGCAGATACCCGGCTCTACGTTCCGTTCTTCTTGAAGGGTCGTACTGCATAAACCTAACGCTTCCCCTCCGTGCACACGGCTTCGATCAGACACCGGCCTAGATTGCGGGTCTTTGGGGGCATTGGCTTCATGTGATTACTGTAAGCTAGTCGCTTATGCCTTTCCAATGAAAATCCGGTGGAGTCCGAAGAGACGAAGTAGAAAGACGAAGAGGAAAGTTGACTCTTTCATGTCTCGCTCCTTCTTCGCCATCCCGTAGGGCCGCCGCTTGCCTGCCCTGAGCGAAATCGAAGGGCCGGTGCGCCGTCTTTCTTCCTTCTCGGCCTCCGTCAAGCGGAGGCCCTACAATTCGTTCCAAGTCCTTCCCAAATCCGCAATCTTCAATTCCCCTTCACTCCACCTCAACCTTATAAAACTTCTGCCCGACGCCATTTACCGTATCCGTATAAACGTTCACCGTCGGCGTGGCCGGAATGCCATTGGTCAGCGTGCTGAATCCTGTCATCAGATTCGTCGCCACCTTCACAATGTATACCCGCCCCGTGGCGCTCTGCCACCGCACTATGAATTTGCCGGGAGTCGCCGGAGTCGTGAGGGCATCCGTCAGTTCCAGGAGTGACGTGATGTCGTTCGGATTCGTGCCAGCCAGGTATTCCGCCAGATTGTTCATACCGTCATGATCCGGATCGT
>Ga0194060_10001266_pt1 | contig 18102 bp, 15 predicted proteins | sample SepL225m_MetaG_FD_163427 | JGI IMG/M metagenome (GOLD analysis project Ga0194060, IMG submission 163427) | Anoxic zone freshwater microbial communities from boreal shield lake in IISD Experimental Lakes Area, Ontario, Canada - Sep2016-L222-5m | ecosystem: Environmental > Aquatic > Freshwater >...
CTCTTGATCCGCACACTCCCCCGAGCATCCGAATACATAGGCCCGATGTGTACTTGATATCCGTGCCCGCCGGCTGGCGCAGTACCGTCGTAACGGATGGCCAAAGGCAGAAAATGAAACATGAGGTTGGGGTAAGCAACATCTTCGTTGCTGCGCGCAAAGCCGCCGCCCTCAAAATGATTAGTAGCGCCAGGGCCCTTACGGAAGAAGAGCCAATTAGCTCCGATAAAGGGACGCTTCCACATCTTTAAGTTTGGTTGCATAGAAACTGGCTTGTTGCATTTGTACTGCACGTAAACCTCGAGATGATCTTGGAGATTTGCGCCGACACCTGGGAGATGGTGGACCGGTTCAATTCCCACACCCTTGAGATATTCAGCATCTCCAACACCTGAGAGTTGCAGGATCTGTGGAGTATTAATAGCTCCTCCGCAGAGAATGATCTCTTTCCCTGCGATGATTTCGCGCTTCTTCCCGCGAATTACTTCAACGGCTACCGCACGCTTACCTTCAAAGAGCACTTTGGCGACTTGAGAACGCGTCTTCACAGTGAGGTTCTTGCGATGCATCACTGGATGCAAGTAGGCACGAGCAGCGCTGAGCCGGCGTCCACGGTAAACATTGCGATCGAAAGGACCAAAACCTTCTTGGCGAAATGAGTTAACGTCGGGCGTGCGCGCATAGCCGGCCTCTTCGGCAGCTGTAAAGAATGCTTCAAAGAGTGGACTCTTCATGGGGCCGCGCTCTAACTTCAAAGGTCCGGAATCTCCATGGAACGGATTCGTAGGATCAGCGAGACAATTCTCTAGTTTTTTGAAATACGGCAAGCAGTGCGCGTAATCCCAATTTTCCATTCCGGGATCTGCTGCCCAACGCTCATAGTCGAGCGGATTTCCACGCTGCCAAATCATGCCGTTGATACTGCTTGATCCGCCCAAGACTTTCCCGCGTGCATGATAAATCTTTCGGTTGTTCATGAAGGGCTCTGGCTCGGACTCATATTTCCAGTCGTAGAACTTACTACCGATGGGGAATGCGAGCGCCGCCGGCATATGGATGAATACATCCCACCAATAATCTGGGCGGCCAGCTTCAAGAACTAGAACTTCATTCTTAGGATCAGCACTGAGACGATTTGCTAACGCAGATCCCGCAGAACCACCACCGACGATAATGAAGTCGTAACTCATCCGAGCCTCAAGCGCCCTGGTCACTTTGTTGGCCGCTTAAACCGGCATGTCGGTGAGCACGTTCAAGACTCTCCACCACATTGGTAATGAGCATGGCGCGCGTCATCGGACCCACGCCTCCAGGCATCGGCGCCATAAATCCTGCAACATTCATCACGTCAGGATGTATATCTCCGACCAAGCCAGCTTCCGTGCGCGTGATGCCCACGTCAAGAACAGCAGCGCCCGGCTTCACCAGATCTGCAGTGATCATGTGCGGAACTCCAGCAGCCGCCACGATGATGTCGGCCTCACGGAGGTATTGCGCAGGATTCTTCGTTCCCGTATGCACCAAAGTTACGGTGGCATTCTCACTCTTGCGTGTCAACAGCAGGCCCAGCGGCCGGCCAACAGTTACACCGCGACCAACAACAACCACATGCGCGCCGTTAATGGGAACTTCGTAGGCACGAAGCAACTCCACAATTCCACGCGGAGTGCATGGGAGTGGGGCTTCTTGACCCAACACCAAACGCCCCAGATTCATCGGGTGTAAACCATCAGCATCTTTTTCGGGATCCATGGCTTCTAGAGCAGCGATGGAATCTAAACCTTTGGGCAACGGAAGCTGAATGATGTAACCGGTGCAGAGAGGGTCTGCGTTAAGTCGCGCTACCTCGCGCATGACATCAGCTTGAGAGGCGTTCGCTGGAAGATCAGCGCGCACTGAGGCAATGCCCACTTCGGCGCAATCGCGATGCTTGCCGGCTACGTACGCGTGTGAACCTGGATCATCGCCAATCAACATGGTTCCAAGGCCTGGAGTAAACCCAGCGGCGCGTAATACCTCTACCCGCTTGGCCAAATCTGCTTTCACCTTCGCAGCGAGCGCCTTGCCGTCAAGTAGAACTGCTCTACCTGAGCCAGTACTAGAGCCAGTAGTCATTGATGTACTTCTCACCTTCATCGCAGAAAAATGTTACGACGTTCTCAACGCCGTGCTTCTCTTTCAACATCTTAGCCGCCAATAAGTGCGCACCCGATGAAGGTCCAACGAAGATTCCATGCTCCCGGCCTAAACGTCGCATCTCCTCGATCGAGACATCCGATTCGATGTGGCAGACGTCATCAAGGATGTCGCGATGGCGAGCGATAATTCCGGGGATAAAGCCATCAGCGATGCCCTCAATGAGGTGCTTGCCTATCTCTCCGCAGAGGATCGTGCATGACTCACTCGGCTCCATCGCCACCACAACACACTTCGGATTTACGGCCTTGAAGGCTTGACCCACACCGACGATGGTGCCACCCGTACCCACGCCACCAATCACCAAGTCGGGAATAACACCCGAAGGCAATTGGCGGAGGATCTCTTGGCCAAGCCACTCACGGTTCTCATCAACATTCCATTCATTATCAAATTGTTGTGGCGCAAAATAGCCTGGCTGTTCACCGATTCGACGAACTTCAGCGAGCGCATCGTTCACATGAAAATCTCCCATGGTGTGCACTTCGGCGCCGAATGCTCGTGAGATGGCCGTCCGCTCGGGGCTCATACCGTTGGGCATCACCACCAGCATTTTGTAGCCCTTGACGGCGGCGACCATGCTCATGGCATTGCCGGTGTTACCACTACTCGCTTCCACAATCGTGTCGCCCTTTTTGAGCAAGCCTTCGCGCTCTGCACGTTCGATCATGAACTTGGCGATGCGGGCTTTGATAGAGCCGGACGGATTGAGGTACTCCATCTTGACCCAGATACCTTCAATGTTGATGAGTGGGGTATTGCCAATCGCATCAAGAATGGTCTCCATCGAACGCTCCTTACTCTTTGTACTTCTCAATTATTCAGCCTTGAAAGTTTCCCATGAATTGCTCGCAAACGCCCTTTCAAGGAAGCAGCCCCGCCAGCAATGCTGACAGGGCCGCCTCTTCGAATAATGGGTACTAGTTACCCAGCCAGGCCTTAACTTTGTCAGGGTTGGCAGCGATCCACTTATTTGCTGCCTCTGCTGGTTTCATGCCGCCTTCGATATCTGCTGATACCGAATTCTGATCCGCATTTGTCCAGTTAAAGTTCTTAACGATGGTTGCAAAGATTGAATTAGAATCCATCAGTTTCTTCGATGCGAGCTTCTTGAGTGCTGTCTCTGGGTAATCAGTCAGTCCGCTTGCCTTAGCAGCATCTGACCAATCATTGGCCGGGAACTTCACGCGAGATTGCTCGAGACCAGGAATCTTAATGAAGAGAGTTCCTGGAGTGTAGAAATATGCAAGCGCTGGAGTCTTATTCGCTTCAGCCTTGGTGAGCACGTCTACGAGTGCAGCTTCTGAACCAGTTGAAATAGCTTTGTAATTCAACTTGTTAGCAGAAATCATCTTTTCGCCGATCGTGGTGTAACCAGGAGGGCCTTCATACCAAGCGCCCTTGCCGCCGGAGTCAGAAGTCTTGAACATATCCGCATACTTATTCAAGTTAGCTGAGTCCAAGATGTCTGGATACTTAGCAGCCATCCATGGTGGTACATACATACCGATAAGACCGATATTGCCGTTGTCGCCTACTTCAACAACAGATCCACGATCTACCCATTCTTTCCAACGCCCGCCGCCCCAATCTTCGATGATCAAATCGATGGTGCCAGCTTCCATAGCGTCATAGGTGACGCCTGCTTCTTCCAGGGTTGTTTGTGTGATGGTGCATCCATTTGCCTTGGCTACTTCAGCAACAACTTGTGCCGATGCTGTATAGCCATTCCATGCATGCATTGCTACTGCCCAAGTTCCGCACTCGCTAGCTGCACTGGCGCCTTCTGCGCTGTCGTTAACACTTGAGCTACATCCGGCAAGTACAAGTGCACCTGCAGCGATAATCGAAGCCGTCGCAATGCGACGTCTCTGGCTAAATATCATGTCTCTCCTCTTGTAAGGTTTTAGCGACCACTGCGAGCGTAATATAGGCAGTCACCGCAGGTAAGGGGTTCAGCGGGTGTTTCCCGATTTTTTAGGTTCGCCGAGCACTGGCTTGGGCAATTCGGTCAATAGTCACGCCTAGAAGCAAGATTGCGAATCCGGCTACAAGTCCCTTCCCTTGCAAGTCGGGCTTCGAGCCGCCCAAGATTACTAAGTAACCGAGGCCGCCTGAGCCAACAAACCCACCAATAACAACTACCGCCAAGACAAAGATCATCCCCTGATTAGTCGCCAGGAGTATTGCTTTTTTCGCGGCCGGCAATTGCACTTTGGTAATTATCTGACGGACCGTTGAACCTGCGACAGTGGCGGCTTCGATCATCGCTACGGGCACGGCACGAATGCCTTCACTGACAATCTTCACAACCACGGGAATCGAGTACACGATGCCGGTCGCGATCGCTGTAAATCTCGTAGGGCCGAAGAGTCCAAGCATGGGAATCAAATAGACAAAGGCAGGAAGGGTCTGTCCGGCATCCAAGAAGGGTCTCAAGATTCTTTCTGCACGTACGCTTCGACCCACCCAGATCCCAAGTGCGATACCGATCGACATCGTCAGCAAAGTTGCCACGATCGTTTGAGTTAACGTAATCATCGCCTCATGCCATAGGCCAGAAAGAACAATCAATGCAAGCAACCCCGTAGCCAACATTGCCACTCGGATTCCTCCAATGACTGCGGCAATGAGAACGATGGCAGACAGGGTGACGAACCAAGGTGAAAATGCCAGAAGAGTTTCAATAGGATTGAGTACCCAGTTAGAAATGAAATCCTTGAAGCCGACCGTAAATATATAAAGGTTTGTGGTCACCCATTTGGTGACGTGATTAGTGACATCTTCTACTTGTTGCGCAATATTGATTGACCCTGGCCACACAGCAAGCGAAAGCACGGAGCGCGAGGCAAAGATGGCCGCAATGGCCGCCAACCCAGCGAGGCCTCGCTTAATGCGTCCTCTTTGAATCTGTTGCGAAGTCATCGGGATGAAACCTTCTTGCGCCTTTGCCGCGGCACTCGTGCTCCGGTCAAGCAAAATTGCCACAAAGACCACTGCAAATCCAGCCACAAATCCCTGTCCGACGTTCCTGATGATGAGCGCATCGACCACAGGTTTACCGAGGCCTGGCGCACCGATCAATGCTGCGATAACTACGAATGAAAGTGCAGCCATCACTGTTTGATTGACACCCAGGATAATCATTTGCTTCGCCATCGGAAGTTGCACTTTGGTCAAAGTCTGCTTCGGGGTAGACCCCATCGAGAGCGCGGCCTCGATCGGTGACTGATTTAAGTTTCTGATCGCATGAGCAGTGATGCGGATTGCAATGGGGATGCTGTACACCATCGTTGCAATCGTGGCGGAGGCAGTACCAATCAGAAAGAAGAGAGCGAGCGGGGCCAAATAAACCAGCGTCGGCAAAATCTGAGCCAGGTCTAGAAATGGCGTCAATATCTTTAATACGCGATCAGAAAGACCCGCCCATATGCCCAATGGAATGCCGAAGAGCAGAGAGAGTAGGACCGAGGCAAGGGTCATAGCGAGAGTGTCCATAGTGAATTGCCACATTCCCAACGCGCCACAAGCCAACAGGAGCGAGACGGCAAGTAAGGCGGTGCGGAGCTTACTTGTGGCGTAAACGGCAAAGGCGACAATGGCCATCACGCCAAACCAGCCGATGACCGGAATAATGGAGTTACCGCTTGGCACCGAAATAATCGAACGAATGATTTCCACAAACCCATTTATCGCTGCACGAATGGGATTAAAGAAATAGATAAACGCGGCACTCTTCGTGCGATTGCCGCGAATAGAGGCGGCCACATCACCCACCGAAGTTGTGAAAGCCGTGTTATCAGACGTTGCCAATTCAAGAGTTTGATCACCTTGGAATATTCGGGAGAAGGCTATCCAGACCAATCCCACTCCGATTAAGAGATGTGACTTCTTGAAATGGCGCATTTAAGCGACACCAGAAATTAACCGCAAGACATCCTCGCTTGAGACGATACCCAGAACCTTCCCATTTTCCATCACGCGCACTGGCTTGTGAGTTTGCAGGATAATTTCAGCCGCGTCTCGAATAATGATATTCGCAGCGAGTTCTGGACCATCGATATCGTCTCCCGGTTGAGCAAGGCGGGCCAAGTATCGCAAAGTCAACACATGGGACTTTGCGATATCCCGTACGAAATTCGCAACATAGTCATCGATGGGGTTAGCAACTAGTTCCTCGGGCGTTCCAATTTGAACAACTGCCCCATCTCGCATAATCGCAATACGATCCCCGACTTTTACTGCTTCAGATAAATCGTGAGTAATGAAGACCATTGTTTTACCTAATTCACGATGCAGTCGGATGATCTCTTGCTGCATGTCACGCCGAATAAGTGGATCTAGAGCACTGAAGGGTTCATCTAGAAATAGCACCTGTGGGTCTACGGCCAGTGCGCGCGCTAAGCCAACTCGTTGCTGCATTCCACCGGAGAGCTGTTCTGGAAACGCATGCGCATATCCATGCAAACCAACAAGTTCAATTACTTCATTTGCGCGGGCATGGCGCTCGGTCTTTTTCATCCCATTGATCTCAAGCGGATAGGCGATATTGTCGATCACCTTGCGATGTGGCAACAAACCGAAGTGCTGGAAAACCATAGAAAAGTGTTGCCGACGAAGTTCACGTAGCCGTTGGGGTGTCGCTTTCGAAATATCCTCGCCGTCTAGAAAAATTTCGCCGGCGGTAGGTTCAACCAACCGAGTGAGGCAACGAATCAAAGTCGATTTACCAGAACCGGATAAACCCATCACCACAAAGACTTCGCCCGGGGCTACGTCAAAAGAAACATCGCTGACAGCGGCCGTGCAACCAGTCTTGGCGCGCAACTCACTCCGCGAGAGCTTCGCATCGGGCGAGCCCACGATCGAAAGTGGGTTTGGCCCGTAGACCTTCCATAAGCCGCGCACCGAGACGGCGGGAGGATTGCTAGCCAATGAGCCACCAGCGCCTGCACTGCTCTTGCCGTCGACCATGCTCTCCCCTACAGCTCGTCTGTTACATCGCCAGCAGTTACATCGCCCGCGATTAGACCGCCAGCGATTACATCGCCAGCGATTAGACCGCCAGCGATTACATCGCCCGCGATTAGATCGCCAGCGATCTCAAGCGCCCTCCCGGTCAATACTGTCTCCAGTACTACTCGGACGAATGGCCGCCATCGCGAAACCATCCAGAACGCCCTGGGGAAGTATTGCGCCAGAGGTGCTTGGCTTCAAGGTACTCGTGTAGTCCGCTTCCGCCGAGTTCCCGCCCCACGCCCGATGCTTTAAATCCGCCCCACTCAGCCTCGGGGCGGTAGGGGCCGTAATCATTAATCCAGATGGTGCCATGGCGCAGAGCCGCCGCTACGCGATCGCACTTGGCTGCATCGCTGCTCCATACGGCGCCGGAGAGGCCATAGATCGTGTCGTTTCCGAGGCGAATTGCTTCAGATTCGGAAGTGAAACTCTCCACCGTGATGATTGGCCCAAAGGATTCATCTTGCACGCAACTCATCGTGGTCGTGCAACGATCGAGCACGGTCGGTTCGAAGTACCACCCTTGCTCAAGTCCAATACCTGAGGCGCGCTTTCCCCCGATCAACACTTGGGCACCTTCGCTGATCGCTCGAGACATATATCCAAGTACTTTGTTGAGATGACCTTCACTAATAAGTGGTCCGGTCTCGGCAGTTGCATCATCAGGACCGCCCAACGTGATGAGCCCAGCTCGACGTGTTAATTCGCTTACTACCTGATCGTGAATGGATGCTTCTACTAAGAGGCGCGTGCCGGCCGAACATACTTGCCCCGAGTGTAGAAAGCCGGCAGTGACTGCGTTATCGATCGCCGCATCAAGATCGGCATCAGCAAAGATTATGTTGGGATTCTTGCCACCCAACTCCAGTGCAACTTTCTTCACCGTGGCGGCGGCGCTTGCCATGATGTGCTTTCCCGTCTGCAATCCACCAGTGAAGGAAACCAGATCAATGCGCGGATCAGTTGTGAGTGGTGCACCTACTTCGCTGCCAGCGCCAAGAATTAAATTCGCCACTCCTGCAGGTACGCCAGCCTCGACAAGCGTGTGCATAAGCAAGACTGCGGTTGACGGAGATAACTCACTCGGCTTGACGATGAAGGAGCAACCCGCCAAGAGCGCGGGCGCTACTTTCCACGAGATTTGTAGCAAAGGATAATTCCACGGACCGATAAGTGCGCACACTCCGACTGGTTCATAAGCGATGCGGCTAGAAATCTCACTTCGGCCGACATCTACCGAATGACCCGGTTCTGAAATGGTGGCATTGAAACGAAAGACGGAAATGACATCAGCGATGTCGTATTCGGCCTCAATCAATCTCTTTGCGGTATCTCCGCTTTCGGCCGCCGCGTAAATATTGAGGTCTCGCTCGATTAAATCTGCCACGCGACGCAAGAGTGCTTGCCGATCTTGCCAACTCCATGAACGAAAGGCTCCGCCATCGAATGATGCGCGTGCGGCGACAATCGCCTGCAGGGCATCTGCCGCATCACCTTCAGTGGCAGTAGTCACCACATGCTGATCGTGCGGACTACGGATTTCCCGTACACGACCAGTGGCGCTCTCTTGCCACGTACCGTTGATGAAATGGCGCAAGAGAGTCATGAGATTAGAAGGCTAGTTCACTCTTGCGACGAGCCATGAAATCATCGAGCTCTGCGAGTACCTGTGCGTCCATCTCCGGAAGCACATACTCTTCGAGCTTCTTCTTCCAGATATCTGCTGCCCGATCCTTCGTATCTTTTGCTCCAAGGCGATTCCAACGTTCGAAGTTATCACTATTGGTGAGGAATGGGCGATAGAAGCAATCACGAAAGCGCTCCATGGTGTGTGCGGCACCAAGGAAGTGACCACCGGCACCTACTTCTTGATGCGCATCAAAGGCCAGGCTGCCCTCATCGAAAACAAGTGGCGTGAATTGCACGATGAGGTTCTCTAAAATTTCCATATCGAGGATGAATTTTTCGTAGCAGGAGACCAATCCACCTTCGAGCCAGCCAGCAGTGTGCATCACCCAGTTAGTTCCCGAAAGGAAGGTCGGCATCATCGTCATCATTGTTTGATAGGCCGATTGTGCGTCAACTGTTTGTGCGGAGTTCAATCCCCCACCACCACGAAATGGCAAGTGATACTTGCGGGCGATCTGACCAGTGCAGAGCAATCCCACGCCAGATTCCGGAGTTCCAAATTGTGGAGAACCCGATTGCATATCGATGTTCGAGAGGAACGAACCAAAGACCACTGGTGCACCTGGACGAATCAATTGCACGAGCGCAATTCCCGTGAAAGCTTCTGCCATTTGTTGAGCCAATGTGGAAGGAATGGTAACCGGACTCATCGCGCCCATCAGCAAGAATGGAGTGACGACCACAGGTTGGGCGGCAAGGGCATACTCGCGAAGCGAATCAAGCATGCGGTCATCCCAACGCAATGGAGAATTGCAGTTGATCAGCGAGATGAGTGCGGGCATCTCTTCGATTGCTGCGCGTCCACCATGCAAAATTTCGGCAACTCGAATGCAATCTTGCGCATTCTCGGCGCGCACCACATTGCCCATGAAGAACTTGTCCGTCAACGTCGCCGCTGCATAAGCCATATCAAGGTGACGTGTATCTAAATCAAGGTCGTTAGGCTCACACACCACGCCACCGACGCTGTCTAGCGAACCAAAGACTTGCGAAAGTTTGGCAAAGTTCTGGAAGTCATTGAATGTGGCGTCTCGCCTCACGTCACCTTCGCGCACAAAGGGTGGTCCATACACGGCGCCGAAAACCATGGCGTCTCCGCCAATGCGCACATTGTTCTTCGGGTTACGAGCGCGCAAACCAAACTCACTAGGAGCTTTCGCTAATTGTGCGAGCACCCAGTCCGGATCAAACTTCACGTTATCCCCGGAAACGTCTTGTCCCGCCTCGCGGAAGAGATCGAGAGCCCATGGGCTCATGAATTCGATACCAATCTCCGAAACAATTCTGCGCCAACCGGCATCCAACGTCGCCATCGACTCTTCGCTGAGAATGTCGTAGCGGGGCATCTTATTTTCGAACATCATTCCTCCATTGACCGGTGGCTGGCTGCGACTATACGCTAGAGTCGTGGAACATTGGTTCCATATGGTGGAACTTCCCGCCCGGGAGGAATCCACCTCCACGATCCAGCTGATGTGACGCACGGGGAGGTTCGATGGCCAGCTCAGGTGCAAAGCCTGCTGCCTCTTTAGCGGCCGCACCGAGCGCCACTTCGCCCACCGGAGCGCAATCAATCGATCGCGCCGGAGCACTCTTAGTCTCGATTCTTGATAGCGGCACCGCAAGTGGCCGTCCGCCTCATGTCGCCACGCTCGCACGAACCCACGATCTTCCCAAGAGCACTACCTCACGTCTGCTTTCGGCTCTAGAACGTCAAGGCTTAATTCAACGCGACCGGGATGGCGCCTTCCACCCTGGCCCTGTCATCACGCGTTATGCACGCAGCGGCCAAGGTGAGTCCGCTCTTGCCACCGAATTACATCCCATCTTGGCGCGCCTGGCCCAAGAGAGTGGCGAAACCGTAAATCTCGCAGTTGCTGGCGCGCAATTCGTGGACTTAATTGATCAAGTCGACGGAAGATACTTGCTGGGTGCCCGGAATTGGATTGGCACGCCAGTGCCCTACCACGCCTCTGCCCTGGGAAAAATCTTCATGGCCTATGGAGTGACCGAGATTCCGTCGGGGCGCTTAGAGAAGCGCACTCCATTCACGTTAACGTCGCAAGAGAGTTTGCGCGCTGAGCTCGCCAAAGTACGAGCAGAGGGATTTGCAACAATCGTCGACGAATTAGAAGAAGGGCTCACCGCCATTGCGCTTCCAGTCTTCGATAGCGCACAGCGAGTAGTAGCAGCTATCTCCATCTCGGGGCCCTCTTCACGATTAAGTAGCAACACCATTAACGAAATTGTTCAAAAAATGATCAAAGCAATCGGACTACCAGGAAAGGCAGGCGCAGCATGAGCGCAGAAGAAATTATCAAGGGGCTCTATGACGAAACGCTCGTCGGAAATGCACCTGCCGTTCTTGAACTCACGAAGCGAGGCCTGAGCGAAGGCATGGGTCCCGACACTATTCTCTTCGAGGCACTCATCCCAGCCCTTGAAGAAGTGGGCGCGCGATTTGAACGCGGAGACTTCTTCGTTCCTGAAATGTTGATTGCCGGCAAAGCAATGTCAGGCGCACTCGATGTTCTCCGGCCCCTCCTTGCTGAGACGGGTGCTGAAACAATCGGCACCTTTGTCATGGGAACGGTCAAGGGCGATGTTCATGACATTGGCAAGAATCTCGTCAACATCATGCTCGAAGGCGCCGGTTTTGAAGTCATCGACCTTGGCGTACAGACCTCACCAGAGAAGTTCATCGCAGCGGTCGAAGAACATAAGCCCGACATCGTGGGCATGTCGGCATTTCTTACAACCACAATGCCAATGTTCAAAGTCAACATGCATGAACTCACCAAAGCCGGTTTACGCGACAAAGTAATCGTGATGGTCGGCGGCGCACCTGTCACTCAAGAATATGCAGACGCCGTAGGCGCAGATGGATATGCCGCCGATGCTTCAACCGCAGTTCGCAAAGCCAAGGAGTTAATTGCCCTGAAGCGGGCTGCTCAAAATGCCTAAGTTGCTCCCGATCGTTGAGTTTCTTGAGCATGGAATCAAGAAACCAATTTGGGATTGCCAGATGTGCGGGCAATGCGTGCTTCACTCAACTGGCATGACATGTCCAATGACATGTCCTAAAACGTTACGCAACGGTCCGTGTGGTGGCGTGAGAGAGAATGGTCATTGTGAAGTGAAACCAGAAATGCGATGCGTCTGGGTGAAGGCATATGACCGTAAAGAGTCGCTCCCACTTCCACAATCGTGGCGCAATCATTACAACGATCTTCGCCCACCGGTTAATAACCAGTTAAAGGGCACCTCTTCTTGGATAAATTTGATCACGAAGCGTGATCAAGCCACCCCCGCGGGATGGAACGTCGAAAGCGCCGCGCAGGAAAGTCTGTGAGCCAAAGAGTGAGTAACTTCCCTTCGCGACTGGCCGAACGTTTCTCAACAAGCGAACGAGTTTTTACCGTCGAGTTCCCCGCCATCGATGGAGGAAATCTCTCTGCCGTGAAGAGTCGGGTAGATCATCTACTCCCCTGGTTCGATGCTGCCAACGCTACTGACAGTCCCGCGGCACATGCGCACGCCTCCAATGTGGCCATTGCAATTGCTCTACAACAATGTGGACTCGAACCGATCCTCCAAGTCGTCTGTCGCGACAAGAATCGCATCGCAATTCAGTCAGACATTATGGGCGCCGCACTTCACGGCGTACGCAATATTGAATTACTCACGGGAGACGATGTCACCGCTGGAGATGAACCAGAAGCCAGGCGCGTCTTCGATATCGATAGTGCGCAAGCGATCAAGATCGCCGCGACCCTGAGGGAAGGCAGATACCTCTCAGGTCGGAAGTTCCCGGATGCTCCTGACCTCTTCATCGGCGCGGTGGAGAACGCAGCAGCTCCGCCGCTCGAATATCGAGCCGAAAGAGTTTCCAAGAAAGTCAGCGCAGGAGCTAGCTTCTTCCAATTGCAGATCTGTTTTCATGGCGATCGATTAGAGAAATTCGTGAGTGCCGTGAATGCCACCCATCCCAGCCTGCCCCTTCTCCCGACGATCGTGCTCGTGAAGGGCGCAAAGGCGCTTAAATTCATGAATGGGAACGTGGCCGGGATCGATATTCCAGCCGAAATCATCGCCCAAGTAGAGCAGGCCAGCGACCCTAAAGAGGCTGCCTACCAACTCGCCCGTGCCCAAGCAGAGCATGCCCTCTCCCTTCCAGGCGTGCGAGGCATCCATTTCACTGACTTTTGCCATGACGATTCACTTGTACGCTTAATGCGAGATCTTGGCGTCACTCCCCGCTCCATAGGAAAGAGCTAGATCTCGAATGGAAAGACGAATAAAGAGATAGAGCTCAACTAGCGAAGGAAGATTGATGCATACCGTTCTTTCATCTCCAGGTAAGACCGTCACCATGGGTCACGACCAACCGTTTGTGATCATTGGTGAGCGCATCAACCCCACTGGGCGAAAAATCTTCCAAGAAAAGTTGCGAGCAGGAGATCTCTCCACCATCAATATCGACGTAGAGGCACAAGTCGCTGGCGGCGCTGATGTGCTCGATGTGAATATGGGAGTGCCTCTTACCGACGAGCCCGCGCTTTTGGCATCGGCAATCAAACTCGTGCAATCAATCACCGACTTGCCCATTTGTATTGACTCTTCAGTCCACGAAGCACTGGAAGCAGGCTTAGCCGTCTACCAAGGCAAAGCGCTCGTCAACAGCGTCACCGGCGAAGACGATCGGATGGAGATCATTCTCCCGTTAGTTAAGAAATATGGCGCTGCCATCATTGCGCTACCCAATGATGAGACCGGCATACCTGCGACAGCTAAAGAACGTCTCGATATCACTGAAAAAATCGTGCGAGCTATCGAATCGTACAAAATTCCATTGGAAGATCTCGTCATCGATCCCCTCGCTATGACAGTGGGAGCAGATCCAGAAGCAGTGAAGATCACTCTTGAAGCGATCCACCTCATCAAAGAGAAGTTCGGTCTCAATATGACGCTTGGCGCTTCTAACGTCTCCTTTGGTCTGCCAAGCCGCCACGCATTAAACGCCGCCTTCCTACCCATTGCCATGTCGCACGGACTCACCAGCGCTGTCATGGACGCCCGCACTCCAGAAATCGTCAATTCTGTCCGCGCAGCAGATCTCTTGCTAGGGACCGACGCGTGGGGTGGAAATTGGATTGGCCGTTTCCGCGCACAACAAGCTGCCAACCCAAGCGCCTAACTTGATCGCATCGAGGGGTACGCATGAGTAACGACGGAAGGATCAAACTTACCTTCGTCGAATTAGGGAAGGCTGATACTTCTCCACGCCAAGTTTCGGTGCCAAGTGGAGTCTCACTCTTTGAGGCAGCATCATGGAATGGAATTGCTATTGATTCCACCTGTGGCGGCCATGGCACCTGCAAGAAGTGCAAGGTGAAAATTGAGAACCCTGCCATTCCGACCAGCTTAGATAGTCGAGCCTTTAACGCTGAAGAATTGCGCGAAGGGTGGCGCCTCGCCTGCGTCCAAAAGGCAGTGGTCGACACTTCAGTCGATGTGCCACCACTCACGACTCGGCCAAAAGCTGCCACTGTCGGAGTTGGACGACAAGTAATTCTCCGTCCGGCAGTGCAAAAACGCTATATAGAGCTCATCGAACCTACGCTTCACGATCAACGCACCGATATAGAACGCGTACGCGACGCGATTTCAGATATTGAACCCCGCGCAGGTCTCGAAGTCCTTCGATTACTTCCAACGATGCTGCGAAAATCTAACTTCAAGGTAACGGCCGTCCTCATCGATGACGAAATCATTGATATTGAACCAGGCGATACCACCGCCACTCGTTACGCAATTGCTTATGACTTAGGAACGACCACCGTCGTAGCCACACTGTTAGATCTCTCTACCGGAACTCCAGTGGCAGTTGCTTCCATGCTCAACAAACAACAGCCTTTTGGTGCAGACGTCATTAGCCGAATCAGCGCCACCATGATGGACCCAGCGGCCCTGGGCCGCCTCCGAGTGCTCGCGCAAGAAACCCTGGCTGAACTCACCCGCGAAGTCTGCGAAAGCATCGACCCTCTTCAGGTGTACGAAGTCGCCCTTGCCGGAAATGCCACGATGACGCAATTGCTACTGGGTATCGACCCTGAACCACTCGGCGTCGCGCCCTTCATTATGGTGAGTGCCATCTTCCCCGATGTCGCCGCAAGCGAGCTGGGAATCGATATTCATCCACGCGCAAAGGCTTTCCTCATGCCGTCGCTCGGAGCATACGTGGGCGGTGACATTATCTCTGGAGCACTCGCTTCCGGAATGGATCGAGACAAACGCCTCCGCCTCTTCATCGACGTGGGAACTAATTGCGAAATCATTCTTGGCGATGGTGAGAAGATTTTGGCGACCGCAGCACCCGCGGGCCCCGCATTCGAAGCAGCTTCAATTAAATGCGGAGTGCGAGCCGCCCCAGGTGCGATCGAAACCGTCAAGATCGTTGATGGCGAAATCGTCCTTGGCACTATCGATGAAGAACCTGCGATGGGAATCTGTGGTTCCGGCTTAGTTGATGCCTGCGCCGTACTCGTCGACGCCGGATTGCTCGACCTCTCTGGAAGATTTGTTACCAACGAAATCGCAATGGAGATTTCCCCCACGCTGGCGCCGCGTCTCATAGAACGTGAAGGGGAGCGAATCTTCGTTCTCGAAGGAGATATTTTTCTCTCACAGCGCGATGTTCGGGAATTGCAATTCGCTAAGGCCGCAATTGCTACTGGTTGGGCCCTTCTCCTTGAAGAGTTTGGCGTGCAAGAGAGCGATGTTCAGCAAGTATTACTGGCCGGGTCCTTTGGCTCTTATCTCTCGCCTGCCTCGGCGGTCCGAATTGGTTTAGTTCCCAAACTTCCCACGCTTCGCATCGTCTCGGCCGGAAATGTGGCCGGCGAGGGGGCCAAAATGGCGCTGCTCTCTCTACAAGAACGCAAGGGGGCGCTCGCCCTGCTCGATGAAATTGATTACGTAGAGCTCTCCGATCGAAGCGACTTCAACGATAAATTCGTTGATCGCCTCGCCTTTCCTGCAAAGTAAGAAATGAGCGCGCGCGTGGAAGGAAGCGCTCGCGTGGAAGGAAGCGCTCGCGTGGAAGGAAGCGCGCGCGTGGAAAAGAGTGCGGAAACATGGGCGGTTGTCGCTTGTGGCGCGCTCTCCACTGAAATATCTGAAATCAGCGATCGTCGCGGATGGCCACTCAAGATCTATCCTTTGCCCCCGCTCTTGCACAATCACCCAGAGAAAATTGCCGGTTCTGTACGCGAATTACTTCCAGATGTCATTGCAGCGCATCAACGTGTAGCAATTGCCTATGCAGATTGCGGAACTTACGGGGCGCTCGATGGTGTGGTTGAAGAATTCAAAATTCCTCGGCTCGCTGGCGCTCACTGCTATGACGTCTTTGCAAGGCCAGAACGTTTTTCTGAAATCATGGATGAAGAACCAGGCACGTACTACCTCACTGATTTTCTGGTGCGTTCTTTCCACCGCTCGGTGATCGTAGAACTTGGTCTCGACCGTTACCCAGACCTACGCCCTGATTACTTCGCCCATTACCGCCGTGTACTTTGGCTCGCCCAACAACCCAGCGATGAACTCCATGCGCTCGCACTTGAAGCCGCCGCGGCCATTTCACTTCCACTCGAAGTAGAAGTCGTCGGAACCATGGGCCTCGAACGCCAGTTAGCGCATCTCCTCCGCGCCAACTGAAGAGCTAGAGAAGTTAGGCGTTGTTAGACGGGGCTGATCCGAGGGTGACCGTGAAAGTTCGGCTTCCACCAGAGTTTGGCAGATCTACCGTGACCTTGACGTTAGAGCCCGGATCATAGGATCGAATACGCACGATCGCTTCAATGTTATCTTTCGTGTTCTTACCATCGATCGAACGAATAACGCTATTAACTGGAATTCCAGCCGTCTCCGCTCCACCTCCGGCGGTCAAGGCAAAAATCTTCGCGCCAGGTCCCGCATAGGTGGTATCAAAGGTGACGCCCAGCAGTGGACGCGTAGATACGCCGGCTAGCGTGACTTTAGTTCCCACAATCTTCGCGGTAGAGATAATTTCGTTAGAGATTCTTTTCGCCTGATTGATGGGAATGGCAAAACCTAATCCGATGCTTCCTGCAGTGCTCGAAGTGCTCCCCAACGAAGCGATAGCGCTATTTACACCGATGATGAGTCCTTGAGCATTAACCAACGGACCACCCGAGTTGCCTGGATTAACTGCCGCATCTGTTTGCAAGGCATTGATATATGCCTCAGAACCCGTGCCTCCAGTAGTTACCGGGCGATCGAGTGAGGAGATGATGCCGCTAGTGACGGTTCCAGATAATCCGAGAGGAGATCCGATTGCCACGACTGGCTCACCAATAATGACCTTTGAAGAATCACCGAAGTTTGCGATGGGAAGATTTCCTTGACCCACCATGACGACCGCAAGATCGTAAGCAATATCAAAGCCCACAACTTGCCCATCGAGTTCAGTGCCATCTTCTAACTCCACCGTGACTTTAGTGGCCCCTGAAATGACGTGATTATTTGTGAGAATAAAACTCGAAGAGGCACTGGTTTTGAAGATAGAACCCGACCCAGTTGCACTTCCAGTGCGAGTGGTTATTGCGATACTGACCACCGAAGGTAAAAGAGAATTCGCAATCGAAGTCACACTCAGTTGAGTAGCCGAAGAGCCTTGAGTTCCCGCACTCCCTGCAACTCCCGCTGGACCCGCTGGGCCAGCCGGACCCGCTGGGCCAGCCGCACCCGCTGCGCCGGATGCGCCAGTAGCTCCTGCGGGGCCGATGGCTCCTTGCGGTCCGGTGATATTCCACGTGAGTGCGCGGGTACCTGTGGGGCATTTGCCACTCGTGGGAGCAATAGTGATGACCCGGGTGGTGTTATTTACGCACCCCTTGATTTGATCAGAGGCAGAGATAGTGGTGGCTGCGTAGGCACCGCCCCCAACAAGGAGCGCTCCCGCAAGAAAGCCAGCGCCCACTTTGGCACCGCTCCCTGCACCTCGGCCAAAGCGCCGGCGCAAGCCGTTGGATCGATCTGTCGAAGAATCCAACGCCACTGGATTTTCTCTCCTCACTGATTGCTCCTTCACTACAGATGCCCGATCGCAGCATGCACTTGACCACAGCATGCACTTGACCACAGCATGCACTTGACCACAGCATGCACTTGACC
>Ga0194060_10001267_pt1 | contig 18071 bp, 21 predicted proteins | sample SepL225m_MetaG_FD_163427 | JGI IMG/M metagenome (GOLD analysis project Ga0194060, IMG submission 163427) | Anoxic zone freshwater microbial communities from boreal shield lake in IISD Experimental Lakes Area, Ontario, Canada - Sep2016-L222-5m | ecosystem: Environmental > Aquatic > Freshwater >...
ATAGGCGCCTCGCCGATACCGATAGCGCCCAGGAGCCCCGCGGAATCTTTTAAGGCTTGTGTCACCGGAGGAGTCTCTCTCCAAAATCGCAACGCTTCTGAGGGTCTGATCCGTGCTCTAGTAATGGCAGCGACGCGACCTTCCGCGGATGGCGGAGCGCTGGCGATGAATGGTTGGCGTTTGGCCCATGCTCCTTGACTCGCGATCGGTGCCAGGTCTGCACTGAATTGTGGCGGCGCGCCCCACGATCGTATGAAGCCAGAATTGTTAAATGCATCGAGCCCAGCTTCATCGTCGAGGCACGCGAGTAACCCCCACGTTCGTGAATCGGCATCACGAGGAGTGAAAGTTTCTCCGCGACCAGTTCCTAGGAGCTTTGCAAAAGTGACTCCTGGGGCGGATCGAATCGCACGGCGCTTCGTGGCCATAAGTGAGATTCCGTGTAGAACGTTGATTTCCCAGAATCGAATCGCAACGATCATCTTTGTGCTGCAGTCTCGCAAATAATGCGCACAACGTCCTCAGGACAATCCCATTGGGGTGCGTGACCACAGTTCGGCAGAACGATCCAACGGGTATGCGGTGGTACCAAACTTCGTTCCTGACACGTTGCGACCGGCAGCGTGTTATCGGTATCACCGAAAACAACTGTGAGTGGAATTGTGGGGTCGATAGGGGTGTCAAAACGACGATAGAGCATGGCGTTCCAGGCCGGGTAATAACCCTTCGATCTGCCCATGGCGAGTGCAGCGTCGAGAGCGTATTCATAGGGGAGTTCGCGCCACTTAGGTGTCGATGAGGCGAAGCCAATGCGTTTGGCCCACATAAATTTTAGAAGATAACTCTGAATCGAGTGCGTGAAAACAGCGATTTGTCTCGACTGCGCAGTGATGGGGTTAATTTTCGTATAGGGGGTAAGAAGTAATCCAGCGGGAGCGAGTCCAGTAAATGTGAGAACTCGGGTGGGGTGTCGGCTGGCAAGTTCCAACCCCACCCACCCTCCAAGTGAATTGCCAACAAAGTGGGCTTGATCAATCCCCATGCGATCCATGTTCGTCACGAGAAGATCGGCAAGGGAGGCCGGATCCATTGCCTGGCCCGGATCGTAGGGAGTCTTGCCATGGCCGGGGAGGTCGACTGTGATTGCTTCGAATCGCGATGTCAGCGCGGGCGCAATACCTTTCCAAATGGTGCTCGCTGAACCCATTCCATGAATCAAGAAGAGTGGGGTTCCGCTACCGGTTCTGGTGGTTGCGAGGATCACGACATCATTCTATGGCGTGATGCAGATTTTAGGCGCCCTTCTTATATCGATGTAGAGCGCTCTTTGGGGGCGATGATGAGAACCAAAATGGCTCCGGTGAGGGCCACTACCGCCGCGATTGTCATGGCTAGCGAGACGCCATCGTGAAATGCATTGAGTCCGGTGGCCGCGAGTTGATGGAATTTATCGCGCAATTGTGGGGCCGGAGTTTGTTGTACGAAGGCGAGTGAATTCTGGATTTTGGCGGCGATCTCCGGTGGCAATCCTACGGTGGCCGTCACCATCGCGTTCGTATATGTATTCGTGAGAGCAGCACCAAGAACTGCAATTCCTAGTGCGCTACCAAACTCTCTGGCTGTGTCGTTCACTGCCGAAGCTACGCCTTGTTTCTCGATGGGTAGTGAATTGGTTATCGCGGTTGTGGCGGGCACCGCTGCCATGGCCATTCCGAATCCAAAGCAGAAGAGACCGATGAGAAAGTGTGTGTAATTGAACGTCAGGCTCATGCGCGAAAAGATGAAAAGCCCTAAACCGAAAATCGCCAGTCCCGCGGAGCCGAGGTACTTCTGTGGAAGCTTCCCGCTTAAGTATCCCGAAAGCCGAGAGGCAGGCAAAACAATGAAGGGCATCGGTAGTAGATGTACTGCCGCTCCCCAGGGAGAAAAGCCGGCAACAAACTGTAAGTACTGAAGCCCCACAAAGATGAAACCAAATTGGCCAAAGAATTGAACCGTGATGGAAAGGGAGCCCGAGGAGAAACCGCGATTTTTGAATAGACGCGGATCGAGCAGTGGATGCTCGACTCGAAGCTCGCGCATGACGAATCCGATGAGTGCTGCAACTCCAATTGCTATCCCTCCGATGGTGATTCGTGAGTTCCATCCCTGGTCTGGCCCTTCGATGATGCCCAAGACGAGGGCACCGACTGCGACTACAGAGAGGAGTCCACCCAGGATGTCTAGTGGGGGTCGGGCGATTTCACGTGATTCTGGGATCACCATCAATGTGCCACACAAGCTCACTATGGCGAGTGAGAGATTCAATGCAAAGAATGAATGCCACGAGAAGTAACGCATCAGGAATGCGGTTCCGAAGAGACCGATAACAGCGCCGCCACCAGCGACCCCTACCCACACACTGATTGCTTTTGGTCGCTCTTCTTTTTCAAACGATGAAGTGATGATAGAAAGAGTGGATGGCATGATGAAGGCAGCACCCACGCCCATGAGGATTCGGATGCCAATCAATTGCTCCGTTGACGCCGCAAAGAGTCCTAGCGAAGAAGCAATTGCGTAAAGGATGAGACCAATAGAGAGAAACCATTTCCGGCCGAATCGATCACCAAGGCTTCCGCTCAAGAGGAGGAGGCCAGCGAAGATCACCGTGTAGGCATCCACGATCCAAGTCAGTTGCGTCTGGCTGGCGCCAAGATCGCGCGCGATGGCTGGAAGCGCCACGTTTAGGCTGGCCACCGCTGAGATGACAGTCATCAAACTCAGGGCAATTACCGGGAGCATCAGTTTAGATTTGTGGGAATTGCTCATGAGAATAACTCTGCTCTCTGTGGGCGCTATTTGGAAGAAACGTATTGAGGTATTTTTCCGTGGGCGAGTTCTTTCGCCTTCGTTGGAGTGATTCCCAGCATGCCGATAGCGATCTCCACGGCGTTATCTCCGTCGGATTTTGTGGCAGTGGGGTTCGTTACTTGATGTGATAGCGCGGCAAAGAGACAGGCAGCAACGTTGCGTATTCGAATCTCCGGCTTATCAATCAGCAGGATTCTTTCGTTGATGAGTTGAGCCACGTGCGCAGTCAACGTGCTTGTGATGCCCGCCATGGCCGCCAAAACGTAATCCGTGTTCTGTGCTGCCATGCGAGCGAAGAGGGGGTGTGTTTCGTGGGATCGGAGAAAGAGCCGCATAGGGATGACTAGTGCTTCAAAAGGATCACTTACATTTTCGAGGATGCCGTCACTCCATTCTTCCCATTCGCGCATTGCTTCAACAATTGCCGCAGTGATCAACGCATCTTTATCTGTAAAGTGTTTATAGATTGTGCTCACGGACATGGCGGCAGCTTCGGAAATTTGTTCGATGGTGGCACTCGGTCCAACATCTGCAAGGACGCGCTGGGTGGAATTGATGAGGGCTTTTCTATTGCGCGCTACGTACGCACTTTTTCGCCCCGTATTGGGAGGGATCGGCGCCTTCGGGGTAGTCACCCTATGAATACTAGTGATTGGATGAATTCAAGTCTGGAATTCAGTCGCCGACGACCATGGGTTGAGCGCCAGTGATGTGAAGTAGCTCTTTGAACGTTGTGGGGTAGACCGCGTGGGGATGTCCGGCGGCAGCCCACACCACGTCGTATGCGCTGAGAGCCTCATCGATAATCGTGCGAAGTGGTGCGGGATGGGCTACGGGGGAGACACCACCAATAGCGAATCCGGTCGCACTGCGAACTATGTCTGCATCAGCGCGACCTAGATGAGTGACCCCGAGATTCCGAGCGACTAAGTCCGTGTCAACGCGATGTCTCCCGGAGGTAAGGATTAATAGAGGCTCGGGCGAATCTCCTAATGTGAAAATAAGTGAAGAGCAGACCTGCCCTACTTCGATTCCTAGACCGGCAGCTGCTTCCTTCGCTGATCTCGCCGAATCACTCAAAATGGTGATCTCTGGTGAGAGTCCATGAAGCGCGAGTGCGGCTCGGACTCTTTCCACTGCTGGGTGATTCGATATCGCCTCGGTCATAAATAAAGAGTTTACGGGAAGAGTTCTTCCCAGAGAGGCCTCGGGGCGGAAACCTTCAGGTAACATCCGCAAGCATGAGGGGCCAGTGGCGAGAGAGTCGAGCGCTCTGTGCTGCGCTCGGCCTCTATCTCGCCTCGGTCTGTGGCCACTTGCTGGCCGGCGGGTCGAGCAGCCTCGCCAGGGCGCTGCTTTTGCTGCTGCTCACCTTCGGGTTATGCCATCTGGCAAGTGATCGCGAATGGCGCGGAATTCGCCTTGTTGTGGCTCTGTTGATTATTCAAGCCTTGGGGCATGCCCTCATGGGTGGTGGCGCTTCGTCGGATTCCATGATGCTCCTTGCACATGTCAGTGCCACGTCGTTCGGATACTTCTTAGTAGCGCACTCGGAGCGCGCGCTGACTGCGCTAGAGCACTTAGTCAGGTATCTCTTCGCGCCCGGAATTACTCGACAAATAGCCCTTCCTGAAGAGCAAATATCAATTCACTTCTTCTCATTCGTCTCGATTTTTACTCAATGGGGGCGTAAACACATTCAAGGAAGGGCGCCACCAATGCTGGCGCGCTCCAACTAACTACTTACTCCGCGCCTGGTTAGTTGGCGTTTCGGCGGAATACTCCTACCGAAAGGTCTCTTTAGTATGAAGAAAAGTATTTCAATATTTGCTGCCTTCAGTTTCGCTGTTGGAATTGTTGTCGTCGGTGGTACCTCGGCTAATGCGCACGTCGGTATCGATACTCGTGGGACAGTCGCAACTGTAGGTGGTTCCCTCACCTACGAGATGCGCCTTGGCCATGGATGCACTGCTGCCGATGGCAATAAGTATGGAACGCATGTATTTGTCGTTGCGGTACCAGCCGCCGCAGGAGTGCCAACTCCGCAGGCGGTCCCCGGGTATACGGTCGTAGTGACCCCCTCCGCGATAAAAGACGCTTCCGGGGTTCCGGTTACGAATACGGTTACTTGGACCGCAAAGAGTGCAAATGATGACATCCAAATCAATGCCTTTGCCGAGTTTGGCCTGCGCGGCAAGCCGCTAGCCGCAGGGGTCGCTTGGTTTGACACCACTCAAATCTGTCGTGTTCCGAAGACAGTGACGGCACCGGCAACGATCAAGAAGGTTAACGGAAAGAAAGTAACCACTCCAGGGAAGACGACAACCACCTACACGGAGTTGCTCATTAATTGGAGTGTTCATGATTCGGCAGCGCCTACGGTCGTAGCAGCTGACGGACTCTCCGAAACAGGACCGGCTCCATCGCTCAATATCGCTGCGGCCGCAGCTAAGTAGGAATAAGGTGAGCGCGGTGAAGAAGTTTTCCCTCCTTTTCTGCGTACTTTTCGTCGCGCTCACCTTTACCCCTGGAGTCCAGGCACACTCATCGCTTGTTGATTCATCTCCCAAAGTTGGTGAGAGTCTTAACAAGCTGCCGCAAGAAATCTCTCTCCGATTTGATGAAGAGATTCAAGATCTCGAGGGAGCAAACGCGATTGTTGTGAGAGATTCGAATGGGGTCGATATCACCACCGGCCCCACACTTGTTGTTTCCGCTTACGTTTCGAAAGCTTTGGAATTAGAGGGGCGGCCTGGCATCTATGAAGTTTCATATCGCATCGTCTCTGCTGATGGACATGTTGTAACCGCTGGCTACAAATTCACCCTGCTTCCCGCTTCGACGCCTTCAGCGACTCCGTCGAGAAAGAGAACGGAGGCCCCTGTAAGCGAGGCTTCAAGCCCCACGGCTACCGCAACCCCTTCCTCTCCCGTGACACTCTCAACACCTCCGCGAGAGGCAACTCGGGTCCTCGCTCATGAAGTGCATAAGGAAAGTTTCTTTCATGTTCACGCAAAACACACTTGGATCGTTGTGGGCATACTTGTCGCCGGGTTACTGTGGTTCCTATTCGAGAACCTAAACGCACGTAATCGGCAGGAGCGAGAATGACATCTACTGTCCTTTTTGTATGTGTACATAACGCCGGGCGTTCGCAGATGGCGGCCGCATTCCTCAAACATCACGGCGGCGCGCGTGTAGAAGTACTCTCTGCGGGTTCAGCTCCGGCGAACACCATCAATCCATCAGTTGTTGAAGCGATGCTTGAAGTCGGCATCGATATCTCTGCTGAAGTGCCTAAGGTGCTCACTAACGAGGCGGTGCAAGAGAGCGATGTAGTCATCACGATGGGATGCGGTGATGCCTGCCCGTTCTATCCAGGCAAGCGATATCTCGATTGGAAGTTAGATGATCCAGCCGGTCAGGGCGTTGAGTCGGTGCGACCCATCCGCGATGAAATTGAAAAGCGAATTCTTAACTTACTTTCAGAGTTGCCTTAATCTTTAATCAGCCGCAGTTCCTTCGCGTATCTCTTGCCGGCAGCTACGTAGAATTGAGCATTTGGACTTCCGAACCCAGGTTCAACCGAATTCAGTATTAATTTCGCGGGAACTCCCAAAGCTTTGGCGTAATCCGGGATGGTGGTGTTTGGCGGCACTAAAGCTTGTGCACCCACGAGAGCGTTAAAGCCAATGGTGCTGCCTTGTAATACGGTCGACCCCGAACCGATCAGAGATGCATCGCCAATGATCGCGCCTTCAATGTGCACGTTATGCCCGATGACAACGTCATCACCGATGATGGTGACGTGCTTAGAGTGCGTGTGAATGATTGCTCCGTCTTGAATGTTTGTTCTCGAACCCACCGTGATAACTCCCGTGTCCCCTCGCAGAACTGCCCCCGGCCACACGGTCGAATCTGGTCCGATCACCACACTTCCAATGATCACGGCGTCGGGGTGGATGTAGGCAGATTCATGGATCTGGGGCGAGAGATCGCCAAGTGCATAAATAGGCATGAGAGGAGGTTAGCCCCCCGATCGGGGGCTTTGGAGGCTAACTCTGGGATCAACCCAGGGGCTAACCCGGAGGTCACCCAGACGTTAACCCGGAGGTCACCCAGACGTTAACCCGGACGTTAACCCAGGGGTCACCCAGAGGTTAACTCGGGGCATTGAGAGTGAGATCACTCCGATTTGGAGGATTCTCGAGAAATTCACAGCCATTTTGGCTCCTTGGAGAGCGAAAAAGAGGCATGATTCGCGCGTTCAGTCATTTCTGGGCGAAGTTGGTAAAAGAGTTATTTGAAGGAGTTGATGATGGCCACCGATTACGACACCCCGCGCAAGACCGATGACGAACTCACCGAGGAATCGATTGAGGAGTTAAAGGCGCGTCGAGCGGAAGCGCAATCTGGTCAAGTCGATGTAGACGAAGCCGAACTTGCAGAGACGCTCGAGTTGCCCGGCGCCGACCTCTCTGGCGAGGAGCTCACGGTACGTGTTCTCCCCAAGCAGGCCGATGAATTCACCTGTTCGCGTTGCTTCCTCGTTCACCACCGCACGCAACTTGCAAAGGGCGAGGGCGTCACTGCGGTCTGCAGTGAGTGCGCGTAACTCGCTTAACCTTTTTTATTGAGAAGGTCGGCTATCTCATTTGCTTTTCTCGTTGAAATGAAAAGATAAGGCGTTCGGTTCTCTGGATCTGAGATCTCGACCTTCACAGCGGTATGCACCCATCCACGCATAATCACAAGAGATGCGGGGTCAGCTTCTGGTCCGAGTGTCCTGCGTGCCGCGGGCCTATCCAGCGGCGTGCAACTGGTGATGTGCTCTCTCGACACTCTGTTGCCTTCGGCGGTTAAAACTTGCTGATCGATTCGGATCTCGTAAATAGAGCGCCATAATCCAATTGTCACGAGCCCAGCGGCTAGCGCCCCAGAAATGATTCCGGCGACAAAGCCGAACGGGGCTCCAAAGACCAGGCCGATGGCAAGTCCAAAGAGCGCTCCGAGAAACCAAGAAATAGGTGGTGGATAGACCTTCTCTGAATACATATCAGCCTCTGGCGGATCGTTGAGTAAGGAGACGCATGATGAACGGTGGTTTCTTCAACCCAAAAGTAATCGCCACGAATGCATCGACCAGTTTCGCGGGCAGTACACGCACATAAGGAATCGCCTTGGTTCCCTTGCCAACAAGATAGCGCGCTTGGGGGATTTCGCTCTCTACACACTCGCGGATCACTCGTGCTACTGGTGTGGGTTCCGGGTATTTCGCGTCGATAAGTCGCGCAGCTTTTCGGTAAACCTCTTGATGCGGGCCGGCGGCAGGCAATTGCGCCCCAGCTTTCGACCAGATGTTTGAGGAAAATGAAGTCGGTTCAACGAGTGATACGTAAATGCCGCTGCCGACCGTTTCCACCCGTAAAGCGTCGCTGATGGCTTCTAGCGCAAATTTACTTGCGCTGTACCAACCTAGAAATGGCGCGGCTACTCGCCCACTCACCGATGAAATATTGACGATGCGTCCACTGCCACGAGTACGCATGCTGGGAAGGAATCCGCGAATGAGTCTGGCCGGCACCAGAAGGTTCACGCGCATTTGTTCTTCCGCATACTCCGGATCTACATCTTCGATCGCGCCAGGGGCAGCAAATCCAGCATTATTTATCAGCGCATACGGCGCTTCGCCTAAGAGTGTGATGGTGCTCAAGACGAGCTCCTCGGCGCTGCCCTCCTTTGAGAGGTCGAGAACGATCACCTCGATACCTGGAAGTGCATCCTTGAGGAGGTGGGCTTGAGGGGTGGTACGTGCGGTACCGATGACTCGCCAACCCCCGCCGATGAGTTCGCGGGCGGCATAGAGCCCGATTCCGCTGGTCGCCCCTGTGATCAAAGCGGTCTTGTGAGAAGGAGAAAGAGACATAGAAGAAAGGTACTCTGAGAACGTGGCACGCGTACCCTCAACCATTCCGCCGGCAGATGCGATCCCGGCACAGGTTCATCCGGATGCTCCCAAGCCGGGCCAGGCCATTCCTTCGCACTTGGAACATTGTTTTGGTTGCGGACAATCGCACCCCACCGGTTTACGCATTCGCTCGACAGCAGGCGAGGGCGCGAGCATCACTTCCATCTTTACCGTTTCTGAATTTCATCAAGGAGCCCCTGGTTTGGCGCACGGCGGAATTTTGACACTTGCCTGCGACGAAGTGCTGGGGCACTTAATGTGGCTCTTGCGTAAGCCCGCCGTCACCGGTCGACTTGAAACAGATTTTCTTTTGCCAGTGCCAGTGGGTTCAGTGATTCATTTACGTGCTGAAATTTTAGGTATATCAGGGCGGAAAGTTTATTCACGGTGTGAAGGGCGGTTGAACGCAGCTGATGGTCCAGTTGCGATTCGGGCGCAATCTCTTTTTGTGATTGTCGATATGCAACACTTTTTGGATTCTGCGCCCGAAGATTACATCACCCGCATTCAAGGAAATCCGGCGCTGATGCGAGAGATAGATTCTTCCTTCGAGGTTAATCCCTAATGATCGATGTTCTCATTACTCGGAGCGATCCAAGCCTTCCGCTTCCCGTATATGCAAAACCAGGCGATGCCGGAGCCGATCTCTGCAGTAGCGAGGATCTGGTCATTGCACCGGGGGAGCGCGCTCTTGTTCCGACAGGGATTTCGATCGCCCTCCCTGAGGGCTTTGCTGCATTTGTTCACCCGCGTTCTGGTCTGGCAATTAAGAATGGAATTGGCATTGTTAACTCACCCGGGACCATAGACGCGGGGTATAGGGGCGAAATTAAAGTCATCCTCATCAACCATGATCGTTCTGAAGAATTTGTTATCAAGCGCGGAGACCGCATCGCGCAACTTGTCGTTCAGCGCGTAGAAAGCGCGCAATTCGTAGAGGTAGCGAACCTCCCCGAGAGCGCACGTGGCGCAGGCGGATTTGGTTCTACTGGGGTTTCAAATGAATAAACGAGAGAGTTCTCGCACTGAGCAATATGCCGACTCGCTCCACACTGATGCCAATCGCCATATGCATACACGTGTCGCGGAATTGCAACCGCGTCGCAGAGCCACGGTGATTGGCACCATTACATCAATGATCATTCGTCCACGCTCTGGTGTGCCGGCGCTAGAAGTGGAGATTCAAGATGGTTCCGGAAAGATTACTTGTATTTGGCTTGGACAGAGAAGTATCTATGCGATCACGCCCGGTAGAGATATAGAGGTCACGGGAATGATGATGCAAAGCGAAGAGGGCTGGCTTTCGTACAACCCTGTGTACCGACTATTTCCGAATACCAAATGAACGATCACAGCAAAATTATCGACGCGCTCGGTGGCAAGCGCGGGATTATTGATTCTGGACTTCCTTCGCTGGCATTCGTCATTGTCTTCACAATTACCAAGAAACTCGATCTCTCACTCGTCATTGCTGTTGCGATAGCCGTGGTTGCCGCGATTGCTCGGTTAGTAAAACGAGACACCATTCAGCACGCACTCTCTGGGCTTATCGGCGTGCTCGTCTGTGCATGGTTTTCCCGCAGTACTGGCAAGGCCGAGAACTTCTTCTTGCCGGGCATGATTAAGAGCGGCATCTATGGAGTCGTTTATTTGATGGCGAATCTGATTCGTTGGCCGATTCTTGGCTTAGTTCTCGGACCCATCCTGGGAGAGAACCTTGGCTGGCGTAAGAATCCAGTACGTCTCCGGGCCTACTTGCTCGCCGGATGGGTATGGGTGGCGCTCTTTGTAGTGCGACTTGCGCTTCAAGTCCCACTCTATTTGGCTAATCAGACGACCGCGCTTGGTGTGGTCACACTCATTGTGGGTTGGCCACTCTTCTTAGTGACTGTTTATCTGACTTGGGCAATTCTTAAGCGGACATCACCCGTTGTCGAAAGTGATGTTAAAGAAGATTAACCTGCGTGATTTGGAGCTAGGCACGTTTGCAATGCCGGCTCAGACTCTGCGGTAGCGACAAAGAGCAACTCATCGCCGGCTTCTAATGTGTCGTCTGGAGATGGCGTGATGACGTGGGTGTCGCGCAGAATCGAAACTAAAGTTGCATCGGGTGGGAAAGCGATATCACGAACCCGCTTACCTATGCAGGGCGCGGTACTCGGAAGCGTTATCTCAACCAGGTTTGCGGCCCCTTGGTTGAAAGTGAAAAGTCGAACTAGGTCTCCTACGGCGACGGCTTCCTCCACCAACGCAGAGAGCATGCGCGGAGTCGAAACTGCAACGTCTACTCCCCAGGCCTCGTTGAACATCCATTCGTTCTTGGGGTGATTTACACGCGCTACAACTCTTGGTACCCCATATTCAGTCTTTGCGAGAAGTGAGACGACCAGATTTACTTTGTCGTCGCCCGTTGCCGCAACAAGTACGTTTGAATTGTTCAGTTGGGCTTCTTCAAGATTTGCAATTTCGCAAGCGTCTGCAAGGAGCCACTGGGCTTGCGGAACAGAATCCATCTTGATGGCTTTGGGGTCTTTATCAATCAGCATTACGTGGTGCCCATTGCCGATCAATTCTTTGGCGATGGAGCGACCGACATTTCCGGCCCCGACAACGGTGACTCGCATTATTAACCCTCCTCAGGTGCGGCGGCGAGGAGTGATTCAACTCTGGACAGGTCAACGTCACGAGCAATTACATGTATCAAATCTCCGGCCTGGAGAAGTGTGTTGCCGTCTGGGATGAGCGCTTTCCCTAAGCGAGTAATGAAAGCCACTCGTGCGGGTGTGTTGAGTTCGATTCGCACTGCACGATGCCCGAACCAGGTGGGTGCGAGCTGTACTTCAAAGAGACCTAAAGTGCCCGAGGCGTCGCGCCATTCGGAGGCCGAACCTTCTGGGAGCAATCTGCGAAGCACTTGGTCAGCGGTCCAAGAAACGGTAGCCACGGTAGGTATGCCGAGGCGTTGATAGATCTCGGCTCGACCTGGGTCGTAAATGCGGGCGACCACATTCCCTACGCCATAGACCTCGCGGACAGTCCGAGCCGCAAGAATGTTGGAGTTATCGCCGTTTGAGACGGCGGCAAAGCCGGCAGCTCGGGCAATTCCAGCCGATTCCAAGGTATCTCTATCGAAGCCGACTCCCGTGATGGTTTCGCCCTGGTAGTGGGGGCCGAGCCTACGAAAGGCTTCACGGCTCTGATCTATGACGGAAACTGAGTGTCCAGCGGACTCGAGGGCATGGGCAAGGGCGGAGCCGACCCGGCCGCACCCCATGATCACGTAATGCACAACAGTGAACGCTACACGCTCTAGGCTTACCGCGTGGCAGAGGGACTCGTAAGTTTCGCGAAGCGTGCCCTTCTTGGGCGCGCGCTTCACAATGATCAGTTGGGGGAGACCCTGCTGCCTAAGCGCATTGCCCTTCCGGTTTTCGCCTCAGATGCGCTCTCCTCGGTGGCTTACGCGCCTGATGAAGTCTTCCTCACCCTCTCGGTTGCCGGGCTTTCGGCCTACGCATTTTCGTGGCAAATAGGTCTCGTGGTGGCGTTGGTCATGCTTACGGTGGTCGCTTCTTACCGGCAGAACGTGCATGCATACCCCAGTGGTGGTGGCGATTACGAAGTGGCTACGGTCAATTTAGGTCCGACTGCTGGGTTAACGGTGGCTTCGGCTCTGCTCGTCGATTACGTACTTACGGTCGCCGTATCTGTTTCCTCAGGAGTGCAGAACGCGGCTAGCGCGCTCACTTTCATGCGCGGCCATGAAGCGCTCTGGTCCTCGATTATCGTGATCGTTTTGATGGCACTGAATCTTCGTGGTGTTCGCGAATCAGGTTCCACCTTTGCCATCCCCACCTACTGCTTCATGTTTGGTGTTTTGGCGATGGCTGCCTACGGTTTTTATCGCTACTTCGTCACCAGTAACCTCCCGATGGCTGCAAGTGCGAGTTTAGATCTCAGGCCAGAGGCAGGCTTCTCGGGAGGTTTAACAGGTATCGCAGCAGCATTCCTCCTGTTGCGTGCTTTCTCTTCTGGTTGCGCGGCGCTCACAGGTGTCGAAGCCATCAGTAACGGTGTGCCCGCTTTTCGTAAACCAAAGTCGAAGAATGCGGCAACGACGCTTCTTCTCTTGGGCAGTATCGCTGTCACTATGTTGATCAGCATCATTGTGCTGGCCAACATGATGCACCTACGCTTCGCTGAAAACCCTGGGGAGCAACTTCTTCGCAATGGCGTTCCGGTCGGAAATAGTTACACCCAAGAGACCGTGATGGCGCAGATCTCGAAGGCGATCTTTGGGAACTTCCACATCGGCTTCTACTTCATTACTGCGGTTACCGGTTTGATCCTCGTGCTTGCGGCAAACACTGCTTTCAACGGATTCCCAGTTCTGGCATCGATCTTGGCTCATGACAAGTGGTTGCCGGCTCAGCTGCGTAACCGGGGTGATCGTTTGGCTTACTCAAACGGAATCATCATCTTGGCGTTATCGGCCGTTGTCCTCATTGTCGCCTTCGACGCTCAAGTAACTCGATTGATCCAGCTCTACATTGTTGGAGTTTTCGTCTCGTTCAACATGAGTCAAACCGGAATGATCCGCCACTGGAACAGGCTCCTTAAAACCGAGACTGATAAATCAGTACGGGCGCGGATGAAGCGTTCGCGCGGGATCAACATGTTCGGACTCTTTACAACAGCGACCGTACTTATTGTGGTGCTCGCTACCAAGTTCACTAAGGGTGCTTACATGGCGATTATCGCTATGCTCCTGCTCTTTGTTCTCATGAAGGCGATCAGGCGTCACTACAATCGAGTTTCAACTGAATTGCGTTTAGAAGACGACGTACAAATGGCACTTCCTGCCCGCACCCACGCCATCGTTTTGGTGTCGAAGATTCATAAGCCCACGCTTCGTGCGATCTCATATGCTCGCGCAACACGTCCCTCAACAATCGAAGCAATCACCGTAGACGCCGATGCTGATGAAACCGAAGCGCTGCGCTTGCAGTGGGAGAAGCTGGAAATTCCTATCCCACTTCGTGTCCTTGCATCTCCATACCGAGAGATTGTGCGACCCATCATGGATCACGTGAAGAGCATTCATCGCGAAGGTCCACGAGATATTGTCACGGTCTTCATTCCTGAATATGTGGTGGGTCATTGGTGGGAACAGCTACTACATAATCAATCCGCACTACGTCTTAAGTCGCGCCTACTCTTCACCCCGGGCGTCATGGTAACTAGCGTTCCGTGGCAGCTCGAATCAACTGAGAGTGTGGTCGAACGTCCGGCGCAGGGGCCGAATTCTTTACGGGGCCCTCGAGATAAATGACGATTTTCACTGTAGGGGAGCGGTTCGAAGTAGAACTCGGCCCCGTAGCTCATGGTGGCCACGTAGTGGCCAGGCACGAAGGTCGCGTCATTTTTGTGCGCCACGGCATTCCTGGAGAATTGGTGCGCGTAGAAGTCACGGGAGTTTCAAAGAACTTTGCCCGAGGAGATGTAATCGAAGTTTTGGTTCCCTCAGAGCATCGAGTAGAACCACCTTGTCGCTTCGCCAAAGAGTGCGGAGGCTGCGATTTTCAACATATCAGCGTCCCTGAGCAGCGCAACATGAAGAAAGCAGTAATTGTGGAACAGTTTGCGCGTTTAGCAAAACGCGACATAGACGTAGAGGTTATTGATCTTGGTCAACATACGGGTTGGCGAACGCGCATGCGCTACGCCGTAGATCCAGAGGGACATGTTGGATTGCGTGGGTCTAAATCACATGATGTCGTGCGGCTCGATAAGTGCGTCATCGCTCACGATGGCATTCAGCCTCCACGCGGAAATTTCTCACACACTTCAGAAATTGAAATGGCAATCTCCTCTGAAGGTGAAATTCGAGGATTTCGCGATGGTCGTTTGGATGATGAACTCAGCAACGGGAGTACAGCCATCACGGAGATGGTTCATGGCACGCGATTCAATATCGATCCCAAAGGTTTCTGGCAGGTGCACCCCCGAGCTGCATCCATGTTCGTAAACACGGTCCTGGAATTCGCCCAAATGAAACCTGGCGATCACGTTCTAGATCTTTACGGCGGCGCAGGACTCTTCGCCGCTTTTGCACTCGAAGAAGTGGGCCCGGGTGGACGCGTGGAACTCGTGGATTCGACCGCAGCCAGCGTCCGTGATGCCGCGCGTAACTTTCCAGCACTGAAGGCGCATGTAGGTGAGGTCTTGCGGGTGCTCCGATCGCTCAAACGCGCCGATGTGATTCTGCTCGACCCTCCTCGTTCGGGAGCCGGTCGCCCAGTCCTCGAGCAGATCGCCAAACTTAAGCCGAGGCGAGTGGTGTACGTGGCATGCGATCCTGCATCCCTTGCTAGAGATGTAGCCACCTTTGCCGAACTGGGGTACGAGTTGGCCGAAATACGAGCCTTTGACGCCTTCCCAATGACGCATCATGTGGAGCAGATTGCCGCGTTTACGCTTGCTTGACCCCGCCCCCAAAGGTATCTTGATATCAAGATAATCAGCCAGGAGTGTGGAACATGAGCAGCAAGTCACCTATCAATTCCTTTGGGGCGCAGACCACTCTTCAAGTCGGTGCGCGAAGCGTTGAGATCTTCGATATCAACGCCGTACCGGGCGTTGCCGATCTGCCCTTTAGCTTAAAGATTTTGGTGGAGAACTTACTCCGTACTGAAGACGGGGCTAACGTCACGGCGGATCAGATTCGTGCCCTCGCTGCATGGAACCCTACGGCTGAACCAGATACTGAAATTCAATTCACTCCTGCTCGTGTCATCATGCAAGATTTTACTGGCGTACCTTGCATCGTTGACTTGGCCACAATGCGCGAAGCTGTCGCTGAGTTGGGTGGAGATCCTAAGCGCGTCAATCCACTTGCCCCGGCAGAACTCGTGATTGACCACTCCGTAATTGCCGATCTCTTCGGTACTGCAGATGCATTCGAAAAGAACACTGATATTGAGTACGAGCGCAATCAAGAGCGCTATCGCTTCCTGCGGTGGGGACAGACAGCTTTTGATGAGTTTCGTGTCGTACCGCCAGGGACCGGAATCGTTCACCAAGTAAATATCGAATATCTTGCGCGCGTCATCATGTTGCGCGAAGTGGGCGGAGTTATGCGCGCCTACCCCGACACAGTTGTGGGTACTGATTCGCACACCACCATGGTGAATGGACTCGGCGTTCTCGGATGGGGAGTAGGCGGGATCGAGGCTGAGGCCGCGCTCTTGGGACAGCCGGTTTCCATGTTGATCCCTGCGGTAGTCGGCTTCAAACTCTCAGGGGAGTTGCCTGCGGGAACAACTGCGACTGACTTGGCACTCACGATCACTCAGATGCTGCGCAAGCATGGTGTGGTCGGCAAGTTCGTCGAGTTCTTTGGCTCAGGTGTTTCTGCGGTACCGATGGCTAATCGCACGACGATCGGAAATATGAGCCCGGAGTACGGCTCCACTTGCGCAATCTTCCCGATTGATGAAGAGACACTTCGATATATGCGCCTGACTGGTCGCACCGAGGAAAACATCGCGATGGTGGAGAGTTATGCCAAGAAGCAAGGGCTTTGGCATAACCCAAGTGCTACACCTCGATTCTCCAGTGTGATTGAACTTGATTTGGGAACTATCGTTCCTTCGATCGCTGGTCCGAAGCGTCCGCAAGATCGCATCTCTCTTTCGGACTCCAAGAAGGCTTTTGCTGAGGTTCTTCCCACTTATGCAACCAAGTCTTCCTCCGGAAAAGTTGAGGGTGCTAACTATGAACTCAAAAATGGTGCGGTAGTTATTGCATCCATCACTTCATGTACCAACACATCTAATCCTTCGGTGATGTTGGGTGCTGCACTCCTTGCTCAGAAAGCAGTTGAGCGCGGACTCGCCTCAAAGCCTTGGGTGAAGACCACATTGGCGCCGGGAAGTAAAGTCGTCATGGATTACTACGAACGCGCTGGCCTCTTGCCATATATGGAGAAACTCGGCTTTAACCTGGTGGGCTACGGATGCGTGACCTGCATCGGAAACTCCGGGCCACTTCCCGAGGCTGTGAGCGCCGCGGTCAATGCCAATGATCTAGCTGTAGCGGCAGTGCTTTCCGGCAATCGCAACTTTGAAGGACGCATCAATCCAGACGTGAAGATGAATTACCTTGCTTCACCTCCGTTAGTTGTTGCTTACGCGATCGCAGGAACGATGGATTTTGATTTCGAGACGGACCCATTGGGACACGATGGAGATACTCCAGTATTTCTGCGCGACATCTGGCCAACCCCACAAGAGATTCAAGAAACTATCGATCGTGCACTCTCGTCAGAGATGTTCACTAAGGATTATGCGGGCGTCTTCGATGGCGATCATCGTTGGCAATCGCTGGCAACTCCCGTAGGTGCCACTTTCGAGTGGGATGCCAAGTCCACCTACGTGCGCAAGCCCCCGTACTTCGAAGGTATGCCTCGCAATCCAGTTCCGGTCACAGAGATTTCAAACGCACGTGTGCTTGCGATTTTGGGTGACTCGGTAACTACCGACCACATTTCTCCCGCAGGTTCGATCAAGGCAGACTCACCTGCGGGCAAGTACCTTGCCGAGCACGGAGTTGCCCGCACAGATTTCAACTCATACGGCTCTCGTCGTGGAAATCACGAAGTCATGATTCGCGGTACCTTCGCAAACATTCGACTCAAGAACCAACTCCTTGACGGAGTCGAAGGCGGATTCACTCGTAACTTCCTCCAAGGCGGCGTGCAATCAACCATTTATGACGCGTCGGTTGAATACCAAGCCGCCGGGGTTCCGCTCATGATTCTTGCTGGCAAAGAGTATGGCTCTGGATCGTCACGCGACTGGGCCGCGAAAGGCACTGCGCTCCTCGGAGTTCGCGCTGTTATCGCAGAGTCCTTCGAGCGCATTCACCGCTCTAACTTGATTGGCATGGGAGTGCTCCCACTGCAATTCAAAGATGGCGAAAACGCTGCGAGTTTAGGGCTGACCGGTGAGGAGAGCTTCAACATCATCGGCATCGCTGCCTTAAATGATGGTGGGGTGCCGCGCGAGGTGACCGTCCAGGCTGGTTCATTGAGTTTCACAGCTCGCGTCCGCATCGATACCCCCGGTGAAGCTGATTACTATCGCCATGGCGGGATCATGCAGTACGTTTTGCGCTCGCTCCTCAGCTAATCGCCTGATCGGGAAGAGGTTTGATGCGCGGTGCACCACCTGGCTGGCCGGCTGATTTAAGG
>Ga0194060_10001268_pt1 | contig 18037 bp, 13 predicted proteins | sample SepL225m_MetaG_FD_163427 | JGI IMG/M metagenome (GOLD analysis project Ga0194060, IMG submission 163427) | Anoxic zone freshwater microbial communities from boreal shield lake in IISD Experimental Lakes Area, Ontario, Canada - Sep2016-L222-5m | ecosystem: Environmental > Aquatic > Freshwater >...
GGGTTGATCAAATACGTCACAGTGGAGCCCGATCTGCGGGCATTCAACGGTCGGGCTGAAATCGGCATCAACCAGGTCAGCGGAGGTGGCATGGGGAATGCCGTGCGCGCCGCACTCAACCTTCCTATCGTGACCGATATGTTTGCCGTGCGGGTATCTGCCTACCGCCGCAAAGAAGCCGGTTACCTGGACAACTTCGCCAGCGGCAAGACTGATATTAACAAGCTGACGGTGAGCGGCGGGACTGTTAGCGCGCTTCTCAAACCCAGTTCGACGTTCAATGCCCGACTGACCGCCGACACCCTCTCGATCAATGGCGAAGACGACTCGACGCCGCAGGCGGATTTACTGACACTGCAACCGGCCAACGGCGACTTCAAGAAAGTCAGTTGGCAATTGCCAGTGAACCCAAGCACGGCCAAGCAGGATCGCACCAACCTGGCCCTAAACTACGATGCGGGTTTCGCGACGCTGCTCTCTTCCACAAGCTACTTCCATGGGACCAGCGACACGGCAGTCGATTTGACGCCCACCTCTGGCGGGCTCGCAGCCATGTTTGGCGCCAATACTGTGAACTTTCCAATCCTGGTCGACAACAAGAAGTCCACGCAGGAATTCCGACTGACTTCGCCTGACCGCCAGTCACTGGTATGGCTGGTGGGCGCCTTTTATACCGACGAAAAGGTCTTAGGCTCGCAAAACATGGACTTCCTCAGCGGACCTGCAGGTGGTCCTTTTACACCAGTTGCCCCCGGAGTCTTGACTTTTCGCTATGGGGCACACCTGCAAGAAACGTCACTCTACGCCAACGCCACATACAAGGTCAGCGAACCGATCGATATTCAGGTGGGGCTGCGCCAGACTTCCATCCGCCAGACCTATTCACAGAATGAATTGGCAATCTTGGGCGCGCCACCCTCACCGACGGGCGACGTCAACGCCGACGAGACTCACAGCACCGGAATGATTTCTCCCCGCTGGCATATCGACCCCAATACTATGGTGTACGCGCGAGCAGCTAATGGATATCGGCCTGGTGGTCCAAACTTTGACGTTGCAGGAGCCGTTTCGCCTCGAACGTTTGATTCCGACAGCCTTCTGAACCTGGAAGTCGGTATTAAGGGTATCGTGCCCTCGATGAAATTCGATTACGCGGCCGCGCTCTTCAATACCGACTGGAAGAACATCCAGGCCCGAGGTGTTGACCCGGTCACGGGCACGTCTTTCCAAGGTAATGGCGGCAGGGCCCATACACGCGGCCTTGAAGTTGAAGGCCGGTGGCGCGCGAACTCTCATTTGGTCCTCGGAGGCAACGCGGCTTTGACCGACGCGAAGCTCGACGAGGACATCAACATCACAGGCATCAATGCCAAGGTGGGCAATACCATCCCCTTCACGCCGAAGCTGGCGTACGCTCTGACGGCAGACTATAGCGGCGATGTTGCAGCAGGTGTACAGGGTAGTTTTGGTGCGACCGTCCGTCATGTCGGTGAGCGCAACGCCTACTTCGACGACACCCAGGTCGGTACCGGAGTGCAAAGCCTGGTGGGAAAGATGCCGGCTTACAACGTTGTCGACCTGCGTGCAACGTTAAGTAAGGACATCTGGACGCTTTCGTTTTTCGCCAAGAACGTATTCGACGTGCGTGGCATAACCTCCGTCAACGGCAACTACATCGGGCCAGGCTCAACCCCTGGAACATTGACGCCCGCAGGCGTCACGATCACTCAGCCGCGTACCATCGGTGTCGCGTTACGCGCTGATTTCTGAGGCTCCCAAAACTTCAAATGACCATGGACAACACATGGGCCGTATTGGCCAACACAGAGGTACGCTATCTAAAGTCCGAGGTAGTAGGTGACGAGTTCAAGATCTTTGTTGCACACCCTATGGTTGCGTTGCCGCCTGGCAAGAAGGCTCCGGTGGTCTACGTTCTCGACGCCAATTCCAACTTCGGGCTTGTCAGCGACATCGTTCGCGGCGGCTCGTTAGCTGGCTTGCCGCACGCATTCGTGGTGGGCATCGGCTACCGCAGCGACGGCATGATGAAGGAGGCCTTTCTCAAACGCTCCAGGGACTTCACGCCCACGATCATGCCAGAGTTCGACCGGTCCGGCGGCGCGTTGGCCGGGATACCTGACGCGCGAATCAGCACCGGCGGCGCCGCGGCCTTCCGAAGCTTCATCCAAGATGAGCTCGAGCCGTTCATCGAGGGTCAATTCCCGGTTGACGCTTCTGATCGCATGCTGGTTGGTATGTCGCTGGGCGGCCTCTTCGCCACTTGGGTGCTGCTCAGCCAACCCGAAGCCTTCGAGCGCTACCTCATCTGCAGTCCGTCCCTGTGGTGGGATAACGACGTCTTGATGCGACAGCCATCGATCTGGCCCGACCAAGGCAAAGCCGTTCGTGCCCGTGTCTTCCTGGCGGCGGGCGATCTGGAGCGCGACGAACTGGTTCGCGCCCGGCTCGACGCGGCGCCAGTGGAGTTCAGGCCGCTGTTCCAGGCGTTCAGGAACTCGCAAGGTCAGCACCTTCTGGCGGAGCACGTCGAAGAACTTGCAAGGCGCTTGACCTCGCTGCGGATGCCTGGTCTGAGGGTAACCAGCAAGATATTCGCCGATGAGTCGCACGAGTCGGTCTATCCGGCAGCCCTGTCCCGTGGAATCGGCGCACTGCTCGGACCCGATGCGGCGCCTCCTGAAGCGTGATGAAGGACCTGCATTCACCCTTTGCCGAAAGCTATGCCGAGGCTCGGGTCAAGTTTCTGCGCGCCGCCACCGAAGCGGGGTTTTCGATCCGATCGCATAAGCACCCCGAACGTGGGCGCGAGGACGAAACCCTGGCCATCGACGTCGCCCTGCAGGGCTCGCCGGACGCGGCCGCGATGCTCGTGATCAGCAGCGGGTGCCATGGTATTGAGGGCTTCTGTGGATCAGCAGTCCAGGTCGCGCTGCTGCAAGATCAAACCTGGCTGGATCAGGCGTCCGCCAGTGGCCTTGCGGTTCTCTACATCCATGCGCTCAATCCGCACGGCTTCTCCTGGCTGCGCCGGGTGACGCACGAGAATGTCGATCTGAATCGGAACTTCATGGATTTCAGCCGTGAACTGCCTCGCAATGTCGGCTATGACGAGATTGCGCATCTGGCTGTGCCGCCCGACTGGCCTCCCAGCGCGACCGTCACAGCCGAAGTGCAACGCTACATCGCGGATCGCGGCTTCGCGGCCTTCGTTTCAGCCCTCTCGGGAGGGCAGTACCACCATCCACTGGGCCAGATGTATGGCGGCCAACAGCCCACCTGGAGCAATCTGCAGCTTCGTCAGGTGCTGCGTGAGCACGCCAGCGAATTGAAGCGGCTGGGCTGGATCGACATCCATACCGGCCTCGGCCCATGCGGCCACGGTGAGAGGATCTTCTTCAATCACGATGACGCGGCATCGCTGGAGCGAACACGCTCATGGTGGGGCCCCGAGGTCACCTCGTACTACGACGGATCGTCCGACTCCCCACCCCTCAGCGGAAACTTGTGGTGCGGGGTGCGGGAAGAGTGTCCCCAGGCGGAATACACCGGCATCGCCCTTGAGTTCGGCACATTGCACTACGAGAAGGTGATGCTGGCATTGACGGCAGATCACTGGCTGCACGTGCAGACGGCGCCCGATCCGTCCATGTCCAGACGCATCCGGCAGGAAATGCGCGAAGCGTTCTTCGTCGACACGGCCGAATGGAAGGAGGCAGTGTTGACGCAGGCATTCAGCGCAGTGGCGCAGGCAGTCGTTGGCCTGCGAGCCTGAGCACCGTCCGTCAAATCATGCCGAAGTCCGGCTTCAGAACGTCAACTCCTAACGGCACTGGCGGCAGACAGCATCTTGACTGACGCCCGCAACCTCCTCACACTGCGTGTGCTGCCAGGCGCCATCAACGGGTTGATCAATGGTGCACTTGCCTGGATGGTTCACGGTAACGCGACGTCCATTGGACTTTGGACCGAGGGGGCCTACGCTATCGACCTCATGGTCACAGGCTTTCTGCTGCCCAGCATCAGTTGGTTGATTGTCCGACCGGTTATGCGCAAGCAGGCAAGCTCAGGGTACGGTCCGGATATCGCTGCGCTCCCGACTCTGTGGCTTAGACACTGCATGCCGACCTCCCTCTGGGGTGGTGCCTTGGCCATCGGCGCCGTAGGCACGCTGCTCGGTACTGTGATGGTGCTCGTCATACAGGCGCTGGGTGGACCCTCCTTCAGCGGCACAACCTATGTCGCGTTCAAATCCGGGTACAGTGCACTGCTGGCAGTCATCCTGCAACCTACGTTGGTATTTGCGGCGCAGCAGTCACTAGTGAAACCCGCGGCGCGCACGTCATTCCCATAGACCTGTCGACCGAGCTGAGGGCACTCAGCTGTCCATGACGAACTGCCTGATCAGCGCATTCAGTTGCTTGTAGTGACGACCCGGCATCGAATGGTCTGCCCCTTCGATCCGTACCAGGCGGGAATTCGCGATCTGCTCATACGCCAACTCGGCATGCGCGATCGGCACTTCCTTGTCGAGCGTTCCGTGAAGAATCAGTGTTCGGCAGGCAATGGTGTGCAGGGGCAGTGGCGGCATGTTCGCAAAGTGCGCGAGGTCGTTGATCTGACCAGCTTTTCGCCGGCCGAAGAGGGACACGGATTCCCCTGCCTCACGGGCCACTTTCAGAACTACGGGGTCATCGACGCCTTGTGACTTCAGAGCCACCGTCACGCGATAGCGGAAGAAGTAGATGAGGTAGTCGACCAGAAACGCCGGCCAGCGAATGGGCCGTTCGACGATCTGCTGCGTCACTGCTTCTTCGAGGATCAGGCCCTCGCATCGCGTCGGGAAAAGCATCGCGAACTGCAAGGCGCTGGGTCCACCGCCCGAGACGCCGAGAACAAAGGCCTTGTCGATGCCCAGCCTGGGCAGCATGGCGTCAAACAAGGCGGCCTGCTGCGCCGGTGTTGCGCCTGACGCGAGTGGCGTCCGCAGGTAGCCGGGACGTGACGGGACGACGACCCGGATGCCTTCTTCTGGAAGGCCGGTGGCTTTGACCAAGCTGAGTATCTGGTCATATCCGCCCGGTGTGCCGTGCAGTATTAGCACGACTGGACCCTGTCCGAGATCGGCGACTTCCACTGGACCTTTTGCGGTATCGATGACCGTAGCTTCGGTCAGGAGTCTGGCGGCGATTCTGCTGCGCCACTTCAAGAAGCGGATGGCCGAGGTAGCGCAAGCCAGCAGGGCGGTCGCTGCCAATGCAACGAGCGTTCCCGTCATCCATTCGTTATGCAGCCAATCTGCCATGTGATTTGCCATCGGCAGTTTCAGCGGGATGCTTTGCCGGCAGCCGCGATCCGCGCCAGGTTACTCTCGTGCTCCTCACGACTTATCGAGTAGAAGGAGATGGCGATAATGGCCAGGCAATTGGTCACCAGTGTAATGGGCATGTAGACCAGAGCGAGCCGGTGAAGTACATCGACTGGCACGTGTCCTGGCACGGCATGCTGGGGAAACGCGATGAAAGTGAGAATGATTCCGGTGCCCATCGAACCGACGCCCGTGACGATCTGCTTGAACATGGTGTCAGCAGAAAATATCAGTCCCTCGGAACGCTGCCCCGTCTTGGTCTGAACCTGCTCAACGATATCCGCCATCATCGATGTGCCCAGGATGATAGCGATCACTACAAGTGCAACAGCCACCGTCGAGTCAACCGCCAGCAGGACGACGATAACGGGGCTGCCATTCGGTGGCAACCATCCCAGCATGCGCAGGCCTATTGGCAGCAGGCCGAAGAAGACCGCCAGGAAGTAGGCCGTCATTACCGCGCGCTTTTTGCCAAAACGACGCGCAAAGTACCGGGACGCCATGGCGCCGGCAATCGGGCTTATCAACAACGCGCCGGTAATGGAAGAGATTTGTGCTGCACTCAATTCCCAGAAGTAAGTATTGAAGTACTCGGTGAGGCCACCAACCAGCCCGGTTCCGACACCGGCCACGATCCCGGCGACTGACAGCGCCAGAAAGTTACGGTCAAGCAGCGTCGTGCGAACGGTAGAAAACAACGCGGCAACAGACGCATGGGGGACTGGCGGGCTTAGGTGCTTGACCTCACGGTGCGTGCCCAGGGCCGAAACCATGATTGAAAGGAAGATCACTACGGCCAGCAGCACTCCGTATTTCGCGTAACCAGCGGGATTAAGCTGGCCTGGCATCGAATGGCCCTGGGCGTCGACGAAAGGTGTCATCAGGACCGTCATCGCGACGACGACGATGGCAATCGGCAGCACTAGGCCCACCAGGCTGCGCCAGGTCGACAGCACAGTGCGGTCGTCATAGTCTTGCGCCAATTCCGGAAGAAGCGCCGCGGAAGGAATTTCGAACATCGAAATGGAAACACGTGCCGCGATGACGCAGGCTAACAGGTAGGCGACGAGCGCCTCTGGCGGCCAGTCTCGTGGCGGGTTAAGTAGCGCCCAAACAGCCACCGTGGCCGGCACAGCCGATGCGTACATGAACGGGTGCCGGCGACCCCAACGGGAGCGCCAGGTGTCCGAGATCTGGCCGATGAGCGGGTCGACGATCGCGTCCACGATCAGCGCAATGCCAATGACGATCGACACCCAGGATGCGGGCAGACCCAGAACCTGGTTGTAGAACAGCATGAGCTGCGCCAACGCCACGCCCTTGAGCCCAAAGGCGACGGCACCAATTGCATACGAGTACTTGCTGACCGCCGAGATGCGGCGCTTGGGCGGCACGGTCGCTTCGGGCAGAGTCTCAGCCATTGGATCCCCAAAACGCAGCGAGTGCCTTGGTGCCCTCGTTCGTACCCTGGGCCTCGGCACTCTGGGGCACAACACTGCCGCTGCGGTCGACGACCTCTACCAATTGTTCGCGCAAGCGCTCCGCTGCGTCCGCCCCGTGGCCAACCCAGGCTCCGCCCGTCATCGTGACGTGGGCCGCTTCGAAGCTGCCGGCTCCAGCACACAGGATCGTGCGGTTGGGTGCGTCCTGCGCCGCCAGCACGAGCACCGCCGGTGTGACGAACTCGGGCCTGAAGGCCTTGAGCACCTGCTCCGGCCACAGCCCCTCGGTCATCTGCGTGGCCGCCGTAGGAGCGAGGCAGTTGACGCGGATGTCGTGCTTGGCGCCTTCGATGGCCAGGGTCTGCATCAGGCCCACCAGCGCCATCTTGGCGGCGCCATAGTTGCTCTGCCCAAAGTTGCCAAACAGGCCCGATGAGGACGTCGTCATGATGATGCGGCCATACTTCTGCGCACGCATGATCTCCCAGACGGCCTGAGTGCATATCACGGCTCCCATCAGGTGAACCTCCAGCACCAGCCGAAAGTCCGCCAGGCTCATCTTGGTGAAACTATGGTCGCGCAGGATGCCGGCGTTGTTGACGAGGATGTCAATGCGACCCCACTGCGCCATCGCGTCCGCTACCATGGCTCGCATGGCCGGTTCATCGGTCACCGAGGCATGGCAGGAAATGGCCGAACCGCCTGCTGCCTGGATCTCATGCGCCACTGCTTCGGCAGCGTTGACCTCCTCGGAACCTAGTGCCAAGCGCCCGAAGTCATTGACCACCACCTTGGCGCCACGTGCAGCCAGCCCCAGCGCGTGCTCACGGCCGATCCCACCTCCTGCGCCAGTCACGATGGCGACACGTCCCTTGAAGTCAATGGTCATTGGGTTCGCTCCCTGGAGTTTTCGATCCACTCGTCTCGCAATTCGCGCTTCAACACCTTGCCGATGGCACTGCGTGGCAACTCTGGCACGAACCGGAGCACGTTCAGTCTTTGTGTCTTGCCGACCTGCGCGTTGACCCACTCTCGCAAGGTCTCTGAGGCGATATCTTCGCCAGAGCGCGCGACCACAAACGCCACCGGCGTCTCTCCCCATTCGGGCGATGGCACGCCGACGACGGCTGTTTCCAGCACCGCAGGGTGCTGAAGGAGTACGGCCTCAAGGTCGCTCGGATAGACATTGAAGCCGCCGCTGATGATCATGTCCTTGCGCCGATCCAGCAGTATCAGAAAACCGTCCTCATCAAAGCGGCCGACATCTCCCGTTCGGATGAACTTGTTGCCTTGCGCGTCAAACCATTCGGTTTCCGATGTCTTTTTATGTTGGTTGAAGTAGCCCAACATCATGGCCCCTGATCGACCAACCACCTCTCCGATCTCGCCTCTTCCGACCTCAAACCCCGTTTCGTCTATCAGGCGAATATCGTGCCCTTCAATGGGTTTGCCCACAGTGTGCAGTTTGGTTGGATGCGCATTAGCATGAAGCATGCAAGTTCCACCCCCCTCGGTCATTCCATAGAACTCGACCAACGCGCCTGGCCAACGGGCGACGATGTCCGCCTTGATTGCAGCGCTAAGGGGCGCGCTGGTGCAAAACTTGGCGACAAAAGAGTTGAGATCGAATTCCCCAAAATTCTTTAGCGCCATTATTCGCTGGTACTGAACAGGAACTAGCATCCCGTGTGTAGCACGCTCCTTCTGCGCCAACTCCAAATACGCCGTTGCCTCAAATTTAGGCATCAACACGACGCACCCACCATAGGCCAGTGTTGGCAGTAAGGTTGTCATCGTGGTGTTGCTGTAAAGGGGAGTCGCTACAACAGTGATGGTGCTGGACGTGTACAGATAGTGCGGCATGTATTGCACTTGCAGCCACCGCATATGGTGAGACTGGACAATGCCCTTAGGCGTACCGGTAGTGCCCGAGGAGTAGATGATGTTGAATGGCCAGCTTGGGTCAATTTCTAACTGGCTGGGGGTCGCACCCGCACTGAGGAGCCATCGATCAAGCGCAGAGGTTTCTTCGAAAGCATCCAAGCGGATGGAGGCTACATTCATTGGGGTAACTATTTGCTTGCTGCTTATCGCTTCAGACACTGATTCATCCAGGAAGAGTATCCGTGCACCGCAATCCCGAACCATGTTCATGATCTGCGTCGGTGTTGCACTCGGTGCCAACGGGGCCACCGCAACGCCTGCGCGCAATGCACCCAGAAAAACTACCAGGTACTCGTACGAACTACTTGCGCAGATTGCAATTGTTTCTTGAGGGTGCAGACCCGTTCGTTGCAATGTAGCGGCAACTTGGTCTACTTTTCCGTTCAACGTGGCGTAATCGACGCGACGCTCACCATCGACGATCGCGATGGATGCCGGGCGCTCCATTGCACTGATTGCGATCAGTGTTGGCAAATCACAAAATGCAAATAATTCCGGCGAATGCTGTGCGTTCGCCGAACTATTTGCAGCAGTGGAAAGTTGCATCAAGCTACCTCAAACAGTCCGGCCGCGCCCATGCCACCGCCGACACACATGGTAATGACCACATATTTGACGCCCCGGCGTTTGCCCTCTATCAGAGCATGACCCACCATTCGTGCGCCGGACATGCCGTAGGGGTGCCCAATGGCAATGGCACCACCATTCACGTTCAGCCTTTCATCCGGAATACCCAGTTTGTCGCGGCAATACAGTACCTGTACTGCGAAGGCTTCGTTCAGTTCCCACAAACCGATATCGTCAACCTTGAGCCCTGCACGCTGCAACAGCCGAGGAATGGCGAACACGGGGCCGATGCCCATCTCATCAGGTTCACAACCCGCCGTTGCAAAGCCCCGGAATATGCCCAATGGCGCCAGGCTACGCTGCTCTGCCAACTTGCTGTTCATCACTACAACCGCAGAAGCACCATCAGCAAACTGGCTGGCATTGCCTGCTGTGATTACTCCGCCTGGCACGGCAGAGCGAATCTTGGCCACACCTTCGAGCGTCGTGTCGGTTCGTATGCCTTCGTCCTCCGTGACCGTAACTTCTTTGGTGCCCATGCCCATCACTGATGCGGCACCCATGGTCACTGTGATAGGGGCGATCTCCTGGCTAAAGAGCCCTGCAGCGCGTGCGGCAGCAGCACGCTGCTGGCTGCGCACACCATATTCGTCCTGCACGTCTTTGCCAATGCCGTAGCGCTTGGCCACAATTTCAGCGGTCTCCAGCATTGAGAGGAAGTAGCTGGGCCGATTTTCTTTAACCCATTCGTCAACGAGGTATTGCGTATTGACCGTGCCCTGCACGCAAGAGATCGACTCCACACCTCCAGCCACCATCACCGGAACCTGATCCACATTGACCCGCTGCGCTGCCAATGCAATGGCCTGCAGACCGGAGGCGCACTGGCGGTCAATGGTGGTTCCACCTGCCGTTACTGGCAGGCCAGCCCGCAAGGCGGCGTAGCGGCCGATGTTGTAGCCTGTAGCCCCCTGTTGAAGAGCGCAGCCCATCACCACGTCTTCCACTTCAGTCGGGTCAATGCTGGCTCGTTGGACGGCATGCGCAATGGCATGTCCTGCCAATGTCGCGCCATGGGTCATGTTGAAGCTGCCACGCCAGGATTTGCCCAAGGGTGTGCGGGCGGTGGATACGATTACAGCGTCTGTCATAAGTGTTCTCTCAATTCGGTGTCAGTTAAAGGTTTTGCCATCGGCCGCGAGGCGAGCCAGCAAAGGCGCTGTGGCCCATGCGGCACCGCCGGCCTTGTCGTTGCGCGCAAAGCCTTCAATGGCGCGCTGTACGGCGAGCAGACCCACGCGGTCGGCGTACAACATGGGGCCACCGCGGTAGGGCGGAAATCCATAGCCAAAGATGTAGACGATGTCGATGTCAGAGGCGCGTTGGGCAATGCCTTCTTCCAGAATCTTTGCGCCCTCGTTGACTAGTGCAAATATGCAGCGCTGCACAATCTCGGTGTTGCTGATCTTGCGGGCGGTAATGCCATGCTCTTTGCGGTGGGCTTCTACCAAGGCATCCACTGCGGGGTCGGGCAGCGCTTCGCGCTTGCCCTTGGCGTAGCTGTACCAGCCCGCACCGGTCTTTTGTCCAAAGCGGCCGAGTTCACAAAGCTTGTCGGCCAGAAGCGCAGAGCTGGGCCACACAAAATCCGGATGCTGCTGGGTGATGCCTTTACGGATGGACCAGCCAATGTCATTTCCCGCCAGGTCAGTCATGCGAAACGGCCCCATGGCCATGCCAAACTTCTCCAGTGCCTTGTCGATTTGTTGGACTGTCGCACCTTCTTCGAGCATCTTGGCGGCCTCAGCGCCATATCCGCCGATCATGCGGTTGCCGATAAAGCCGTCGCATACGCCAGAGATCACTGCAGTCTTCTTGATCTTCTTGGCAAGTTGCATGATGGTGAGCAACACATCGTCGGCCGTCTTGGCTCCGCGCACCACTTCCAGCAACTTCATCACGTTGGCCGGGCTGAAGAAGTGGGCGCCGACCACGTCCTGCGGGCGTTTGGTGAAGCTGGCAATCTGATTCAGGTCCAGCGTGGAGGTGTTGGACGCCAAAATGGCACCATGTTTGCAGACGCTATCGAGTTTCTCGAATACGGCTTTCTTGACACCCATGTTTTCGAACACGGCTTCAATCACCAAGTCGGCATTTGCCAGATCGTCGTAACAGAGCGTGGGCTTCAGCATCGCACCAAACGCCAGCGCCTTCTCGGGCTTCATCTTGCGCTTGCTGACCCGGTCGGCAAAGTAGTCCGCAATATGTTTTTCTCCCCGATCCAAGGCTTCCTGCTTCGTCTCCAACATCGTCACCGGAATACCTGCCAGAAGGAAGTTGATGGCGATGCCACTTCCCATGGTGCCTGCACCGATGATGCCCACACTGGCAATGGTGCGTGGTTTGGCTTCTGGTGAAACGCCCTCGACCTTGGACGCTTTGCGCTCAGACAGGAATAAGTGGCGCAGCGCCTGCGACTCGCTGCCCAGGTAAAGCTCTCCAAAGAGCCGGGCTTCGGTCTGCATACCGTCCTCAAAGGATTGGGTGAGACAGGCTTGTACCGCCTCTACACACTTCAGCGGTGCAGGGTAGTTCTTGGAGACTGCGCCGACACTGTTGCGCACGAACATGAAGAAGGCATCCGGCTTGGGGTGGCTTACTTTCAGGTCACGTACGCGCTTGAGGGGGCGCTTTTCTGCGACGACCTTGTGGGCGAAGCCAAGGGCACCTTCGAGCAGGTCGCCTTCAACAAATTCGTCAAACAGCGGCGTCGCCTTGAGCATGTCAGAGGGAACGGTCTCGCCCGACACAATCATGTTCAGTGCCGCTTCCAAGCCAATGATGCGGGGCAGACGCTGGGTGCCGCCGGCTCCCGGCAGCAGACCAATCTTGACTTCCGGTAAGGCCAGTTGGGCGCCGGATGCCGCTACGCGGAAGTGGCAACCAAGCGCCAACTCCAACCCACCACCCATGCAGGTTCCACTAAGGGCGGCAATGACTGGTTTGGTGGATGTCTCCAAGATACAAATGACGTTCAGTAGGTTGGGCTCGGCACTGACTGCTTCGGTTCCAAATTCACGCATATCGGCCCCACCGGAGAAAAGGTTTTGTGAACCGGTGAGGATGATGGCTGTGACCGCTGCGTCGGCCTCGGCCTGGCGAATTCCTGCGACGATGCCCTTGCGCACCGAATGGCTTAAGCCGTTGACGGGGGCATTGTCTAGGCGGATGACGGCAACGCCTTGTTGTGTTTCGTAAAGGGTGTGGTTCATGGTGTTCAATACCCGCGCAGTTGTGCGAGTTGGTTTAAGTGAAAGTTGGAGTCGCCAAAGAGTTCTTGCAACACGCGAACGCGCTTCATGAAGAAGCCGATGTCAAACTCATCGGTCATGCCCATGCCGCCATGCATCTGCACGGCTTCCTGCACTGCCAGCGTTGCAGTCTTGCCGGCACGGGCCTTGGCGAGTGCGACAAATAAGCCAGCATGTTCCGATCTTTGGTCCAGATGGCGCTGCGCGTTGATTACTGCTGCCCGCGTAACCTCCAGTTCCGTATAAAGCACAGCGGCGCGGTGCTGAAGGGCCTGGTATTCGCCGATCAGGCGACCGAATTGGCGCCTTTGCTTGAGATATTCAACCGTGCGACTAAAGGCTTCGTCAGCAACTCCCAGCAACTCAGCAGCTGCTGCTGCACGGCCTGCGTCAAGCGCCTCAGTCAGGATTTCTGCACCTCTATGAAGAGTGCCCAACACCTCAGAAGCAGGAACCCGCAAGTTGTGAAAACGCACGCGTCCTGCATTGTGCGAGTCTGCCATCACGGTTCGGTCAACGCTGACCTCAGGTGCCCTGGGATTGACAAGACACAGAGTAATTCCAGCCGACCCAACAGGAGTGCCTGAAGTACGCGCGGCCACGATGAAGAGGTCTGCTACGTGCGCATCAAGGACGAAAGTCTTGGCTCCATCGAGTGTTAGGTCATTGTTCTCAAATGTGCCATGTACCGTGACATGCGATGGTTGGTGTTTGCTGACTTCATCAATGGCGAGTGTGGCAATGGCCACGCCACTGGCAAGCTTTGGTAACCAATGCTCTTTCTGTTCTGCGTTTCCGCCGCAGCGAAGGGCTGTAACCGCCACTATGGAAGACGCCAAGAACGGTGACGCCACGAGGTTCCGGCCGATCTGCTCCATCACTACACCGGCATCAACATGTCCCAGGCCGATACCACCCATATCTTCAGGCACCAGCATCCCGCTGAAACCCATGGTCGCAAACTTCTCCCAAAGGGGACGCGAAAAACCCATGGGGTCCTCGGTATCCCGTAGCGCTCGTAAAGCGGAAACCGGCGATTGCTCGGCAAGGAAGTCCCGCGCACTGTCGCGCAGCATCGTCTGTTCTTCGTTCAGTATCAGTGACATGGCAGTGGTGTGTTGCTGGAACTCAAGTGCCGGGCAATTCGAGGATGCGCTTGGCAATGACGTTGAGCTGGACTTCGCTCGTTCCGCCTTCAATGGAATTTCCTTTGGTGCGAAGCCAGGTGCGGGCTACGTATCCCTGCCGGGAACGGTCCCCCTCCCACTCCAGCGCATCACTGCCAAAAACAGAGGCCAGCAGTTCCCAGCGCCGCTTGTTCAACTCAGCACCGTAAAACTTCAGCATTGAAGACATCGCCGGGTGTGCCTGGCGCGCCCTGACCAAATCGCTGGCGCGCTCCATGGCAAGACTGAACGCAGCCTCGTCGGCTTCGAACTCGGCAATTTGGAAACGTAGCATGGGGTCTGCCAGCCGCCCCAGCCCATCGAGGCCCATCTGTTGGGCAGCCACCTGTGAAAGAGGCTTGGCAGCCGTGCTGTCTCCCATGGCCCCCAGCATTTCGCGCTCGTGGGTCAAGAGGTACTTGGCGACATCCCAACCGGAATTGACTTCACCTACCAAATTCGACTTTTCGACCCGGACGTCGTCAAAGAAGACCTCGCAAAATGGGGACTTACCGGAAATCAGTCGGATGGGTTTGGTACTGATTCCGCTTGATGCCATATCAAACAGAACGAAGCTGATGCCCGTATGCTTCTTTGTGGTGTCCGTGCGCACAAGGCAGAAAATCCAGTCGCAAAGGTCGGCATGGCTGGTCCAGATCTTCTGTCCATTGACGACGAAATGGTCGCCATGATCTTCTGCCCGAGTGGCCAGGGCTGCGAGGTCAGAGCCTGCGTTTGGTTCCGAATAACCCTGGCACCAACGGATTTCACCGCGTGCGATCTTCGGCAGGTGTTCGAGTTTTTGCTCGTGCGAACCAAACTTCAGTAGTGCGGGACCGAGCATCCAGATGCCAAAGCTCAGCAAAGGCGGGCGGCATCCGAGTGACTGCATCTCCTGCGCAAGGACCTTGGCCTCTGCCGCCGATAGTCCACCCCCGCCGTATTCGCGAGGCCACGTGGGAACCGTCCAGCCGCGTTCGCCCATGCGGGCCAGCCACTGCCGCTGTGCTTCGCTTGCGAACTCACAGCGCCGCCCACCCCAGCAATGCTCATCGTCGCCTTCTACGAGCGTGCGCATCTCGGCAGGACATTGTGCGTCCAACCAGGCGCGCGTTTCTAGTCGAAATGCATGTAGATCTTCGAGTTTGGTCATTTATAAGTTCGCTACTTCTCTCGCAAGACGCGAGCTGGCACGTTGAAGCCAAATGATAACGGTGGTTAGGCAAAAGATCAAACTACTTTTTCAAAACTGTATTTGAAAGACGCAAATATCACTGTAATATAGGGTAAATACGTAGATACTAGACATTCAATTTCAATTTTAATAACCTCTACAAACACGAAGAAGAGACCAGTCCGAAGGGGATATCGATGAATGCAATTGCGCACACTACTTGCGAAGGCGACGTCCAAAAGCAGCTGTGCCTAAGTTCTCGCAAGGATTGGTCCGCATTTGCTAGGCGCGATCTTGGAGTGCGCCGCGGGGCCGCAACGATACGCATGGCATCATTCACAGGTGGTGCGCAAACCGAGTCAGACGAGCCGAGGTTCATTGATCTTGGTCGAAGCGCTGGTTCTTTCACTTATCGAGGGACATCTGTGAATAACTCGCCGAAAGTTGTGTCGAAGTCGAGAACAACGCCCAAGACCAGGCGCTTTAGGGAAAAGCGCATAGCGATCCTTGATGCCGCAGCCCGACAATTCAACGAACATGGCTTAAAGGGTGCGGCGCTGGTTGATATTGCTGCCAGCGTGGGCCTTGTGACCAGTGGTATCACCTACTACTTTCAGAAAAAGGAGGATTTGGCGGCCGCTTGTCTTCTCATGTCCATCGCTGAGGCCAAGGCCTTGGTGGCGAAGGCCGCAGAGGCGTCGAGCGTAGCCAAACGGATTGAATGTTTCTTCACACTGTTGGCTGCACAATTGGCGGCTATCGAACGAGGTGAGCACCCCGCCTTGATCAGCTTCAGCGATACCCGGTCGCTGCCCGATGCACTTGCATCGACAGTTTTTGCGGCGTACGTTGATCTGTTCAGGAACTTCCGGACACTATTAAAGGGTGCCGACGCTCCATCGTTGAGCAAGGACGCGCTCAATGCCCGCACGCACCTGTTGCTATCGTTGGCTAACAATTTCAGCGGTTGGACAGTCCGCTGTGAACCTAGCCAATATCCGCGCCTGGCGGCGCGTGTGGCAAATGTCGTCGTGCACGGCATCATTGATCCGTCCAACCTCGCACTTGACGAAGTCGGCCCAAAACTTCCAGAGCCTGCCACTGCAGCCGATGAAACGGCGGAATCGTTTCTCAGAGCAGCAACGGAACTGGTCAATGAGCAAGGCTACCGGGGTGCATCCGTCGACAAGATTTCGGCGCTTCTCAACGCAACCAAGGGCAAGTTTTACTATTACAACGAAACTAAGATTGACCTAGTGACTGCATGTTTTGAGCGAAGCTTCGAAGTGCAGCGCCACTTCCTTTCATGCGCCGAACAGGCCAGCGGAATGAGCGCCACTCGGATTTCCGCCGTGACTACTGCGTTGATCCTGTTTCAAATGTCGGAGCGTGGTCCACTTCTGAGGGGATCAGGTTTCAGTGCGCTGCCTGATCGAGAACAACGACTTCGTGTTTTCCGCTCGATGGAACAGGTCATAGAGCGGATGGGCAACCTTTTCGTCGAAGGCTTCTTGGATGGTGGCATTCGTGCTCAGGATCCAACGACCTCTGCCAGCGTTCTATATTCGGCGATTAACGCAGCAAGTGAGTTGCGGCAGTGGGTTCCCGGTATTTCGGCAGACGGCGTCGATCGTCTTTATACCCGCCCGAGCCTCCGTGGTCTCTTATGTGATGAGTAGAAGCACCGCCCGTAATAGAACCCCTATCGCGTTGTCAGGATAGGCAGTGCCTATCCCGCGCAGTTGGCTCACGCCTCACCGAAAAGCGCCGATGAAAGCGACTTTCTTTGGCATGACGAGCTTGCCAGCGGTAACGCTCTCTTTTTGACTAACTTTACCCTCCTAGAGGAGTCGTCCCAATGCAATCCATCAGGTCTCTGGTTTTTTACCACCTTCTCAGGCGGCAACTTACCAAATCTAGGAGACTTAACCAAACTATTGACTCCATCCGCGCAAATGGCGACAGGTCGAGCGGCAAGCTCGGAAAGATGCCCAAAGGTGTGGTGACCGATACAGTAACAATCCAGGGACTGAGGGCAGAGTGGCTCCGACCCACGGATTGCCGGAAGTCGGCAATCGTGCTTTATTTGCACGGCGGAGCGTACGTTACTGGCTCAATCCTCACGCACCGCAGGCTCGCAGCAAAGCTGGCGGTTGCAGCCAGCGCATCTACACTCATATTGGACTACAGACGGGCGCCTGAAGATCCATATCCCGCAGCAGTCGATGATGCGCTGAAGTGTTACCTCGCGCTGCGCACCAGTCAACCCACTGCACGAATTGCGTTAGCCGGAGACTCTGCAGGCGGCGGATTGGCATTGGCACTCAGTCTTCGATTGCGCGATGAAGGTCTGGATCCGCCAGTTGCCATGGCACTCCTTTCGCCATGGACCGACCTCACACTTAGCAATGAAACACACCTGACCCGCGCTGAAGTAGATCCGTTCTTTCCAGATAAATCCGGCTTACGTGGAGCGGCTGCGTTGTATGCCGGCAGCCATGACGTGAAGGATCCCTACATCTCCCCACAGTTTGCAAACTTGGCTGGGCTGGCACCAACGCTCATTCATGTGGGCTCTCTAGAGACCCTACTCGATGATTCGCGGGTTCTGGCCAGGCGGATGTCGGAACACGGAACGCCGGTAACAATTAAGTCTTTCGATGACATGTGGCATGTGTGGCAAGCATTCGCCGGTTTGTTTCCTGAGGCGGATCAATCCGTAAAGGAGATCGGAATGTTCCTGCAAGAATATCTTTCTCTTCACGGGGATTTGCCCTAGTTGGCACCGCAACTCGGCAGCGGCTCGGAGCATGATCGGGCGGGGGCTTAGCGCGAATTGCTAATGTGGTCTGCATCGACCGACAACTCCAAGTCGGTGAACGACGGCTAAGGATGACGAACGCCACTGACCGCACCTGGTCGGTTACGGGTATCCCTTTGATGGAATTCGCGACCACACTGCAGTCGTAGGTCTACTGGAAGGAATGACCGCAATCTGGCGGTCAATTTGAACTTCTGTATTTCCGCTTTCGTTTAGGTTTGTAGGA